>OLPA01001431.1_pt1 | contig 19820 bp, 17 predicted proteins | sample 1672811 | NCBI WGS metagenome assembly OLPA01 (sample SAMEA3136726, study PRJEB25190) | human gut metagenome | biome: human gut; feature: human-associated habitat; material: faeces | place: Austria | collected 2013
GACCTTACCGTAGCAAGGAGAGCAGCATGGTCATATCAAGCCTCGTCGTGGAGACGACGCCCGAAACCACGGCGCGCGTGGCCGAGGACCTCGGCCGCATCGAGGGCGTCGAGGTGCATGAGACGAACGGCTACAAGGTGGTGGTGACCATCGAGGCCGAGACGCTCGACGACTCCCACGACATCGCCAGCACGTTCATCGCCCTCGAGGGCGTCATCGGCATCAACCTGGTGTACGCTAACTTCGAGGACGACCCCACGGTGCAGAAGGCAGCCGTGAGATGATGCGCACCCCGAACACCTCGCATTCGCTCAAGTGGTCCTGGCTGCGGCACGCGGTGCAGATAGCGGCCCTGCTGCTGTTCGCCGCGCCCTTGCTCGTTGCCGGCTGGGGCCTGTTCGGGGTGTCCGTCGGCGGCGACGACCCTGTTCCCGCTCCTGCCGACCTTCCCTTTTTCGGCAGCCTTTCCTCTTCATCGATAGGAGGGGTCACCCTCCTGGACCCGTTCGGGGTCCTTCAGGTCGTCGCCGCCTCCAAGACGTTCGAGCTCGACTGGCTCTGGTTCGCGCTGCCGGTCGTGGTGCTCTACGGGCTCGTGCGCGCCCGGGCGTTCTGCGGCTGGGTGTGCCCGGTGAACCTGCTGCTGGAGCTGGTGGACGCGCTGCGCCGCAAGCTGGGCATCAAGGTGAGCGAGGCGCCCGTGCCGCGCCGTGCGAAGATGGGGGTCGCGCTGGCCGTGCTCGTGCTGTCGGCGGCCACCAGCGTGCCGCTGTTCGAGTCGTTCTCGCCCATCGGCGCCGTGAACAAGGGCATCCTCTTCGGCAGCGTGGCGGGGCTCTGGACGCTCGGGGCCATCGTGGCAGCGGAGCTTTTCTGGGGCCACCGCGTGTGGTGCCGTGCGCTCTGCCCGCTCGGCGGCTTCTACGAGGCCATCGGGCGCATGGGCGTGGTGAACGTGAGGTACGACCGCACGGCCTGCATCCACTGCGACGCGTGCCGCAAGGCGTGCCTGGCCGACCCGTCCATCCTCGATCCGGTGCTCGCCGGGGACGACACGTGCGTGCGCGCCGGCGACTGCATGGCCTGTGGCGCCTGCGTTGACGTGTGTCCTACTTCCGCCCTGCGCTTCCGCTTTGGGCGCCCCCGCCGTTCCCAAAAGGGTACCGAAAGCGGATCGGCGGGAAGTCGCAAAGACGTTGATGTCGCAGTGACGGTTGCAGCCGGGGGAATCGGCTCGCCGGACGTCCCTTCCCGAGAAGAAATGTAAGCAAGGTGTAACCGTCCCCTTCCTCTGCTGTTGCTGTCCCCATGAATATGAGCGAAACTGTCCCTTTTCGGTGGCGGGATTCACGGCGTAAGCTTGGGCTATCGTTGCGGCCGTCCAGGGCGCGGCCGCCCGTGAGACAAGCGATCAAAAGGAGGGACCATGAAACGATCGACGTTCAAGACGGCGGCCGTCGCGGCAGGTACCGTGGCGCTCGTCGCGGCGCTGGCCGCCTGCGCGCCGGCCGCCCAGGAACCGGCGGCGGCACCGTCCGGGGGAGAAAGCGATGCCCCCGCGGCCGCGGCTCCCGCCGAGACCCCCGAGCCCGATTCCTTCGGCGTCGTGGTGGCGGAATCTTGGAAGGACATCTACCCCAACGAGTACCAAACCTATATGGCCAACGAGTCCAACAGCCCCCAGGGCAAGCAGGACTACCTGACCGAGTACCCGGAGTTGGTGACCATGTACGCCGGCTACGGCTTCGCCAAGGGCTACGACGAGGCGGCGGGGCATCCCTACAGCCTGCAGTCCGTGGCCGAGACGCCCCGCGTGAACGAGAACACGCTGGCCAACTGCATCACCTGCAAGACGCCCCAGTACACCGCCATGGTGAACTCCGAGGGCGATTCGGCCTACCAGAAGCCCTTCGCCGAGGTGCTCATGCAGATGACCGAGCCCATCAGCTGCTACAACTGCCATGAGAACGACCCGACGAAGACCACGGTCACCCAGAAGTTCTTCGTGAATTCCATGGGTTCCGATGTGGATAAGGTCTCCACCGATTCCCAGGTGTGCGGCCAGTGCCACAACGAGTACTACTTCGCCCCCGAGACCAAGGCCACCACGAATCCCTACACGGGGCTCGAGGGCATGACCGCCGAGGCCATTCTCGCCTACTACGACGAGATGGGCTTCAAGGATTGGGAGCACACCGAGACCGGCGCCCCCATGCTGAAGGCCCAGCACCCCGAGTTCGAGACTATCTACGGCGGCGCGCAGTCCTCCATGGCCAAGCAGGGCTACACCTGCGCCGACTGCCACATGGCCCCCGCCAAGGCCGAGGACGGCACCGAGTACAGCTCCCACAACCTGGTGAACCCCACCGAGGATCCGGCCATCATGGAGAAGTGCGAGGGCTGCCATGCCGACCTGCCTGGGCAGATCGTCCAGTGGCAGAAGGAGACCACCGACCGCGAGCACGAGCTGGCGGCCAAGCTGGACGCCTACATCAAGACCCTGGCCGAGCAGAAGGACTCCCTGGACGAGGCCACTCTGGAGCAGGCTCGCCAGATCCACCGCCATGCACAGTTCTACTGGGACTACGTGATGGTGGAGAACTCCGAGGGCGCCCACAACCCGGGTCTGGCCCAGGAGAACCTCGACAAGTGCGAGGACGAGCTGAAGGCCGGCTACACCCTGCTGAACATGACCTATTAGAAAGCGCGTCGCGCTCCCTCGCCCCTGCGGCGATGGGGCGCACCGCTCGACAATCGTGCCGGACCGCCCTGCCGGCATCCTCCCCGAAGGCGCGCACCCACCCGCGGTGCGCGCCCTCGTTCGTGGTTGGTCTTCTCATGCGAGGGGCGAGCAGGCGCAGGTTGATGGCGCGAGGCGTTTCCGCAATTCTAAGCAACCCCCCTTATTGCGAAAGTATGGCGATTGCGCTGATCTGCTGGTTTCGCCGGAATTATCCTAGCCGCCTTCGAAAGCTTGGGCGATACTGGCCGTTGGTATTTTTTCGGGCCTTCGGGGAGGCAGGTCCACACCGCTTTGGTACCTTAGAAACAGGAGGACTATGAACGCGAAGATGAAGAAGAGGATGATCGCCGTTTCCGGCGTCATCGTCATCGTGCTTATCTTGGTGCTCGCATTCGTGGGAGGCAACACCGCCGCCACGACGATGAGCATCGCGGAGGCCGCCGAGAATCCCCAGGCGGGCCAGAAGGTGCAAGTGTCGGGCAACGTGGTGCAGGATTCCTTCTCCACGAGCAATGACGTGCTCACTTTCAAGATTTACGACCCTGAGGGCGATCCCGCCACGCAGCTGGAGGTGCGCTACGACGGCGCCGCCTCGTCCACGTTCGGCAACGACGTGACCGCCATCTGCACGGGCAAGATCAACGATGCGGGCGTGCTGGAGTGCTCCGAGCTGGTGACGAAGTGCCCCTCGAAGTATGAGAACGCCGACAGCGCCCTTACGGTGGAACAGCTGCTCGGCTACGGCGAGAGCGTCTACGGCAACGTCGTGAAGGTGGCCGGCTCGGTCGGCGCCGGATCGCTTAAGGCCGCGGGCCAGGGCGACCGCTTCATCCTCGTCGACGCGGAGACCGGCGACTCGATGCCGGTTGTCTTCGAGGGCGCGCTTTCCGACGGGATCGCCGACGGTTCCGCTGTGGTGCTCACGGGCTCCCTCGGCGCCGACGGCAAGTTCGCCGCCACCGATGTCGCACTGGAGGGCTAGCCCATGTCGATGATCGGACTTCTCGGCCTGCTCGTGGCCTTTGCCGGCTGCGTCATCTCGGTGCTGTGCCTGGGCGTGGCCCATATCCTTTACAAGAAGCGCTCCTTCGAGCGCTCCGACACCTTCGCCTGGGGCGGACGGGTGGCCGCGGTGCTCACGGCGGTGGCGCTCACGGTGTGCTGCGCCGTGCTCGTGTGGTGCTTCTTCTCGGGCGACAACACCATCCAGTACGTGCTGGACAACCGCTCCACCTCCACGGCCCCCGAGGCGTGGCTCTACAAGCTCGCCGGTCTTTGGGCGGGGCGTCAGGGCTCGCTGCTGTTCTGGGCGTGGCTCATTGCCGTGTTCAACGCGGTGCTCGTGTTCGCCACGCGCAAGAATGCGCGCCCGCTCGATAACGGCGCGCTCGCCATTTCCTCGCTCGTGCTGACGGCCTTCGTGTCGGTACTGCTGTTCTCCGAGGGCAACATGCCCTTCATCGTGACCGACTCGCGCTACTTCGGCGACGATGGCACGCTGTCGGTCATGGCCTCGGCCCGTTCCATGAACGCGCTTCTGGAGCACTGGGCCATGGCGATTCACCCGCCGACGCTGTTCATCGGCTACGCGGGCCTCACCATTCCGTTCGCTTACGCCATCTCCGCGCTCATCGTCAACGACGATTCCACGGAATGGGTGAACCGCTCGACGCCCTACCTCATGTTCTCGTGGCTTCTGCTCGGCATCGGCATCGGGCTGGGCGCCGTGTGGGCCTACGTGGTGCTCGGCTGGGGCGGCTACTGGGGCTGGGATCCGGTGGAGAACGCCAGTCTGCTCCCGTGGCTCGTGGGCGTGGCGCTCATCCACTCGTTCACAGTGTACCGCCAGCGCGGCGCTTTCAAGCGCTGGAGCGTGTTCTGCGCCTGCCTCTCCTTCTGCTTCGTGGTGCTGGGCACCTTCATCACCCGTTCGGGCCTCGTGCAGTCGGTGCACGCCTTCGAGGGCGACCCGGTTTCGCTCGTCATGTTCGGCGCGCTCATCATCTGCTCGCTTCTGGCCGGCATCGTGGGCCTTATCGTGCGCCGCAAGAACTTCGGTGCGACGGATGCGGCCGATGACGACATCGAGTCGATGATGTCGAAGGAAGCGGCCTACTACGTGAACAACCTCATCATGATCGTGTTCGCCGTGCTTCTGGCCTACATGACGGTGTCCTCGGCCCTGCCGAGCTGGCTGCCCTTCGGCGGCCAGTCCCTGTCGGCCGGCACCTACAACGCCATCGCCCGACCCTTGGGCATCGCCTATCTGGCCGTGCTCGCCATCTGCCCGCTTCTGGGCTGGCGCCGCACCGACAAGAAGGCGTTCTGGCGAAATGCCCGCGTGCCGGCGCTGTGCGCGCTCGTGCTGTTCATCGTGCTCATGATCTATTTCGCCACATACCTTCTGCCCAGCTACCAGGCCATGATCGACATGGGCGGCACCCAGGCCTCGGGCCTGCTGGAGCAGGGCAACCCCATCTACTACAACGGCCTGGCCGTGGTGGGCTTCGCCGTGGCGAGCCTTCTGTTCTTCAACGCGCTGTTCATGGCCGTCCGCTCGCTCAAGCGGGTCGATGGCGCCAAGCTGCGCCGCCGCCTGGCCCTGTTCGGCGGCTCGGTGGCCCACGGGGCCATGGCCATCATTCTGGTGGGCCTCATCGGCTCGTCCATGTACGTGACCGAGATCACGGGGTATCTGCCCTACGACGAGGAGAGCGATTCGGTTTCCGAGACCTTCGACATCCAGGACTTCCAGCTCACCTATACGGGCAACTCCATCGATGAGCTCGGCAACGGCAACGTGCGCTACGCGCTCACCTTCGACGTAACGAAGGACGGCCAGTTCGTGGGCACGGTGAATCCGGCCGTGCAGCTGGTGAGCGCCACCCAGCAGCAGAAGCTGGAGGCGAGCGTCATCGGGTTCCCGCTGGAGGATTTGTTCGTGGTGTACCGCGGCGTGAACGATAAGGGCGACTTCTCCATGGATGTGCGCGTGAACCCGCTCATCTCGTTCGTGTGGGTGGGCTTCGCCCTGCTCATGGTGGGCTGCCTGATCCCGCTGTTCGCCAAGCGCGCCGAGCGCCGTCGCGGCGGTCCGGCCGTGGGCGATGTGCCCGCTGCCGAGCTGGCGGAGGCCGAGCCGAAGGAGCGCGGGAAGGCCTCGCGCGACGCGGCGCCCCGCAAGAGTGTCGTCGAGGAGACGGTGGCTGTGGAAGTGGCGCTCGTGGAAGATGCCGAGGGCGACGCGGCGGCCGATGCGGACGCGGCGGCAGTGGCCGAGGCGTCCGGTGATACCGCAGATGCTGATGCCGACGCCGCTAACGCCGGCGCGAAGGCGGGGGAGTAGTCCCGTGGAAACGGCGCTTACCGTCGATCACCTGACGAAGTCGTTCGGCGGCCGCAAGGCCGTCGACGACGTGTCGTTCGCGCTGCCTGAGGGCGCGTTCCTCTCGGTGTTCGGGCCCAACGGCGCGGGCAAGACCACGCTTCTGCGCATGCTCGCCACGCTGTCGCGGCCCACGGAGGGAACGGTGACGCTCGCGGGCATCGACGTGAAGGAGGAGCCCGAGCGCGTGCGCGAGGCCATCGGGCTCATCTCGCACAACCCGATGCTCTACCCCGACCTCACCGCCGAGGAGAACTTGCTTCTGTACGCGAAGCTCTACGGCGTGGCCGACCCTGAGCACCGCGTGATAGAGCTTCTCGATGCCGTGGGGCTCAAACATCGCCGGCTCGATCGGGTGCGCACGTTCTCGCGCGGCATGACCCAGCGCGTCTCCATCGCCCGGGCGCTCGTGAACGACCCGTCGGTAGTGCTGCTCGACGAGCCCTACTCGGGGCTCGACCCCCATGCCATGCACATTTTCGACGAGCTGATCGCCTCGGTGCGCGAGGGTCGCACGTTCGTCATGGTGAGCCACGACTTGGACAAGGGCCTGGCGCTTGCGAGCCACGTGCTCGTGCTCGCTCGCGGCCGCGTGGTTCATTTCGGAGAGAAGGACCAGATGAGCCCCGACGAGTTCGCCGATTTGTACCGCACGACGGTAGGGATGGGGGTGAGCTAGATGGCTGAGGAAGAGCAGCGATTAGACGTGGGGTGTTCCGACCGAGCGCAGTTTACCCCAAGGGTACTTGCTCGCTCTGCTCGCAGCGCCGACACGCGACCAGGAATGCCCGAAGGGCATTCCCAAAGCGAGGACTGTCTGAGCGAATCGGAGTACCGCGCGGCTGATCGCGGAGGGACGCGTAGCTGCATCTGCAAGGCCCCCAGCACGTGGACGCAGTACAAAACGCTGCTCGCGAAGGACTTGAAGGCGGAGTTTCGCACCAAGGACATGATCGTGTCCATGGGCATCTACGCCTTCCTCGTCATCGTGGTGTTTGGCGTGGCGCTCTCCTTCGCCCGCCCCGGCTCGGAGTTCCTCGAGGTGTCCGGCGGCCTTCTGTGGGCGCTCGTGGTGTTCACGTCGCTTCTGGGTCTGAACCGCTCGTTTTCCAAGGAAACGGAGAACGGCTGCTTGGAAGGGCTGCTTCTGGCCCCGCTCGACCGCGGCGTGATCTTTCTGGCCAAGGCGACGTCGAATTTGGTGTTTTTGGCATTGGTGGAAGTGATCGCCGTGCCGCTGTACTGGGTGTTCTTCTCCAGCTTCGCGGCGCCGGCCGATACGGGCTGGCTGCTCGTGGTGCCGCTAGTCGTCGGCAGCATCGGCATCGCCGGCATCGGCACCATGCTCTCCACCATCACGGCGGCCACCCGCGGCAAGGACGTCATACTGGCGCTTCTGTTCGTGCCCGTGATCTTCCCGCTTCTGTACGCCTGCGTGTCGGCCACCACCTGCGCGCTCGTGGGCGGAGATGTGTTCGCCGACGGGTTTCTTACGTCGCTGGCCCTTGGCGCTGGCTACGATGTGATCATGATCCTGGCTTCGTGGGTTCTCTACGATTTCGTCGTCAACTAAAGGAGGACTGAGTGACTGATAAGAAGTTGAAGCTGCCCGAGGCGGGGCAGTGGCCCGACAAGCTGGTGGTGCCGGCGCTCATCGCGGGCGCGGTGCTTTCCACCGTCGGGTTCCTCATGGCGTTCTTCTACGTGGCCCCCGTCGGCGGCGCTGCGGTGAATGGTGCCGAGCTCATCGGGGACGTGATGGTGTCTCAGAAGATGCTCCTGTCCCAGAAGATCTTCTACTTCCACATGCCCGTGGCCATCACGTCGTTCATCGCGCTCGGCTTCGGGTGCTACTACGCCGTGCGGTTCCTCATGACGAAGAACCAGCGCTTCGACACTTGCTCGCGCATTTGCCTGGAGATCGCGCTTCTGTTCGTGGTGCTCACCATGATCACCGGCGAGATGTGGACGCGCTTCGAATGGGGCGTGTGGTGGAGCTGGGAGCCGCGGCTCACGACCTACCTGATTCTCATGCTCATCGTGATCGCCTACTTCGTGCTGCGAAGCTCCGTGGACGAGCCCGAGCGCCGCGCGACATTTGCTGCGGTGGTAGCCATCATTGCCACCATTGACGTACCCATCTGCTTCATGATCACGCGCCTCATTCCGTCGTCCATTCACCCCGTGGTGCTGCGCGAGGGCGGTATGAGCCCCGAGATGGGCATGTGCGTGGGCCTGTGCGCGCTCGGCATGCTGCTCGTGGGCTTCGTGCTGTACCGCACGCGTTTCAACCAGGTACGCCTCACCCAGCGCGTCGAAGCGCTCAAGGAAACCCTCGACGACGAACGATAGGAGAGAGCCATGAATCCCATTCTTGCCGATATCTATTCCACCATCCTGCCCTCCGCCCCCTACATCATCGCGGCCTACGCGCTTCTGTGGGTGGCCCTGCTCGTGTACGTGCTCATGGTGTTCCGCGGTACCAAGAAGGCGACCGCGCAGCTCACGCTTCTGGAGGAGGCTGTCGCCGACCAGCAGGCGAAGGCCCGCGCGGCGAAGGACGAGTAGCGATTCGCGACCCGTGCCGCATCTGCTGCGCGCGGTCGGATTCCAAGTGGCGATTGGCCGCTGCTGTGTTCCGCAATATAGCCCGTTTAGGTGATACGCCTAGACGGGCTTTTCCGTATTATAGTGGCAGAGCAAAGCTCGAAACCTTCCTCGGAGCCGCCCTTCCTCCCTCCTTCCTTCCAGCGGCAACCGAGATCTCACGCAAGGCGGTCGCCCCTCGGGCCGACCGCCTTTTGCGTGGTGCATTTGTCGGGAGCGAGTCGTCTCTACCGCAAGAACCACTTGCAGGCAGGGACAACCTCAATGGGGCCGGCTTCGGTTTCTATGCGCTCCTCTTCCCTTAGCGTCACAATGGTGCCTTCCTTGATGCCCGTCGCTTCCATGGCGGCAACGAGGGAATCCACCTCCCGTTCGCGGGTGCGCGGGGACGCCATGGACGCCGTCACCTGGATGAGGGCGTAGGGCTCGGCGGCGAGAGCATCGCCGAGGAGGAAGTCCACCTTCTGTCCCCGGGGCCCAGGTGCAGTGTAGGAGGTGATCGATTCGGTGCGCTTGCCCGCCATGCGCCGGCGTAGTTCCAGGTAGACTGCTGTTTCGAACCGTTTGCCCACATCCTGCTGGTTGGCTCGCGAGACGGCGTAGACGATGCCCGGGTCGATGCCGTACATCTTCGGTGTCGCCGTGGTCCGAGGCTTCAGCGCGAAGGCGTGCTCTTCCACTTTCATGAGCAGGAAGGCTTGGCGCAGAAGGTCCATGATGCGATCCGCCTTCTCCCAATAGATCTTGAATCCGAGTTCCTTGAAGCTTTCGACGAGTTGGTTGACGGAGAACTCGCAGGCCGTGTTGCGCAGGCCGTACAGGGCGAATTGGTTGGCGATCCGGATGTCCTCGCGGCCCAAGCGTTCGGCCACGTCTCGGGCTACGACATCGCGCACATAGCTCTGCAAAAGCTCGATGCGATCCTCGTTGAGGCGATTCTGCACTCCAGGAAAACCGCCCTCGGTCAGATAGCGGTCGAACAGTCCCTCGAGGAAGGTCTGGGTTTGAGGCGAGAACGCCGGCCCTTTCAAACGATCGCCTTCGACGGCCTGGAAGAGGCAGAATTCCCGAAAAGAGAGCGGTAGCATCTCATGGGAATGGGAGCGGCCGCGGAATTTGGTCGCGATCTCCTCCGATGACAGTTTCGAAGACGAGCCCGTAATGACGAGCGTCACCTTCTCGTGCTCGGCGAGGCGCTGGCAGACGCCCTGCCAGCGCTCCATCTCCTGCACCTCGTCGAGGAGCAGATAGCACCCCTCAGTGCGCGCTTCGGGCACCTGCCGCCAGAACTCTTCGATCACGGAGGCCATCGTGTCGGGTGCAAGGGGAGAGAGCCGGTCATCGGCGAAGTCGAAGTAGAACAGGCGGTCGTGGGGGACGCCGGCCTCGAGAAGCTGGCTCATTTTCTGATAGAGGTAGAACGTCTTGCCCGACCGCCTCATGCCGGTGATGATCTCGACCAGGTTGAACCTAGCGGGCTCTGCGAGCTCGCGGATGATTTCTGAGCGGGGAATGAAACTCGGAAGGGGCTGCTCGCGCGCCTCCGCCACCAGGGCCGCAATGTTGTCCATGGCTTCCTCCAGATACCAACTTCTAAAAATTTTTGAGAAGATAGTACCATAACTTCTCAAAAATTTTTAGAAGTTATGACTTGTTGGAGAAAGGCCACGCAACTGTTCGAGAAATTCGAACAACTGGGAAAGAGCAGCCTACTCGAGAAATTCGAATAGGCTGCCTTAAAGCCCCAGCTCCTTTTCGCCCCACTGCTTCATGGCGAGGAGGATGGGCACGAAGCTCTCGCCTTGGGGAGTGAGGGTGTATTCCACGCGTGGCGGCACCTCGCCGAAGTCGGTACGCGCAAGAAAGTCGTCAGCCACCAGTTCTCTGAGCTGCTTACCGTAGCTCGGCGCTGTACCGAGAGATCGAAGCTGGACGATGGCATGAGGCGACCGAGGTGGAGAAATATGAGGAGGTGAAGGAACTGGTCGCCCAGCTGCAGATTCCCGTGGAGTTCGCCATGCTGGGGGCGTCCAATCCGGTGATGCTGCGCGGTCGGCTGCCTGAGCGACGCGAGGAGATTCTCGCAGCCCTCGATGCCGTCATCTCCGACATCGGCGAGGAGCGCCTGCGCAGCTACCGCGTTAACTTGCGTCATTTGTAGGCAGGGGGGGTGTACGATTTGCGAAAAGTCGCTGAAGATGCCAGTTGATGGGCGAAATGGTAAGAGGGCGGCTCGAAAAAGGACGATTATCTTACCATTTCTGCCTTCAACTGGCATTTTTCGACTGAGGCATTGGCCATTTCTGCCCTCAACTGGCATTTGCTTCGCGAAAACGAAAAAAGAGGGGGATCCGCGCGATTGCGGATCCCCCTGTTGCGGGACACTGCAGAATGGGCTTACGCGAGCACTTGCGTTGGTGTTGGTTTGTTCGGCCGGCTCGCTCTCTTCCGTACTGGTTTGTTCGGCCAGCCGCTTAGCCGAACGCTCGCTTAGTCGCGCAGCGGGCTACTTCTCGTCCTTCTCCACGGCGACGTAGACGTAGCCAGGGGTGCCGGTCGCGGGCAGCTCGTTGTAGGCCACCATCTCGGCGATCTCGGCGGCCGTGGCGCTCGCGGGCTCGGTCTCAAGCAGGTAGGCGGTGTCGGCGCGGCGCTCCATGGCCTTCTGGAAGTCCTTGGTTCCCACGAACACTTCCTGCTTGTACGGGTTCACGCCGAGCTTCTTGGCGCGGTAGACGATGTAGGCCAGCGCGGCGATGTTGGCCACCAGCGCGACGATGGACACGCCCAGGTTCACGTCCGGGTTGTTCACCGACTGCACGGCGAAGACGGAGTCGTTCACGAACATCGGCACCATCTGGCAGAACATGCACCAGATAGAAAGCGTGAAGGCGCGGTTCTGAATCCAGCCGCCCTTGTTCCAGATGAGGCCGGCGATGGTCGGCGCGAGCAGCAGGGCAATGCCGCAGTACCAGGAATGGGTGGGCAGGCAGTTGTAGGTATAGCAGAAGTTCCACAGATCGTAGGCGATGATGAACACCCAGGTCATGTCAGGCCACAGCATGTCCTGACGCTTCTTGGAGATATAGATGCCGAACCAGCCGGTCATGCAGGCGATGTTGAGCAGGCCCGCGATGCCGTTGAACACGTTGTGCCAGCCGCCGTAGAGCGTGACGCCCTCGGTGGAAACCCACGTGGTGCCGAAGGCGCGGAAGGCGCTCTCGAAGTCGCTCACCACGGCGATGAGGATGTTGATGGCCACGATGACGAAGGGGAAGGCCTTGAACCAATGCGAGCGGCCGATCTTGCCCCAGGAGTACTTCAGCATCATGAAGCCGATGCAGCCGGCGGTGGCGGCGTACACCTTGGCGTAGTGGAACCAGCTGTTCATGTCGGTGTGGGTGGGGTTGTTCACGGCCCACTCGGCACCGGACGCCGCACCGATCTCTACGGCCAGGCAGTAGACGGTCATGGCGCCGCAGACGCCGAAGAACATGAAGATGCCGCCGGCCTTGGTGCGGCGGGCGAACTCGTTGGCCAGCACCAGCCCGGTAAACACCAGCACAAAGCCCAGCAGCTGGTACAGGGCGGTCTCGCCATAGATCTGGAATAACATGTCCATTCCTCCTTAAAAATTTTCTGTCTCCTAAGCTCAGCCGCCTGGTCCAGCCAGAGAAGCCCGGACCATCGGCCATGCCGCCAATATAGCACAGGTTTCCTTAAAAAGTCAACTGTCACACGGAAAAAAGTGTTGAAAAAGCCAGAAAAAGCGGGTATAATGGAACCGAAATCGGCTGTGGTATGTGGCCATACCACAGCCAGAGGAGGAAGCGCGTATGGAGTTTGAAAAGCTGGTGGCCTTTGCCAAAGAAAAGGAGATCGATCTGACGGTGATCGGCATGGACGATCCCCTGGTGGGCGGTATCGTGGACGCCTTCCAGGAGGCTGGACTGCGGGTATTCGGCCCCAACAAGGCAGCGGCCATTCTGGAGGGCTCCAAGGCGTTCTCCAAAAACCTCATGAAAAAATACGGGATCCCTACGGCGGCTTATGAGACCTTTACGGATCCAGAGGCGGCGCTGGCATACCTGGAGACCGCCAAAATGCCTATTGTATTAAAGGCCGACGGGCTGGCCCTGGGAAAGGGCGTGCTGATCTGCCAGGACCTTTCTGAGGCCAGGGCCGGAGTCCGTGAGCTGATGATGGATAAAAAGTTCGGCTCTGCGGGAAACGAGATCGTAGTCGAAGAATTCATGACAGGCCGGGAGGTTTCCGTCCTTTCCTTTGTGGATGGAAATACAGTGAAGATCATGAGCTCCGCCCAGGACCACAAGCGGGCCAGGGACGGAGACCAGGGATTAAACACCGGCGGTATGGGAAACTACTCCCCCAGCCCCTTCTATACGAAGGAGGTGGACGCCTACTGTCAGGAACATATTTACCAGCCTACGGTGGACGCCATGAAGGCCGAAGGCCGTCCCTTTAAGGGCGTGATCTTCTTCGGTCTGATGCTGACGGAAAACGGCCCCAAGGTACTGGAATACAATGCCCGCTTCGGAGATCCGGAGGCCCAGGTGGTGCTGCCCAGACTGGAAAACGACATTGTGGATGTATTTGAGGCCTGCATTGACGGGACCCTGGACCAGATCGATCTGAAATTCGATAACGACCGGGCCACCGTCTGCGTGATCCTGGCCTCCGACGGATATCCCGTTTCTTATGAGAAGGGATTTGTGATCGACGGCCTGGAGAAGTTCAGGGACAAAGAGGATTACTATGTATTCCACTCCGGTACGAAGTTCAACGGCCAGGGCCAGATCGTCACCAACGGCGGCCGGGTACTGGGCGTGACTGCCAACGGAGCCACTGTGAAGGAAGCCAGAGAAAACGCATATAAGGCAGTGGAGGAGATCTCCTTTGCCAACAAATATTACAGGACGGACATCGCTAGGGCGGTGGACGAGGCGTAGGAATATTGGAAAGACCACGGACAGCCGGGAAAAACTGGCTGACCGTGGTTTTCTTTTTTCTGCTGTAAAAATTCATGGAACAAAGCGGGAAGGAAAAACAAGCTGCAAATTTTTTGTTTTTCATTATATTGTAAGGATAAATAAAGGCTTTGGAAGAGATTTTGTGATATACTACAAATATACAGAAAATTCTGCGTTTTTGTTTGGATGCAGGATAAGGCATCCAACACTTACGATTTTACCGTTATCAATGTTCTGGCATATAGGATCATCATGCCTGCCTTTGCTGTGCTGGCATATCATTACATTGCAGAGTGTCTGATGTCCCAGTCTTAAAATGGCGGAGGTGCGGTCTATGGAAAAAAGCCAGAACATGGATCAGGATAGAGCTGTTTTTATGAAAGGATCGCAGAACTGCATGGGAAACGGTGAAAGACATCTGATTCAAAAAGAAAGGCGGCGATATTGTGATAAAAAGGATATTTATGTTTTTTGGACTTTCCTGTCTGCTTCTGTCAGGATGCCAGGCTCCTGCCGGGACACCATCGGAACCAGATACCCTTGCCCCCACCGGATACGCTTCTGAAGAGGTACAGCGGATCTCCGTCTTTTATGATGGCTCCCTGTACCTGTACAATGCCACTGGTTTTGATCTTCCCGGGGAGGATGGCTGGCAGTTTTTGGGGAATGTAGCTTCCGTCAATAATCTGGAATGGCCTGCGGAGGATTTTTGCGGCACCCACCTGGAGCCGGGGCAGGAGATCTACTATGATCCGGAAGAACCGCAAAAATTGTATGTAAAATATGACAGGGGCTTTGCGCTCTTTGAGGCAGAAGAAAATGCTGAGACAGAAAACACCGGAACTCTGGGAACCGGGGCATCTGAACACAGGGAAACAGAAACTGCCAGTGCTGGGGAATCCAGGGACGCTGGCGCCGGGAAGACGATCCAGGCAGAGTCAGAGGCTGGTCCCCTCCCGGGAGTGACCATGGAGATCACGGACGTTACAGAAACAGGGATCGCGGTTTCCCTGGTGAACCACACGGAGCTCAATATGGAATTTGGGGAGGAATACAGTCTGGAGGTCTGGAACGGCACAGGCTGGGAGGCGGTTCCATATGAAGATGGCCAGTGGGCCTTTCACAGTATTGCCTATTCCATGCCGGAAAACCAGCCGGTGGAGTGGAAGGCAGACTGGGAAGCGCTTTACGGAACATTGGAACCGGGGCAGTACCGGCTGGTGAAGCCGGTCATGGATTTCCGGGGGCCAGGGGACTTCACAGAGTACGGGCTGACGGCAGAATTTGAGCTTCCGGTCCAGGCGTTACAGGAGCCGCCGGTCCTGAGGCTCCAGGATTCTCTTTCCTCCACCCTGGCGGAGCTTCAGCTGGAGCCGGAAAATTATACATGGCACTGTAAACGCGGAGCCGGCGGAGAAATGCAGGGGATCACAGCCTGCGGAGCCGCTTCCACGGAGGCGTTTCCACAGCAGGATCCGCTGGAGCTTACGCAGTACCAGGGAATGGAAGGCGTTTTATATACAGTATCCTGTACAGTGGTTCCCGACTGGATGAATATAAAAGAATACTCCAGGGCCGACATGGGAAAAGCGGATGCAGAGCCTGTTTCGGAAACAATCCTGGAAGCTGGGGAGTTGTTAGAACTCAAGCCCGACCGGATGTATGAGATCCTGGTAGAGTGGGACAGCGGCCGGGGAGATGCCAGGGGCTTTTATGGAGAGGCATGTTATCTGGTGGTCACAGAATAGGGGAGCCTGGAGGCTGCTGCAAAAAGCGGGTCATGAACCTGTCCTTTGCAGCAGCCTTTTTCGTTCATAAAACTGTAAGATTTCTCTTCTTGCACAAATAGGTCTATTATGATAGACTTAAAATACAAAAGGACTATTGCAATAGACCGTGGTAAGGAGGGAATATATGACAGATCTGAAATTGTATGAAAGCGAATACCGGTTTATGGATCTGATCTGGGAGGCGGAGCCGGTGCGGTCCACGGAGCTGGCGAAAATGGCCAGAGAGCGGCTGGAGTGGAAAAAATCCACCTGCTATACGGTTTTAAAGAAGCTGGAGGCCAAGGGCTTTGTAAAGAACGAGGATGCCACGGTCACGTCCTTGATTGGCCGGGAGCAGGTACAGAGGGCCGAGAGCAGCCAGCTGATCGAAAGGAGCTTCGGCGGTTCTCTTCCGGCCTTTCTCAATGCGTTCCTCAGCGGACGCAGGCTGACGGCTGAGGAGGCCAGGGAGCTGCACCGGCTTATCGAGGAAGCCGTTCCCGGGGACGGCGCGTCTGAGGAGGAGCATAGGGAAGAGAAGGGAGGGAGCGTATGAGCCTGTTTGACGTAGGCACGATGACGGAGCTTTTAAACAGAAGCCTGACGGGAGGGGTTGTGATCCTGGTCGTTCTGGCGCTGCGCCTTATGATGAGGCGGTTCCCAAGAAAATATGTGTGCATTTTGTGGCTGGCTGCCTTTGGAAGGCTGCTGTTTTCCATTCCGGTCCCGGCGGCTTCCAGTCTGTTTCCGGCGGCGGAACCGCTCCAACAGGCCGCTGTGGAGGTGGATGGAAGGCCCGGCATGGGCACGGTCCTCCAGCTGTCCACAGGACTGGAGCCGGTGGATTCGGCTGTCAATGAACTTCTCTGGCAGCTTCTGGAGCCTTCTCCAGCGACGTCTGCGGATCCGGTGCAGATCTATGCCTTCGCGTTCCAGTGGCTGTGGCTGGGCGGAATGGCAGTCCTTCTTCTGACAGGGCTTTTCCGGTATGGGCTGCTGAAGCGGCTGGTGGAATCCTGCGCGAGCTGCTCCCTGTTCAGCGTCCTGAAGCGGCGGGTCTCCGATGCAGTCCCGGCGGAGGAGACCCAGTGTACAGTGAGGGGGAAACGGCTGGAACGCGTATATATCACAGACCGGATCCAGATGCCTATGGTGCTGGGGATCTGGAAGCCCAGGATCCTCCTTCCGTCTGCCTGCTCCGGTGAAGGGCGGAAAGAGGAAAGGGAGCTGATCCTGGCCCACGAACAGGCCCACAGGCTCCGGTACGACCATGTGACAAAGGTATTTGTTTTTGGAGTCCTGGTCATTCACTGGTTCAATCCATTGGCATGGGCGGCCTTCCTCCTGTACTGCCGGGATGTGGAGATGGCCTGTGACGAGAAGGTGATGGAATGGCTGGGAGAGGAAAGCCGGAAGCCTTATTCCCTGGCCCTGCTCCGGTTTGAGGAGGAGAGGAGCGCCCTGCTTATTCCCCTGGCCTTTGGGGAAAGCAGCGCCAGGGAACGGATCCGGCATATTTTAAATTACAGGAAGCCGGGCTCCTGGATGACCGCCCTGGCTCTGCTCCTGGCGGCTCTGGCCGCAGGACTCTTTCTCATGGCTCCGGACGGGAAGGCCCAGGATGCCGTCAGTATCATCGGGGGAGCGGACGGCCCCACCTCCATTTTCCTGGCGGGAAAGGTTGGGGAAGGAGACGGGGAGGAGAAAATCCCGGCGGCAGTCCTGGATCTGGAGAAGGCGAAAAAAGAGGCCTATGGTGCGGCGGCGGAGCTGGACTGGGTCAGCGGCGGAAAGATCTCTCTCCACGGCAGCTTCGGGTACCTGTCCTTCCTTCTGAAGGCCAATGGGAAATCCGAGCTGGCTGCGGCCTTTACCCTGGAGGAGGCAGGCCCCATCGTCGTCCAGGGCGACCGGTATACAGAGGTCGTGGGAGGACGCGATTCGGCTCTTGTGGTGACGGAGCCATATAAGGAGGACGGAGACAGCCGGATCTTCTGGTATCTGGAGGATGGCGGGACCGTGGAGCCTCTTCCGGAAGATATGACGAACCTGTTTCTGGAGCAAAGCAGCTCCGGCGTATTCCGGGATGCCCCCCTGGCAGAGGAGTATCGGCAGCAGGTGGAGGAAAAAATAGCGGAGATCCCGGGGAACCATCTGGTATACGGCCCGGTGGAGATCCCGGAAACGGACAGCATTATCTGCGGCTTTCTGGCAGCGGACGGACCGGACCTGGAGGATCTCTGGTACGGGATCTGGTATGAGATGGATGGACGGATCGAGAAATACGTTCTGTTTCCGTAAGATCTGCGCACGGCTGGCTTGATACAAATTTATAAAGATTTTAGCCCCAGGCTATTGACAAATCACGACATATATTGCAAACTATAAAAAGTGGTTTTGAAAACCACATCAAAAAGCGGAGGGTTTTGTCGTGGTACAGATAGTGACGGATTCTTCTGTGCTCTATACAGAAGAAGAGGCGAAGGCGGCCGGATTTGACGTGGTCCCCCTGTGTGTCAGCGTGGGAGATATGGATGGCCGGGATTTACAGATCAATATGGAAGAGTTCTACGGGCGTATTGGAAAGGGAGAGATCCCCAGGTCCTCCCAGCCTCCCATCGGGGATGTTGTGGAGGTCTATGAGAAATACCAGGATGCGGATGTTTTGAATATCTGTGTCGCCGACGGTCTTTCGGGGACGTATCATGGTGCCTTAAGCGCCAGGGATATGGTGGAAAGCCGGGACAGGATCACCGTGTTCAACAGCCGGACCCTTTGCGGCCCCCACAGGTATATGGTGGAAAAGGCCCAGAGGATGAAGGAGGAGGGGAAGGGGATCCCCGAGATCCTGGAATGGTTAAAGAGCGCGGCGGAAAAGACGGAATCCTTTCTGATTCCCCAGGACTTTGGATTTTTAAAGCGCGGAGGGAGGCTGACGCCTGTGGCGGCGGCTCTGGGTTCAGTCCTTAAGCTGAAGCCGGTGATGCGGCTGCTCACGAGGGTCGCGGAGGTGACGGAGCACCACGCGGGAGACACGATAAGCTATGGCCGCATCTACACCTGCGAGCGGGATATGCGCCTGGCCGTCATACCCGTCGGCTACGCGGACGGGCTGCACCGGAGCCTCTCAGGTAGGTTCGACGTCGTCATAAACGGCAAAAGAGCCCATCAGGTGGGCCGGATATGCATGGATATGTGCATGGTGGACGTGACGGACATGCCGGAAGTCAAAACAGGCGACATCGTGACGGTTTTCGGCGACGAGCCGGAGGCCACGGAGCTTGCGGACATAGGCGGGACTATTTCTTATGAGCTGCTCTGCGCGATTTCCCCGCGCGTACCGCGCGTTTATATTGATGTATGAATAAAATCGGCCGCTCCGTGTGAGAATAGCATTGGCGGTAAAAGTACCGCTGCCCTACATATGACATATAATATGAACGGGCACTATACGGAGTGTGAAGCCAATGCAAAATCCAGTAAAGCGCGGAGACATCTACTACGCCGACCTGAGCCCGGTAGTGGGCAGTGAACAGGGCGGCATGAGGCCGGTGCTCATAGTCCAGAACGACACGGGCAACCGGCACAGCCCGACGGTGATCGCCGCGGCAATAACCTCGCAGACGGGGAAGGCCCGGCTGCCGACGCACATAGAGCTGTCGGCGAGGAATTACGGCCTGAGCCGGGACAGCGTCATACTGCTCGAACAGATTCGTACGCTCGACAAATCCCGCCTGCGCGAGAGAATGGGCCAGCTTGACGGGCCCACAATGGACAGGGTGAACAGCGCCATAGCCGTGAGTTTCGGCCTGGCGCAGTAGACAAAAGCGTCCCCCGGGCTTCGGCCTGGGGGACTGAGAGCCGGGAGGTACATAGAATGAAAAAGTGGCAGATAGTTGTACTTGTCATAGCCGTCGCGGTGCTCGCTGCGGGCATCGGCGCCTACGCCGCGACGAATTACGGCACGCAGTCCGATCCGCTGGTTGCCATGAGCTACCTTGAGGACGTGCTCGGCCCCAAGATGGAGGATGAGCTCGCCAAGCAGATAGATGAAGCAGCCGACGCCCTTCAGACCGAGTACGGCGCCGCGTCCAGCGCGTTTTCCGTGGTGACGCTCTCCTCGGGCGAGACGCTCAAGTGCGGAGAGGGCTGTGAGATAGTCCTTCGCAGCGGTTCCGCGTCTGCGGCCGGGGCTCTCGTCGATGTGACGAGCGGCAACGAGCTCGCATCCGGCGGCTCGCTTACGGCAAACCACCTCTATGTCGGTTCCGGCTCCGGCGTCACCGCCTCCGGAAACAGCACGCTCCTGGTCCGCGGCTCCTATA
>OLPA01001433.1_pt1 | contig 19810 bp, 15 predicted proteins | sample 1672811 | NCBI WGS metagenome assembly OLPA01 (sample SAMEA3136726, study PRJEB25190) | human gut metagenome | biome: human gut; feature: human-associated habitat; material: faeces | place: Austria | collected 2013
AGAATTTTTGGAGGAGCGGCGGCGCTTCGGCAATCATCGACCCGGCAGGATCGTTGTTGACGATCTGGATGAAGGTCTTGCCAACCTTCATTTCGAGCTCCTCGCCGTTCTCGTCGAAGAAGATCATGCGGGCAGGGAGGGACTTCGCGTCGTCGCCGGTCTTGCCGTCGTGCGTGCGCACCCACGTGCCGCGGATGTACTTGCCATTCTGGAAGATTTCGGCCACGCCCTGGCCGACGAGCTGAATCACCGGGCGCTGCGGGGCGTTGTTGAACCAGCTAACATCGGTGCGGAGCACGATCACGTTGGCGTATTCCGTCTGCGCGCCGGTGAGAGCGTCGTAGTACGGCGCGCCGTTGCGATAGCGCTCGTACAGGCCGGTCATCTCGTTGTATTCGTAGGAAGAGACGTAGGCCGGTTTCGTGGTCTTGTAGTTGATGGTGATGGCGGAAACGTCCACGCCGCGGTCAAGGCCGGTCTCGGTGAACTTGAACGGGTGCTTGGTCGATTCGCTGGTGAACAGGGAGGCGACGGCGTTCATGTTGATCTGAACGTTGTGCGGCGCGACGTGCTCGCCGTCGTTCTCGCGGTGGAACAGATCGCTGTAATTGCGCTCGGAGCCCTCGACGAACGGGAACACCCAGCGGCCCTTCTGGCGCGCGTCGGAATGAACGGAGAGCGCCCAGTCGTCCACGTCAACGACGATGTTATTGCCGTTCGCCCAGTTCTGCCAGCCGTAGAACACCCACGCGCTATCCCAAATTTCGCGCAGGCTGCCCATCGGCACGCGCGCAGAACGGACAGGACCCGCGAAGGACGGGATCGTGCCCATGAAGAGCATGGCGGAGCGGGTGGAACCGTCGGCCTGAACCGGCATTTCATAGGAAATATCGGCGGAAGCGACGCCCCAGTGCGGCAGCGCTTCCGGGTGCGCGTCGATGTTGACGAGGATCGGGTAATAGTTGCCGTACCAGCTCTCGCCGGTCAGCGGATTTATGCCGTCGACGACCGGGTTTTCATCCGGCACATTGACGGAGATCTTTCGTGAAGAAGTGATTCCCTTGGTGGGCAGCTCGAGGTAGTAGGAATCCTCCGCAGCGGCGACAGCGCTCGTGCCCATCAGGCAGACGGCGGCAGCCGCGAGGAACCATTTGTACATGCGATGCAAAATAACACCTCCAAAAATGTTTCAAAAAGATACCAACCGAAACAATGATACATCAAAAAAAAGATTATGGCAAGTGTTTTTAACAAAAAGGCGGCGCGGCGCATAAACTGCAAAAAGCGGGGGAAAATGACGCCCAAAGACAAATTTGCAGGAATGAAAATTGAAATGTGCAAAGTGGACGAAGAACAACGACAAATAAAGGCAAAATGGCGATTGCAAAACGGGTAAAATGGATGTATAATGTTCTTGAAATTCATTTCGGGCGGCGATGAAGTCGGCTGACCCGGTTTAAGGGGGCGTTTGTCTTGTCCTTGGAGCTTTCTCGTATGTGCGCGTCGATTGCGCCGTCTCCCACGCTGGCGATCGACGCAAAGGCGAAGGAAATGCGCCGGAGCGGGCGCGACGTGGTGTCCTTCAGCGTCGGCGAGCCGGATTTCGTCACCCCGCAGTATATCCGCACCGCCGCGCACGAGGCGCTGGATATGGGGCTGACCAAGTATACGCCGGCGGCCGGCACGCTCGGCCTGCGCCGCGCAATTTGCGAAAAGCTGCGCTGGGACAACGGACTGGAGTATTCGCCCTCGCAGGTGATCGTCTCCAACGGCGCGAAATTCTCCATCTATGCCGCGCTGGCCGCGATTGTGAACCCCGGAGACGAGGTCATCATCCCGACGCCGTGCTGGGTTTCCTATCCGGAAATCGTGCGCATCGTCGGCGGCGTGCCGGTGCTGGTGCAGGGCGACGTGAAGAAGGGCTTCGTCACCGAGGCGGAGGATCTCGCGCCCTACGTCACCGAGCGCACCAAGGCGCTGATTCTCAACTCGCCGAACAATCCGAACGGCTGCATCTGGAACCGCGAGCAGTTGGCGGGCATCGCGAAGCTGGCGGTGGAGAAGGGCTTCTATGTCGTCTCCGACGAAATCTATGAAAAGCTGATTTACGACGGCGAGGAGCACGTCTCCATCGCGTCGCTGGACGAGGATATCTTCCGGCAGACCATCGTGATCAACGGCGTTTCCAAAGCCTACGCGATGACGGGCTGGCGCATCGGCTACACTGCGGGGCCGATTGAGGTGATCCGCGCCATGAGCAGCCTGCAAAGCCAGGTCGCCAGCGGCAGCAACTCGATTGCGCAGTACGCCGCCGAGGAGGCGCTGCGCTCCCCGAAGGGGCGCGAAGCGATTGAGCGCATGCACAGGGCTTACGACGAGCGCCGCCGCCATATCGTGCAGCGCCTCAACGCCATCGACGGGCTGACCTGCGTGATGCCCAAGGGCGCGTTCTATGCCTTCCCCAATATTTCCAAGCTGGGTCTGTCCTCCCGGGAGTTCGCCATGCGTCTGCTGAAGGAAAAGCATGTGGTGGTGGTGCCCGGCACAGGCTTCGGCGAGGGCGGCGAGGGCTTCGTCCGTCTGGCGTATGCCACCAGCGAGGAGAATATCCGCGAGGGTCTGCGCCGCATGAAGGAATTTGTCGAGAGCCTGTAAGCGATAACAGGAGGGAACCATATCATGAGCAAGAAGAATTATGTCGTCATGGACGGCAATACAGCGGCAGCCCATTCTGCCTACGCCTTTACTGAGGTGGCGGCCATTTATCCCATCACGCCGTCCTCCCCTATGGCGGAAAAGGTGGATGAGTGGTCCGCCAAGGGAAAAAAGAACCTGTTCGGCACGCCGGTGGACGTGATCCAGATGCAGTCCGAGGCCGGCGCTGCCGGTACCTGCCACGGCTCCCTGCAGGCGGGCGCCCTGACCACCACGTTCACGTCCTCTCAGGGACTGATGCTGATGATCCCGGCTATGTACGCCATGGGCGGACAGTTCCTCCCCAGCGTGATGCACATCGCATCCCGCGTGGTCACCAGCAACCATCACTCCATTTTCGGCGACCATACGGACTTTATGACCTGCCGCACCACCGGCTACGCCATGCTGATGTCCGCCTCCCCGCAAGAGGCCATGGATCTGGCGGCGGTGGCGCACCTGTCCGCCATCAAAGCGAAGTACGCCTTCATGCACTGCTTTGACGGCTTCCGCACCTCCCACGAGATGCAGCGCATCGAGGCGCTGGACTATGAGGAGCTGCGGGGTCTGATCGACTACGAGGCGCTGAAGGCCTTCCGCCGGGATGCGCTGAATCCGGAGCATCCCACCAACCGCGGCAACAACGTGAACCCCGACGTGTACTTCCAGTGCAAGGAGGGCGCTAACGTCAAGAGTGCCATCGTGCCCGGTACCGTGCAGCACTACATGGACGAGATCAATAAAATCACCGGCCGGGACTACAAGCTGTTCAATTACTACGGCGCGCCCGACGCCGAGGAGGTCGTGGTGGCCATGTGCTCCGTCACCGAGGCGCTGCGGGAGACGGTGGACTACCTCAACGCCTGCGGACGCAAGGTGGGCATGGTGCAGATTCATCTGTACCGCCCCTTCTCCGTGCCCGATTTCTCCGCCGCCATCCCCGCCAGCTGCAAGCGCATCGCCGTGCTGGACCGCAGCAAGGAGACCGGCTCCGTAGGCGAGCCTGTGTATCTGGACGTGGTAACGGCGCTGAATCAGGCAGGCCGCGGCGATATCTGCGTGGTGGGTGGCCGTTACGGACTGTCCAGCAAGGATACCACCCCCGGCCAGCTCATCGCCGTGTACGACAACCTGCGGCAGGAGACTCCCAAGAACAGCTTTACCATCGGCATTAACGACGATGTGACCCATACCTCCCTGGACTATGAAAATGTGGAGTTCCATCATCCCGGTGAGATCTCCTGCAAGATCTGGGGCCTGGGCGGCGACGGCACCGTGGGCGCCAACAAGAACGCCATCTCCACCATTGGCCTTGTGGCCGACAAATACGCGCAGGCATACTTCTCCTATGACTCCATGAAATCCGGAGGTCTGACCCAGAGCCATCTGCGCTTTGGCGATGCGCCCATCCGCAGCACCTATCTGGTGTCCTCCGCCGACTTCGTGGCGTGCCACGCGCCTACCTATGTGAAGAAGTACGATCTCACCGAGGATCTGAAGGACGGCGGCACGTTCCTGCTGAACTGCCCGTGGACGACGGAGGAGCTGGAGGAGCACCTCCCCGCCAAGATGAAGCGGGATCTGGCGCGGAAGCACGCGCAGTTCTATATCATTGACGCGGCGAAGCTGGCGGCGGAGATCGGCCTGGGCAAGCACACCAACAATATCCTGCAGGGCGCGTTCTTCGCCCTGACCAAGGTCATCCCCATGGATGTGGCTGTGGCGGATATGAAGAAGAACAACTACGCCACCTATTTCAAGAAGGCCGGGCAGAAGATCGTGGATCTGAACGACAAGGCCGTGGATGTGGGCGTAAACGCCGCCGTGAAGGTGGACATTCCCGCGGTGTGGGCGGACGCGCAGGACGCACCTGCCGCCGAGATCAGCGCCACGCCCTTTGTCCGCGACATCGTGCTGCCCATGGATCGGCAGCAGGGCGACAAGCTGCCCGTGTCCGTGTTCCAGAAGCACGGCGTGCTGGACGGCACGTGGGAGAACGGCACCTCCGCCTATTCCAAGCGCGGTGTGGCCACCGCCGTACCCAAGTGGGACGCCGCGGCCTGCATCCAGTGCAACCGCTGCGCCATGAGCTGTCCCCACGCGGCCATCCGCCCGGTGCTGCTGACCGAGGAGGAAAAGGCACAGGTGCCCGCCGGATTTGTCACCGCGCCCGCCAAGGGTCTGGGCAAGGACGCTCCGGCGTATGCCTTCCGGATGCAGGTGTCCCCCTACGATTGCCTGGGCTGCGGCGTGTGCCTGACAGCCTGTCCCGCCAAGGGCGCGCTGACCATGGCTCCCTTCGAGGAGATGAAGGCCGAGCAGCCGCTGTTCGATCATGTGGCTATGGACGAGAAGTACCTGAAGAAGGATGTCATCAGCGACAAGAGCGTGAAGAGCGCCCAGTTCGCCAAGCCCTACTTCCAGTTCTCCGCCGCCTGCGCCGGCTGCGCGGAGACGACATATATCAAGCTTTTGAGCCAGCTGTTCGGCGACCACATGTATGTGGGCAACGCCGCGGGCTGCTCCTCTGCCATCAGCGGCGGCGCGCCCATCCTGCCCTATTGCAAGGACTGCCAGGGTCACGGCCCCGCGTGGGAGCACTCCCTGTTTGAGGACAACGCCGAGTTTGCCTACGGCTTCTTCCACGCGCAGGACGCCATCCGTAAGGAGCTGCTGCTCCGTCTGGACGCCATCAAGTCCGCGGGTATTGCCGCAGAGGCTGTGGAGGCCTACCAGAACGGGTGGAATAAGCACGAGAGCTCCCGTGCCGTCACAGACGCGCTGCTGGCCGCGCTGGAAAAGGCCCAGCAGACGGAGGACGTGAAATACATCCTTGAGAACAGAGCCTATCTGGCCAAGAAGTCTATCTGGGCTGTGGGCGGCGACGGCTGGGCGTATGACATCGGCTTCGGCGGCATCGACCATGTGATGGCGCAGAACCGTGACGTGAACCTGCTGGTGCTGGACACCGAGGTGTACTCCAACACCGGCGGACAGGCATCCAAGGCCACGCCCACCAGTGCCACCGCCAAATTTGCCGCTGGCGGCAAGCAGGTGGCAAAGAAGGATCTGGGCGGCATCCTGATGCAGTACGGCTATGTGTATGTGGCGCAGGTGGCCATGGGCGCAGATCAGGCGCAGACGCTGCGTGCCCTGCGGGAGGCCGAGTCCTATGACGGCCCCTCCATCGTCATCTGCTACTGCCCCTGCCTGGAGCAGCACATCAAGGCCGGTATGGGCAATTCGCAGCTGGAAATGAAGAAGGCCGTGGAGTGCGGCTACTGGCACCTGTACCGCTATGATCCCCGCCGGATCGCGGAGGGCAAGAACCCCTTCCAGCTGGATTCCCCGGAGCCTGACACGGACAAGCTCATGGACTTCCTCATGGGCGAGAACCGCTTCGCCTCCCTGAAGAACAACTTCCCGGAGAAGGCCGACGCCCTCTACGCCAAGGAGATCGCCGACGTAAAGGCGCGCTACGCCAAGTACAAGAAGATGGCGCAGGACTGAGCGCCGCCTGGCGCTGATATCTCATGCGCTGCGGGGGAACCGCCTGACCGCAGGCGGCTCCCCCTTTTCAACGATTCCCTTCCCTGCACAGAAAGGAGACATGTACGATGTACCAAACGATACGCTGCGAAAAGCAAGATGGCATCGCCATCGTGACCATTGACCGTCCCGAGGCGCTGAACGCCCTGAACAGCACGGTTATCACGGAGCTGGAGCAGGTGGTGGCGGCGCTGGAGAGCGACCGGGATGTCCGCTGCCTGATCCTTACCGGCGAGGGCCGCTCCTTCGTGGCCGGTGCCGACATCGGCGAGCAGTATCCGCTGGATCTGGACGGCGGCCGCCGCTGGGGTCAGCGGGGCAGCGCCCTTATGCGCCGCATCGAAAAGCTGGAGTTCCCCACCATCGCCGCGGTCAACGGCTTCGCTCTGGGCGGCGGCTGTGAGCTGGCGCTGAGTTGCGACATCATCCTGGCCTCCGAGAAGGCCAAGTTCGGCCAGCCTGAGGTAGGTCTGGGCATTACCCCCGGCTTCTCCGGCACCCAGCGCCTGCCCCGCCGCGTAGGCGTGGCCAAGGCCAAGGAGCTGATCTTCTCCGGTAAGATGATCAAGGCCGACGAGGCGGAAAAAATCGGCCTTGTCAACGCTGTCTTTGCCCCAGAAGCGCTCATGGACGGTGCGCTGGAGATGGCAAAGTCCTTTACCAAGAACGCCCCCATCGCCGTGAAGTATGCCAAGGCCTGCATCGACCGGGGCATGCAGATGGACATGGACGACGGCATCGCCATAGAGAACGAGCTGTTCGCCATGTGCTTCGCCACCGCCGACCAGAAGGAGGGCATGGGCGCGTTCCTGGAAAAGCGCCCCGCCAACTTTCAGAACGGGTAAATTGCGTTATGAAGCTGAATCAAGATGAGATCAAAACGATCCTGCCGCACCGTGAGCCGATGCTTCTGGTGACATCGGTAGAAGATTTGAGCCCCGGAGAGGATATCCGCGCCGTCTTTTTCGTGGATCCTAAAATGGACATCTTTCTCGGACACTTCCCGGAAGAGCCGATACTGCCGGGCGTATACTCTATAGAATGTATGGCGCAGGCGGTGGATATCCTGCTGATGTCAACACTGCGCTACGCTGGAAAAACGCCGCTCCTTTTAGGCGTTGACAAGGTGAGTTTCCGAAAAAAGATCCTGCCGGGAGACACCCTTGAAATCCATGCAAATATTATTTCCGAGAAAAGAGAAAAAGCCATCGTCACTTGCGCTGCTGAAGTGTATGTTCATCAGGAGCGGGTAGCCAACGGCGATATAACAATAGCTATGCGGTAAATTTAAGGAGGAAACGAAAATGGCATTGATGACCGCGAAGGAGTACATCGACTCCCTGCGTAAGCTGAACACCCGTGTCTACATGTTTGGCGAGAAGATCGACAACTGGGTGGATCACCCCATGATCCGACCCTCCATCAACTGCGTGGCCATGACCTACGCCCTGGCCCAGGATCCCCAGTATGAGGACCTGATGACCGCCACCTCCAGCCTGACCGGCCACAAGATCAACCGCTTCACCCACCTCCACCAGTCCAGCGAGGATCTGGTGAAAAAGGTAAAGATGCAGCGCCTGCTGGGTCAGAAGACCGCCAGCTGCTTCCAGCGCTGTGTGGGCATGGACGCCTTCAACGCCGTGTTCTCCTCCACCTACGAGATCGATGAGAAGTACGGCACCCACTACCACGAGAATTTCAAGAAGTTCCTGGTCTACGTCCAGGACAACGACCTGACGGTGGATGGCGCCATGACCGATCCCAAGGGCGACCGCAGCAAGGCTCCCCATGAGCAGGCCGATCCCGATATGTACGTCCACGTGGTGGAGCGCCGCCCCGACGGCATCGTGGTCTGCGGCGCCAAGTGCCACCAGACCGGCTCCATCAACTCCCACTGGCATATCTTCATGCCCACCATCGCCATGGGCGAGGCGGACAAGGACTATGCCGTGTCCTTCGCCTGCCCCACTGACGCCGAGGGTCTGTATATGATCTACGGCCGCCAGTCCTGCGACACCCGCAAGATGGAGGAGGGCTGCATCGACGTGGGCAACGCCAAGTTCGGCGGACAGGAGGCTCTGGTGGTCCTGGATCACGTCTTTATCCCCAACGAGTACATTTTCCTCAACGGCGAGTATGAGTTCGCCGGTACCATCGTGGAACGCTTCGCCGGTTATCACCGCCAGAGCTACGGCGGCTGCAAGGTAGGCGTAGGCGACGTGGTCATCGGCGCGGCGGCTCTGGCTGCCGAGTACAACGGCGTGGAGAAGGCCAGCGCTGTCAAGGACAAGCTCATCGAGATGACCCACCTCAACGAGACCCTGTACTCCTGCGGCATCGCCTGCTCCTGCGAGGGCTGCCCCACCAAGGCGGGCAACTATCAGATCGATTTGCTGCTGGCCAACGTCTGCAAGCAGAACGTGACCCGCTTCCCCTATGAGATCGTGCGTCTGGCCGAGGACATCGCCGGCGGCCTGATGGTCACCATGCCCAGCGAGACGGACTTCAAGTCCGAGACCGTGGTGGGCAACAACGGCGAGACCATCGGCGAGATCTGCAACAAGTACTTCGCCGCCCGCGAGGGCGTCAGCACGGAGGATCGCCAGCGGATCATGCGCTTCCTGGAAAATATGTGTCTGGGTGCTGCCGCTGTGGGCTACCGCACGGAGTCCATGCACGGCGCAGGCTCTCCCCAGGCGCAGCGCATCATGATCGCCCGTCAGGGGAATATTCAGGAGAAGAAAAAGCTGGCAAAGAACATTGCCGGTATCCAGAAGTGAGAGGGCGGCATGGATAAGAAGCAAGCATGGCTCCAGCTGGTACGGGAAAAGTCCGAGCACTATCTGAATCTGCACGACGGCGGCTTTGACGAGAAAATGCGGGCGCGTCTGGTGGACTGCGATTACGAGGCGCAGACTGTCACCTACGCCTTCCCCACCCAGGACTGGCAGATCAACGAGAAGGGCGGCATCCACGGCGGCGCTATCGCCGGAATGTTCGATACGGCCTTCGGCGTGGTAGCCAACTTCACCGCCGGAGACAACGAGGCCACCACCACGGACATGACGGTGTCCTTCCTGCGGGGCGTGGATTTCGGCATGGAGCTGCACCTGACGGTGTTCATCGTCAAGGCGGGGCGCAGCCTTATCCGCCAGCGGGCGGAGCTGACCGATGCCGCCACCGGCAAGCTACTGGCCACCGCCAGCGGCAGTTGGATGCCGCTGTGACCACATCATACTTAGGACAAAACAAGGAGAACAAATATGGATTTCAATCTCAGCCGTGAGCATCAGCTGATCCGCAAGATGATGGCGGAGTTTACGGAAAAGGAAGTCAAGCCCATTGCGGCGGAGACCGACCGCACCTGCGAGTATCCCCGCGAGAACATTGAGAAGCTGTTTAATCTGGGCGTCATGGGTATGTGCGTCTCCAAGGAGTACGGCGGCGCAGGCGCCGATCCGCTGGCCAGCGCCATCTGCATCGAGGAGCTGAGCAAGCAGTGCGCCTCCACCGGCGACATCGTGGCCACCCACAACGGCCTGTGCTGCGATCCTATCATGACCTACGGCACCGCCGAGCAGAAGGCCAAGTATCTGCCCATGCTGACCAAGGGTCACCATGTGGGTGCCTTCGCCCTGACGGAGCCCAACGCCGGCAGCGACGCCTCCAAGGGTCAGACCGAGGCGAAACTGGAGGGCGACCACTATGTGATGAACGGCAGCAAAATTTTCATCACCAACGGCTACGTGGCCGATGTGTTCGTGGTGTTCGCCATGACCGACAAGACCCGCGGCACCAAGGGCATCTCCGCCTTCATCGTGGAGAGCAACTTCCCCGGCTTCTCTGTGGGCAAGCACGAGGAAAAACTGGGTCTCCACGGCAGCCCCACCGCCGAGATCGTGTTCCAGGACTGCATCGTCCCCAAGGAGAATCTGCTGGGCGTGGAGGGCAAGGGCTTCTCTATCGCCATGGCCACGCTGGACGGCGGGCGCATCGGCATCGCCGCCCAGTCTCTGGGCATCGCCGAGGGCGCGCTTCAGGAGGCCATCAACTACACCAAGGGGCGTGTCCAGTTCGGCAAGCCCATCAGCAAGTTCCAGAACACCCAGTTCACGCTGGCTGACATGGAGCTGGGCTGCGAGGCGGGGCGGCTGCTGACCTATCAGGCCGCTATCGCCAAGGGCGAGGGCAAGCGCTACACCAAGCAGGCGGCTATGGCCAAGCTGTTCACCTCCGAGCACGCCATGAAAACCACCACCAAGGTGGTGCAGCTCTTCGGCGGCTATGGCTACACCAAGGATTACCCGGTAGAGCGCATGATGCGCGACGCGAAGATCACCGAGATCTACGAGGGTACCAGCGAAGTCCAGCGCATGGTCATCGCCAGCAATCTGGGCGTTAAGTAAGGTAGGAGGTAAAAGGAAAAATGAAGATTCTCGTTACTGTTAAGCAGGTCCCCGATACCTCCGGTAAGGTGGCCGTGAATCCCGATGGTACTCTGGATCGTGCTTCCATGCAGACCATCATCAACCCCGACGACCTGAACGCCGTCGAGGCTGCTCTGGCTCTCAAGGACGAGCTGGGCTGCAAGGTCATCGCCTTCACCATGGGCCCCCCTCCCGCAGAAGGCATGCTGCGTGAGCTGATGGCCATGGGCGTTGACGAAGGCGTGCTGGTGACCGCCCGCGAGTTCGGCGGCTCCGACACCTACGCTACCTCCCAGATCATCGCCGCCGCCATCGACACCTACGGTGTTGAGGCTGACGATATCATCCTGGCTGGCCGTCAGGCCATCGACGGTGATACCGCTCAGGTGGGTCCCCAGATCGCTGAGAAGCTGCATCTGCCCCAGATCACCTATGCCGGCGAGATCAAGAAGGACGGCAACACCCTGACCGTGAAGCGCATCCTTGAGGATGGCTACATGACCGTCAAGTGGTGCAGATCTGCGGCTTCGGCATTGCGAAGAAAATTGTCCATTGCCCAGCGCGCACTTTCCTGGGTTTCCTTCTGCGCGGCACATGCCCAGCAGGCCTTCTGATCCTCCCGCCAGTGGGAACTGGCCTTCACAACTGCCTGGGCAACATCTTCTATGATTTGTTCTGTCGTCAGCATTTATCTGTTCCTCACTTTGCGAAAATGGTCTCGCCATCCGCAGCAGCAACGATGGCGGGGAAATCCTTCACCTGAATCTTATAAAAGCCCTCCATACCGTACTCCGGATGAAAAACGCATTTGCATTCTGTCATCTGAGCTGTCAGCAGCGCTGCTACCGGCGGCGTGACCAGAAAATAGGAGCCTTCCTTCTTCATGCCGTCCACGGTCTCCTGGGAAACCAGGCCTTTGCCAAGATGGAACAGCGCGCCATGTCTGGACAGAGGAATAATGGAACCCTGAATCTCTGGCTTGCTGCTGGTGGTTGGGGCGATGCCCGCGCAGCTGACCGCTGTGTGGAAGATCACCGCACCTTCCATATCAATGTCGTGCTGAGAAAGCGTGCCGTTTTCGGCAGCTTCGACTACCTTCGGCAGTACCATATCCCGGCCGCAGTAAATGGTACCGGTGAACTCCACCAGGTCTCCGGCTTTCAGGTTCAGCTTCGGGCCGTGGTATGGAACATCAATTTTTATCATCGTCTATTCCTCCGTTATACTTCCCACACGTCCAGGACGCTGCGGAAGTCTCTGGGAACACCGTTCGGGAAGAGGTCCTTCACGTGATGATCGTCGATCCACTTCAGCTTCTCGCGGGTGGCATCGGCCATGTTGTAAGGCAGCCCCTCGCTCTTGAGAAAGTCCACCACGTTTTCCATTTCGTGCTCCCGGCGGTTGGCGTGCAGTACAGCACCGGAAATATAGCCATCCATTATTTTCTGGAAGCCGGGGCCGAAGGAATCCAGGAAGGAATCCTGGATGGTATCCACTACGCCGAACTTCTGGGCGGCCTGGAAGGATTCGATCAACAGGCAGCTCAGCCCTTTTGCGGTGATGCTGCGGATGAACTTAATGCTGGTAGCGGTGCCGGGTTCTCCCTGCACCACAGTCAACCGCATGTGGTAAGGATCCATTGCCTGCTTAAAGGCATCGGCGCCGCTTCCGCACAGCAGCATTGGGACCTTGTGCCGGTCTTTCAGAAGTGTACCCATCATTGCTCCGTCTACGAAGGATGCGCCTTTTGCCTCGAGAATTTCCGCCATCTGTTTTTTATCTTTGGGCGTTGCGGTTGACACATCAATGTAGATGAGTCCTTTGTGCGCCCCATGGCTGGCCTGCTCCGCTGCACCCAGAGCGAATGAGGAAGGCGTGCCGGAAATCACGATGTCCGCCGATTGACAGACCATCGCAGAACTCTCCATCTGCTTTGCTCCGCAGGAATCCGCTTTCTGGGCGATCTTGTCCCGGAAACGAGGATCTGCCTGCATGGCGTCAAAGCAGATGATTTCGGAAAGCCCCTCTTCCCGCAGGCCCTGGGCAATGGAAGAGTTCGCTTCGCCGAACCCAACGAAACCAATAACCATTTTTATTACCTCCTGGTTTATTTGCACAAAGATTTTTTATTCGCTTTTACGATATTGATTATATTACACATCGACATAAAAGAAAAGCATGAATTTATTTGTTGATTTTTCAAGTAAATACTTGTATAATGATTTTCGGGAGGGCAGAATCAACAAGAAAGAGAAGTGATATTTGTGAATATGTCGGATATCCATTGTTTCTTTGCTGTCGTCGCCTGCGGCAGCTTTTCCAAGGCTTCCGAATCGCTGTACATCTCCCAGCAGGCGGTAAGCCTGCACATCAAGCACCTGGAGGAAACTTACAATACCGTTCTCTTTGAACGCAAACCGGCACTGAAGCTGACCCCCGCGGGAAAAATCCTGTTGGATGCTGCAAACGAGATTATTCAGAGGGAACAGGTGCTTGTAGATGCTTTGGAGAATTCCCGCACTAATTACACTGGTGAGCTTTCCATCGGCCTACCTGCTAACCGATCCATTGCTTTTGCCAACGAGTTTATCCCTCAGTTTTCTTCGCTCTACCCCAATATGTCCATCAATCTGCGGGAAGAATATTCCTCTAATCTTACCAGGGAGTTGATCCGCAACCGGATTGACCTAGCTCTGCCGCTGGTGTCCGACACAACAGCCAAGCTGGATACCAACCTTCTGGAAGTGCAGCAGATAGAGGCAGAGACGCTCTATGTTGTCATTTCCAATGATCTGCTTCGTCAGACCGTGCCGGATGAGTACCCGGAGTGCAAGGAACGCTATCGCTCTGGCGTGTCCCTGTATCAGTTCGCACATCTTCCGCTATTTCTTCATCCCTCCAACAGTGCGTTCCATCTGGAGTTACAGAACGCCATCAAAGCCCACGGGATTACGCCATTTATCCGGGTCAAAACCTCTCTTACTAGTTCCCTTGTAGACCTGTGCGCCAAGAGCTATGGTATCTTCTTCAGCCCCTCTATGCTGCTGAAATACATGTTTGAAAGCCAGCACAACTATTTCCAGACCCTAAATATCTTTCCCATTCTGGAATATCAGGGGGCAAGACAGACCTCTCTTGCGTACCATAAACAAAAGCAGCTTACCAAGCCCCTGCAGGACGCCATACGGATCATTAAACAGGTCTATGCCGACCACCATGTCTTCGATAATTACATCCAGCGTACCAGGATAGGCTGACTGTATTTCCCGGGACGCAAAGGCGAAGATTCTGGATGTTCCCCTGGAACCGGAATCCGGCGCATAAGATAACGCGTTTGGAAAACGCCGCCAGCTTTTACCGTTCCTTTCTTCCCGAACATCCTCTTTTTCAGGCAAAATGCAGACGCCTGTCTAGCGCCGGCTTGATGAGGTCTGCATTTTTCTGTTATATCAGATCGTCCGCATTTGCAGACGAAACGGCCAAACCAGCGAATACCTGGGACGGCAGTTTATGCTGTTATTCATACGGCAAGGTGGTTTTTGGAAGTCTGATGTCCGTATTCAAATTACCGATTTGATCAGCGGCACCCTGGCCTATATTTATGATAGTCACAAGTGTTCTGCCGATGCGCCAGATTACCTCAAGATATTACACAACAAAATAATCAGAGTTGAACTTTACTCTGAAACATACAAAACCTATACCCTTGAAAACAGTGCCATTGCAGATGACTACGATGAGGATATTGCACAGTTGTGTTTTGCACAAGCCGTGAAGTTCGTTGAGCATAATGCCGATAGTCCTGATCCGGAAATTCAAGCTCAAATTGCTGTCTTACAACACCTCTTATTTCGTTTCATGAACAATGATACCCGAGGCTATACTTATACGTACGAGCTTAAGCAACAGCTTAGCAATACAGAGCTGCGAAATCTCTCTGATCAGGCATGGGCCATTCATGTTGTTCAGCATGACGCGTGTGCCGGATGGATAATTCTTCCGGATAGACGCCACCTGCTCACGGCTGGGAAATGGCATATTCATTTGCTTTTTCCTCCCTATCAGATAATTTCATTACTCGTGTGCGCATACACTCTCCGTCTCCACCCTGGCACAAGAACCCATGGCTAGGGAACGGACACCCCTCACACAAGGGTGTTTCCGTGCATACAGGCTTCTCTGCAAAACCGGGAGGGCCAGTATGGTCACGGTATTCCGGGACGGTTCTCATAGGTTTGGAACTCATTTGATTTTTCACTTTTTACCTCCATATTCTCCGGCGCCCTTTTTTCAGACGCAGGTAATTTACTCCGAAAACGAAAAAAGCCGCCCTTCCCGCTTAAGGAAGAACGACTGATAATCGGGCGCTGGCTCCCAGCGCCCTTTTTGAAAATGAAAAAAGCCGGGATTCTTATGGCTTCACGCCACGAAAATCCCGGCAGGGTTCCAAATGATAACTTTCTGAAAACTCTATATAAAATCAGCACTCTTTTTTCAGATTTTCCCTGAAATCATAAATGGCGCTGCTCAATCTCTGACTGCATATGACTGACACAGTTCAAAAGATGCATCACAGCATGTTTGCATCTATGAAACTGTAAAAAATCGCGTTCACATTTTACCTTTGATTTTCAAACTAATCTCAGTCTATTTCTATTGAATTTACTCAAAAAACGCTTTAGATGCAACTTATTTCAAGTTGCATCTAAAGTGTTGAATAAACATGGACGTACCGTCCACTTTTGATCTCTTAAATTTGGGGTTGTCTGTGTTCACAAATCTACGAAAACCAAGCAAATTTCAATCGCAAGTTTCGACATTGCCTTCTCCACGAAAAATATAAATACTATACAATTATAGATTTCCCAATAATTTACTGTCTAATATCCTTGCTTTGGGATTCAAGTCCTTCAAAAGAGACTCCAACAATATTCTATTGCCCAGTGTCATCTGCGGGCTACACGTAACTTCCATTTCTTCAAAATTCTCATCCGCAATCTCTAAGTCGTAGAAAGGGAACGGTGGCGCTTGAACGCCATTAAGCATTTTGTATGTCATTTCAATCGCATATCGTTCCATATCTCCCACATCTGTCTTAAAGTTCATCGGCATAAACACCATAATATACCGCCATTCACGCTGGAATTTCCAGTATGAATTTTTGTGCTTTCCCAGCGCCCCCAAATTGATGGACATTCTATTTCCGTTGGTTTCTGAAACGCGAGGCTCAAGTAGCGAAAGATCGTCTGTATATTCTACTTCCTTGAGGATTTCTCCCTTCCAACACTGTGGTGACATATATCCCCCATCCATCATTTTCGCTATGTCCAAAAACGTACGAACAGATGCATTTCGAGATGCTTCATCATTTGCTGGCATATGTAAAATTTTCTCAAGATCAGCACCTTTCGTTGTATGCCATTTAAAAGGATTTTTCCTCATTCTTATCCGCACCCCTGCTAACGGATCCGTGTACATTTTCCACATGGGAATACTTTCTGCGCTGTCATCTGTCCAAGAACTTACAAATACAAATCTTCCAACGTTTTCAACATCAGAGGTTTTCTGCTCCTGACGGTCATCCATCTTATCTAATGGACTCAGCTTTAATATCAGGGCTAATTTTTCAAGTGATGTATAATGATATAGATAATCTGTTCCTATGATGTTAGTCATTGACTTTCCCCAATTTCTATAAGTACGAATGTGTATCAATTTTCTTTGGAACTTTAGCGCGGTAATGGCGCTGCACTTCTCTCCGAAATAGTCTCTGCCCTCTAGGCCATTCCACATATATAGTTCCTACAACGTAAGTTTATCATAAAATGCCACAACGCCATCTAAGTTATTACTGTTAGGATGCTTCTTGGTGATACCACTGGTGGGTTTGAACGTATCAACAGTATCAAGGATTATCCATTACCTTTCGCACAGTGGCTTGTGCTTCGGGAATCCTCATCTCAACATCTACGGAACTCTTCTGCATTTCTGCAACAACAAAAAACTTTACAACATTCCTTTTTCCCCCCGTTTCAGATGATTCTACCCTGACGTGGAAACATCAAAAAATCCCGGAGGATGCTTTCTCTGTTCAGCCTACTTCTCTCAGGAAACGCTGTCATAGTTATTTTTAACTTTAGATATTGCCCATCCAAGCAAGTATATCGGTCTCTGCTTCTGGAATATGCGACAAAACATGTACTCTATTCACAGAATACATAAAGCACAGAATATCTTTAGCAGTACGCTGTTTTTCCGCGCGCGAAATATGAGCGAAAAAACTCGCCTCAGGCGCTCCCTGTATTGCTTCCTGAGAATGGCTCTCAGTATGGAGAACCAACCGATACATTGAGTTTTGAAAGTACTCTCGTTTATGCTGATCTGATATCAGCGAAAGCACTGACTCGTCAAGGGTCACCTTTTCTATTCCCTTCTTGAACATAAACGTTGAAAAAGCCTCAAACAATCTTCTCGCAACATTCCCTATTGATATATCCATTTCATCTGTTGGGTTACATGCATAATCATACACATATTTCATCAAGTTTGTATAATCGTTGTGTTTCTTAGTTTGAAAAGGTACAAGTTCTTTGTTGACTAATTGAAAAGACGAATATTCAGCATTTTTCCTATTTGCAGCACAAGCACTGGCAATTTCATCCATTGCTTTCTGCAAATCAAAGAGCACACTAAGGTCATGGGTCATAACCAAAATTTTGCTCGTTACACACGAGGAAAGAATCTGATTTATTTTAAATCGCAAAAATGAGAGAATTCCAACACGATTTTCCATATCAAAGCTTGATACAGGATCGTCTATTACTAGAAGAAACTCACTGCTATACATTTTATCAAAGTCAGTTTCCCTAGCAATCTCAGTAAAAAAGTAGCAGAGTGCAAGGGCATTTCTTTCACCACAGGATATCTTATCCGGTGTAACCGGCATGCCATTCACTTTCAGATGATATAGTTGATCACTTTCTAGTACAACCTCGAATCGTGTTTTGCTAAAATAGATATACGACAGTGATTGATTAATCTGATCCACAGCCAGCTTATAATTCTTCCGTTGGTCATCCAGCTCTTTTTGCTCTAATCTTAACTCTTTTTCCCGTGTTTTCAGCGAGAAAAGGAGTTCCTTATCGGACTCTTGGGCCTTATCCTGATCCACCATCCTCGTATAATCATCTATGATAGAATAATGGCCAATCAAATCGTTTAATACTACCAACTGTTTTTCCGTTTTCTTTCTGTCAGCAATAACTTTATTAAATGCAAGTCGCTTTTCTTCCAATTCTGAAAGTAATGCGTTGAGTGCCATTAACGCATCCCCAATTTTATGACTGTCTTCATAGGCTGCATTACCCATCGGATCTCCGATTTTCGCCATCAGAGCATCATTATGTTCTCCAATCGCAGTATTGACTAAACGGATATGTAGCCGAATCTTCTCCACAAGTACAGCGTCCACACACGAATATGCATCATACTGAGTTTCAAGAATGAGTGGAATCATCAGGCTCCGGAGATTATTTTGATAATCCTCAACTTCTCTGTTAAGGATTCTATCTAGCAGAGCTAGTGTTTCGCTTCGGTGTCCTGCAGACACATTCTGTAAGCATTGAGGGCAAACAGTATTTGATGTAACAGAAAGAAATCCCTTTGCGTTTACCAAAGTCGATATCCCCATCAAGTCCAGCAATGCTTGCTCTCGCTCAGACAACGGAGTACTTTTCGGTTTTCTTGCCATTTGAATCTTTGCTGTCGATAGTATGCTATAAGGAATTTTGATAACCGATATTTCTGGCGAAATCAGGCTAGATGCGGAGTTTGTTTTTTCATATACGGAAATTAGTCGTTCAAACTCCGCCTTAACATCATCTTCGGATCTCTCTGCAACCAACTGTCCAAGTCTCCTAACCTCACTCTCGGTCACTCTCGCCTTAATTTGGTGCTTTTTTATTTGAATGCCATCTGTCTCTGCCCAACCTCCCCCCCCGATCTTTGGAGAGTTCTAATTATTCTTGTCAGCCAGTAGGAAGGCGAAGCAACATTATTGGTATCCACATACTTATTACATGCTTCCTCTTGTTTCTGAATCTTACTCGCAACAGATGATATATCCGTTTCTATTTCCTCTACTCTTTTTTCTATCTGTACTTGATGGCCAAACAAAATAATCGACCCAAGTCCGTCGCGCTGAAGCTTAATATTATCCGAAATATAGCTCTCATCGAAAACATGGATTCTTTCCGGTTTTCCACCAGGTGTTAGCTTTATCTGATTAGCTCCAGCCATCGGGACAACATCCACTGTCCTAGGAATTGTTGAACCTGCATACTCCCTAAATCCTTGCGCTAATGTACTCTTCCCACTCCCGTTAGTTCCATACAGCAATGCGACCCTATTCCGCTTGGATGATGTCCCACTTTTTGAAATATCAGGGAATAGTTCCAAGGTCTTAAGATCACTAAAAAATGGTGATTTGATTTGAACGCCAGTCATGTTTTCGATTACTGTTGCCATTCTAATCTCTCTCCTTTTATTCCGCTGTATCGAGCATATATATAAATTTTAGCACAATTTTCAATCAAATACAAGCTGCTCCCCAATGGAATCAAAAACAAAAAAAGGAGAATGTGCCAAACCAAAGGACGCTCATTGTCAAACTATATTGAGATGAAAGAAAAAGAGGAGTTCTTTCCGGTTATTTTCCAGCCGCAGATCATCGTGAATCCCCAACATCGTCGTCTCCCCTCTCTCAGTGTCCTCACCCTGTACATAACCTTTGGAATTAAAAATCGGATTTCACCTACCACGTAGCGATAATCGATATTACCCAGATGACTGATTGTTTCTTTCTCCACTGCAGACGAGCAATCTACTTCGCAAATTGTGAGAGCGATTGTTTCATAAGCATTGTCCGCAATTTTCCGTGTCAGCTCCGCCTTAGACCAGCCAAACTGCATAGCAGCCTTCAGATACCATTCCCTCCGTTCCGTGGATAACCCCGATTCCAGAATCACAACATTCTGTATCCAACCGAGCTCCATTGCCAAAGAAAGCAGCGCAGGATAATCCTGATAACTCCGATAGAAATCCCTCATCCGACGAAGGTTCCGAGGGGAAAAGCCCTGAGC
>OLPA01001440.1_pt1 | contig 19728 bp, 16 predicted proteins | sample 1672811 | NCBI WGS metagenome assembly OLPA01 (sample SAMEA3136726, study PRJEB25190) | human gut metagenome | biome: human gut; feature: human-associated habitat; material: faeces | place: Austria | collected 2013
CTTCGGGGACAATGTGAAGCGGGCCTATAAGAGCGGCGTGCAGTACATTGCGGAGCCGGGCGGCAGCATCCGGGACGACAATGTCATAGAGACCGCAGACAGCTACGGCATGGTGATGGCTTTCACCGGCATGCGGCTGTTCCACCATTGACAGCAAAGCCGGAGGCAGAGATATGAAGCTTCTTGTAGTCGGCGGCGGCGGTCGGGAGCACGCCATCATTAAAAAGCTCCGGGAGAACCCGGAAGTCACCGAGATTTTCGCCCTCCCCGGCAACGGCGGCATCGCGGCGGACGCGGTCTGCGTCCCCATCGGTGCCAGGGATATCGGCGGCATAGTGAATTTTGCCGTGGAAAACAGGATAGATTACGCCGTCGTCGCGCCGGACGATCCGCTGGTCCTCGGCGCGGTGGACGCGCTGACGGAGCGGGGCATTCCCTGCTTCGGTCCCTCAAAGGCCGCGGCCATCATTGAGGGAAGCAAGGTTTTTTCCAAGAACCTCATGAAGAAATACGGCATCCCCACCGCGGCCTACGAGAGCTTTGACAGCGCCGCGGAGGCCCTTGCGTATCTGGACGCCGCCCCGGTCCCCATCGTCGTGAAAGCGGACGGGCTGGCGCTGGGAAAGGGCGTTATCATCGCCCAAACCCGGGAGGAAGCCCGGCAGGCCGTTGTCTCCATGATGGAAGAGGGCATGTTCGGCCAGAGCGGCAGCCGGGTGGTCATAGAGGAATTTCTCACAGGGCCGGAAGTCTCCGTCCTCTCCTTTACCGACGGGGAAACGCTGATCCCCATGCTGTCCTCCATGGACCACAAGCGGGCGCTGGACAACGACCAGGGTCTGAACACCGGCGGCATGGGCACTGTTGCCCCCAATCCCTATTACACCGCCGACATTGCGGCGGCGTGCATGGAAACGATTTTTCTGCCCACCATCCGGGCCATGAAGGCCGAGGGCCGCGTTTTCAAAGGCTGCCTGTATTTCGGCCTTATGCTGACGGAGCAGGGTCCCAAGGTCATAGAATATAACTGCCGCTTCGGCGACCCGGAAACGCAGGTTGTCCTGCCCCTGCTGGAGAGCGACCTGCTCACCGTCATGCGCGCCACCACCGAGGGAACGCTGAAGGATACCGAGGTGAAATTCAGCGGAAAATCCGCCTGCTGCGTCGTCATGGCCTCCAAGGGCTACCCCCTGAGCTATGAAAAGGGCTATGCGCTGCACATAGACAAAGAAGCCCTGCCCGGGGCCTTTGTGGCCGGGGCGAAGCTGGAGGAGGGCAGACTGCTGACCTCCGGCGGCCGCGTCCTGGGCCTCACCGCCGTGCGGGACAGCCTTGGCGAGGCCATCGAGGCAGCCTACGCCCTCACAGAACATGTGCATTTTGAAAACGCCTTTTTCCGCCGGGACATCGGCGCGAGAGCAATGAAAGCGTTTGGGGAGGTTACGTGATGGTATACCGGGTTTTTGTTGAAAAGAAAAAAGGACTTGCCCACGAGGCCAGAAGCCTTCAGGAGGATATTCGCAGCCTGCTGCATATCCAGTCCCTTACGGAGCTGCGCGTTGTAAATCGCTACGATGTGGAGAACATCTCCCCGGCGCTTTTTGACTACGCCGTTAAAACCGTGCTGTCCGAGCCGCAACTGGATCTGGTCAGCAGCGAGCTTGACGCCCGGGGCATGACCGCTTTCGCCGTAGAGTATCTCCCCGGCCAGTTCGACCAGCGGGCAGACTCCGCCGCCCAGTGTATCCAGATCATCTCCAAGGGCCAGCGCCCGGAGGTCCGCACTGCCAGAGTATATCTTCTCGGAGGCGCGCTTACGGAAGAAGAGCTTGCGGAGATAAAAAAATACGTCATCAACCCCGTGGAGGCCAGAGAGGCCGCCATGGCCAAACCCGAAACCCTTCGGATCCATTACGACATTCCTCAGAGCGTGGACACCCTGGAGGGCTTTAACGCCATGGATCAGGCGGAGCTTGCGGAGTTTGCCGCGGGCCTGGGACTTGCCATGGACCTGGACGACCTGGTTTTCTGCCAGGATTATTTCAGAAAAGAGCGGCGGGAGCCTACTATCACTGAGGTCCGCGTGATCGACACCTACTGGTCTGACCACTGCCGCCACACCACCTTCACCACCATCATCGACCGCGCCTCCTTTGAGGACGCGCTCATAGAGAAGACCTGGCAGGACTATCTGGAGACCCGCCGGGCTCTGGGCCGCACAAAGCCCGTCACCCTCATGGACCTTGCCACCATCGCGGTAAAGCATCTTAAAAAGGCCGGAAAGCTCAGCAAGCTGGACGAGTCCGAGGAGATAAATGCCTGCACGGTGAAGATAAATGTGGATGTGGACGGGGTCTCCGAGCCCTGGCTGCTGCTTTTCAAAAACGAGACCCATAACCACCCCACGGAGATCGAGCCCTTCGGCGGCGCGGCCACCTGCATAGGCGGCGCCATCCGGGATCCCCTCTCCGGTCGTTCCTATGTCTACGGGGCCATGCGCGTCACCGGCGCCGCCGACCCCCTGAAGCCTGTCAGCGAGACGCTGCCCGGAAAGCTCCCCCAGCGTAAGCTCGTCACCACCGCCGCCGCGGGCTACTCCTCCTACGGCAACCAGATCGGCCTTGCCACCGGCATTGTGGACGAGCTGTATCACCCGGGCTACGCGGCCAAGCGTATGGAGATCGGCGCGGTCATTGCCGCCGCTCCCGCGGAAAACGTCCGCCGGGAGCGCCCGGAGGACGGAGACATCGTCATCCTTCTGGGCGGGCGCACCGGCCGGGACGGCTGCGGCGGCGCTACCGGCTCCTCCAAAAGCCACACCGTTGAATCCCTTGAAAGCTGCGGCGCGGAGGTCCAAAAGGGCAACGCCCCCGAGGAACGCAAGCTCCAGCGCCTTTTCAGAAATGGCGAGGCCTGCCGCATGATCAAGCGCTGCAACGACTTTGGCGCGGGCGGCGTATCCGTGGCCGTGGGCGAGCTGGCCGCCGGGCTTGATATCGACTTGAACGCCGTCCCCAGAAAGTACGAGGGTCTGGACGGCACGGAGCTTGCCATAAGCGAGTCCCAGGAGCGCATGGCCGTGGTCGTGGCCCGGGAGGACGCGGAGCGCTTCATCGCCCTTGCCGCCGGCGAAAATCTGGAGGCCAGCATCCTTGCCAGAGTTACTGCCAGTCCCCGCCTTGTCATGCGCTGGAACGGGAAGGCCATCGTAGACATCAGCCGGGAATTTCTGGACTCCAACGGGGCCGAGAAACACATCGAGGCAAGCGTGGGCAAGGCGCGCAGCTTCGGCAGACCTCTGCCTGCGCGTTTCGGGGCCGGCTTTGAAGCGCTGGCCGGGGATCTGAACGTCTGCTCCCGCCGGGGGCTCTCCGAGCGCTTTGACTCCACCATCGGCGCGGGTACTGTGCTCATGCCCTTCGGCGGCGTGAACCAGCTCACCCCCATTCAGGCTATGGTGCAGAAAATCTCCGTTGAGGAAAAGCATACCGACGACTGCTCCCTGATGGCCTGGGGCTACAACCCCTTTATAAGCGAAAGCAGCCCCTACCACGGGGCCTACCTGGCGGTCGTGGAATCCGTCTGCAAGCTGGTAGCCACGGGTGCGAAGTTTAAGGACGTGTATCTCACTTTTCAGGAATACTTTGAGCGGCTGCGCCGGGAGCCCGCGCGCTGGGGCAAGCCACTGGCGGCCCTGCTGGGCGCTTACCGGGCCCAGATGGAGCTGGGCATCGGCGCCATCGGCGGCAAGGACTCCATGAGCGGCTCCTTTGAGCGTATGGACGTGCCGCCTACCCTCGTTTCCTTCGCCGTCACCACGGAAAAAACCGCCGCCATCGTCCCCAATCACTTTAAGGCCGCAGGCCACAAGCTGGTGCTGCTCGCCCCCGAATACGGGGAGGACGGGCTGCCTGCCGCCGCTTCCCTGCTGGCCCTTTTTGACAGAGTCCATGCGCTTCTCTCCTCCGGCAGAGCCGTCAGCGCCTACACCCCGGGCTTCGGCGGTCCGGCAGAGGCCGTGATGAAGATGGCTTTCGGAAACGGCCTGGGCTTTGCCTTCGACAGCGGGCTCAGCCTTGAGGATATCTTCGCCTACCGTTACGGCGCCTTCCTGCTGGAGCTCGCCTCCGATGAGGACATCGGCCTCAATATGGGCCGGGTACTGGGCGAGCCGGAGTTTATCTATAAGGGCGAGCTTCTGGCCCTTGACCGGGTACTGGCCATTTATGAAAACAAGCTGGAGAGCGTCTATTCCTGCAACATTCCCGAGGAAAACGTAGGCGCGGAGCTTTTCAGCTTCCAGGCCGAAAGCCGTCCCGCTCCGGCAATAAAATGTGCCCGGCCCCGGGTGCTCATTCCCGTTTTCCCCGGCACCAACTGCGAGTTTGACAGCGCCAAGGCCATGCGGGATGCGGGAGCCGAGCCGGAGATCTTTGTTGTGAACAATCTCAGCGCCGCCCATATCGCCCGCAGCGTGGACGAGTTTGCCGAAAAGCTGGCCGCTTCCCAGATGATTTTTATTCCCGGCGGCTTCTCCGGCGGCGACGAGCCGGATGGCTCCGGCAAGTTCATCACCGCCTTTTTCCGCAGCGCCGCCGTGAAAGACGCGGTGACAGAACTGCTTGAAAAGCGGGACGGCCTTATCTGCGGCATCTGCAACGGTTTCCAGGCCCTGATCAAGCTGGGTCTCGTGCCCTACGGCCGCATCATGGACACCGATGCCTCCTGCCCCACCCTGACCTTCAACACCATCGCCCGGCATCAGTCCCGCATCGTGCGGGTGCGGGTGGCCTCCAACAAGTCCCCCTGGCTGGCGCAGACCAGCGTGGGCGATATTTACAGCGTCCCCATCTCCCACGGCGAGGGCCGCTTCCTGGCGGACGAGGCGCTTATCCGCGCTCTTGCCGCAAACGGCCAGATCGCCACGCAGTATGTGGACCGGGAAGGCAGAGCTACCGGCGACGTACACTTCAATCCCAACGGCTCCCTGTTCGCCGTGGAGGGCATCTGCTCCCCCGACGGGCGTGTATTCGGCAAAATGGGTCACGCCGAGCGTATCGGCGCGGGCCTCTATAAAAATGTACCCGGCGAATACGATATGAAGATGTTCAGCTCCGCGGTGAAGTATTTCCGCGAATAAGAAGGGAGAGATTTTCATGGCATGGCTCAGCGATATTGCAATCGCGCAAAACAGCGCAATGGCGCCCATCGGCGCCATTGCCGAGAAGGCCCATATAAGCCCGGACTATCTGGAGCAGTACGGCAGGTACAAGGCCAAGGTCGACCTGTCTCTGTTGAAGGACAGTACCCGCGCGCGGGGCAGACTGGTCCTTGTGACCGCCATCACTCCAACTCCCGCCGGGGAAGGCAAGACCACCACCACCATCGGCCTTGCGGACGCGCTGCGCCGCATAGGCGAGGAGTCCATCGTCGCCATGCGCGAGCCCTCTCTGGGCCCTGTTTTTGGGGTCAAGGGCGGGGCCTGCGGCGGCGGCTATGCCCAGGTTGTGCCCATGGAGGACATCAATCTCCACTTCACCGGAGATATCCACGCCATCGGTACCGCCAACAATCTGCTTGCCGCCATGCTGGACAATCATATTCAGCAGGGCAACGCCCTGGGGATCGACGTACGCCGGGTCACCTGGAAGCGCTGTCTCGACATGAATGACCGACAGCTTCGCTTCCTGGTGGACGGTATGGGCGGCCGTGCAAACGGCGTGCCCCGGGAGGACGGATTTGACATCACCGTTGCCAGCGAGATCATGGCCATCCTCTGCCTTGCCGACTCCGTCAGCGATCTGAAAGAGCGTCTTTCCCGCATCGTGGTGGGATACAGCTTTGAAGGGAAGCCCGTCACCTGCGGCCAGCTGAAGGCCCAGGGCGCCATGACCGCCCTTCTGAAGGACGCCATTAAGCCCAATCTTGTCCAGACCCTTGAGGGCACCCCCGCCTTTGTCCACGGCGGTCCCTTCGCCAACATCGCCCACGGCTGCAACTCGGTGCTGGCTACCAAGATGGCGCTTCAATCCGCCGACTATGTGATAACCGAGGCGGGCTTCGGCGCGGATCTGGGCGCGGAGAAGTTCCTTGACATAAAATGCCGGGCAGCGGGTCTTGTGCCCTCCGCCGTTGTGGTAGTGGCCACCATCCGGGCCCTCAAGATGCACGGCGGCCTGCCCAAGAGCGAGCTGGGCCATGAGGACCTGGAGGCGCTTTCAAAGGGCCTGCCCAACCTGCTGCGCCATGTGGGCAACATCAGGAACGTATATAAGCTTCCCTGTGTCGTGGCCGTGAACAAGTTCCCCACGGATACCGAGGCGGAAGTCGCCTGCATGATGGAAAAATGCAGGGAGCTGGGTGTGAACGTGGTCCTGTCCGACGTCTGGGCCAAAGGCGGTGAAGGCGGGGAAGATCTGGCCAGGGAGGTTGTGCGCCTGTGCAGGGAGGAAAAGGGGGACTTTTCTTATAGCTATGAGCTCTCCGCCTCCATTGAGGAAAAGCTGGAGGCCGTTGTCCGCCGGATCTACGGCGGCGCCGGGATCCGCGTGCTCCCCGGTGCACAGAAGCAGATTGACGAGCTTACGGCGCTGGGTTTTGACAAGCTCCCCGTCTGCATCGCTAAGACCCAGTACAGTTTTTCCGATGACCCCGCAAAGCTGGGCGCGCCGGAGGGCTTCACTGTCACCATCAAAAACCTTAAGGTCTCCGCGGGCGCGGGCTTTCTTGTGGCCCTCACCGGGGACATCATGACAATGCCGGGTTTGCCCAAGTCTCCTGCCGCCGAGCGGATCGATGTGGACGAAAACGGCGTCATCAGCGGCCTTTTCTGAGAAAAGAGGATAAATGAAACTTATAATCGCTTCCAATAATGCCCACAAGCTCACAGAGATCAAGGCCATTCTCGGCGGTATGTTCGATGAGATCCTCTCCCTGCGGGAAGCGGGCATCGAGCACGAAACCATAGAGGATGGCAGCAGCTTCATGGAAAACGCCGAAAAGAAGGCCCGGGAGATCGCGGAGCTGTCCGGCTGCTGCGCCCTTGCCGATGACAGCGGCATCTGCGTGGACGCCCTCGGCGGCGCCCCCGGTATTTTCTCCGCCCGCTTCTCCGGCGTCCATGGGGACGACAAGGCCAACAACCGCCTGCTGCTGGAAAAGCTGGAAACCGCCGATACCCGCGCCGCCCACTATACCTGCGCCATCGCACTGGTAAGGCCCGATGGGAGCTGCGTCCGGGCGGAGGGCCATATGCAGGGTGTGATTGCCCATGAGGAAGCCGGTGAAAACGGCTTCGGCTACGACCCGCTGTTCTTTCTTCCCCAGTACGGCCTGACAGCCGCCCAGATCAGTCCTGAGGAAAAAAACCGCATAAGCCACCGGGCCCAGGCGCTCCATCAGCTGCTGGCGGAGCTGGGCAAATAAGAAGAGCAGCATGGAATACTTCTATCTGGCCCTCATCCTCCTGCTGGCCTTCGTCCCCGCCGCCATGATCGTCCTGCGCACCAGCGGCCACACCAAGCGCGGCTGCGGTCGGGGCTGTGCCCGCTGCGGTAACCGGGAATTCTGCCACCGCAAAAAGCTGTGACCCAGGAAAGCGCCCGGAAAATTTCTGTCTTTTGATCCGCCCCTGCATCATGCAGGGGCGGATCGCTGCGTTTTATATAAGCAATGCAGAACAATAACATTCTCTTGGCAAATGTACAGGAAATCATTGTTTCTTTTTCAACCTTAATCAAGATTTGAATTCATCCCTTTCTTCCCCATTTTATTCTTTTTTTAGTAAATTAATGGCTGTTGCCTAAGAACAAAGGAAGGAAGGAATCGTTCAGAATGTGTCGTTGGACTGAACAGCAAGGCATAAAAAGATTACTTACCCGCCTCGCAGCACATTGACATTTATCGATTTGTCGCATATAATACATATAGATGTTTTTCAATGGGAGGTGGAACAGTTACAAATGGACGAAAAAAGAGCGGCAGTCATTTTTAAAGCCTTTTGCGATGAAAACCGTATTAAAATAATCAAGTTGTTACGCACGGGTGAAAAATGTGCCTGCAAGCTGCTTGAAGAAATGAACATCACACAGCCAACACTTTCACATCATATGAAGATACTTTGCGATGCAGGTATTGTTGCAGGGCGAAAAGAGGGCAAATGGACTCACTACTCAATTTCTCCCGAAGGTGTTGCGTGTGCCGAAAAGTGCCTGAAAGAAATGACGGCGTTAGAAGGAAAAAACGAAAACAAGTCGTGTTGCAATTCATAAAAGGAAAGCAAAGCAACACGGCTTTTCAAAAGAGCTATCAATAGATATATTTGAATGTAACTATATGAAGGAGCTAATTTATGGAAATATTAAAACCCTCGTGGGATTTTTTCCAAAATGAAGTCCTCGGTATGAAGTGGCTGAACCGCTTGATTGAAACCATACTGAACGCCTGCGGTTTGGATACCGGAAGCCGTTTGGGCGGAAGCGTTCTGTTCTTCCTTTACGATACGATAAAAATAATGGTGCTTCTCGGTGTGCTGATTTTGATTATCTCGTATATTCAAAGTTACTTCCCACCCGAAAGGACGAAAAAGATACTCGGCAGATTTCACGGAATATGCGCAAATATACTTGCCGCTCTGCTCGGCACGGTTACACCGTTTTGCTCCTGCTCCTCTATTCCGCTTTTTATCGGATTTACAAGTGCCGGTTTACCACTTGGCGTTACATTTTCCTTTTTGATTTCGTCGCCTATGGTTGACCTCGGCAGTCTTGTTCTGCTGATGAGTATTTTCGGGTGGAAGGTTGCCGTTTTTTATGTTCTTTTGGGTTTGGTGATTGCAGTTGCAGGCGGTACGCTGATAGAGAAGCTCCACCTTGAAAATCAGGTTGAAGAATTTATCAGAAACGGTCACGCCATTGATGTTCCGCAGGAAGAACTGCATTTCAAAGACCGTATAAAATATGCGTGGGAGCAGGTTGTTTCTACGGCAAAAAAGGTTGCGCCTTATGTCCTAATCGGCGTGGGTATCGGCGCAATTATTCACAATTGGATACCGCAGGATTTTATTGTAATGGTACTCGGCGATAACAATCCGTTTGGCGTTATTCTTGCTACTCTTGCAGGTGTTCCGATGTATGCGGATATTTTCGGTACAATTCCGATTGCGGAGGCTCTGCTCTCAAAAGGCGCACTGCTCGGTGTTGTTTTATCGTTTATGATGGGCGTAACAACGCTTTCTCTCCCGTCAATGATCATGCTCCGCAAGGCAGTAAAACCGAAGCTGCTTGGCATTTTTATTACAATATGTACCCTCGGAATCGTCATTGTCGGCTATTTCTTTAATGCAATACAGGGATTTATATTTTAATTTCAGGAGGAAAAAACGATGGCATTATTTAATTTTGGAAAGAAAAAGGAAGAAGAAAAGAAAGCGCCTGCTTGCTGCTGCGGTGCAGAAACAAACAAGGCTGAAAGTTCTGACTGCTGCTGTGGCTCCGGTCAGAATTCAGAGGTTTCGTCCTCTTGCTGTGGTAAAGAGGTCAGCGGTATCTGCTGTATCAAGGTTCTCGGCGCAGGCTGTAAGTCCTGCCACGAGCAGTACGAAAATGCGAAACAGGCAGTAAAGGAAATGGGACTTTCCGTAGAGGTTGAATACATTACCGATATGCAGAAAGTAATGGAGTACGGCGTAATGAGGATGCCTGCCGTTGTTGTCAATGACAAAGTTGTATCTATGGGAAAGGTACTGAAAGCAGCCGATCTTGTCGCTCTGCTGAACAAAATCGGTGGCTGAATGGAAAAGAAAAAAGTAGCGTTTATCTGTGTTCATAATTCCTGCCGAAGCCAGATAGCCGAGGCACTCGGCAAACACTTTGCAGGGGATAAATTTGATTTTTATTCGGCGGGAACAGAAACCAAGTCCCAAATCAATCCGGACGCAGTTCGTTTAATGAAACAGTTATACGGTATTGATATGGAGCAGACGCAGCACAGCAAACTGATTGATGAAATTCCTGCGCCCGATATTGCAATCTCAATGGGCTGCGGCGTAGGCTGCCCCTTTATCAGCCGTGGATTTGATGATGATTGGGGACTTATAGACCCGACAGGACAAAGCGACGAGGTGTTTATGAAAGTCATAAAGCAAATTGAAAATAAGATTGTGGCATTGATGATATAAAAAATGTATTTCACACATTCGCAATCTTCCCTCCTCTTCGGTACAATGTATCTGACAGGAGGGATTTTTATGGAAATGAAGAAGCATATTACAGACGAAAAGACGGGTGGCTATTGAGAAAAGAAGATGTGCGGTCTGCGGTGTGGAATACGCGCCGGAAACGCGCAGTCAAAAAAGTCCGGCATGGGCTTTTTTGACAAGCTGAGCGGGCAGGCAAGGCCGCACCGACCTTGCCTGCCCGCTTTTTACCTTCTTCCGATGTTAACATGCGATATTGCTCCCGCCTCCAGGCAGGCGTTTTATCCGCCCAGATAGGCTTTTCGCACCGCGTCGCTCTCGGAAAGCTCCCTTCCTGTGCCGCTGAGGCTGATTTTTCCCGTCTCCATTACATAGGCCCGGTCGGCTACCGAGAGGGCCATCTGCGCGTTTTGTTCCACGAGGAGAATGGTGGTTCCGCTTTGATGCAGCTCGCGGATGATGTCAAAAATCTGCTCCACCAGAATGGGGGCAAGGCCCATGGAGGGCTCGTCCAGCATGAGAAGGCAGGGGCGGCTCATAAGGGCCCTGCCGATGGCCAGCATCTGCTGCTCGCCGCCGGAAAGGGTCCCGGCTGTCTGCCGGCGCCGCTCCCGGAGCCGGGGGAAGCGCCCGTACACCGCCTCCAGATCTGCCGCGGTTTCCGCGCCGCGGGTATAGGCCCCCATCTCCAGATTCTCCTGCACGCTCATCTGCTGGAAAATACGCCGCCCCTCGGGCACCTGAGCCAGGCCCCTTTCCACAATTTTGTGGCTGGGCAGGCGGCTGATGTTCTCGCCGCGGAATTTTATGCTTCCGCCCTTTGAACGCAGAAGCCCGGAAACCGTCCGGAGCGTGGTGGATTTTCCCGCGCCGTTTGCGCCGATAAGCGTCACGATCTCCCCCCGGTTCACCTGAAAAGACACGCCCTTTACCGCGTGGATGGCCCCGTAGCAGACGTTTAGATCCTCAACCTTTAACATTTCTTCCACGGCTCAGCCCTCCTTTCTCCGGCCCAGATAAGCCTCAATGACCACAGGGTTGGCCTGAATTTCCTCCGGTGTTCCCTTGGCGATGACCCTGCCGAAGTTTAAAACGCAGATCCCCTCACAGATCCCCATTACCAGGCTCATATCATGTTCGATGAGCATGACGGCGATTTGAAACATGTCCCGGATTTTTATGATATTCTCCATAAGCTCCGCCGTCTCCGAGGGGTTCATGCCGGCGGCGGGCTCGTCCAGCAGGAGAAGGCTGGGGTTCGTGCCCAAAGCCCGGACGATTTCCAGCCGCCGCTGGGCCCCGTAAGGCAGGGCGCCGGCTTTGTGGGCGGCCAGATCCTCCATGCCAAAAATACTCAGCAGTTCCATGGCCCGCTCATGGGCTACCCGCTCCTGCTTCCAATAGGCGGGCAGGCGCAGGATTCCGGCGGCAGCGCTGTATTTTATCTGGTTATGCAGGCCCAGCTTTACATTGTCCTCCACGCTGAGATTGGAAAACAGGCGGATGTTCTGGAAGGTCCTGGCAACGCCCAGCCGGTTTACCTGGGCAGTGTTCAGGCCGTTCGTATCCCGGCCGTCTACCAGGATGCTGCCCCGGCTGGGCTGGTAGACCTTGGTGAGCAGGTTGAACACCGTGGTCTTTCCTGCGCCGTTGGGGCCGATAAGCCCGGCGATCTCCGTGCGGCCGATGGTCAGGTTAAAGTCATCCACAGCGGTAAGGCCGCCGAAGTCAATACCCAGGCGCCGGACCTCCAGCACCGGGCTCTTGTCCAGATCCCGCTGGGGGATGAACGAGTCCGTGGGCAGCGGCACAAGAGGGCTGTCGTTTTGGGTTTTAAGCCTAGGCATTTATGCCGCCTCCTTTCCCCCTGCGAGGCACAAGCTTTGAAAAAAGCGCCTTCAGCCTGGAATTATTTGTGGCCAGCATCACGAAAATCAGCACCAGCGCGTAGACAAGCATCCTGTAATCCTCGAAACCCCGGAGAGCCTCGGGCAGCACCGTGAGCACTGCGGCGGCAATAATCGAGCCCCAAATATTTCCAAGGCCTCCCAGCACTACAAACACCAGCACCAGAATGGAGGTGTTGAAGTCAAATTTGGCGGAGCTGAGATTTGAGAAATTCAGCCCATACAGGGCCCCGGCGGCCCCCGCCAGAGCGGCGGAGAGCACAAAGGCCATGAGCTTATATTTCGTGACGTTTATCCCCACAGACTCGGCGGCGATGCGGTTATCCCTCAGTGCCATGATGGCCCTGCCGGAGCGGCTTCGAATAAGGTTCAAAACAATTATAAGCGTCACCATCAGCAGCACGAAGCCCGCCGTGAATCCCGCGATAGTCTCGGTTCCCGTGGCGCCCTGGGCGCCCTTTATGAGCACCCGGCCCCCTTCGGCAAGGCCCAGATCCCCCACGCTCTTCAGGCCGCTGGCGTTGAAGATAATGTGAAGGCCGTTCTCGTCATGCCCCACCAGGAGGCAGTTCATCAGCTCCTTGATTATCTCCCCGAAGGCCAGCGTAACAATGGCCAGGTAGTCTCCCCGCAGCCGAAGCACCGGGACGCCCACGATAATCCCCGCCCCGGCGGCAAAGGCGGCGCCCACAACAATGGCTGCCGCAAGGCGCAGAGCCTCGGAGGGCAGGGAATTCTGGAGGCTCATGGCGGCAATAATTCCGGAAAAGGCCCCCACGCTCATAAAGCCCGCGTGGCCGAGGCTCAGCTCTCCCAGCACGCCCACCGTCAGGTTCAGGGACACGGCCATAACAATATAGCAGCAGATGGGCACAAGCTGTCCGGAAAAAGATCGGCTGAGCATGCCCTGATTTTTCAGCAGTGTAATCACGGCAAAGGCGGCGCATACGCCCAGATATGTGGCAAAGTCGATTTTTGCCGTTTTTTTAAGTTTCTTTATCACAGCCGCACCTCAGACTTTCTCCGGCACATATTTGCCCAAAAGCCCCGCCGGCCTTGCCAGCAGAGTTATGATCAGCACAGCGAACACCACGGAGTTTGCAAGCTGGGTAGACACATAGGCCTTGGCCATCGCTTCGATTATCCCCAGGAGGATCCCTCCCAGAAAGGCCCCGGGGATCGAGCCGATCCCCCCAAATACGGCAGCGGTGAAGGCCTTGATGCCGGGCATGGAGCCGGTGCTCGGCATAAGGGCGGTATAAGACGAGCAGAGCAGCACTCCCGCCACGGCGGCAAGAGCGGAGCCGATGGCAAAGGTCAGCGAAATGCTGCGGTTTACGTTTATGCCCATGAGCCGGGCCGCGTCCTTATCCTCAGAACAGGCGCGCATGGCCTTGCCCATTTTGCTTTTGCCGGTAAAAAGCGTCAGCGCCGCCATGATCACAAGGCACATGAGCACCGTCAGCAGAGAGATATAGGACACCGTCAGTCTTCCCCCGAAGAGCTTCACAGCCCCCTCCACCACCGGCGTGTACACCCGGGGATTGGCGCCCCACAGGAGCAGCGCGGCGTTCTGAAGAAAATAGCTGACGCCTATGGCGGTAATAAGCACGGCCAGGGATGGCGCTGCGCGCAGGGGCTTATAGGCCAGGCCCTCTATCACAATCCCCAGCACCGTGCACACCAGCATAGCCAGCAGCACCGCCAGCCACCAGGGCAGATTGAGAGCGCTCATGGCCAAAAGCGATATGTAGCCGCCTACCATGATAAGGTCTCCATGGGCAAAGTTCAGCATTTTTGCAATGCCGTAGACCATGGTATAGCCAAGGGCGATGATGGCATAGACGCTGCCCAGGCTTATTCCGCTTATGAGATACGAAAGAAATTCCATATGAAACCTACCTTGCAAAAGAATCCCGCGGCAGGTGCACAGGCGGCATGGGAAGCCCCGTGCCGGCTCTGCACCTGCCGGTCTTTTTTCCGGCAGTCCGTACGGGCCTTATACGAAATCAGGCGCTGACATATACGCCGTCGTGGATGACAACCACACTGGGCATTTTGCTGACCTCTCCGTTTTCTCCCCAGGTCATGCCCGCGCCGGTGAGGCCGTCAAAAGTCATGGCGGGGAAGGTCTTGACCAGAGCCTCGCAGATTTCCTCATAGCTCATGTCCGGGGTGCAGCCGGCGCTCTCAAGGGCGGCCTTCAGGGCGTAAACGCAGTCATAGCCATCGGCCGCAAACTGGTTGGGCGTCTCGCCGTGGCGGGTCTGGTACTCGCTGACAAAGTTCTGGGTCTGCTCGTCCGCCGCGTCGGCGGAGAAGGGAGTCAGCACCATGACGCCCTCGGCCAGAGACATATCAAATCCCTTCAGAGTCAGGATCCCGTCCATGCCGTCAACGCCAAAGAAGCGGGGCTCATAGCCCATAGCCTTGGCCTGGGAGAGGATAACAGAGGCTGGCTGGAAGTAGATGGGCAGAAATACCAGGTCGGCGCCGGCGGCCTGGGCAGCGGTGAGCTGGACGGAAAAGTCAGTGGCGGTGTCCTTGGTGAAGGTACCCTCGTAGACCACCTCAAGGTTCTGGTTCGCGGCCTCGGCCACAAAGGTATCCCGGATTCCCTGGGAATAGGCATCGTCATTGCGGTAGATCACGGCCACTTTGCTGTCGGCCATATTGGCGCCCATGTAGACCGCCGCGCCCATGCCCTGGTTGGGGTCGGTGAAGCAGAGCTGGAATACGTTGTCCTTGCCGGCGGTGACGTCGGTAGAGGATGCGGAGGGAGTCAGCGCAAAGACGCGCTCTTCATACACCTTGGCAGAGACGGAGATCGCCGCGCCGCTGGTGGTCGGGCCCACCAGCGCCTGCATCCCCCAGTCCATCAGGTTGTTGTAGGCGTTGACGGAAGTCTCGCCATCGGCCACGTCATCCTCAAAGCGGAACTGGACGGGACTGCCGTTCACGCCGCCGGCGGCGTTGATCTCGTCCACGGCGATCTGGGCGCCGTTCATAACGGCCTGTCCGTAGATGGCATTTTCGCCGGTGATGGGGCCGATGCCGCCGAACATAAAGCTTGCGCCTTCAGAAGTCTCCGCAGCGGGCGCTTCGCTGGCGGCGGGGGCTTTGCTGCCGCCGCAGCCTGCCAGCAGGCAGAAGCACATGGCGCAGACCATAACGAGTGATACGAACTTTTTCATCTTTTTTCTCCTCACAAATTGAATATTTATACAAAAAATCGCCCCCGACCAAAATGGTCAGAGGCGATTTGAGGTATACAGGGGCTTCAAATCATCGCGCCGGAGCCAAATATGGTCGTGTTGGTGCCGCTCGGAATATAAGTATAATGCTGCAAAGGCGTATAATTATAAGCTCCAGGGCAGCAAAAATGGACACCGCAAGAGCGGTGTCCATGGTAAGCAGCAGGGCGCAGTGATTCATGGCGCGGGCAGAGGACGCGCAGGCAGACTCATTCGCGGCAGCGCATGAATCAGAAGCGGTATTGGAGCGGTTTACGAAGCGTTCAAACATTTCCGGCGTCCCCTTTCGGTGTGATAGCCGCAATTTAGCACCACAGCGCGCCAATGTCAAGCACATTTGGTTTTTTTCCTGTTTTTAACATATTCTTCAAAAGCGCCGGGCAAAATTTGTGCTGTTTTTCACAAATTTTCTATTTTTTCTCTGTTCTGCCGGGATTGTCCGCCCACGGCGGACATCAGAGACATTCCGCCTCCTGAAGCCAGAGCCGTGCGGACGCGTCGGAGGGCATGCGCCAATCCCCTCTTGGGGAGAGGGTGACAGTGCCCAGCTTGGGCCCGTCGGGCAGGCAGGAGCGCTTGAATTGCTGGGCGAAGAAGCGCCGGAGAAAAACCTTCAGCCAGCGGAGGATCTCCTCCCGGTCGTAGTCGGCCCCGAAGGCCAGGCAGGCCAGGCGCAGTATGCGCTCCGGGCCGGAGCCGAAGCGGAGCATATGGTAGAGGAAGAAATCATGCAGCTCGTAAGGCCCCACAATGTCCTCGGTCTTTTGGCTGATGCTCCCGTCCTTCGCGGGCAGAAGCTCCGGGGAGACGGGCGTTTCCAGGATATCCTCCAGCACCGCCCGCGCCGCCGGGGCGCAGCGGCCCGCCTCGTAGCGGATAATACAGCGCACAAGGGTCTTGGGAACCGAGGCGTTCACGGCATACATGGACATATGGTCCCCATTGTAGGTGGCCCAGCCCAGCGCCAGCTCCGACAGATCCCCCGTTCCCACCACGAGGCCCCCTTCCCGGTTGGCCATGTCCATAAGCACCTGGGTCCGCTCCCGGGCCTGGCAGTTTTCATAGGTGAGGTCCGTATTTTCTTCGCGCTGGCCGATATCTTTGAAATGCTGCCGCACAGAGGCGCTGATATCCACGGTCAGAAAGCGCACGCCCAGCTCTTCACAGAGCGTTTCGGCATTCATCCTGGTTCTGGCCGTGGTGCCGAAGCAGGGCATGGTGACGGCAAGGATATCCGTCCTCGGCCTGCGGAGCATGTCCATTGCCCGCACCGTGACAAGCAGGGCAAGCGTACTGTCAAGGCCCCCGGAAATGCCCAGCAGCGCCCGGCGGCAGCCGGTGTGCTCCAGGCGGCGCATAAGGCCCCGGGACTGGATCTGCAAAATGGACTCCGCCCGCCCGGCCAGGATTTCCGCGCCGGCAGGAACAAAGGGCAGCCTGGAAAAGCGCCGGGTAAGCGCCGTCTCCCGCTCTTCCTGAGAGAAATAAACCCGGCGGCAGGCCGGCGCGCCGCTCTGGTCAAAGCTGGTGTTTCTGTGCCGCTCGGAGCGGAGCTTAAAGAGATCGATCTCCGTCATCACAAGCTCATTTTCTGCGAAAGGCGGCTTCTCGGAGAGCTTCATCCCGTTTTCATAAATCAGGCTGTGACCGGAGAATACCATATCCTGGCTGGACTCTCCGTGTCCGGCGTTGGCGTACACATAGCCGCAGATGAGCCGGGAGGAGGCGGAGGAGATAAGCAGGCGCCTGTAATCCTCCTTCCCGATAAGCTCATTGGAGGCGGAAAGATTGGCGATCACCGTAGCCCCGGCAAGGCAGAGCCCGGTAGCGGGCGTGACGGGGGCCCATAGATCCTCGCAGAGCTCTGCGCCCAGCACAAAGTCCTCCAGCTCCCGGCAGCAGAACAGGAGTTCCCGCCCGAAGGGCACCCGCTGGCCCAGAAGCTTGATTTCATTCTCTCCCTGCCAGTCCGCCCCGGAGGTGAACTGCCGCTTCTCGTAAAACTCCCCGTAGTTGGGCAGCACGGTTTTCGGGACCACGCCCAGCACGGCCCCGTCATGTATAATAGCAGCGCAGTTATAGAGCTTCCCGCCCAGACGCAGGGGCAGCCCCGCCGCCGTAAGGCAGCGCTTTCCCCGGGAATAATCCCGCAGCGCCCCAAGAGCCGAAAGAGCCCCTTTGAGCAGCGTGTCTGAATAAAAGAGGTCCCCGCAGGTGTAAGCCGTGAGCCCCAGCTCCGGCAGGACAAGAAGATTTGCCCCGGCCCGCTCCGCCTCGTCCAAGCAGCGTTTGGCGCCCTCCAGATTAAAAAGCGTGTCCCCCACCCGTACCTTGGGGCTGGCGGCCGCCACTTTTATAAAACCGTGCTTCATTTTTTCTCCCCCCAGCGCGTTTTTCAGGCGCGGGCCCGCCCATGTCATTCTGGGCTGCGCGAAGAATGGCATTTTCAGCGCCCGGCTTTTTAACACGGAATATAATTCCCAATTTGCCGCCTGTCAATAAGCATTTTTGCTTATTGACCAAAAAAATGCCGGACAAATTGTCGATCCTGCCATATAATCCGCCCATATTCCATCAGACAAGGGCGTCTGGAGATGTGCTCCGGGCGCCCCGGCGTTTTTTTTGCGCCGAAATCGCATATTTTATGAACAGAAATCACTTTTTTTATTAACATTAGCACTCGCCTCTTGACAGTGCTAATCCAAGCGCTATAATAAAGCCGAACCTTGAGAGAGGGCCTCGGATGAAGCTTCTCCCGGGGCGTCGGAACAAACAAAGCGCAGGTAACAAAAGCTCGCCAACGCGAGGGGCTTCCCCAACGGCTACGAGACGATTTGAATGGAGGAATGACTTATGTTGCCTATGGTTTTTGGTGAAAATCTGTTTGATGAATTCTTTGACGAACCCTTCGGCATGATGTCCGCATACAAGGGCCGCGACCCGCTGTACGGCAAGCACGGAAGAAATCTTATGAAGACCGATGTGCGTGAGCTGGACAAGGCTTTCGAGATTGACATGGACATGCCCGGCTTCAAGAAAGATGAGCTCCATGTGGACGTAAAGGACGGCTATCTTACCGTCAGCGCCGCAAAAGGCCTTGACAGGGACGAGAAGAAAGAGGGCAAATACATCCGCCGGGAGCGCTATGCCGGCCAATGCAGCCGCAGCTTCTTTGTAGGCGAGGATCTTGAGCCCGGTGATGTGAGCGCCCGCTTTGAGGACGGTATTCTGAGAATTACCCTTCCCAAGAAGGAGCCGCAGAAGAAGCTGCCCGCAGGCACCTCCGTCACGATCGCCTGATATGATTTCTCCGCGGACGAGAGTCCGCGGAGATTTTTTTGCCGCCGGCGCTTTTTCCGGCGCCCCCGCCTTGCGCGGAAAAAATTTTGCGGTATAATAGACGCAAAAATTCGGCGGGAGGACAATCATGGCGAAAAGCATCACCGGGCGCTTTGCCCCAAGCCCCAGCGGGCGCATGCATCTTGGCAACGCCTTTTCCTGCCTGCTGGCCTGGCTTTCGGCCCGCTCCGCCGGCGGCAGGATCATCCTGCGCCACGAGGATCTGGACCCCCGGCGCTGCCGGCGGGAATACGCCCTGCAGCTTGAGGAGGATCTGCTCTGGCTGGGCCTGGACTGGGACGAGGGCGGAAGCGCCGGCGGCGAGCGCTATTTTCAGAGCAGCCGACGGGATATCTATGAATTTTATCTGGAAAAGCTCCGGGAAAAGGGCCTTCTCTACCCCTGCTTCTGCAGCCGGGCCGACCTGCACGCCGCCTCCGCCCCCCACGCCTCTGACGGCTCCCTGATTTATTCCGGGGCCTGCCGGAACCTGAGCCCCGAACAGCGGCAGGCCCGTTCCCGGCAGCGCGCCCCGGCTCTGCGTTTAAAAGTCCCGGATGAAGAAATCGTTTTTTCAGACGGAGTATATGGAAAATACCGCGTGAATCTCTGCCGGGACTGCGGGGATTTTATCCTCCGCCGCTCGGACGGAGTGCACGCCTATCAGCTTGCCGTGGCAGCGGATGACGGGCTTATGGGTGTGACTCAGGTGGTCCGGGGCCGGGATCTGCTCTCCTCCACGCCCTGGCAGCTCTATCTTCAGCGGGAGCTGGGCTTTCCCGCGCCGGAATATTTTCATGTGCCCCTGCTCGTCGGCGCCGGCGGGAGGCGGCTGTCCAAGCGGGACGGGGACCTGGATCTGGGTGCCCTGCGCGCTTCCGGCATCTCTCCCTGCCGCGTTACCGGCCGCCTGGCCTTTCTGGCCGGCCTTACAGACCGGGAAGAAGCCCTGTCCCCGGAAGAGCTTCTCCCCTTGTTTGACTGGAGCAGGGTGAAAAAAGAGGATATAAGGGTAAAATGACGCCGCCGGGCA
>OLPA01001454.1_pt1 | contig 19634 bp, 20 predicted proteins | sample 1672811 | NCBI WGS metagenome assembly OLPA01 (sample SAMEA3136726, study PRJEB25190) | human gut metagenome | biome: human gut; feature: human-associated habitat; material: faeces | place: Austria | collected 2013
ATGGTTTTACCTGTCAACTTTGAGATCGAAGAGCACAAGAAGCTGGTTATGATCGGGGAATCCGGCAGCGGCAAGACAGAACTGGCCCTACGGATCTGCTGCCAGCTCCGGGACCATAGCGATGCGACGGTTTATATGCTGGACATGGATCAGACCAAACCCATGTTCCGCTCCAGAGATGTGGCAGATTTCCTGCGGGAAAAAGGTGTGTTGTTCCCAATCGAGAAGCAATTCATGGATGCCCCTGTGGTTCCCCACGGTGTGAAAACCATTTTGAGTGACCGGGAGAGCTACACCGTGCTGGATGTGGGCGGAAACAAGGCAGGTGCCCTCTGCCTGGGGCAGTATGCCCAGGAGCTGCTGGAAGCGGACGCGGCGGTGTTCTACACGATCAACCCCTACCGCTGCTTCTCCAACAGCGCGGATCACATCCGCGAGACCATGGAGATGGTTTTGAGCTGCTGCTCGCTCCGGGAGATTCGGATTGTCGGTAATCCCTACATCGGCCCGGAAACTACACCGGAGGACTTCTGCTGGGGCCTGGAGCGGTTGAAGCAGATGCTGGACGAGTTGGGCCTGAAAATGTACGCGGCTCTGGTGCCCGATCATCTGGCAGGTCAGGAGGCGATTGCCCCGAGCCTTCCCAAGCGATATATGACTATTTCACCGTTCATGCCCGGTACCGTGGATCTGTAATACCGCGTTTTCAAGATCCGGCCCCGCATTAATAAATGAAGGAGGAATTTAATTTGGAAAAGGTTGTCGTTAATCCGAAATATTGCAAAGCATGCGGCCTGTGTTTACTTGCCTGCAAAAAAAATGTGCTGGCCTATGGAACGACAGTAAACGCAATGGGCTATTTCGCGGTGGTTCCAAAAAATGAAGCTGCCTGCATTGGCTGCAAGATGTGTGCTGTTTTCTGCCCGGAGGCAGCAATCGAAATCTATAAATAAGGAGGTAAGACTGTTTTGGAAAGAGTATTCTTGAAAGGAAACGAGGCCATTGCGGAGGCTGCTGTTCGCGCGGGCTGCCGTTTCTTCGCGGGCTATCCTATTACCCCTCAGAATGAAATTCCGGAATACATGTCCCGCAGGCTGCCGGAAGTTGGCGGAAATTTTGTCCAGGGTGAGAGCGAAGTCGCATCTATCAACATGGTAATCGGCGCTGCAGCGGCTGGTACAAAGGCGCTTACGTCCTCCTCCAGCCCCGGAATCAGCCTGAAGACCGAGGGTATCTCCAGTTTGGCAGGTCTGGAGCTCCCCGCAGTTATCATCAATGTGACCCGCGGCGGCCCCGGTGTTGGTTCTATCCAGGCTGCCCAGATGGACTATTTTCAGGCTACCAAAGCCTGCGGCCATGGCGGTTTCCGCATGTTAGTCTATGCGCCCTCCACCGTGCAGGAGGCAGTGGATCTGGTGGTGACTGCTTTTGACAAGGCTGAGGAGTATCAGGCACCCATGCTGGTGTGCGCCGACGGCTGTATCGGTGCCATGATGGAGCCTGTGGTGCTGCCTCCCATGCGGGAAGTGAAGCCTATGCAGTATCATTTCTATACTAAGGAGATCTGGCCCGAGGATCGGATGATTGTCACTTCTATTCTGTCACCGGAAGAAAACCAGGAAAAGTACAATATGCTCAAGGCGAAAATGTATGAACACTGGGATGAGACCGAATGTCGGGTGGAGGAATATATGACAGAGGACGCGGAAGTGATCCTGACCGCCTACGGAACCAGTGCCCGTATCGCCAAGACTGCCATCGGCAATTTGCGTCGGCAGGGTTACAAGATAGGCATGATCCGTCCTATCACCATCTCTCCTTTCCCCTATGGAAGCTTTGATAAGCTGAACTACGAAAAGGTCAAAAAAGTTCTGTGTGTCGAAATGTCCATCCCTGCACAGATGGTGGAGGATGTCCGGCTGGCAGTTGCCCGACGGGCAGAGGTTACGACTCTGTTGCACTCGGCAGGCATCATCTTCACCTCTGATGAGCTGGAAGATGCTGTTAAAAATCTTTACGGCAAGGAGTGAGCACACATGAAAAAAGTGTATGAAAGGACAACTGCACTGACAGAGCGTGTATCCGGATTTTGCCCCGGCTGTATGCACGGTCTTGCCTCCAAAATGATTGCAGAGCTGATCGAAGAATATGAACTGCAGAAGAAGGCAGTCTGTATTCTCCCGGTTGGCTGCGGAACCATGAGTAAGAACATCTTCAATTTTGATGTGGTCTGTGCAATCCATGGCCGGGCTCCCGCTGTAGCCACGGGCTTCAAGCGTTCTGCTCCAGATCGGTTCGTATTTACCTATCAGGGTGACGGAGACCTGGGCGCTATCGGTTTCTCGGAAATCATGCATGCGGCAAACCGCGGCGAGAAAATCTTTACGGTATTCATTAACAACAGCACCTACGGCATGACCGGTGGCCAAATGGCTCCGACAACGCTGATCGGCCAGAAGACCACCACCACTCCCTTCGGCAGAAATCCCGAAAATGAGGGTTATCCCATGAAGATGTGTGAGCTAATTTCCCAGCTGGAGGCTCCCGTGTATGTGGCCCGCTTCTCCCTGGATACCCCTGCCAATGTACTGAAGGCAAAGGCCGGTCTGCGCAAGGCATTCGAGATTAATATAAAGAACCAGGGTTTTGCATTTGTAGAGCTGCTGTGTACCTGTCCCACCAACTGGGGCATGTCTGCCCAGAAGTGCATTGAGTGGATGAAGGAAAATACGATGAAAACCTTCCCCACCGGGGTTTTCAAGATGAAAGATGAGGTGAAGTGATTATGGAGAATCGCTTTGTTGTCGCCGGTTTTGGAGGCCAAGGGGTCATGATGATCGGTCAGCTCCTGTGCTATGCCGCGCTGGACTATGGCAAGGAGGCACTGTTCCTGCCTCATTATGGTCCTGAGCAGCGCGGTGGCACTGCCAACTGCTCCGTTACTATCTCTGACGAACCCATCTATTCCCCACTGGTGCGGTATATCGATGTGCTCATTGCCATGAACGATCCTTCGCTGGCCAAGTTTGAAAATCGGGTGAAGCCCGGCGGCTCCATCCTGATCAACAGCAGTCTGTGCACGCATGCGGTGCAGCGTAAGGATGTTAATGTAGTAATGGTGCCTGCCGACGACATTGCAGCAGAGATTGGATCCAAAAAGGTTGCTAATATTGTTATGCTTAGTGCCTACGCAAAGGTTGCCAATCTGTTTTCGGAGGCAGAAATCATCGGTACAGTTACCAAGAAGCTGGGTCGCAAGGTGGAATTCCTGCCCATGAACAAAGAGGCTGTCCGCAGGGGCATGGCCGCTGTCTGATCCATCCGCAAACTTCCGCAAACTGCAGTGTAGTTAAAGCAAGAAGAAAACAGAAAAAAGGTTCTAGAAATAAGAGAGAATTACCAAAGAATTAAAGGAGGAGAAATCATGTCATTAGGTACCATTCTACTACACATGTCTATCGGTCTGCTGATCATCCTGGTTCTGATCATGAAGGTTAAACTGAATGCTGTCGCATCCCTGTTTATCGGCTCTCTGTACGTTGGTATTGCCTGCAAGCTGGGTCTAACCGGCACAGTATCCGCTTTCGCATCCGGCTTCGGCGGTACTATGGCTTCCCTCGGTATGTCCATCGCCTTCGGCGTTATCATGGGTCAGCTTTTGGCTGACAGTGGCGCGGCTTATGTGATTGCCCACACCATGGTCAGTGCCTTCCCTAAAGAAAAAGCACTGTACGCGCTGTCTTTTACAGCTCTGTTTATCTCTATGCCTGTATTCTTCGATGTGGTGCTAGTCATTATGATCCCCATCGCCTTCGCTATCGCCAAGGAGATTAAGGCACCCCGGGCAATGATTGCGGTTGCCTTGACCTGCGGCGCAGGCTGCGGCCACAGCTATGTTCCCCCCACGCCCGCTCCTCTGCAGGCAACGGAGGCTTTTGGCTTCAGCATCGGTTCCATGATGGGCTTTGGCCTGATCATCAGTGCTATTGCTATCTTCGCCACGATTCCCATTATGAAGGCTTTCCTGTGGCCCAAGAGCGACAAAATGAAGTGGTACTGGAACGAAGAAGTGGATACTGATCCCATGTTCGAGCCCATCAAGATGAAGGACTACTCCGGTGTTAAGCTGCCCTCCTTTGGTGTTGCTGTTTTGCCGGTGCTGGTACCTATCATCCTGATTCTGATCACCTCTGTCTGGGACGCTGTTGGTGAAACTCCCGAGATTATTTCTTTCCTGGGCAATAAGAATATTGCTATGCTGATTGCTGCCCTGACCGCTCAGGTCATTGGTCTGCGCTACAACATGAATCAGAACGACATCAAGAAGAGCATCAACACTGCTCTTGCCAGTTGTGGCATGGTTCTGCTGATTACCGGTGCCGGCTCCGCTTTCGGCGCCGTGATCCGTAAGACCGGCATCACCGATATCCTGACCGAAATGCTAACTGCCAGCCAGGCTCCTGTTGTTGTTGTCCTGTTGATCAGCTTCTTCGTGGGTACTGTCCTGCGTGCCTGTATGGGCTCTGCTTCCTCCGCCGGCGTTTCTGCTCTGGCAATCATGGCTCCTATTGTTGCCGCTATGCCCCAGGTTCATCCTGCATGGTTTGCTATGGCTGTCCTCAGCGGCTGTAACTGCATCGGTCTGCCCAACGACTCCGGCTTCTGGATGTCTACTAACCTGAACGGCCTGACCATCACCGGTGGCCTGAAGACTTACACTGTCTTCGGTGCAATTCGTGCGGTGCTGATCCTGTGCATTGTTTTGATTGGTGCGGTTATTCTTCCCCTCGGCGTGTAATTCCTGCCGGGCAAAGATAATTCCTAGGCACCTCGAATAACTACCCTTTGGGATTCGGGCGGATCTTTTGCTAGGACATTCGTTTTGAAAACATGCAATACACCAAGTGTTCCGAAGTTTCCCAAACTTTTGTTAGATTAAAACCTCTCGCCAAAAACCACAAAAAAAGTTTTTAATATAGGCTCCTGTTTTTTGACTGCTTCGACTGCATTTTCCTCATCCAGAGGGCAGAGTACGCAATAATGTGTACTCTGCCCTCTGGAAAACATCTTTTTCAACCGTACCGTTCAGAAAGGAACTTCAGCTATGAAAGATAACCAAGAGAATTGTTCCGAATGTTCCCAATCTACTCAGAGCCATAAACTCCACCACGCAAGAATTCTGAAATCTCTGGGCTATGACGACGAAGACCTTTCCAGGCCGATTATTGGCATTGCAAATGCATTTAGTGAGATTGTTCCGGGTCATGCCAACCTTCGTCAGGTAGCAGAATCCGTTAAAAAAGGAATTCACCGAGCCGGCGGCAATGCCGTGGAATTCGGTGCTATCGGCTGCTGCGATGGCGTGACTGTGGGACATGAGGGCATGCATTATGTGCTGCCCTCCCGGGAAGTCATCGCAGACAGCATCGAGATTATGTGCAAAGCTCACAATCTCGACGGTCTTGTGATGCTCTGCTCCTGCGACAAAATCGTTCCTGGTATGCTGATGGGCTGCATTCGCGCCAATATCCCAGCAATTCTCGTTCCCGGTGGCCCCATGCTAGGAGGCCCTGCCTTTGGCCGCAAGGCAAAGGCTGACGGCACTGCCATCACAGAAGCACTGGGTATGTATCAGGCTGGAACCATCCAGTGGCAGGATGTTATGAACCTGACACAGGTCTGTCAGCCTACCTGTGGGTCCTGTTCATTTTACGGCACTGCTAATACCATGTGCTGTGCGGCGGAAGCGCTGGGTATGGTTCTTCCCAACGGTGGCTGCATTCCGGCCGTGTATGCTGAGCGCTTCCACAGCGCCAAGCTCTCCGGAATTAAAATCATGGAACTGGTGAAGAAGAATATCCGCCCCACAGATGTGATTACATTCCCTGCTATCCAGAATGCGATCAGTTACCTGATGGCTTCCGGAGGCTCTACCAATGCAGTGCTGCACTTGTGTGCCCTGGCATATGAGCTGGGTATGGATACGGATACTATCATCGAGGAGTTCGACCGTCAGAGCAACCGTATTCCCTGTATTGCCAGAATGAATCCCTCCTCTGCTACCTATGATATGGAGGACTTTTATAAATCCGGCGGTGTGCCGCGCGTGATGGAGGCTCTGAAGAAGGATTTGAATCTGGATGCGCTGACCTGTACCGGAAAAACACTGGGTGAGAATATACGGGATCACATCTATCTGTATCCCAGCTGCGACAACAATGTAATCCGGCCTGTTGACCAACCCTTCAGCACATTGGGCGGCATTGCCATTATGCGCGGGAACCTGGCTCCGAATACCGGTGTGGCAAAGCCTGCGGCAATTGCAGAGCAGGTACGGCGCTTTTCCGGCGAGGCTATCTGCTTTGACAGCGAAGAAGCCTGCCAGAAGGCACTGGAAGAGCTGCGGATTAAGCCCGGCCATGTGGTGGTGATTCGCTATGAGGGGCCCAAGGGAGGCCCTGGTATGCGTGAGATGTACAAACCTCTGAAGCTCATGAACGGTCAGGGTCTGGCACTGACCACCGCACTTATCACGGATGGACGTTTCTCCGGCACCAACAACGGCTGCTTTGTGGGGCATATCTCTCCGGAGGCGGCGGAGGGCGGTCCCATTGCCTTGGTGCAGGATGGAGACAGAATCTCTATTGATACCTATACCAAGCAAATCACCCTGCATGTCAGTGATGAAGAACTGGAACGCAGACGCGCCCAGTGGTCTTATCAGCCGCCAAAGCTTACTGGCTATTTGGCAAAATATGTTTGCATGGCTAGCTCTGCAAATAAGGGCGGCGTCCTAGATTATCGAAAATAGATTGCAGATTCTCTCTTCTTTTTTCTTCCCCTCGCAAAAAAGGTCGACAGGAACAGAAAACCGTGACTGATCAGGTGCATGGGATCGGCGTTCCATTATTGACAATGCGAATCAATAGCTGAAAAGTGAGAAAAACATAGCCGCAGCAAGGGAAGAGAAAACATGAGAAAGCAAACCTGCGGCAGAACGAACATGGGAAGCTCGTTGAATAGGGAAACGAGATTTGGAAAAGGGCATCTATACTGTAAAGATGCCCTTTTCCAAGCGCAATGCTTCACTCGCAAAGGAAATTCTCTTTGTGCGGATAAGATTACATTTTATCCTAAATTCCATAAATTCTATCGACGAAAGCCCCTTGACCTGCTATAATACCCTTACTAAGCAGGTCAGGGGGCCATGTTGTTATGAGTAATGAACCGAAAAAGGCGCCATGTAGTATTGCTCTGTTGGCCCATGTAAGCGCCGCCAAAGCCATAGTTCAGGTTTGGATCCCAGCCCACCTCCTGAATCATGTATCCGCCAACTAACAAGTCATGTATTAAGTCGTTGTACTCATAGAGATAGTCGCAAGCATCGTGGTTCTGTGCAACAACGCGGGTCAGTATCTTGCCTATCTTTTCATCGTTGGAACTTTCGGGCGTTATAACAGCTTCCGGGTATTCGTCCATCAGGTCAGCCTGTATGTTCTCTACTGTCGAGAAAATAATAGGCATGACGGGCTGGGGCTCGTTAATGCCTGAACCAGTATCTGACCAGTGGTCGCCGTGATACATCTTCTCGTTTGCCGTGAGCCTGTCCCATTCGTCTCTATAGGCCGTTTTGTACTCATCGTATAGGCTCTGTATGGCAGATACAAGGTCGCTTGCACTGTCACCGGGCGAGGGTTTAATACTTAGTCCCTCATAAATCGTTGTCATGGTATCTTGTTCTGCCATGTGTCCCTCCAATACAAAAAGCCCATGATATTTAATCACAGGCTTAACTAATGGTTATGTTTAGTATTATTCAACTGGGTTTTACCAGATTTTTGACAGACAGGAAGGAGTGGATATATCTCCCCCCTCTCCGATATATATGTGTGTGTGGTGGCGGCGGGGGTACCCGACATCGGGGGGAGTGCTCCCGGTTTTTGGCTGCCATTTTGGATTTTCGCCGCGCAAAAAATGAAACGCGCCCACTCCTCATATGCCCATCGGCCCGGCTCGCCACGGCCTCAGATTTGCCCGGACTGGGTGCATAAGTGGGTGCAACAATCCGGACTAATACCGATTTGCCCAGGCAATCAGGCACATTTGCGGCGTGAGGTAGTGGGGTTACTTACCCCACGCCTCTATATCTGAGGTGTCCACGCCCTCCCATTTGACAGTCAGCTCCGCCTTGCTCTCTGTCTCGACCTTGGTAGAGTAACCAAACTTAGCGAGCCGCGCCAGAGTTATGCGGCTGTCGGTATCGCCATTGCTGGCGGCGTTGAGGGTCTCCAGCTCGATGCGGTCACGCGCACGTGCGAGGACGGTCGAGTAGTTTTGTATATCTCCACAACCATTACTATTATCACCCTTAGTAGTATCTATGTCATATTTGCCCTCAGCGTACAGTAATAGTGTGGATTTGGCTATACCCAGATACACGGCTAATCCAACGATAGACGGGAGGTTTTGCCTCACCCTGATATCACCGGATTTGAGCTGTCTCGTATCTCTGGTTGCTGCGCACTGGTCGAAATACTCATCGACGAGTTTAGAGAGCTCCTCCGGGCTTGTAAATGCTCGTTTGCTCATGGGCTTAACCCCCTTTCTTGGCTTATTCTTGGCATAAAAAATAGCCGCAGGCCTTACCCTTACGGCTTTTCACGGTAGCTATTATACCACAGATTTTAATATGTGAGTTGCGCAAATTGGGAAATATCGGATTATTTCCCGGAGTTTGCGTCTATGTCCTGCCGGATCAAATCCACAATATACCTGTTGACGGGTTTGCCCAGCTCCGCGGCGCGGGCCTTGATCTCAGCCGTCAGGCCCTTGCGGTATTTGATCGTCAACCGCTCCATGTTGGCCTTATCCCATGCCGCATTGGATTTTTTTTTGTTTTCTGAGACAGCCATTTTATCCAGCTCCCATCTACGTTTTCCTCATTTTAGCACAGTCCGTCACGCCGTGCAACAAAAAAATTTTGCAAAAGGGGGTTGACACGTCACGCCGTGATGTGCTAATCTAAGGCCACAGTCAAGCACGTCACGCCGTGCCGGAAGGAGATTAACACCATGAAATACTTTGCCAATATCAAAACCCTTGACGAGCTCAAAGCACAGTACCGCCGCCTTGCAATGCAGTATCACCCGGACAGGGGAGGCAGCACCGAGATTATGCAGCAGATCAATGCCGAGTATGAGCGGCTGCACGAGAGGTTAAAAGCCCAGCACAACGCCGAGGCAGACGAGTACCACCAGACCACCGAGACCGCCGCCGAGTTTATAGAGATCATCAATGCCCTTATCAAACTGTCCGGGCTGGTCGTGGAGCTGTGCGGCTCCTGGCTATGGATAGGCGGAGAGACCAAGGCCCACAAGGACGAGCTGAAAGCCCTGGGCTGCCGCTGGAGCCAGAAAAAAGGCCTATGGTACTGGAGGCACGAAGAGGATGGGCGCAGATGGTACAAAGGCAGGGCGTCTATGGAGGAGATCAGGAGCAAATACGGTTCGCAAGTGTTCGAGGGCCGCGAAGAGCGCGGAAATTACGAGAGGATAGGGGCCTAACAAGGCCCCGGAAGGGAGGAGATTATGACATACAAGGATTCGGCGGCTGGCACTGCCGCGATGGTTACGCTAATCACACGCTATATATCAACTGTTTTAGACCGGACAAACTGTCAACGGTAGCGGAGATATTACAAAACAACGAGCGGGCATCAAGGACCATTGCGGAGCTGGAGGGCTATATAACAGCCCTCCGGGAATACCAGCAGGAGCTATCAAAACGTGCCGCGCAACTCGAAACAATGGGTTACAAGCTGCTGCTGACGCTGAAACGATACAAACGCTATCGAGGAGGCGTTGAGTACTATATAACGCTCACAAAAACACTGGACGACGGAACACAGATAAAGGAACTAAGTGAAACTTACACCGGCAAGGAGCGCCGGCAGGCAATAGCAAGGTTTGAGGCACTGAAAAAACAGCGCCCCGGCATCGAGGCCGTGAAGGACATCGAAAAAGAGAGCTGGGAACGCTGACGGCTTCTTGTATACGCAAGATATGATTTTAAGGAGGTACAATATGCGTTATCAGGTTATTACATGGACGAGGGGCGAGGGGCACGACGAGCGGCGGGAGTTTAGCACCCTCGCCCAGGCTCGCGCCGCCGCCCGTATCTACCGCCGAGAGTGCGACGGCGTGGGGATATATGATTTCCGGCTTGGGGTCATTCGGGAGACGATCGGGGACTTCCGGCCGATATGATTTCAACTTGTCCAAAGTTTTTGCCTTATTATTTTAGTTTGTTTATCTTTTGGGTTGACAAAAAAACCGCTACGGTGTACAATGCAGACATAACAAGAGAGGAGCTAAAGAAAATGATAAAGGTAATAAACAAAAATGGTTGTGAAATTGATTTCGAAGCAGCAACGCAGCACATGGACGCAAGAATAGGTGATAAGGTAAGCGTAGAAAATCCTTTTGCCAACTTCCAGCAGTATTTCACGGCATACGAAGACGCATATGAAAAGGCGACCGGCGAAGAATGGTTTTTATCCGGCAGCAACCCCGTTTGGTAACGCAGAGTGACGCCCGCGAGGGCGGTAATGCGGCAGGCCGGTCACAAGCCCGGCGGCAAAAAAGGAGGACGTGAAACATGACAGACAACACGGTTAAGGCCCTGGGCTGGGCGTATGGTATTATGGCAGCACAGTTGCCAAACATCATTGGTACACCGTGCCGGGTGCAAATGGCAAATCAGTGGCCGCTGCGAGGGCTCGGTGAGGGTATGCGGTACATGATATCCAACCGCAAACTTACCCCGGAGGTAGACCGGGCCATCAGGGACGCACTGGATGGCGTAGACGATATGGACGAGGATATGCAGGCGTTACCCATTGTGCAACAGGGCATGTGGGAGCTCGCATACATGCAGGGCCGTTGTGCTCCAATACTCAGCGACGGCGAGTACCTGCGGGAGCGACTCAAAGCCAAAGGGCTAACGATGGAGCAGGCAGCCGAGGCTTGCGAGGTGAGCAAGGCCGCCGTGCATTCATGGTGCGCCGGCATCAAACCGATACCGCAGGCGCGGCGCGAGCTGCTGTCCGAAAGGTTGGGGATACTGATATAATAGCAAAGGGCCGTCATTGTACCCACTTTGTACCCACTCGGTTATATTTTGTTGCGCTTGCGGCATACGTCAAGGTGTTAAAAATCCCCTGATTTGCTAGACAAACGCAAAAAAACCACGCTGTTGTGATTGTATGGTTAGGGTTCGAGCCCCTCCATCCCCACCAAAACAGCAGTCACGAAATGTGGCTGTTTTTGTTTACTGTATTTTTCCATTGGTTCTGAATAGCTTTTAATATGGACTACTTTTTCGGAGGTTGCTATGGAACAGGCACAGTATCATAATACAAATATAAGGGCACGAATAGGCAAGCTGTCCGGCGCTGTGGGAATAATATGCAACTGCCTGCTTGCTGCGGGCAAGCTTATAGTGGGACACATGACATCGTCCATGTCCATAACCGCAGACGGACTCAACAATCTGTCAGACGGGGTCAGCTCTGTCGTGACGCTGCTGGGCTTCAAGCTTGCAGAAAAGCCAGCGGACAGGAAGCATCCCTATGGCCATGCGCGTATAGAGTACATAGCAGGCCTTACAGTGGCGGTGATGATACTTTTCATAGGGCTCGAACTGGGTAAAAGCTCAGTGCAGAAGTTTATCAACCCGGAGCCTATAGAATTTTCGCTCACCGCGGTATGGGTGCTGTGCGCTTCCATATTGGTAAAGCTGTTTATGATGCTGTTCAATCTGAAGATGGGCAGAAGGATAAATTCAAACGCTCTGCTCGCCACGGCTGCCGACAGCCGCAACGACGTGATGACCACCTCGGCGGTGCTGGCGGCTTCCATAGTCGAGCACTTGTGCGATGTCAGAATAGACGGAGTAATGGGAATAGCCGTGTCGCTGTTCATACTGTACAGCGGCGTAAAGCTTGCCGGGGAGACTATGTCGCCGCTGCTGGGCGAGGGCGCCAACCCGGAGCTGCAAAAGCAGATAACCGACTATATAAACGGCTGTCCCATGGTGTTGGGCTGCCACGATCTCATGGTACACGATTACGGCCCCGGCAGGCGGTACGCCAGCATTCATGTTGAGATAGACAAAAACGAGGATCCAATGGCCTGCCATGCAAGGATAGACGAGATGGAACGCGAGTGCCTGAAAAACTACGGCACGCACCTGGTAATACACTATGATCCCGTTGTGACCGACGATCCCGAAGTAAACAGTACAAAAAAGCTTGTGAATACCATAATAAAGGTGCGGGACAGCAGGCTCACCATACACGACTTCCGCATGGTGGACGACGGAGAAAGTGTAAAAATGTCCTTTGATATGATACTGCCGGAGGATCTCAGGGGACAGGAGCAGAGCATAAAGGAAACGGTGGAGAAGGCGTTGGACAGCCTGGACAGTAAAAAATATTACGCGGATATAACCTTCGATATGGAGTCAGACGGAGTTGAGAAAGGTTAACGCCGGCGTAATATACCTTCGTTTGGTATGGTTGTAAACGATAATGTTTTATGTTAAAATATTAATCATTATTTTTTTCGCCATATAGGGACATTCCACGCAGGATCGGAGGCAGGAAATATGAGAATGGTAGATCTCATAATCGATAAGAGAGAGGGAAAAGCCCATACAAGGGAAGAGATTAATTATATAATCCGCGAATATACCGCGGGCAATATACCCGATTACCAGATGTCGGCGTGGCTCATGGCGGTGTGCTGGCGGGACATGACAGAGCGCGAAGTGAGCGAGCTCACCTCCGCCATGATGCATTCCGGCGACGTCGTTGACCTTTCCGACCTTCCCGGCATAAAGGTGGATAAGCACTCCACCGGCGGCGTGGGCGATACCACAACCCTTGTGATAGCGCCTCTTGTGGCTGCCTGCGGCGGCACGGTGGCCAAGATGAGCGGCCGCGGACTGGGCCATACCGGCGGGACCCTCGACAAGCTTGAGTCGGTGCCGGGGGTATGCATAGAGAAGAACATAGATGAATTCAAGGATATAGTGCGCAGTATCGGCCTCTGCGTCATAGGACAGAGCGGTAACCTCGTGCCTGCTGACAAGCTCATGTACGCCCTCAGGGACGTTACCGGAACGGTGGAGAGCATTCCGCTAATCGCCTCCAGCATAATGAGCAAAAAGCTGGCCGCCGGTACAGACGCCATAGTGCTGGATGTAAAGTGCGGCACAGGAGCCTTCATGCATACTCCGGAGCAGGCTAAGAAGCTTGCCCGCACCATGGTAAAGATAGGCGATGCGCTGGGCAGAAAGACAGTAGCCCTCATAACGGATATGGATCAGCCACTGGGCATGGCCGTAGGCAACGGCCTTGAAGTCAGGGAGGCCATCGAGGTGCTTTCCGGAAAGATAAAGGAAGGCGACATGCTGTATGAAGTCTGCATGCTGCTTGCGGAGAATATGCTCAGGCTGTCAGGACTGGCTGAGGACGACGGAGAGGCACGCGCAAAGCTGACCAAAGCCATAGAGACAGGCGCCGGTCTGAAGAAGCTTGAGCAGATGCTCACAGCCCTGGGCGCCAGGGACGCGAAGGCCTGCATAGCCGACCCCAATACCCTATGCACCGTTAAAAAGAAGGTGCCGGTATATCTCAATGGCGAAGGCTACATTACCGGTATGCATGCCGCCGATATAGGCAATGCCGCCCAGAAGCTGGGTGCCGGCAGAGCGGAGAAGACAGATATAATAGATCCCGCTGTAGGCCTTGTGATGCACAAGCGCAGGGGCGACTTCGTAAAGGCCGGCGAGCCGGTGGCTACAATGTATGTAAACGACGAGAGCCGCCTTGAGGAAGCCGTAAAGACGCTCAGGGGAGCCATAGAGCTGGGAGCGGAAAAGCCGGAGCATGAGCCGATGGTATACGATGTTATAAAGTAATAACGCCTGATTTACGATAAGTTCACGGGGCGCCGATTGTAAAAGGGCGCTCCGTGTGTTATTTTAATAAGATAAAGAGAAATTTTCGCGAGGTACAGGTACTTGAAGAAGCTTATAGCCATAGACGGAAACAGCCTTATGCACAGGGCGTATTATGCGCTGCCCTCAATGACCGCGAAGGACGGAACCCCCACGGGGGCCATATACGGCTTTGTGGGAATGCTTTTAAAGCTGCTTTCCTACGAGCCTGACTATCTGCTGGTGGCCTTCGATATGCATGGCCCTACCTTCCGCCATGAGCAGTACGGCCAGTATAAGGCGGGCAGGCGGGAGACTCCGGAGGATCTTCGGGCCCAGTTTCCGCTGCTGAAGGAGCTGCTGAAGGAAATGGGCATAACCATATGCGAATACATTCGGTACGAGGCGGATGACATACTTGGTACCATATCCAGAATAGCTAACAAAAACGGCGTTGATGCGCTGCTGGTAACAGGAGACCGGGACGCGCTGCAGCTTATAACCGACCATACCCATGTGCTGCTTACCAAGAAGGGCATAACCGAAACCGTAGAGTACGATGAGGCGGCGCTAAAGGAGCAGTACGGCCTCGAGCCTGCCCGCATGCCTGATTTAAAGGGTCTCATGGGCGATAATTCCGACAACCTGCCCGGAATACCCGGGGTTGGAGAAAAGACGGCGCTGAAGCTTTTGCAGAAGTACGGCACGCTGGAAAACACGCTGCAAAGCGCCGAAAAGGAAAAGGGCGCGCTGCGCCAGAAGCTTCTGGACAATCCCGACTCCGCCCGAATGAGCTACAGGCTGGGCATAATCGATACCGAGGCGCCTATATCCGTCGGCCTTGAAGACTGCGCTTTTGATCCGGACAAAATGGCCGGAGCCATACCCATGATGAACAGGCTGGAGCTTCGCAGCCTTATTCAGCGACTGCCCAAGGGAGAGAAGCCTGCCGCCGAACAGCTGCCAGAGATAAATGCAAAAACAATAGAAATATCCAACGCGGAGCAGCTAAGAGAACTGACTGAAAAACTGAAAAACGCAAAACGCGTGGCGGTGTGTATAGGCGAACGCATGCACGTGGCGGCGGATACGGAGACACAGTACGATATATCACTCGGAGCGACGCTGCTGGACCCCGGTCTGTCCGCGGAGGAGGTATTTGCGGCCTTAGCGCCGGTATTCCAAAGCGAAAGCATCGAAAAGTGCCTGTTCGATTCAAAACATGCGCGGCATATGCTGCAAGGCGCAGGCATTTCCCTGAAGGGAAATGTGTTCGACCTGATGATAGCCGATTACCTGCTTCATGCAATACACCCTGCGGATACATTAAAGACCCTCTGTGCTGAAAGGGGTATGCCGGAATGCCCGGCGTCCATGCTGGCGCTGGAGAGTGTCATCACCGGCGAGCTCAGAGAAAAGGGACTTTGGAAGCTTTACGAGGAGGTTGAATTGCCGCTTACCCGGGTGCTTTATGATATGGAGCGGGAGGGATTCGCGGTGGATAGGGATATGCTCCGGGAGCTGTCCGACAGGTTCGCTGCGCGCATAGATGAGATGGAAGGGGAAATATACTCCCTGGCCGGGGAGAAGTTCAACATACTCTCCACAAAGCAGCTGGGAATTATACTCTTTGAAAAGCTGGGCCTGCCTCCGCAGAAAAAGACAAAGTCGGGCTATTCTACCGATGCGGAGGTGTTGGAGGCGCTGGAGGATAAGCACCCCATAGTAAAGCTGGTTCTGGAATACAGATTTCTTTCAAAGCTCAAGAGCACGTTTGTGGACGGCCTGCTGGCGCTTCTCAAGAACGGCAGGGTATATACCAGCTTCAACCAGAATATCACAGCCACAGGCCGCATATCCTCCACAGAGCCCAACCTGCAGAACATACCCGTCCGCACGGAACTGGGCCGCGAGATACGCAAGGCCTTTGTGGCAAGCCCGGGACGCATACTGGTGGGCGCGGACTATTCCCAGATAGAGCTTCGGCTCCTCGCACACATAAGCGGGGACGAGGGGCTTATAGCCGCCTTCAACTCCGGCGAGGATATACATACCAGCACCGCAGCCGAAGTGTTCGGCGTTGATAAGGCAAGCGTAACGAGGGAGCAGCGCAGCGCCGCAAAGGCTGTAAACTTTGGCATAGTTTACGGAATAAGCGACTACGGTCTCGCCAAGAACATAGGCGTGAGCCGAAAGGAGGCCGGCGAGTTCATACGCCGTTACCTTGAAAAATACTGCGGAGTGCAGGAGTATATGCACCGCTGTGTGGAGGAGGGCCGCAAAAAGGGCTACGTAACTACGCTTATGGGCCGCAGACGCGAGCTTCCCGAGATCAAATCGTCTAATTTCAATACCCGGAGCTTTGGCGAGAGGGTGGCCATGAACATGCCTATTCAGGGCACCGCGGCGGATATAATAAAGATGGCCATGGTAAACGTGCATAAGCGGCTGGAGGAGGAAGGCCTCAAGGCAAGGCTCATACTCCAGATACACGATGAGCTTATCATAGATACCCCGTTTGACGAGGAACAGCGGGTGCGCAAGCTGCTCGCGGACTGCATGCAGAACGTAATGAAGCTCAAGGTGCCGCTCATAGCCGATGTGAGCTCGGGCCACAGCTGGTTTGATACCAAGTAAGGAGAAGCGTATGCGCATTGGCCTTACAGGGGGTATAGCGTCTGGGAAAACCATGGTGTCGAGCAGACTTGCCGAGCTGGGAGCAGCGGTGTTTGACGCCGACGTATTTTCCAGAACGGCCGTAGAAAAGGGCAGCGAGGGGCTGAAAGAGATAGTCAAAGCGTTCGGCGGCGGAATGCTGGATTCAGAAGGCTGTCTGGACAGGCGAAAGCTCGGCGCGGCAGTGTTCGGCGACGAAGCTGCGCGGCTGAGGCTCAACGGCATAATGCACCCGGCCATACGTGCAGGAATGCTGAAGGCCGCAGAAGCTGCCGAGGAGAGCGGCTTCAGGGTAATCGTCTTTGACGTGCCGCTGCTGATAGAGTGCGGCTGGCAGGAAATAGCAGATGAGATATGGCTGGTGACGGCCCCGATGGAAGAACGCGTACGCCGCATAATGGCCAGGGACGGGTTAAGCGAAGCGGCGGCGAAGCAGCGCATTGCCTCCCAGATGAGCGACGACGAAAAGAAGCCCTTTGCCGACGTGATAATAGACAACAGCGGCGATATTGAGCGGCTTTATGAGATGACTGACAGGCTGTATAGACAGGCTTTGGAGAAAGATGGCAGCAACCAGAGGCAAACCGGCGGGGCAGAGAAAAAGCCAAGCCAAAAAGAAAAGGCGTAAAAGCGCCAACATAAAATGGGGAAGGGTCATATGCCTTGGGCTTTGTGCGCTGGTGGTGCTGAGCGCCCTTGCGTGGCAGCTCAGCTGGCTGCTGGAAAAGCGGGCATATAAGCTCCAGTACAGCGCGGAGATAAAGGAGTACTCCCGGGAATTCCACGTAGATCCGTATCTCGTAGCGGCAGTTATACACTGTGAAAGCTCGAACAGGCATACGGCCGTGTCCCGGGCAGGGGCGAAGGGGCTGATGCAGATAATGCCGGATACCGGCTTTTGGATAGCAGAAAAACTGGGAGAAGAAGATTTTACGGAGGATGAGCTGTTTGAGCCAAAGGTGAATATACGCTTCGGCTGCTGGTATTTGAAATATCTGCTGGACAGCTTTTCCGGAAACAGAAAAACCGCGGTGGCCGCATACAACGCGGGACCGGGAAACGTAAGGAAATGGCTTAACGATGAAAATTACTCCAAGGGCGGTGAACTCGATAGCATACCCTTCAAAGAAACCGCCCAATACGTTGAAAGGGTACAGCGGGCATATGATAAATACACAAAGCTATACGCGAATGAACTGGGTTAGGAGGATAGCGGCGTTCGCTATGGCGGCGCTAAGCCTCGCTATGCTGGGCTGCTCAAAAGGCGGCGAACAGCAAAAGGAAACGCTGGGGCTGGACATAGACGTGCCTATAACCGAGGAGACGCTGCCCGCAGCAGGCGGAGAGATAAAGATGTATATCCCCACCAATGCGGACCTCACCGACCCGCTTTCCGTAAACACAGAGGAGATGATGAATTTCTTTTCTCTGGTATACGAGAGCCTTATAACCATAAATAACGACGGAAAGCTAAATCCGGAGCTGGCTGAAAACTGGACCAGCGAGGACGGCGGCAAGACATGGACAGTAAACCTTCGCACCGGGGTTACATGGCATAAGGTGGGCAGGAATTTTACGGCCAATGACGTCACGGCCACATTTGAGAGGCTGAAGACGCTGGGGGAGGACAGCTACTATTACTATGCCGTCCGGGATATAGAATCCATAGAGGCTATAGACAACACGACTCTGAAGGTGGTAATGAAGGAAGGAGGCTACGCCTTCCTGTATGCTATGACCTTTCCTGTAATGATGAACGGAGAGCCGTCGGCATATCCGCTCGGGACAGGCCCATATTATTACGATGGCTACTCCGGGGAGAGTTTACAGCTTACTGCCAACGATGGCTGGTGGAAGCAGCGGCCTTATATAGACAGATTCATCTTCATCGAACGCGACAGCAACGACACCGCCCTTGCCTCATATAATGCGGGCCAGCTGGACGTGGTGCCCACATCTGCCACTACCGTAGGCAAATACCGCCAGGACGGAATAACGAACGTGCAGGACGTGATGACGCAGAATGTCGAGATAATGCTGGTGAACAGCAACTCCCAGTCGCTCAACGACGTTAAGGTGCGTCAGGCTCTCGCATGTGCGCTGGATCGGAGCAAGATAATCTCAAATATTTATATGAACCGCGCTCAGGCCTGCGATGTGCCGATAGCGCCGGATTCATGGATATATGAGTCAAAATCAAAACTGTACGACTACAACACCGTAAAGGCGCTGGAACTGTTTGCGGAGGCGGGGTGGACGGACAGCGACGGTGACGGCAGGCTTGAGAAAAACGGTATGTCCCTCACCGAAATGAGCCTGAAGATACTGGTGAACGATTCTACGGACAGCATCCGAAAGAACGCTGCCGCGGCCATAGCAGAGCAGCTTGAGGAGCTGGGCATAGCTACCGAGATAGTCGCCGCACCATTTTCCGTGGCGGCAGATAAGAACGAGTATACCGACAAGCTGGCGGCGGGGGAATACGATATCGCCCTGGTCGGAATAAATGTCGGCAGAGACGGCGACATGCGGGACGTAATGGCGCGGGACGGAAAGGCAAATTACGGCAATTACTATGATGCGGAGCTGTATGAGCTCGCCTGCGCCGTGATGAAGGCGGGAGACGAGGCCTCATACCGCAGCGCTGCGTCAAAGTTTCAGCTTGCCTTCGCGGAGAGGCTGCCGTTCATACCGCTGTATTTCAGGCTGGACAGCATAGTATGCGCTGCCGAAATAAAAGGCATGACGGACGTGCGAGAACCGGATATAATGAGGAACGTGGATAAGTGGTATATATACACCACGGAAAAACAGAAATAGCATTATTGGAGAGACGATGGAAAAGAGAAACGTGACGGTATCCGCCATAGTGGCGGCCATTGTACTTATAGGCGATCAGCTCAGCAAGCACTGGGCGGAGACGTGGCTTCGAACCAATGGCGAGTATAAGATATGGG
>OLPA01001458.1_pt1 | contig 19608 bp, 19 predicted proteins | sample 1672811 | NCBI WGS metagenome assembly OLPA01 (sample SAMEA3136726, study PRJEB25190) | human gut metagenome | biome: human gut; feature: human-associated habitat; material: faeces | place: Austria | collected 2013
TTCTTACTACATACGGAATTCAAGCCACTGATTCGTCTGGTAAACGGATAGATAAAGATAAATTGGAGGAAAGAGCGAATAAGCTTTCGAGTTATGATAATGGTAAGTGGACTTCAGAACCAGATGATACTACGCATAGAGTTAATCATACATATGACAAAGATGCGAATTATACTTTCGGCATTTTTACAGTCACCGACCTTGCAGGCAATAAAACTACCGTAAACGGTGCAAAGATCACTCTGGATAAAGTCAGACCGACTGGTACACTGACTGTTGCTAACCTGGTGAGTGGTGGTACCAAAGGTGAGATTTCCTGGAATAAGCTGGTATCAAAACTGAGCTTCGGACTTTTCGGTAAGAATTCTGTCAAGGTCAGCATGACCAGTGCGGATGCGACAGCAGGTCTTAAGTCCACACAGTATATTGTGACAGATACGCTGAAAAAGAGAAGTGAGCTGGAAGCAGAAACCAAATGGAAAGATTACAAAAAAGGAAATGTACTGAAGCTTAACAAAAACAGAAATTATATTGTTTACGAAAAGGTTATAGATAAGGCAGGCAATACAGACTACTTCGGTACAGACCGTGTTGTTGTTGACGGCAACAGTCCGAAACCGGAAGTAACGATCACACCATCTGCACCGGGATGGGGCAAGGGCGTTTACAGTGCATCCGATAATCCTGGATTTGATATTCTGGTTACAGATCCGATTGAGAATGATTCTTATGCAGGTCTGAAATCCGTGACCTACACCATTTCCGGCGGAGCAAACGGATACAAGGAGAGCAACACCGTAACGTTCACTGCAAAGGATCACAGACAGTCTTATACCGGACATGTAAACATTGATCCGTCTCGTTTCTACAGCAACAATGTACAGGTAACGGTAGAGGCAGTTGACTACTCTACAAACGGAGCAAGTAAACAGACTGAGGAGATTAAGATCGACAATCAGGCACCGAAGGTTTCCTTCACCTTTGACAAGTCGGATGCGGTTAGCGGCAAGTACTACAACAAGGACAAGACACTGACGATCACCGTAGACGAGAGAAACTTTGATGATTCTTACAAACCGGAAGTTACTTCCAGCACAAATCAGGGATGGAGCTTCAGCGGATGGTCCGGCAATGGTGAGAAACATACCGGTACGATCACATTCACCGGTGATGCAGACTACACGGTAAGCTATTTCTGCTACGACAAGGCAGGAAATAAATCCAACACTGAGAAACTGGATGAGATCACGATCGATAAGACAAAACCGACCGTTGCAGTTTCTTATGACAACAACAATGCAAAGAATGGCAACTACTATCAGGAAGGACGTACCGCAACGATCACGATCACAGAGCATAACTTTAATGCTTCTGGTGTGACAGTTACAACAACAGCAAATCTGGACGGTGGTTCGGTTGCAGTTCCTCAGGCAAGCGGCTGGTCAAGTTCCGGTGATACACATACCGCTACAATCAGTTATCCGACGGATGGTGATTACACCTTTACGATCAGCATCACCGATATGGCAAGCAATGTATCTGATCCATATGCAACAGACAGCTTTACCGTTGACCTGACAAAACCGACGATCGAGATCAGCAACATCGAAGATCATTCTGCAAACAAGGGAACGGTAGCACCGGTTGTAACACTGAACGATACGAACTTTGACCGAAGCAATGTGAACATTCAGCTGACAGGCGTACACAAAGGTGTTGTAAATACAGCAAATATGTACATGACGGCAGATACCGGAAAAGGTCAGGTTATCACATTTGCAAACTTCGGCAAAAACATGGATGACATTTACACACTGAAAGCAGAGACAACCGATAAGGCCGGCAATGCTTACAGTACAGAAATCGTATTCTCTGTAAACCGTGACGGTTCTACTTACCAGTACAACGATTATACAGAGGAACTCCTGAAGAAAGGCTATACAAACAATCCGAAGGATATCGTGGTATCTGAGATCAACGTAGACTCCCTGACACTCAGTGAGCTGACCCTGTCTAAGAATGGAACCGTACTCACTCTGAAAGAAGGACAGGACTACGATGTACAGAAATCCGGCGGCGATGTAAGCTGGAAAGAATATGTATACACCATTCATGCGGCAAACTTTGAAGATGAGGGTGATTACACTATTTCTATTTATTCTGAGGATAAAGCAAAGAACAAGACAACCAATACATCAAAAGCAAAACAGGTAGAATTTATCGTGGATAAGACTTCGCCGGTAATCTCCGTAGCAAACCTGCAGGAGGGCGGACACTACAAGACCGATGAACAGGAATTCACAGCAAACGTAGACGATAATATGGCACTGGATAAAGTGGAATATTATGTAGACGGTGAGCTGAAAGAAAGCTTTGACGAGAAAGCTGTTATTGAACAGAACGGAGCTTTGAAACTGAAAGTCGGATCTGCTGCGAAATTCCAGGAAGTAAGTGTAAAAGCTTACGACAAGGCTGACAATGAGCCGACAATCGTAACGATGAACGTCCTGGTATCTGCAAGTGGATGGGTACAGTTCTACAACAACAAACCACTGTTCTTTGGAACAATCATACTGATTCTTCTGATCGTAGCTGGAGGCGTTATTATTGTAATGCGTGTCAACCGCAACGGAAGCCTGAAGATGACAACAAACAGAAAAGAACAGAGAAAATAAATCTTGTAATAAGATTTAACAGACAGAACACAACAAAAGAGGGCTGCTGCTATAGAGCAGCGGCCCGTTCTGTTTTGTCAACGCATAACCGCATGGAATTTGCAGTTATATGTTGAGAGTACAGAAAAAAGAGAGGAAAGAGACATATGTGGAAAGAACAGGAAGGATATCTTTTATATGAACCGGATCAGGATACGCTTGTGGTATCCGAACATATCGAGATTCATAATATGCAGAAAACAGCAGGGATACTACCGGTACATTCTGTGGAAAAAGATGGCATAGAACTGTTCTTATGGGAGCATCGGTGAACAAGGGGCTCACGCGCCTCATCGACGACGACTGCGACCCGCTCCTGTGCGCTCGTCGGACGCTTGCCCTGCTCGAGAAGGACAAGAAGAACGCCGACCCGCGCAGCGGGCTGTTCAGCTATGCCTACGCCCTGCGATGGCAGGGCAAATGGAACGAGGCGGCCAAGCTCATGCGGGCTCTGGAGGACGACGCCGACCCCCAGGGGATGTTCCTCTACCACAACCTTCTGGCGTACTGTGCGTGGGACAAGCGCGACCTCAAGGGCCTCACTGCCGAGGTCAAGGCTTTGAAGGAGCTGCCCGCCGAGGGGCTGTCGAAGGACGCTGCTTCCCACATTGCCGAGCACGTGGCCCTGCGCGATATGCTGTCAAAGGAGCTCAACGGGAAGCCGTCCAAGGCGGCGGCCGGGTACCTCCAGGTTGCCGATGACCCCAAGGCCCTCCCCGCGCATCGCGTGCTGTTCTCGCTGAAGGCGGCGGGCTGCCTGGCCGATCCTGCCGAGCGGCATGCGCGCCTTGCCTACGTGGCGGAGCATGGCGGTACCACCTGGTGCACGGCGGAAGCGAGGAAGCAGTTGGAGAAGGAGTCCCGCAAGTGCCTCGGTGCCCCTGCGGGCACGGCGTCCTAGGCGGGCACGAGGGAAGGGGGGCAACGTGCCCGACATCACGAAAAGCGGGGTGCGGGCGCTTGTCGAGGCCGGCGACGAGACGGCTATCCTGGCGCTGTTCGACGAGGACCCGCATCGGGTGCAGCGCTTCCTCAAGCGGCTGGCCTGCGCGCCCGACGCGGCGCACCACGCGCGCACCGTCGCGTGCTTCCGCATGCTCTCGCGCGAGCGGTCGGCGGGTATGCCCGAGTTCTTCCGGGAGACCATCCGGCGCAGCCTGTGGGAGATGAACGAGGAGGGCGGCAACGTGGCGTGGTCGGCGCCGGAAATCGCCGCCGCCGTGGTGGCCGGCGCGCCCGAGCGCTACGGCCGGTTCGCCTCGTACCTGATCATGGCCGCTCTCGACGAGCCCACGTTCCACCCGAGCCTGCTCGCCGCCGCCGACCTCCTGGCCGCCGCCGACCCCGCGCTGGTGGAGGAGTTCCTGCCCCAGCTGGAGTCCCTGCGCCGCTGAGCCGGCGGGCGTGCTTTTATAAACGGCGGAACTCGTTACACGAATGCAAGGAAACTTGAACCGACCGAAGGTCCGTCTCTACAGGGTTGCGCAGGCGGTCCGCTCGGCTTCCAGCAGCTCTTCCAGGAGGCGCTCGGCGGCCCCTTCATCGGCGGCTTGCACGAGGCGCTGGACGCGGCCGTCGGTGGCCTGCTGCCAGAAGCGGAGGCGGGCGGGCTCGTCGGGCAGGGCGGCGATGGCGCGCGGGCGCCAGGCGGCCAGCAGGTCGAGGTAGGCCTCGAAGCCCGCGGGGATGCGCTCCTCCAGCTCCCTGCGCAGCCGGCGCGCTGTGAGCGGGCTCGCGCCCTCGGTGGACACGGCGATGGACAGCTTGCCCCGGCGCAGCACCGAGGGGAGGAAGAACGTGCAGAGCTCCGGCCGGTCGGCCACGTTCACCATGAGATGCGCCCCCGACGCGTCGCGGTAGGCCTGCGCGTTCACGTCCTCGTCGTCGGTGGCCACGAACACGATGTCGGCGCCGCTCAGGTCGGCAGCGTCGTAGGCCTTGGCGCGCCAGGCGCACCGGCCCGCGTCGGCGAGCGCGCGCAGGGCTTCCGTGACCTCGGGCGCGACGACGGTGACGTGCGCTCCGGCGGGCAGCAACCCCTCGACCTTCCGGGTGGCGACGGCGCCTCCGCCCACGACGAGCGCGGCGCGGTCCTGCAGGACGAGCGAGACGGGATACGTTGGCATGGCGCCCCTTTCCCCAAGGCATGGGCGGGCTCGGCGCCCGCGCCTGCTATTGTAGCGCACACGGTGGCGTGCTGCTGCCGAAACGCGGGGCAAAAAGCGTCAAAAATGATGGTTGACCAGGGGTTGAAGGTGGTCATCGCGTTTCGTAATGCCTTGATGAAAACCTTTTATTTTACAGGTGGCGAACAGGATGATTTACTGGTAGCTGCGTGGGGAAGGGCAACGGGTTCGGTCCGGTATGCCTTCCTTGGCACGCGCCCATCGAGGAGGAGGCTCGTATGCAAAAAGGTGCTGCAGATCCTGCCATCAAGCAAAAAGTTCTCGATTACCTTGACACGGTGGAGAAGGCGAAGAGCAAGGAGATAGCCAAGGCGATCTCCGAGGAGAAATCCGCCGTCGACCTGGCTGTCAAGGAGCTTGCGTTCGAGGACAAGGTCGAATACCTCTACATCACCACCACGTTCGTCGCCCTGAAGGGCAAAGTCGCCCCTCCCGAATAAGACGCGCTCATGGGCACGGTCTACGGGGAGATCGACGCGAGGAGAAGTTCCCTATTCAAGGCTTGGAGGGCGTGTTTCGACGGCGGGTCCGAATCCGCCTTCCCTGTTGCGGCGGGGAAGGCGGGCCGGTTCTCCAATCCCGCCGCCTATCTTGCCGACGAGTGCGCGAGCGACGTGCTCGCCTGGTTGGCAGGCGCAGGGGGAGAGGCGGACATTCCCGCCTCGGTGGCCGACTGGTGCCGCCTGCGAGCCGTCCAGGAGACGGACCAGGCGCATGCGTTGCGCCCTCTTCTCGATCTGAAGCAGGTTGTCCGCGATGCCGTGGGCGCCGCAGCCGGCGACGGCGAGCTCGCCTTGGTGGACGAGCGCATCGACGCCTTGGGGCGCTACGCGTCCGACCGGTACGTCGAATCTCGGGAGAAGCTGAACCAGATCAGGTTGGACGAGATGCAGAGAGGTGAGGGTCTCATGAACAGAAGGCTGGCCCGCGATAGGGCCCGGCGCGAGGGGGACGCGGTATGAGGATCGTCGGCCCCCTGATCTTGACGTTGGCCCTTGCCGCCGTGGCCTGGGTGGGCACGCAGTATGCGGGCCTCTACGCCGTGTTCGGCATCGTCATTCCCTACCTCGCCCTGGCGAGCTTCGTGGGCGGGTTCGTGTTCCGCCTCGTGAAGTGGGGGAAGTCGGCCGTGCCGTTCCGCATCCCCACCACCTGCGGCCAGCAGAAGTCGCTGCCGTGGGTCAAGCAGAACAAGATAGAGAACCCCTCGTCCTTCGCGGGCGTCGTGGGCCGCATGCTGCTCGAGGTGCTGGTGTTCCGGTCGCTGTTCCGCAACACGAAGACCGAGAAGCAGGGCGAGGCCCTCGGCGTGGGATCGGCGAAGTGGCTGTGGCTGGGCGCGCTCGTGTTCCACTGGTCCATGCTGATCATCGTGCTGCGCCACCTGCGCTTCTTCCTGGAGCCGGTACCGGGCGCCATCATGGCCCTCGAAGGCGCCGACGCGTTCTTCCAGATTGGGCTGCCGGCGCTCTATCTCACCGACCTCTTGATCGTCAGCGCGCTTACGTTCCTGTTCGTCCGGCGCGTCGTGATCCCCCGCGTGCGCTACCTGTCGCTGCCGAACGACTTCTTCCCGCTGTTCCTGCTGCTGGGCGTGGTCATAGCCGGCATCGTGATGCGCTACTTCTTCCGCGTAGACATCGAGGGGGTCAAGGAGGTGGCCATGGGGCTGGTGACGCTGCACCCCGTGGTGGTGGCCGGCATAGGCCCCATCTTCTACGTGCACCTGTTCCTGGCGAGCGTGCTCATCGGGTACTTCCCGTGGAGCAAGCTCATGCACGCCGGCGGCATCGTGCTGTCGCCCACGCGCAACCAGGCCAACGACAGCCGCGCGGTGCGCCACGTGAACCCGTGGAACCCCGACCTGCCCGTGCACACGTACGCCGAATACGAAGACGAGTTCAAGGACAAGCTGGTCAAGGCCGGGTTGCCGCTGGATGCGGAGTGAGGGCGATGGCGAAACTACCGAAACAAGACGAGCTTCTGGACTTCTCCTTCGACGTGCCCAAGACGGGCTGGATGCACACGCCCACCGAGTTCAAGGAGGGCATGTACTGCTACGGCACGAAGCCGAAGAACCTCGAGGTCGTGGGCATGCCGAACGGCCACGACTGGTCGCCGGCCGACGAGGACTGGCACCTGCCGGAGGGCTGGAAGGACATCGTCCTGAACGGCATGGAAGACCTCATGAAGAAGTACCGCTCGTTCAAGCTGTACATGGACGTGTGCGTGCGCTGCGGCGCCTGCGCCGACAAATGCCACTTCTACCAGGGCACGGGCGACCCCAAGAACATGCCGGTGGTGCGCGCGGAGCTGCTGCGCTCGGTGTACCGCCGCTACTTCACCACGTCCGGCAAGCTGCTCGGCGAGCTGGTGGGTGCGCGCGACCTCACCGAGGACGTCATCAAGGAGTGGCACTACTACTTCTACCAGTGCACGGAATGCCGCCGCTGCTCGGTGTTCTGCCCCTACGGCATCGACCAGGCGGAGATCACCCTCATGGGCCGCGAGCTGCTGAACCTGCTGGGCCTGAACACCGAGTGGATAGCCGGGCCGGTTGCCAACTGCTACATGAAGGGCAACCACGTGGGCCTCGAGCCCCAGACCATCATGAGCAACATAGAGTTCCTCATGGAGGACCTGCAGGACATCACCGGCAAGACCATCAACCCGTCGTTCAACCGCAAGGGCGCCGAGATCCTGTTCGTGGTGCCGTCGGGCGACTTGTACGCCGAGCCCGGCACGTACACGTTCATGGGCTACATGCTGCTGTTCGAGCAGCTGGGCCTGGACTACACGCTGTCCACGTACGCCTCGGAGGGCGGCAACTTCGGCTTCTTCACGGCCAACGACATGGCCAAGCGCCTGAACGCGAAGATGTACGCCGAGGCGAAGCGCCTGGGCGTGAAGTGGATACTGGGCGGCGAGTGCGGCCACATGTGGCGCCTGGTGAACCAGTACATGGACACGTGGAACGGCCCGGCGGACTTCCTGGAGGTTCCCGTGTCGCCCATCACCGGCACGCGGTTCGAGAACGCGGCCTCCACGAAGATGGTGCACATCACCGAGTTCACGGCCGACCTGCTGTACCACGACAAGATCAAGGTGGACCCGAGCCGCAACGACCATCTGGTGGTCACGTACCACGACTCGTGCAACACCTCGCGCGCCATGGGCCTTTTGGAGGAGCCGCGCTACATCATCAACAAGGTGTGCAACCACTTCCACGAGATGCCCGAGGAGACCATCCGCGAGAAGACGCTGTGCTGCGGCAGCGGATCGGGCCTGAACGCGGGCGAGAACATGGAACTGCGCATGCGCGGCGGCTTCCCGCGCGCGAACGCCGTGCGCCACGTGCGCGACAAGTACGGCGTGAACACGCTCGCGAACATCTGCGCGCTCGACCGCGCGTCGTTCCCGGCCCTCATGGACTACTGGGTGCCCGGGACGAAGGTCATGGGCGTGCACGAGCTGGTGGGCAATGCGCTCGTGCTGGACGGCGAGGGCGAGCGCACGCTCGACCTGCGCCTGGAGGAGCTGCCGAAGAAGCCCGCGCCGGCGTCTGCAGGGGACGCGGGGGCGACGAGCGACGGGGAAGGCGGGACGAACCATGTATAAGGGAGGAAGGATCATCGCCTTCGCGGCGCTGTTCTGCTTGGCGGTGCTGTCGCCGTTCATCGTGAACCTGGCCAACGCCGCGCCAGCCCCCGAGACGAGCCTCGACACGCCCGCCATCAACGCGCAGCAGACGAAGGAGTGCGTGGCGTCGACGGAGTACATGAAGGACAACCACATGCAGCTGCTCGACGAGTGGCGCAACGACGTGGTGCGCGACGGCTCGCGCGAGTACGAGAGCGCATCGGGGCAGGTGTACGAGAAGAGCCTGGACGGCACCTGCCTGGAATGCCACTCGAACCGCGAGGAGTTCTGCGATTCCTGCCACGACTACGCGTCGGTCGATCCGTACTGCTGGGACTGCCACGACGGCGAAGCGTCATGAGGCACGGGCGGCCAAGGCGTTTCACGGGGGCGATGAGAGGAGCCGGGTACCGGTCATGAAGAGACGTGATTTTCTGATAGCGGGAGCTGCGCTCGGCGTTGCCGGCCTGGGCTGCCTGGGCGGCTGCAGCTCGTACACCGGCTCGGCCCGGGTGTCCGGCGGCGGCGTTGCCGGCCGCCATTGGGGGTTCGTGGTCGACGTGGAGCGGTTCAACCGCGAGGCCGACATGGGCAAGATCCAGGCGGCGTGCCACCACGCCCACAACGTTCCCGACATCGGCGACCCGAAAGAGGAGGTCAAGTGGATATGGGGCGAGCCTTTCGAGGCCAGCTTCGCCGACATCCACTCCGAGCACCCCTCCCGCGAGCTCGAGGAAGCCACCGTGCCGGTGCTCTGCAACCACTGCGAGGAGCCGCCGTGCGTGCGCGTGTGCCCCACGAAGGCCACGTTCAAGCGCGACGACGGCATCGTGGAGATGGACTACCACCGCTGCATCGGCTGCCGGTTCTGCATGGCGGCCTGCCCTTATGGCGCGCGCAGCCTGAACTTCCGCGATCCGGGGCCGTACCTCGACGAGGTCGATCCCTCCTATCCCACGCGCACGAAGGGCGTGGTGGAGAAGTGCATGATGTGCGCGGACCGCATCGACGCGGGCGAGCTGCCGCTGTGCGTTGAGGCGTCGAACGGCACCATCCTGTTCGGCGACCTGAACGATCCGGATTCCGACGTGCGGCGGGCGCTCGACGAATCGTTCGCCGTGAGAAGGCGCACGTCGCTCGGCACCGGCCCGAGCGTCTACTACATGATAAAGGGAGGCGAGGCGCATGCTTGAGAAGGCTTTGCGCGGCTCCAAGGGCTATTATGCCTGGGTCGGCATCCTGTTGCTGGGCATCGTCGCGGGCGTGGCCGCCTACGCGAACCAGCTGGCGAACGGCCTCACGCTCACCGGCATGAGCCGCGACGTGTCATGGGGCCTCTACATCTCCCAGTTCGTGTTCCTGGTGGGCGTGGCGGCCTCGGGCGTCATGGTGGCCATCCCGTACTACCTGCACCATTTCAAGACCTACGCGAAGATCGTCGTCATCGGCGAGTTCATGGCGGTGGCGGCCGTGCTCACGGCCGTGCTGTTCATCGTGGTGGACCTGGGCCAGCCCATGCGCGTGCTGAACGTGATCCTGTTCCCCACGCCGAACTCCATCCTGTTCTGGGATATGTGCGTGCTCTCCTCCTACCTGGTGGTGAACCTGGTTATCGGGTGGACGGTGCTCGGCGCCGAGAAGAAGGGCTTCCCGCCGCCCCGGTGGACGCACGTGCTCAGCATCATCGCCATCCCGCTGGCCATCGGCATCCACACGGTCACGGCGTTTCTGATCTCCGGCTTGGCGGGGCGCGAGTACTGGCTCACGGCCATCATGGCCGCGCGTTTCCTGGCTTCCGCGTTCGCCGCAGGGCCGGCGCTGCTCATCGTGCTGTGCGGGCTGGCGCTGGCGGGCGCAGTGGCCGGCATCGCCAAGGGATATATGGAAACCGCGCCTACGCTGGACCTGGCCCTTTTGGACGATCAGGACAAGACCAGCTTTCTTTACGACGCGCAGGGCAATGTGATCACCGACTACAAGGGCACCGAAAACCGCATCATGGTCAACATCTCCCTGATGCCCGAAGAGCTTCGCAACGCCTTTGTGGCTGTGGAGGATGCGCGCTTCTATACCCACAACGGCATCGACATCAAGCGCATCATCGGCTCCTTCATTCAGAATTTCATCTCCGGCACGCAGCAGGGCGGCTCCACCATCACCCAGCAGCTGATCAAGAACACGGTGCTCAGCAGTGAGCTGAGCTACAAGCGCAAGATTCAGGAAGCCTACCTGGCCATGCAGCTGGAGACCAAGTACACCAAGCTGCAAATTCTGGAATACTATCTCAATACCATCTATCTGGGCGAAAACTACTACGGCGTGCAGGTGGCAGCGCAGGGCTACTTCGGCAAAGAGCTGAGCGAACTGACCCTGCGCGAATGCGCCATGCTGGCTGGCGTGACCACCAACCCCTACTACTACAACCCGCGCCGCAATTTTTACACCCGCACCTCCGATACCACCGACTACAAGGCCATTACCAACGACCGCACCGACTACGTGCTGCGCTGCATGTATGAGAACGAATTCATCACCCAGCAGCAGTATCAGGAGGCGCTGGACCCCTCCACCGCGCACGTGTTGGAAACCTCCACCACCGAGGGCGACGGCATGTATCCGTACGCCCACTATGTGGAGTATGCCGTGCAGGATATTGTGGACTGCTTCCTGGAGCTCAACGGCCTGGAGGATACCAGCGAAAACCGCAGCAAGATGGAAAACGAGCTGCGTACGGGCGGCTATCATGTGACGCTGGCCATCGACACCGAGATTCAGGAAATCGTGGAGGACACGCTGGAAAACTGGGACAGCTATCCCGCCCTGCGCGATCCCAGCGACAAGGTATACCGCACCCTCAACTATGACGGCACCTATGACGAAATCGTGCAGCCTCAGGCCGCCGCGGTGGTGCTGGACTACCGCACGGGCGAGCTGAAAGCCATCGTGGGTTCGCGCACGCGTCCTACCGCCCGAAAGACCCTCAACCGGGCCACGGATATGAAGATGCCTGTCGGCTCCGCCATCAAGCCCATCGCCGTCTATGCGCCCGCCCTGGAAATGGGCTACTCCCCCGCCAGCATCGTCTATAACATTCCCGTGCCCATCACCGGGTGGACCGGGTCGGACGGCAAGGACACCTGGCCCAAGAACTACGGCGGGAGTGATTACGTAGGCCCCGAAACCCTGCGCAACGGCATGAAGCGCAGCCATAACGTGGCCGCGGCGCAGACGCTTCTGACCATGGTGGGTGTGGACCGGTCCGTGGATTTCCTCCTGCGAATGGGAGTGGACCGCGACAACATCGACGCCACGCCCTTCGGCCTCTCGCTGGGTTCCAGCGGCATTACCCCGGTCCAGTTGGCCGTGGCCTTCGGCGTGTTGGGAAACGGAGGCGTCTATCAGGAGCCGATTTCGTTCCTGGGCATTTCCGACAGCGCCGGAAACGTGGTCTATGACAGCCACGCCCAGCAGGAGCGGCGGCAGGTGTTCCGTCCCTCCACGGCCTGGATGATCGTGGACATGATGAAGGACGTCGTCTCCGGCGGCACGGCTACCGCCGCCAAGATCAGCGGGCAGACCGTAGCCGGCAAGACCGGCACCAACAGCGACCAGCGCGGCGTCACCTTCGTGGGCATGACGGGCTGGTATGTCAGCTCCATCTGGGTGGGGCATGACAACTACAAGCCCCTCTCCTCCAAGACCACGGGCAGTTCCGGAGCGCTGCCCATCTGGAAGAGCTACATGACCAAGATTCACGAGGCAAAGGGGCTGGAGGACCGCGACATCATCGAGGCCAACCCGGAGGACCTGGGGCTGGTCAAGGTGACGACCTGCGCCGTGAGCGGCCAGCTGGCCACCGAGGCCTGCTACAACGACAGCAAGGGCTACGGCGTGGTGACCGATTACTGGTACGAGCCCACGGTGCCCACCGTATCCTGTCAGATGCATCAGTCCGTGGTCACCTGTACGCAGACCGGCATGCTGGCGACGGAATACTGCCCCAGTACCACCACCACAGGCGTGGTCGTCATTCCAAACGGCCATCCCCTCAGCGTCTATGCGAATGACAGCCAGTACGGGCCGGTCATCGCCGAATATCTGGGCACGGCCAGCAATCTGGGATACTGCACGTTGCACACCAGCTATGAAACCTCCACCGGAGGCGGCTGGGCCGATGGCGGCTGGACTGACAGCTCCACGGAAAACTCGCTGGTGCCCGATGCGCGGCAGCTTCTGCAAAGCGCCTATGACCTGATGGGGTCTATGGATGCTTCCTCCCAGGCCTACGCAAACATTCAGAGTGCGGCCGCTTCGCTGGAAAACATCCTCTCCAGCGGGAATCCCGGCATGGCGGATGTGGCCGGAGGCATGGCCCTGCTCACGCAGGCCATGGCGGGGGCGTATTGACCATAGCAGAAATCCAAAAAGGAGCCGGAGCACACGATGTGCTCTGGCTCCTTTTTGAGTTTGCGCTTATCAGCCGTCCAGCCCGGCGGACTGGCGCTCCATGTTCTCCACCACGATATCGTGGATGTCGCCCAGCGAGGCGCAGTATTCCAGCACCTGCCAGGGTTCGTTGGTGTGGTAGTGGATCTTGATCAGCTCGTCGTCGCCCACGGCCAGCAGACAGTCGCCCTTGATGTTCCGGGTGATGTAGTCGTTGATCTGGTCCTCGTCCAGACCCGTGCCCTCGATCAGCAGTTGGGTATCGAACTTGTACTCCAGCATGGGTTTTTCCTCCTTTGCACAGGGCTCTCAACGGATGCCCAGCAGGTCCATCGTGCGGGGCAGGCCGGCCAGCGCGTCGGCCACCTTGGCGGTATCGCAGCCGCTTAGCGACAACAGAGGCACCACCCAGCTGCTGGCCGCCATATCGGCCGCCGCCAGGAAACCGCCGCGCACCTTGCGCGAAGCCACCTCAATGAAGCGCCGCATGCCGGCGGCCATCGCGTCCGGCAACACCAGCTCCGCCTGGGAAAGCACGCGCTTCAAGTCGGTAAACCATTTTTCCGCGTCGCTGAGCATGGGATGCGAATCGGCGCGGATGGCCGCGAAGGACTCCAGCGAAGCCGGCTCCACGGGCTGCCACTGGGCCGCACGGCCGAATCCGCGCTTGAACATGGCGGGCACGCTGATGACCGGGTACGGCAGCAGGCGGTCGGGTTCGGGCATGGCGCTCTCATCCGTCAGGAACAGGGTTTTGTGGCCATAGACGGTCATTGTTTCGGTGCCCAGGGGCTGCACAGTCACAGTGGGGGTGCGGCGGCCGTCCTCCGGCAGCAGGCTGATCATCTCCACGTAGGCACCGGGGCACACCGTGGCCGATACGCTCTTGAGCCCGAAGCTCTCCAGCAGCACGCCGGCGAAGAGCTGCGCATCGGTGATGGTGCGGGCGCGGAAGCACAGCGCGTCATAGAGCGAGAAATTGATCAGCAGGCTCACGGCCTCGTCGTCGCTGATGCTGAATCCGCTGTCGTTCATGTGAACGCGCAGCTGCTCGGCCAGCTCCTGCTGGGTATAGGCGCGCCCTACCACAGGCGAAAGCAGCACCCGCTGCTCACCCGCGCCGCTCAAGCAGCTCATCTGTCCGGCGATAAACTCGGTGATACGCGCGGCATTTTCGGTGCTGAGCGCGCGGGACTGTTCCAGAAGCGCCTCGTTTTGCTGCGTAAGCTTTTCTACCTCTTTTTTCAGGCGTTCCGCCTCGTCCCGCCGTTTCTGGGACAGCGTGGCGATGGCCTGCTCGCGGAATTTCTTTTCATTTTCGCGCGCGGCTTCCAGCTGCATCAAAAGGCTCAGCCGATCCGCTTCGATTTCGGCCAGCTGCTCACGGGCGGCGGCGGCGGCGTTGAGGTTGATGCCGCCCCGGCGCAGCGCGGCGGCCACGTCCGTTGTGAAAGCCTCATTTTCCAGCAGCATGTCCATGGCCTGCTGACGCATGTCGGCGTTCTGCCAGATGTATTCCATGCAGGTGCGCAGGCTTTCGATGGGGTTTTCCACCAGGCCATAGGTGCCGCTGCCCAGCTCCTCGCCCATGATTTCATCCCGCTGGCCGCGCATCTGGCGCTCCACGACATGGTGCATGCTCTCCGGCCGGGTACGGGTACGCACGATCTTTCCGCCCGCACTGGCCAGCGGCGTGCCTGAAAAACGGGCCACGCTCTGGGGCGCCTCCTCTTCAGGCGCGGGGACGTCGTTGGTCAGGCGGTTCGCCCCTTCGCTAAGCGGCTGGGCCAGCCGGGAAATCTGCTGTTCAAAGGGCAACTCGCTGTCCAGAATATCCAGGTGCGCGCCAATGGGCAGCGCTTCTTCCGCCTCTTCTCCAGCCGGCTGCTCGGCCGCAGGCTGCGCGGCTGCCGCTGCCTCGCGCGCCTTTTGCTTCTCTTCCTGGCGCGCAATCTCGGCGGCACGCTCCACCCGCCGGGTGTGCGGATCCTGCTTGACGGGCTTTTCCATCTTGGGCTCCGCCTTGGCCGGGGCTTCGGCCTTCTCCTTGCGGGGCTTTTCTTCGGCCTTGGCTTTTGCCTCGGCTTTCTTGGGCTTCTCTTCCTCCTGGACCGCGGCGCGCTCCTTGCGCCGCAGGCTGTTGCGCCGCTGCCGCCAGTTCAGGGTCGCCTCCGGGTCCCAATAGATGCTGTGCCGGCCCAGGGCGGGCGTTTCCACCGTATGCAGCAAAAAGCGGTCGTTCCCAAAGGGCTTGAGCCCTTCCACCGCCGCCTTATGCGCCTGTTCCTTTTCTACGGGACCATAGAGCATCTTGTCCTTGTGCAGCAACACCTTGGCCGTGAGCGCCTGGGATGCGTCCGCGCCCGGTTCCACCACTTCGAAGCAGCCGTCCTCCGCCAGCTCGCAAATCACGTCCGAATAGATCGCGTACTGGTTCCTTTCTCCCTCCTCAGGGGCGTAGTTGCGGTTCTGCCGCACCTTCATCAGTTCCTTGCCGTCGCTGGCGAGCTGGATAGCGCACAGGCCGCCGGCCTCGCGCATCCTTTCCTTAAAAGTGCTCTGCTCCCGCTTGTCCGGCACGATGCGCAGGCTGCCCTCGTCGGGAAAATCCTCCGCGCCGCCGTGAAAAACATTCCCCTCGCGGGTACAAAGCGGTATGACGCGGAAAATGACGCGCTGCCTGTTGTCCTCCTCTACATAGGCAAGCGTGATGGTACCGTTGATCTCCTTCATACACTAACCCCTTACATCATATCGGTGTGTCCGTGGCATGGCAAAATTATGAATGAACCATGAACACCATGATAGTTTAATCTCGATTTCCGTTTTCGTCAATACTTTCCCCAATTTTGCTGAAAAGATATCAAAATGACTGAATTTTGGAAGCTGCAACGCCTGTAACACTTCACATAACCGTCTTGACATTTTAATAATTTCGTAATATATTGAGCTTGCAACCTGTGAGGGATACGGCCCTCTTTCCCCCACCTGCAAAGGAGGAACTGATTTACATGGTCCTTGACAAGGCATATGGCGGCATGCGCCGCGCCCTCTGCGCCATGCTGGCGCTGGTAGTCGCGCTGAGCTGCATGATGCTTCCCCAGGCGGCCATGGCGGCGGACACAGGCGTGACCAACGCCAAGGTGGTGCTGCGCAAGGAAGCGGACAAGGAGTCCAGCGCGCTGCAAACCGTGCCGGAAGGCGAGGAAGTGGACATCCTGGGCAAATCCGGCGACTGGTACAAGGTGCGCTATGGCAACTATACCGGCTATATGATGAAGAAATACGTAACACAATCCCCTTCCGCAGCCGCGGCCGCGGCTGCCAGCATCAAGGCGCTGGGCACAGCGCCGGGCATCATGCGCATCGGGGATGAGAACAGCGACGTCAAGAAGCTCCAGCAGGCGCTGAACATCCTGGGGTACTATGACGGCAAGATCGACGGCATCTACGGCGACGGCACCACCAAGGCCGTCACCCAGTACCAGAAGGACGAGGGACTGGAGGCGGACGGCTATGCGGGCACCTCGACAGTAACCAGCATTTTTGGCAGCTGCAACAAGACCTCCATGACCACCCAGCCTGAACCGGGCAGTGGCGCTTCATCCTCGTTTGGGTCGTCCTCCTCGTCGTCCAGCTCAAAGTATCCCACGGTTTCCAGCATCTCGGAGATCGGCTCCGCCCCTGGCACCAGCCGCGAGGGCGACAGCGGGTCCAACGTCGTCAAGCTCCAGCAGGCGCTGGAATGCCTGGGCTACTATGACGGCGCCATCGACGGCGTGTACGGCGAGGGCACGGTGGCCGCGGTCAAGCAGTTCCAAAAGAAGCGCAACATGAAGGACGACGGCATCGCCGGGACCTCCACCATCCGCGTTCTCTTTGGCTCTGTGGGCGAATCCGGTTCTTCCTCCGGCAGTTCCAAGACCTACGAAACCGAGGTGCTGGACTGGTTCGAGGACGAGGTTACCAAGGTGATCCCCAAGAACGCCCGCTTCACCATCAAGGACGTAAAAACCGGCAAGACCTTTGAGGTCGTGCGCTGGTCCGGCTACAATCATATTGACGCCGAGCCCCGCACCGCCGAGGACACCGCCACCATGAAGAGCATCTATGGCGGAGAGTGGAGCTGGAACCGGCGCGCCATCCTGATTCTCTACAACGGGCACGTCTATGCGGCCTCCATGAACGGCATGCCGCACGGCACCACCACCATCTCCTCCAACGACTTCGACGGTCACTTCTGCATTCACTTCAAAAACAGCAAGACCCACGAGAGCGACAAGGTCGATCCCGACCATCAGGCGGCAGTCACCACCGCCAGCAAGGCGACCTGGTAATGCGCGCAACATACGGCCCGGCTTCCCGCACAAGGGAGCCGGGCCGCTTTTGCTTACAGCGTTTCCGGGTCGATAATGCCGGCGATGGTGATGTCGCTGGGCGGCGGGTCCTGAAGATCCAGCATGAGCGCGGCCTCCTTGCGGCCGATCATGTACACCACATCTCCGATACCCGCCTGCCGGGTGCCGTCGCAGGCGATGATCAGGCCCTTTTCCTGGCCGTTGACAATCTGGCGGACCACCAGGAGCTTGATACCCTCCAGCGTAGGGGTTTTGACCGTGCAAACCACGGAGCCCACAACCTTGCCGATGTTCATGCGCTTCCCCCTAATGGCAGGCCACGTGTTTGCCCTGCCAGGTATAGCAGTCCACCACGCCGCAGATGGTCACGCTGGCGATGAGCGTCTTGTCACCCGTGACCATCTGCGCCGCGCCGCCGTCGTTATTGACCAGGACGATATCGCCGATGCCCGCATCCGCCGCGTCCAGGGCGATGAGCTCCTCGCCGGTCAGCTCGCCCTCCAGCGTGAGGTGGCGCACCTTGAGCAGCTTGTAGCCGCGGTATTTTTCGTATTTGACGGTGGAAACCACCGTCCCCGTCACGCGCGCGATCTTCATGAGGCATTCCCCTTGTCGTACACGCGCTTGCCCAGAATGTCCACGAAATCCACGATGCCCACGATGGAGCTGTCCACGGGCTTGTTGGTGGTCAGATCGGTCTGGCGCGACGAGCTGCCGCCCGCCCACATCACGATCTCCCCCTCGCCGGCGCCCACCGTGTCCACGGTGATGAAGGGCGCGCCCTTCTCCTCAAAGGTATCCATGTCGATGGGCACGGCCACCAGCAGCTTGAGCCCATGCAGCCGGTCCGACTTGCGGGTGCTGACCATGCTGCCGATCACTTTTGCCAGCTGCATGCCTCCGCCTCCTTTGCCTTGTCGTAGGTGCGCGTGCCGCGCATGTTGATGGAATCCACAATGCCGTAGATGGTGTAGTCCGAAGCCACCTTGCTGGACGTGTCCGACTGGCGGGCAGAGCTGCCGTAGGCGCAGAACACCAGGTCGCCCTCGCCCGCGCCCACGTCATCCACGCAGACCACGTAATCGTCCTTCATCACCAACGTGTCCAGCTCCACGGGCTGCACGATCAGCAGCTTGGCCCCGCGCAGTGCATCGACCTTGTTGGTGCTTACCACATTGCCCGTAACCCGCCCTACCAGCATAGGGGCCTCCTTCAGCCGTTTTTGGGCCGGGTGCTGTTGCGCACGATCAGCTTGCCGCCGATGAGCATGTGCATGCCCGGCCAGTCGGGGTATTTGATGCGCTTGCGGATCATGTCCACGGCCAGCATGCCCATGGCCGAGCGCGAAATGCGCATGGTGGTCAGCGCCGGCATGGTGACGGCGCTGAAGGGGATGTCGTCAAAACCGATGATGGACATATCCTCAGGGATGCTGTATCCCGCCTCGCGGATGGCTTTGACCGCGCCGATGGCCACCGTGTCGTTGTCCGCCACCACCGCTCCGTGCGGCACGTAGGCACCGCTTTTGATCAGGTTTTTCATGTCCTCAAACGCGCCGTCCACCGTGGGCTTGAGCCAGATGGGTTCGGGGGCGGTCAGACCCAGCCGTTCCAGCTCCGCCAGATAGCCCTCGTAACGCTCGTCGCAGTTGTTGACGGGCTGGGTGAATTTGAAATAGCCGATTTCGCGGTAGCCAAGGTCGTACAGGTAATGAACGACGTTGGCCATCAGGGCGCGGTTGGCCATGACCACGCTGTCGATATTGTCCAGGATGATGTTGTTGTCCAGCACCACCACGGGCACGGTGAAGAGCTTGAGCAGCGGATAGTCCGGCTCGCGCAGCTCGGTACCGATGACGATGACGCCGTCGGGCGGATTCTGCATGAGCTCGCGGATGGTCGCCGCCGCGGTTTTGGCTTCGCAGTTGCACATGATGAGGTCAAAGGCAAAGCGGCGGCACTCGCTTTCAATGCGGTCGATGATGGAGGCGACGAAGCCCTGATTCTCTTCCAGCGCGATGCCATGCGCACGGAATTTGAGCACCATCAGGCGAAAGCGCTCTACCTTTTTTTTCTGTAACGCCGGCGCATAGCCGCACTCTTCCACCACGCTCATCACACGGCGGCGCGTTTCCTCGCTGACGCCCTTTTTATTGTTCATCACCAGCGAGACCGCCGCGGGCGATACGCCCGCGATGGCCGCGATTTCCCGGATGGTCATGCCCATCCCTCTCAGTCCGCTTTAAATTCGGCGTATCCCTTCATC
>OLPA01001460.1_pt1 | contig 19586 bp, 20 predicted proteins | sample 1672811 | NCBI WGS metagenome assembly OLPA01 (sample SAMEA3136726, study PRJEB25190) | human gut metagenome | biome: human gut; feature: human-associated habitat; material: faeces | place: Austria | collected 2013
AAAAATACCTATAAAAGATAACAACCCGTAAACAATTTGTTCACAAAAAAATCACAAATATTTTTAGCAATTTGTATTGACAATTGCTAAAAATGGATATAATATATAGTGAGTTTAGCAGTCAAGAAGTTGAATTGCTAAAAGAAGGTGTAAAAGTGGATAATAGAAAGAAAAAAATATTACAAGCAATTGTAGAAGAGTATATAAATACAGCGGAGCCAGTTAGTTCTGGTAGCATTGTAAAAAAATATGGGTTAGACCTAAGTAGTGCTACAATAAGAAATGAAATGGCAGACTTAGAAAAAGTAGGATATATAGAAAAAACACATACATCTAGTGGAAGGGTTCCATCAGCTAAAGGATACAGATTATATGTAAATGAATTACTGAATGATCAAAATATAAGTATAGATGAGATTAAATATATTCAGTCAAAACTTGAAACGCGAGTAAATGAAATAGAAGAATTAACCAAAATAGCAACTAGTACATTATCAGAAGTTACACATTATACAACTGTGGCAATAGGACCTAAAACAGCAATGCAAAATATAGAAGAAATAAAGTTTGTGTTATTGGGAACCAGAATGTTAATGGCAGTAATACTAACAGATAGCGGAATTATAAAAGAAACTATTATTAAGTTTGATGAAGACATAACAAATGAACAAGTAGACACCTTGAACTTTATATTTAATAATAAATTAAAAGGAAAACCATTAGAGGAGATAGACAAACCCCTAGAGGAATATATTTTTTCACATATGAATTATAGTTTGAAGGTAATTAAACCTATATTAACTCAGTTAAATAAAACAATCAATTGTGAAAATAGAATATATCTGGAAGGTGCCAATAAAGCATTTGATTTACCTGAATTTAAAAGCTTAGATGTTGTAAAGAACTTTATGAATGTTATTGACCAAAAAGAAATTGTTACAGATCTATTAACAACTGGATTTGCAGATGACATTAATGTATATATAGGTAATGAAAATGAAAATGAACAATTAAAAGATTTTAGCATTGTTACTTTTAAACACAGATATAAAAATAAAGATTTAGGAACAATAGGGATCATAGGACCAACTAGAATGGATTACTCAAAAGTTATATCTGTTATGAAGTATATTAGTAAAAAACTTAATGGTGAATAACATAATATAATTAAAGAAAAAAGAAAGAAGGGATAAAATGGCCGAAAAGGAAGAAAATAAAGAGGCGAAACTAAAAAAAGAAAAAAATAATAGTGATGAGATAATTGAATTAAAAAAGCAAATAGATACTCAGAAAATTGAATTAGGAGAAACAGAGGATAGATTAAAAAGGGTTGCAGCAGAATTTGACAACTATAAAAAAAGAAGTGCAAAAGAAAAAGAAATGATGTACAATTCTTTATTAGCAGATATTATTTCAAAATTTTTGCCAGTAGTAGACAATTTAGAAAAGGCATTAGAAGCAAAAACAGAAGATGAAAATTATAAACAAGGAATAGAATTAGTATTAAGACAATTTAAAGATGTGCTAACAGCTAGTGGAGTAAAAGAAATAGAAACTGTTGGAAAAACCTTTGATCCTGAATTACATGAAGCTGTAGGATCTGTGATAGATGAGAATTTAGGAGAAAAAGAAATAAAACAAGAATATAGAAAAGGCTATATGATTGGAAATAAAGTTATTAGACATTCAATGGTAATAGTTGCAAATTAGAAGTGATGTAGTTACAGTATATAACTTAAATGTAAGTACATAAATAATAAGTTATTAATTTTAAAAATATATAATAAATATGCTTAAGGAGTGTCCCCGATATGCCAAAGTGGCAGAAAAAGGAACGTCCCCTAAGTGCCAAAAGAAAGGAAGTTTTAAATTATGGGAAAAATTATAGGTATTGACTTAGGAACAACAAATTCATGTGTTGCAGTAATGGAAGGTGGAGAACCAGTTGTAATTCCTAATGCTGAAGGAAATAGAACAACACCATCAGTTGTTGCTTTTTCAAAAAATGGAGAAAGATTAGTAGGACAAATTGCAAAACGTCAAGCTGTTACTAATCCAGATAACACAGTTATATCAATCAAAAGAGATATGGGAACAAATAGAAAAGTAAAAATAGAAGGTGACGAATTTTCACCACAAGAAATTTCAGCAATGATACTTCAAAAATTAAAAGCAGATGCTGAAAATTATTTGGGACAACAAGTAACACAAGCTGTTATTACTGTGCCAGCATACTTTAGTGATAGCCAAAGACAAGCTACAAAAGATGCAGGAAAAATAGCAGGACTTGAAGTATTAAGAATTATTAATGAACCAACAGCAGCAGCATTAGCATTTGGTATGGATAAAGAAGACCAAGATCAAAAAATTATGATTTATGATTTAGGTGGAGGAACATTTGATGTATCTATTCTAGATATTGGTGATGGTGTATTCGAAGTTCTAGCAACAAACGGAAATACAAGACTTGGTGGAGATGACTTTGATGAAAGAATTATTAATTATTTAGTAGATGAATTCAAAAAATCAAATGGAATTGACTTAAGAACAGATAAAATGGCAATGCAACGTTTAAAAGAAGCAGCTGAAAAAGCTAAAATAGAGCTTTCAGGAATGCAACAAACACAAATTAACTTACCATTTATTACAGCAGATGCTAACGGACCAAAACACTTAGATGTTACATTAACAAGAGCAAAATTTGAAGAATTAATTAGTGACTTAATAGAAGCTACTAAAATACCAGTTCAAAATGCTTTAAAGGATGCAGGAATTACAGCTGCAGATTTACACAAAGTATTATTAGTTGGTGGATCTACAAGAGTTCCAGCTGTTCAAGAAGCAGTTAAAAAGATAACAGGAAAAGAGCCAGATAAAGGAATTAACCCAGACGAATGTGTTGCTATTGGTGCAGCAATTCAAGGTGGTGTTCTTTCAGGAGATGTAAAAGACTTAGTATTATTAGACGTAACACCATTATCATTAGGTATTGAAACATTAGGTGGAGTATTTACAAAATTAATTGAAAGAAACACAACAATACCAACTAAAAAATCACAAATATTCTCAACAGCAGCAGATGGTCAAACAAGTGTTGAAATTCACGTATTACAAGGTGAACGTGAAATGGCTGCAGATAACAAAACATTAGGAAGATTCCAATTAACAGGAATTCCAGCAGCACCTCGTGGAGTACCTCAAATTGAAGTAACATTTGATATTGACGCAAACGGTATAGTTCACGTATCTGCAAAAGATATGGCAACAGGAAACAGTCAACAAGTTGCAATTACAGCAAGCACAAACTTATCAGATGAAGATATCGATAAAGCTGTTAAAGATGCAGAAGCACATGCAGCAGAAGATAAAAAGAGAAAAGAAGAAATTGAAGTTAGAAACAATGCTGAAAGTTTAGTATATAATTGTCAAAAAACAATAAATGATTTAGGCGATAAGATTAGCGGAGAAGAAAAAGCAAAAGCTGAAACTGAAATCGAAAATGTTAAAAAGGCATTAGAAGGAACAGATGTTGAAGCTATCAAATCTGCAACAGAAAAATTAACAACAGTATTCTATTCAATTTCAGAAAAGATCTATTCACAATCAGCAGGAGCTGCAAATGCTGCAGGTGCTGAGAATGCAACAAATACAGAAGGACCAAAAACTGATGCAAATGGCAATGTATATGATACTGATTACAAAGTAGAAGAAGATGGAGACAAAAAATAATAAAAAAATAAAGGGAAGTGAGAGGTAAAAAAGCTTCTCACTTTCATTTGAAAAAGGAAAGGTATAGTTCGTAAAATGGCAAATAAAGACTATTATGAAATATTAGGTGTAGATAAAAAAGCTACTGATGAAGAATTGAAAAAAGCTTATAGAAAATTAGCTAAAAAATATCACCCAGATGCAAATCCAGATAATAAAAAAGAAGCAGAAGCAAAGTTTAAAGAAGTAAACGAAGCTTATGAAACATTATCTAATCCTCAAAAGAGACAGATGTATGATCAGTTTGGAACAGCAGATCCACAGGCAGGATTTGGAGGAGCAGGAGGCCCTTTTGGAGGTCAAAATGGGTATTATTCTTATTCAACATCAGGGTTTGATGGATTTAGTGACTTTGGAGATTTAGGAGATATCTTTTCTTCATTCTTTGGTGGTGGATTTTCAAGTGGTAGAAGTTCAAAAGGAGCAAATCAAGGTCCAAGAAAGGGTGCAGACTTAAGATATGATTTAGAGATAAGCTTTGAAGAGGCATTTTTAGGTACAGAAAGATATGTTAATTTAACAAGAAATGAAACCTGCTCAACATGTCATGGAGAAGGAGCAAAACCTGGTACGAAGAAGCAAAAATGTAATGTATGTGGTGGTACAGGACAAATAAAACAAATGCAAACAACAATTTTAGGACAAATGCAAACAGTAAGAACATGTACAAATTGCCATGGAACAGGTGAAGTGATTCAAGAACCATGCGTAGATTGTAAAGGAAAAGGAACTGTTAGAAAATCTGTTAGAATATCTGTTAAAATCCCAGCTGGAATTGATGAGAACCAGACTATTGTACTAAGAGGTGAGGGAGAACCAGGAGAAAAAGGTGGAGCAAAAGGAGATTTATACATAACTATTCACCTAAAAAGACATAGCATATATAACAGAAAAGGGCAAGATGTCTTATGCGAAGTGCCAATTACATTTACACAAGCTACACTTGGTGCAGATCTTGTTATTCCTATGGTTGATGGTACAAAGGAAACTTATAGAATACCAGAGGGAACACAAAATGGTACAAAATTTACAATTAGAGGAAAAGGATTTAAGAATTTAAATAGTGGATATCAAGGAAATTTTGTGTTTACAGTGTCTGTACAAATTCCTAAAAAATTATCAAAAGAGCAAAGAGAGATTTTGACTGAACTTGCCAAAACTATGAATGAGCAGCCTCCTATTAAGAAAAGAGGAATATTTGGATAATATATAATATAAATAAAAATAAATAAAAGACAAAAAAGTGTAGAATTCTACACTTTTTTGCATATTATATATTAATAGTATCTTGTTGGATACTATTAGGGGGTGGCAAATATGTTTGATAATGATTGTTATTGCAAACCAAATAAAAATTGTTCAAAACCTGTTATAGCATTAATTATAGCGTTAATTACTTTTGTTGCAGGAGTACTTGTAGGAGCTTTAACTGGAATATTTAGTGCGCTAGGTTTAGGAGCTTTTGTAGCAATACTTGCAATTTTAATTATACAAACTATATTAGCAATATGTTGTATAAAGCCAAAACATGATAAATGCTGTTAATAAAGAAATAAGGATATACTTTTATTAAGTATATCCTTATGTTTATGTTTTAATTAAATACCGTAAAATTTGTTTTGCTCTTTCAACGTCTTCAGAGGTTGCAGTAGGAACTCCTTCTAACTCATATTTACATCCAAGTTCTATCCATTTAAATTTTCCTAAGTCATGATATGGAAGAATTTCTACTTTTTTAACTGTATTTAATTCAGAGAGAAATTCTTTTAAATCTTTCAAATCTTCTTCTTTATCTGTATATCCAGGTACTAATACTTGACGAATCCAGATATCTTTACCTTGTTTACTTAGATATTTAGCAAATTCAAGTTCTCTCTTATTTGAAACACCAGTTAGGTCTTTGCAGATTTCATCGTTTATACATTTTATATCTAATAAAAATAAATCTGTTAAATCAATTAATTTTTTCATATCCTCTGTAATAGCAAATGAACCAGATGTATCTATTGCAGTATGAATACCAAGCGATTTTAATTTGGAGAAAAACTCAATTAAAAAGTTCATTTGCAAAAGAGGCTCTCCACCACTTACAGTAACACCCCCACCAGATACAGCAAAGTAGTTTTTGTATCTAGAAACTTTTGCAACAAGTTCGTCAGAAGTATATTCCATTCCACCATTCAAATTCCAAGTATCTCTGTTTTGGCAGTATTTGCATTTTAAAGCACAACCTTGCATAAATATAACATATCTGATACCAGGACCATCTACGGCACCAAATGACTCAAATGAATGTATTCTAGCTATTTTGGGTTCCATTTTTTCCTCCTAAAATAAATATAATAAGTGATATAAAAGATAGTGAAATATGTTACCAACAATCACTATCTTTTATTTAGTATATATTATAAGAATTTATTTAATTAAATTCTTTCATGAATTGTTCTGTGAATTACATCTAATTGTTGTTCCCTTGTTAATTTAATAAAGTTTACTGCATATCCAGAAACACGAATTGTAAGTTGTGGATAGTTTTCTGGGTGTTCCATAGCATCCTCTAGTAATTCTCTATTAAATACATTAACATTAATGTGATGACCTGTTTGTTTGAAATATCCGTCTAACATGCTTACTAAGTTATTAACTTTAGTATCTTCATCTTTTCCAAGTGCTGCAGGAGTGATTGAGAATGTGAATGAGATACCATCTTCTGAATATTCATATGGAAGTTTAGCAATTGTATTCATTACAGCTAATGCACCATTTGAATCTCTTCCATGAAGTGGGTTAGCACCAGGACCAAAAGGTTCTCCAGCACGACGTCCATCAGGAGTATTTCCAGTATTTTTACCATATACAACATTTGAAGTAATTGTTAAAATTGATAAAGTATGTTTTGATCCTCTGTATGTGTGGTGTTTTTGTAATTTTCTTAAGAAAGTTTTTACAATATTAACAGCAATAGAATCTACTCTATCATCATCATTTCCGTATTTAGGAAAGTCACCTTCAACAGCATAATCAACTGCAAGACCAGTCTCATCTCTAATAACTTTAACTTTAGCATATTTAATTGCAGAAAGTGAATCAGCAACTACTGATAAACCTGCAATACCACAAGCCATTGTTCTTAAAATATCTTCATCTCTATCATGTAAAGCCATTTCTAATGCTTCATATGAATATTTATCATGCATATAGTGAATTGCATTTAATGCTTTTATATATATTTTTGCAACATAATCCATCATATTATCAAATTTTTCCATAACTTCATCATAATCTAGATATTCTGAAGTAATAGATTGAAATTTTGGTGCAACTTGCTTTCCACTATTTTCATCCCTACCACCGTTAATTGCATAAAGTAATGTTTTAGCAAGGTTTGCTCTTGCACCGAAGAATTGCATTTGTTTACCAATTTTCATTGCTGATACGCAACATGCAATACCATAATCATCACCTAAAGTAATTCTCATTAAATCATCATTTTCATATTGAATAGAAGATGTTTTTACTGATATGTCAGCACAGAATTTTTTGAAACCTTCTGGTAAACGGTTAGACCATAAAACAGTTAGGTTTGGTTCTGGTGCAGGACCTAAGTTATCAAGTGTATGAAGAATTCTGAAAGAGTTTTTAGTTACTAATGTTCTTCCATCAATACCCATACCACCAATGCTTTCAGTAACCCAAACTGGATCACCACTAAATAGAGCATTATATTCTGGAGCTCTTAGGAATCTAACCATTCTTAATTTCATTATAAAATGATCCATTAATTCTTGTGCTTGATCTTCTGTTAAGATACCATTTTGTAAATCTCTTTCAATAAATATATCTAAGAAAGTAGATGTTCTACCTAAACTCATAGCAGCACCGTTTTGATCTTTAACAGCTCCAAGATATCCAAAATATAGCCATTGAATAGCTTCTTTTGCATTCTTTGCAGGAACAGATATATCAAATCCATATTTTTCAGCCATCTTCTTTAAGTCTGTTAATGCATTTATTTGATCCGCAATTTCTTCACGTTTTCTAATAACTTCTTCAGTAAATTCTGGTGTATCAAGAGTTTCTAAATCAACTTTCTTTTGGGCAATTAATACATCTACACCATAAAGTGCAACCCTTCTATAATCACCTATAATTCTTCCACGTCCGTATCCATCTGGAAGACCTGTTATTAAGTGAGAACTTCTAGCAGCTCTTATATCAGGAGTATAAACTTGGAAAACACCATCATTATGTGTTTTTCTTAAATTGTGATATATATAATCTGTTTCTGGATCAACTGTAAATCCATAGCTTTCAGCTGATTTTTCTACAATACGAATTCCACCATTTGGCATAATTGCTCTTCTTAAAGGTGCATCTGTTTGAAGACCAACTATTTCTTCTAGTTCTTTATTTATATAACCTGCATCATAAGCATTTATTGAAGAAGGAGTTTTACAATCTGCATCTAAAACACCTCCATTATCTCTTTCTTTTTTATAAAGTTCTAAAACTTCATTCCATAATTTTTTTGTCTTTTCTGTAGGACCAACTAAAAAGTTGCTATCTCCTTCATAAGGTGCATAGTTGCTTTGAATAAAACCTCTAACATCTATTTCTTTTGTCCATTCTCCTTGTTTATGAAATCCTTCCCATTGTTTAAATTCCATAAAAACCTCCTTGTATAAATAAAATTTATTGTATAGAAAAAATATAAATTTTTTCTTTTACGCGTGACAAAACTACTAATCTTGTAAAAAGATAGTAGTCAATTTATTATATTATAAAATAACATTTTTATCAACATATTTTTACATAAAATCCAAAAAATAATAATAAAAACAGTGTAATTATTTACACTGTTTAGTATTTGTTAAATAAATTAAATTATTCTTCTTCACTAATAACTTTAGCAATTTTGTAAATTAGTTTTTGTTTATCACTAGACACTGAATTTAAAATATTATTAAATTCAGAAGCAAGGTAGTTATCAGAATTGCTTGATACACCATTTAGTATAGAACCTTCAGAAACTCCTAAGATTTCACAAATCTGAGTTAATCTTTTTAGATTTATATGAGAGGTTCCTCTTTCAACTCTACTTAAAAATGCAACAGAAACGTCTATTTGTTCAGCTAGTTTTTCTTGAGTCATATTTTTATCAATTCTTGCTTTTTTTAATCTTTCACCAATAATATTATAATCTAGTGCCATTATAAAATCTCCTCCATAACCTTATTTATATGTAATATATAGCATTTTATTAGCAAACTTAACAGACACCTAAGAGTAAAAATTAACAAGTAATTAAAAACCAGTATTAATAATATTATGAAAAGAAAATATAAAAACATGCATTAAAAAATAATTTTTTTCTATTGTTTTATTTTTACTTATGTGCTAAAATACAAATGGCTTGAAAAAGTCTAAATGAATTTAATTATTTTGTAAATACTATTCCTTCTTGATATTGATATTAGAAAGGTTTTATATGTCAAAATATTAAATATCAAAATTAACAAGGAGGAAACTATAATGGTAGACAAAACTTTAACATGTAAAGATTGTGGTGCTGAATTTGTTTTCACAGAAGGTGAACAACAATTTTATGCTGAAAAAGGTTTTACAAATGAACCTCAAAGATGCCCAGAATGCAGAAAAGCAAAAAAAGCACAAAGAAGAAACAACAACTTTAATAACTAATATAAAAATCTCCTAGAATACTAGGAGATTTTTTCATGACTATACTTTAATTTGGTTGCCATACCACCACGAATATGTCTTTCAGCTTTATTTTCATCTAATATTTCTCGTACTTGATGAGCAAGATTAGGGTTTATCTTAAGTAATCTTTCACTAACATCTTTATGTACCGTTGTTACTTTTCGTAACGGTAGAATTTATATCATCAAAATTCGTAATTACTGTAGGCTGACTTCCAATTTCATTTAATAATTTTAATCTTACTTCTACATTTCCTTCGCTATCTACTTCAATGACATCTATTATTGTTTTAAGCATTGCATTTGTAATTGTTTCATTGTTTAAAATGTCATCAACTGTTCTTATTGTTTTTGTTAGTTCTTTTTCTAATACATCTTTTTCTTTTATTTCAGAAGTAATTAACTTTAATTCTCTTTCTAATCTTGATATATCTTCATTTAATGGATTTGTATATTGTTTTAATTCCTGCATATTGATTACTTCATTTTGGAACATTTCCATATATTTTTGTTTCTTAACTGTTACTTTTTCTATTTCTTTAAGTAGGCTTTCTTCACTTCTTTCATTATTTTCCCTTAATGCAGTTATCTTTTCAAATTCTTTTTCAACTGCTTTCATAAAGTTCTTTTTATTAGAAATTATACTTTTAAGATATTCTTTAATAGCATTTAAAAGTTCTTCTTCATCAATTACAGTTGTGTTAGGGCAATGATTTACACCCATTGAGTTTCTTCCACTACATACCCATCTTATATATTCTGGTCCGTCATCTGTATATTTTCTTTTTATTCTTCTAAAGGAATAGCCACAATGTTTGCAATATATTAGTGTACTAAATACATACTCTGTTTTTTCTCTTTTATTTTTTAGTTTAAATTCATTTGACCTCTGTTCTAAAATTTCTTGTGTTCTATTAAATAATTCATCTGATATAATTCTCATTTCTGGTTTGTCAGCAACAATCCAATCTTCTTCTGGTAAATCTTTTCTTGTTCCTGTTATAAAGTCAGTAATTTCTGATTTCTTATTTGTTACTCTACCTGTATATATTGGATTCTTTAGCATTCTTACAATAGAGGTTTGTACCCATTTTGACTTTGTTTTCTTTGTTCGTATTCCTCTATCATTTAATTCCCAAGCAATTTTCGTTGTTCCCATTCCTTTATATACATAGTTTTCAAATATTTCTTTTACAATTTTGGCTTCTTCTTCATTTATTTTTAAAGTATATTTTTCGCCTGGAATTTTGTCATAACCAAATACCAAATTAGGTACTCGACCTTTTTTAGCTGTAATGTCTTTTCCAAATTTAACCCTTTTAGACATATTTGCACTTTCTTGTTGTGCCATTGCACCTAAAATGGTTAGTATAAATTCTGATCCACCTTCCATAACTTCGCCATTGTTTAAGAAATCTACTTGTATTCCATAGGATTTTAGCTCTCTTATACTTTGCAATAAATCTACTGTATTCCTAGCAAAACGGCTGACATCTTTAACAACTACTCTTTCAAATTTCTTTGCCTTTGCGTCTTTCATCATTTGTTGAAATTGTTTTCTGTTTTTTATTTGCTTTCCAGAAATTCCTTCATCTGCATATAGCTTGTACAACTCATAACCGTTTTTTTTAGTAAATTCATTAAAGAACTCTATTTGCTTTTCAAGAGAGTCTATTTGTGCTTCCTTTTCAGTTGATACTCTACAATATGCTGCAATTTTCATAACTTAATTTCTCACTTTCTTATATATTGTTTTGTGTCAGTAACTTTATATTCGCTCTGTTACATTTTAGCACATAAGTTATAAAAAAGCAATAAAAAACTACTCTCTTTTTGAGAATAGTTTTAATTTGTATTTGATTAGTTGTTTTCAGCTAAATATTTTTCAAAATCTTCTATTGTTAATTCTTCATTATTTTCATATTTTTCCTTTGTATAATCTCCTTTTCCATCACTATACATTTGTATGAATTTTATCATACCTTCAACACCTAATTTATCTTTTAAAGCTTTAAGACCTTCTCGTCTTATTCTTTCTAACTCTCTTACTGTTACAGCCATTTAAATCACCTCCATAATAAATTCTATTGGATTTATAACTTTAATCCTTAAATTTGCTCTTTTTGAAGCATTTATTAACAACCTATCAGTTGTAATAAAATAATCTATATCTGTACTTTCTGCAAAAGATAAATGTAATGCATCCATATCTTTTATATTAAATTGCTTTAATTCTAATGCTCTTTGTTTAATCTCTGGTGTATAAGTAATTTGTGATAATTCCATTGCGTCATATAAATCTTCTACTTGTCGTCTTTTATTATCTAATTTAATTTTGGATATTTCAAAATCTATTACCATACTTTTATAAATTTCTACTTCTTTATTTATATGCTTTCTAAATATATTCTCTATTGCATTTGCCTCTAGATTTATCTTTTCTTGTTCTAAATCATCAAATGGTCTATTATAACAACAAGTATCTAAATATAATTTTAGCATAAAATCAACCTCTCTTTCTATTATACTACATTTTATCGTATTTATCTATATATAAGGAAAATATTATCTGTTTCGATTTTAACATATATGATTATTTTATTCAATTAATATTATTAAATTTTATATCTCAATTTCATCTTCTATACAGTGAGAATTTTGAAAATTATAATCAAACTTTATCTTTTCATCATTCTCTGCCAAGTTATATGCCAATACTCCAGCCATAGCTTGTACTATTTGTTCTTCTGTATTAGGATTATAAAATGTAATATTTAAAGCCTTTTTCAAAATTCTCACCTACTTCCTTTTCAATACTATTATTAAAGTTCTAAAAATATTACTAAAACAAAAAAATTCACTTTGATTTAACAAAGTGATTATCTTGAATATACATTTGAACTTTTTATACTACTTGCTCTTACAATATTTTTTACTACTCTTGGTACATCTTTTGTAACATTTATACCTTTTCTTAAAACTAAATTGCTAGAATTTTTATCATATTGATATATTGATCTATTCCATTTAGCAAATGCAATGTCTGACATTTCAGATTTTGTTGATAGAAACTCGCTATCTCTTTTTAACAATTCAAGTAAAGCATAATATTCTTCTATTAAATTATTTTTCCTTTTCCTAATATAAGTTTTATTATACTCTTTATTATATTCAGCCTTTTTCTGCATTGATTCATTATGTCTTATCTCTTTTTCGTTAGTATATCTTGTATCTTTTTGAACTACTTGAGAAATATAACTTTGAGAAACCCCAACAGTTTCAGCAATAATGTCTTGTTTCTGGTGTTCTTCAAAATACATTTGTAAAATTCTTTCTTTTTTATCCATTTTGTCCTCCTTTACTTATATTTTTTACTTGCACTTTTTTAGGTATAAAAATACTATATATATAAAGTACAACTCGTAATTTATATACATCATTTGACAATTATAAATATTTATTGTAATATATTGTTATAAAGAAAGTATTAAAATTAACATAAAATCAATACTAATACTTTACGCCATAAAATAGATTACATTTCTATTATAGAGTAATACTTTTTAAATGTCAATAGATTACAATATATTTTTAAAAAATTTTTATGAATAGGAGAATGTTATGAAAATGAATTTAGAATATGGCTTTAACAATGAGTCAATGCCAAAATTTGAAGAATATGAAATAACGGTAATAAATAACATCAAATATGTTGTTCCTAAAATTTTGGAAATACATAGAACAAACTATTCCTTAATTGATTTTGATGATTATAAAGAAAATGATAAACCGTTAATAGATTTTATCAATTTAGGAAAATTATCTATAGAACAAAAAGAGAATACTGACAAATTATTGCTTGAATATGTAAACCAATATGGACTTTTAGGACTTATACACGATTTTCCAGTAAATAGATATTATACATTAGACAAGGAAATACTATTAAAAGAATTTAATTATATCAATAATAGTGATTGCTTTAGCACAATGAAAATAATTGATTATTTTAAAATATTCTTTCCTAATGCTACTGATGAAGAAATAAAAGAATTATTAGAAAAAGTAAACAAAAATATATATGAACATAGTATGGAAAAATTTATTTCTCCAGAAATAAATAATTTGTTATTTGAAAATGAAAAATATTACGAACAAGTAGATATGATAATAAAATATGCTCAATTTATGTATAATACTTTAAAAGAATTGAAAAAAGATAATGGAGAATATATCAATACAAGAGAAATAAATAAACTAGAATCAAATCACATAAGAGTTAATTTAGAATATGACGGACTAACAATACATATTAGGAGTTTAAAAGAATACATAGATGAAAACTTTAAATTATATGCAATACAAGAAAAGAAATATTTAAAACTGTGTAAGCATTGTGGAAAAGCATTTATTGCTAACAACCCGAAAACAGTATATGATACATTTAGTTGTAAAAACCAAGAAAATGTTTACAACAGTAGAGCAAGGTTAAGCTCAAATGTAATAAAAACAAAAGATGGACTAACTGTAAAAGTAACACCAAGTGAAGAATTATTTAATGAATTAATAAAAAATTTAAAGAAAAATTAATTATAATATGATATTATTCTTTTAATGAAATAGTAATTTATGTGGAGGTAAAATGAGTAATATTTTAATAGTAGATGATGAAAAAGAAATAGCAGATTTATTAGAGATATATTTAAAAAATGATAGTTTTAATGTATATAAATATTATTCTAGCATAGAAGCAATGAAAGAATTAGAAAAATTAGATATTGATCTTGCTGTTTTAGATATTATGATGCCAGATATGAATGGATTTGAACTTTGTAGTAAAATAAGGGAAAAATATAATTTTCCAATTATTTTCCTTACTGCAAAAGTAGAAAATATTGATAAAATAAAAGGATTAACAATAGGTGCAGATGATTATGTAACAAAACCATTTGAACCATTAGAATTAGTAGCTAGAATAAAATCACAATTAAGAAGATATAAAAAATATAATACTGTTAATGAAAAGCAAGAGCTAATTGATTTTAGAGGTATTGTAATAAATAAATCTACCTATGAAGTTTACTTTAATGAAGAAAAAATAAATTTGACGAAAACAGAGTTTGAAATTTTATGGATTTTATGTGAAAACAGAGGAAAAATTGTAAAAAGCGATGAACTATTTGAAAAAGTATGGAAAGAAAAATATTTTGAGAAAGATAACAATACCATTATGGTACATATAAGGCATTTAAGAGAAAAAATGAAAGACACAAGTAAAAAGCCAAAATATATTAAAACAGTTTATGGGGTGGGATATAAAATTGAAGAATAATAAGAAAAAATCTTTGCTATCTAAAATATTCGTTGAGTTTTTAATAAGAGAAGTAATAATAATAGGTATTATTTCACTAATTTTAATAGGAATTGCTTTTTTAATAAAATCAATGGACTTTAATTGGCTATATAATATTTCTTATGAAGCATATAGTAATGCCATAAGTCTATTTGATTATGTATTTATGGGTTTTACACCATTTATTATAGTGTTTATAATATGGATAGGATTATCAATAATAAATATTTATATTACTTTAAAAAAAGTATTCTCTTATATGAATCAAATTACAAATTCTGTGCAAAAGCTATATGATAAAAATATTGATTATATCAAGTTACCAGAAGAACTATCAGATGTAGAAGAAAAATTAAATCATTTTAAAAGAGAATCAGAAAAAAATGAAAGATTAGCATTAGAAAATGCAGAGCAAAAAGACGAACTAATTGTATATTTAGCACACGATATAAAAACACCTTTAACCTCTATGATAGGATATTTATCATTATTAGATGAAGCAGAAGATATGCCAAAAGAACAAAGAAAAAAATATACTAGTACAGCACTTGATAAGTCATATAGATTAGAAGAACTAATCAATGAACTATTTGAAATAGCAAGATTTAATTCCGAAAAAATTATTTTAGAAAAAGAAGAAATAAACTTAAATTTGATGTTAGAGCAAATAGTAGATGACTTTTATCCAATATTAAAAGAACTTAATAAAAATATAATTATAGATAAAAAAGACACTATTACAGTATTTGCAGATTCAGACAAGTTAAGTAGAGTATTTAGTAATCTTATTAAAAATGCTATTAGTTATAGTAAAGAAAATAGCAATATAAAGATAAATTTATATAAAGAAAATAGCGATGCAGTAATAGAATTTATAAATAAAGGAAAAGAAATTCCAAAAGAAAAATTGGATAAAATTTTTGAAAAATTTTATAGATTAGATTCAGCGAGGTCATCTAAAACTGGTGGAAGTGGATTAGGTCTTGCTATTTCTAAAAAAATTATAGAAATACATGGTGGAGAAATTTCAGCTAAAAGTAATAGAAATGACACTACATTTACAATTAAATTGCCGATAGATTAAAATTAAGATTATTTTAAGATTTTTATAAGCAAAAATTAAAGAACAATCTAAAATAAGTCAGTATAATTTATTTGTATTGATTAAAGATTGTTCTTTTTTTATACAAAATTAGAAAATGGAGGAATTTTATATTATGAAAAAAACAAATAATCTTAAATTTAATAATTTTTTGAAAGTATTTTTTGTGCTTCTTGCTATTGTAATTTTAATAATTATATTATGGGACAATTTTTGTAAAAATGTAGATAATCTATCATATAATGCTTCTAATTACTCAAATACTAATACATTGAATACAGCAAATGATATAGAAAATTGGAATCTAATTTTAGTGAATAAGTGGAATAAAATTCCTGATAACTATAATATAGAACTAGAAAAAGTACCTAGTGGCGAAAAAGTTGATAAAAGAATCTATGAGCCACTAATGCAAATGTTAAATGATGCAAAGGAAAGTAATTGGGGAGAAATGCCAGTAGTTGTAGAAGGATATAGAACAAAGGAAAAACAAACAAAACTTTATAATGAAAGAATTGAAGAATATAGAAAAAAAGGTTATTCTAAAGAAGATGCAATTAAAGAAACAGAAAAGTGGGTTTCTGTACCTGATTATAGCGAACACCAAATAGGGTTAGCAGTAGATATAAATGGTGCAACTTATGATTTATATTTATGGTTACAAGAAAATAGTTATAAATATGGTTTTATTTTTAGGTATCCAGGAAATAAAACAGATATTACTGGAATTTCAGAAGAAGTATGGCATTATAGATATGTTGGAAAAGAAGTGGCAACAGAAATTCATAACAAGGGAATCTGTTTGGAAGAATATTTGGAGAACATCAAATAAATTAAATTTATTCAAGCGACTTTGTCAAGTAAAGCAAAGTCTTACAATTTAAAGATTATGAAATAGAGGGCAGTTCCCTCTATTTTACAACTCTTTTTCAAAATCTTTAAATCTTTCTTGTTTAGCAAATTGTTTTTCGGCATTTAAAGAATTTCCAGTTTCTTTTTCGAAATTTCTAACAATTTCATCTTCAGAAGGTAATTCAAATTTGTTACAAATCCATTTAATAAATTTTTTTACAGTTTCTTCAAAAGTTTTTATAATCTTATGAAGTCTAGTATTTTCTTTTTCTAGTTTGTGTATTTTATGCTTATATTCAAATGTTTTTTCCTCAAATTCCTTTTCTAGTTCTTCTTTTCTATTATTATATCTAAAATCAAGGGAATTGCTTTTTACTTTATAATCGTGTTCCATTTGATATACTTTATTATGCAAATTTTCATTATCTTCAAGTATTTTATCTCTTTCTTTTTGGTATTTTTCTGCCTCATCAATCACATTTACTTGTCTTTCTATTTCTCCGTGTAATCGTTTGTTTTCAGAGTATAATTTTTCAATAAGTTTATCTTTTGGCTCAATAATTTCTTTTTGTATTTTTTCATTTCTTTTGAAAACAACCTTATTAAAATCTTCAATACTTGGTACTTCTGGAAGTTCTAATGTAATATCTTGCAATATTTCTTTAGTTTTTTCATAATTTGTAATTTTTTTATATTCTTCAATACTCAAATGTGTTCTATTAGTTTCTTCTTTTGGTAATCCTCTTTCTAGTTCAAAATTGTTTAAAATCATATATTCGTAAAAAGCATTTTGTAATCTCCTATAACTGTCTTTTTCTTTCCAAAATTCACTACAAGCCAATTTATCAATAGCATTTCCTTTTTTATCTTTTGTATGAACAACAGGTAAGAAAACTAGGTGTAAATGTGGAGTGTCTTCGTCATTATGGACTTTGGCAGATAAAATATATTGCTCTCCTAAATCTTTATATTCACACACAAATTTATATGCAGTTTCAAAAAATCTTCTAGTTTCTTTTTCTCCAATTCTAGTAAAAAATTCATTGTCAGAAGTAATGATATATTCACAAGCAATATTACTAACTGTTTTAATTTGACCTTTTAAATTATATTCTTTTCTTATTCTTTCAAATTCTTTTTCATAACTATATTTTGGATCTTTTAACGAATAGTTTAAATGTGCTTTCTCTTTATCAATATTCTTATTAGAATAATTTTCATTTTTCCTTTCATTATGTCTAAATATACCTTTTAGATTTTCTTTTTTGTATTTTTGATTCCTTATTATAGCATAACTCATATAATATCTACCTCCCTTGAATAGCTAAATAAAGTAACACAAACTAAACTTAAAAATGGCACTTATTTAGAATGTGTTGTAACACACTACAACACTTTTTAGGCAAAAGTGTCCGTGTGGCAGGGTAAACCCTACAACCCAAAACTAAAAATTGCTACTAGCATTTTTTAGTTTTCTCATAACAAATGAACTTGTCATTTGTTATGCTTTTCAATAAATTGCATATCTGCATTTATTGAAAAAAGAGCAAGAAAAAAATAAATTTTTTCTTCCTCTTTGAAACCTTGCTCGGTTTCAAACTTCCACGCTTTATGGCTACCTTTTACAGAAACCAGAGGGAATGAGCTAAAGTAGAATTAGGTGTAACATCCCATTTGTAAAATAGAATTATTACACCTATACAAACTGAAACCGTCGGTCATTCGCCTTGTTTCATAGGTAGTCTAGTAAGTAACAATATTGTTACTATAATTGCTGATACATTTAAGTATCTTTGTTCATACTTGTCCAAACTTTTTACAATTATAAATCCACACCAAGTTTTGCCACCGAATACTCTTTTATTATTGTGAGTCTGTGTTCTAAAATCTCACTCACGCACCTTGTATAATTAGACTGCTTATACAAATACGAATGAACTTTATAGCATCGGCTCATCACACCTATCACTTTTATAGAGTTTGAGGCATAGTCTCTTTTGAAAATAAAAAACTACTCATAGTATTTAAACTACAAGTAGTTATTTATTTTCCATATTCAGTTAAGCCTCAAATTCGTTTTTAAGGCATTTTTATTTTAAAGTAGAGTAATTTATTATACATAAATCAATTCCTTTAAAACAATTTCTTCTGCTTGATTTTTTATTGCATTCATTGTACCAACCCAATATAAAGGATTAGTATTTTTCATATCTTCTGTTAAATCACTTTTGGATTTTAAATCTTCTATCATAAAATCAATTTCTTTTTGTGCTTTTTCTTGAACTTCTTTTATATGTTTGTTTAATTCTTTATTCATAAATAATATAGTGTATTCTGCTTTTTTATGTTTCTTCAAATAATTTAATCTTAATAATCCATATTTATTTAATGTGATTTTTTCTTCTGGCTCTAAATATAAATTAGGCATATAATAATCTCCGACTAATGTATAATTTATTCCTGTCTTTTCATCTACAATTTCTTTTTTTAATTCTTTACTATCCATAACAAACCTCCTAATCATTTTATTACTAATCCTAATTTTACAACTGGCTTCTTCTTTGCTAAGAAAACCTTTTTAATTTCAATACTTTCTGGAATTATATGTGATTTATTCTTACCGTTCTGGAATGTTACTTCGGTGTGAACAGTACTTTTGCTAACGCCAAATTTTTTAGCAGCACCTCTAACTGTATCTTTTGAATCTATAATATAGCGAGCTAAAGTAATAGCTCTTTCCTCAATTGAAACTCCAACCATAAAGAAAACCCCCATAAGAATACTTTTGTTT
>OLPA01001461.1_pt1 | contig 19582 bp, 10 predicted proteins | sample 1672811 | NCBI WGS metagenome assembly OLPA01 (sample SAMEA3136726, study PRJEB25190) | human gut metagenome | biome: human gut; feature: human-associated habitat; material: faeces | place: Austria | collected 2013
CGGAGGACGGTGTGGCCGCGATCCGCAATATCCCGGACTACCTGAAATCTGCCAGTATGACAGCCGAATGGGAAAATGACCTGCTGCGGATGGAGCGCGGCGAGATCAAGCCCTATGATTTTATGCAGGGCATCCACGGACTGATCGACAAGATGCTGGCTGACCTCCGGCAGATTCCTACCGTCGCGGCAGCTCCCCATCATAATAAGGTAAGCGTAGGAAACTGCCCGGTCTGTGGCAACCCTGTACATGAGAGTAAGCTCAGCTTTTGTTGTGCAGACCGCAGCTGCAAATTTGCCCTCTGGAAAGAAAGCAGATACTTGGCCAATATGAGAAAGACGCTGGACAAGAAGATGGCGGTAGGCCTTTTGAAGAAAGGCCGCACCCATGTAAAAGACTTTTATTCCGCGAAAAAAGATAAGACATTCGCCGCTGACCTTGTGATGCGCGTCGAAGATGGCCGCGCACAGTACAGCCTGGAATTTCCTAAAACACCGATGAAAACGAAAACGTAAAGGAGGTTTGACCCTTGCCACAGATTAACGATATTCGAGAATTGGCGCAGCAGAACGCCCGGTATGTCAGTAACTCGCCACAGGACTGGATGAGTTATCTGGATGTGGCGGCGCGGCTGTATCGCTATTCGTTCACCGATACGCTCCTGATCCACGCGCAACGGCCCGATACAACCGCCTGCGCAGAAATGGAACTCTGGAATCAGAAAATGAGCCGATGGGTCAACCGTGGCGCAAAAGGCATCGCGCTTCTGGATGATACCGGACCGCGTACCAAGCTGCGGTATGTGTTCGATATTGCTGACACTCATCTGGTGCGCGGTGGAAAAACGCCGCTCTTATGGAATCTGGACAGCCACGAGCATGAGCAGGCTATCTTAGACCATCTGGCAGATACCTACGGCCTGTTGCAGACAGACAGCATGAACGCCGCCCTGATGGAGCTGGCACAGCAGCTGACCGCCGACAATCTGGATGAAGCGATGGATGGTCTGGCCTATGAGGTGGCGGATACGTTTTTGGAAGAACTGGACGAAGATAACATCCGCGTCCGCTTCCGGGAACTGATGACCAACAGTATCTTCTATACGCTTTCCCGCCGTTGTGGGCAGGAACCTATGGATGTGCTGGACGATGATGACTTTATCCGCATTGTGGATTTCAACAAGCTGCCGGCGCTGTCGTTCCTTGGCAACGCGGTTTCCGAACAGTGCGAAGCGGTTCTTTTTGACATTGGCCGAGAGATGCGGAAAATTTACAAAAAAGAAATCACGCAGCAGCTTGAAAAATCCGTTGACAGCTTGTATAATACCAATGCAGACTTTAGCACATTAAAGCGCAAAATCAAAGAAAACACGACCAAAGGAGGACAAGAAAATGGAGTTGACGTATTACCGCAAGGGAGATTATCTGTTCCCGAATCTGGCCGTGCAGGACGAGACGCAGACCATCGGAAAGTACGGGATGCTGCGCAGGACGTACCTGAAAGAGAACCGCAAGAACTGGTATCAGAGTATGCTGATGAGCGGCAGGCTGAACCGGCATCTGGCGCAGATCGAGGAAGCAGCGGAGAGCCGGGTGGAAACCCTGCTGGACAGCCTGAACGAGAAGTTTCCGGCACCGAGCAAGGAGAAAGACCCGCTGGCATGGGCGGCGCACCAGAACAACCTGACGGCGATGGCCGAGGAGATCGTCTTGAAGGAATTGGTGTACAATTAACCGAAACGACAACGGAACAGGATTTGAGAGAAGCAGAGGAAGAAATTGCCTCTGCTTTTTCTTTTCCTGATTTGCCGACCGTGGAACAGCAGATCCGCGCCATTGAAGCACCGATCCGGGCGCGGTATGCGGACGAGATTGCGCTTGATCCCGAAGTGGTCGATGAAATTCTGCGCACGGGCAGCAACCGCAGCAAGGGTCAGCTGCGTCTGATCTACAATTTCATGGTCGAGAAAACCCCGGAAGAATACACGGAGTTTGTGAAAAACGAATACGGCACGGGAGGAAAAGGCTTTGAAATTGACGGCGCAAAGTATGCGGTCTGGTTCGATGATTTGGGGTTGCGCATTGCGGCAGGTGACACGGCAAAGGGCGGTACGATTGTCAATGCGTTTTTGTCATGGGAGGATGTGAGCAACCGCATCCATGAACTGCTCCGGCAAGGCGAGTATGCGCCGCAGGCGGTTCTGGATGCTGCGCGGCAGAACGCCTTACAGGAACACGCGCAGACGTTGGCTTATATGGAACGCGACTTGGCAGACGGTGTTGCCGAAGCAGTCTTTCAGGATGTAGAAATCTTCAGGGGCGGTTTCCCGGAATTGACGGACAGGCTAGCAGGCTTGCTGGATGATACAGATTTTCTGACTGACCTAAACGACAGATTATCTGCGCTGGGGGAAGCCTATGCCGAAGATAAAGACCTGATGCGGATGCACTTTTATAAGCCGGATAAAGTGGCAGCTCTGTTCCAGCAGTTTGCAAAACCCTATCAAAACTACTCGGCGCGGGATGGCTTTCACTGGAATGAGTACAAGAAGTTCATTACGGAAGATGAAATAAACGCTTATTTCACACGGGGCAGCAATTATTCGGACAGTCGGCTGGCAATTTATTCGTTCTTCTTAAACCATGAAGATAAGAAGGAGCGGGCAAACTTCCTGAAAGGGCATTACGGAATCGGCGGCAGCAGCCATGCACTCTGCGGGGCAGACGATTCCCACGAAGATCACGATGGCAGGGGCATTTCTTTGGAGCGTGGCTCATACGGGAACCCGGATGCAAGCGTTCATCTGAACTGGAATCAGGCCGCAGGCCGAATCGACCAGCTGATCCGTGACAGTGAGTATTTGAAGCCGGCAGACTACTCCCGGATGCCTGTCTATGAGCAGGAGCAGATGGCAATGCGGGTGATGGGCTTCTATCACCATCTGCCGAACGACGTGGAGCGGCCTTATCCGCAAGACCTTTACCATGAAGAAGGACGAAAGGCTCTCGTCGAAAAGCTGGCAGACCCTGAACAAGCAACGGAACTTCTGGAGCAGATGGACACTGCACTGCTGTCTGTGCCGCTGGATTCCGAGGAATATGAGCGCAAGGCAGAATCCCTCTCTATCCTTCACCAGTATGTCGAGGGAACGTACACGATTTTTCCGGGAAAAAAGAGGGCTGTTGAGATTGCGGTTCCTGAACAGGGGCAAATTTCCATGTTTGACTTAATGGAGCAGGAGCCGCAATCGAAAGAGCAGTCAACCGCCGCAGCGGTTGAGAAACCCCGAAAAGATGTGCCCATTGCAGATGAAAAGCCTTCGGAGCAGACGCTGCAGCCCCTGCCGCTGGATGCTGCCAACGAGTATAACGCTCTGAAAGAGCGTTACCCGGATGCACTGGTCGGTTATGAGCAGTACGGCAGCTTTGAGTTCTACGGCGAGGATGCAAAGCGCGTTTCGGAACTGCTTGGCAGCAAACTGTTGGAAAAGAAAACTGCACTCGGCAAAGTTGAGGTATCTGGTTTTCCGCGTGAACAGTGGGTTTCACAGGCAATGAAGCTCTGGAAGCAAGGGGAGAACGTCTATCTGTCCGGCCAGCAGGAAGATGGAACCCATGCCCAAACAAAATACTTCCGCAGAGAGGAATATCTGCCTGTTAATACCATCATCGAACTGGACGATAGAGAGTTCCGTGTGGATTCGGTGGACTTTGGAAATGGAACGGTCAGTTTGCAGGACATGACCCTTGCAAAAGAAGCCCGGTATCCGATTTTCCAAACGGAACAGCTGGAGTACATTCGGCATCTGTACGAACAGGCAGATGTACCGATGGAAGAAGCGGTTGAAATCACAGTCTTTACGGCTCTGCACAATGCGGGTGTGGCCTACGAGGATTTCTCCCCGGAGCAGATGGATGTGATCTATTCGGTGGCAGAAGCAGGCGGCGAGTTGGAAGAACTGCTGAATCCTGACTTCCCGCCAGAACAGATGCAGCTGATCGCAGATGTGCAGAACCGAACGGATGCCATCAGCCGTGCAGCAGCAGAGGAAGCCCTTGAACCGCTGACCCAGCAGCCTATGACCCCGGCAGAGGTCAACCATGCACGGCGGCAGCACAATCTTCCGCTGGACAGTGGAGCAGAAACAGAACAGCCTGCACAGCCCAAACAGAAACCTATTAACTTCCGCATTACGGACGATGATCTCGGTGCAGGAGGGCCGAAAACAAAGTATAAAGCCAATGTGGAAGCCATTCGGGTGCTGCAAACACTGGATGCAGAGCAGCGGCAGGCTACCGCAGAAGAGCAGGAGATACTTTCCCGGTATGTGGGCTGGGGCGGCATTCCGCAGGCGTTCGATGAAAACAACGCGGAATGGTCGAAAGAGTATGCCGAACTGCAGTCCCTGCTCACGACAGATGAGTACAAGGAAGCCCGTGCCAGTACCCTGAATGCGTTTTACACTTCCCCTACGGTCATCAAGGCGATGTATGAAGCCCTGGGCAATATGGGATTGTCCAAAGGCAACGTGCTGGAACCATCCTGTGGTGTCGGCAATTTCATGGGTCTGGTGCCGGACAGCATGGAGAAGATTCGGATGTATGGTGTGGAGCTGGACAGCATTTCGGGCCGCATTGCACAGCAGTTGTACCAGAAAAACAAGATTGCGGTGCAGGGCTTTGAAACGATGCAGTTCCCAGACAGCTTTTTTGACTGTGTTGTGGGCAACGTACCTTTCGGTAATTACAAAGTGCCGGACAAGCGGTATGACCGCCACAATTTTCTCATCCACGATTATTTTATCGCCAAGAGCCTTGACCTTGTGCGTCCGGGCGGTGTGGTAGCGGTGGTAACGTCCAGCGGTACGATGGATAAGAAGGATTCCTCTGTCCGTGAGTACCTTGCCAACCATGCCGATCTGGTAGGTGCGATTCGTCTGCCGAACAATGCGTTCCAGCGCAATGCCAACACTGGCGTGGTTGCTGACATTCTGTTCCTGCAGAAGCGTGACCGTGCAGCGGTGGAGCGGGCTGACTGGGTGGATCTCGGTGAAACGCCGGAAGGCTACTCCATCAACCAGTATTTTGCAAAGCATCCTGAGATGGTGCTGGGCGAGATCACCACGGAAAGCACCCAGTACGGCAAGCAGGAAACTACGGTCAAGCCCATTGAGGACGCAGACCTTGCCCAGCAGTTGAAAGAGGCAGTCAGCAATATCCATGCTACCATCACGGAGCCGGAAATCTCCGACGATGAACTGGATGTGCAGGAAGAACCTATCCCTGCAGACCCCAGCGTGAAGAATTTCAGCTTTACGAACGTGGACGGGCAGATTTACTACCGCGAAAATTCTTTTATGAATAAGGTGGAACTGCCTGCCGTAACTGCAGAGCGAGTGCTGGGCATGATCGCTCTGCGGGAAACCACCCGGAAGCTGTTGGATTGTCAGCTGCATGATGGTTCGAATGCAGAAGTTCAGCTTTTGCAGAATGAACTGAAACAGCAGTACACCGCATTTAAGGCGCAGTATGGTCTGATCAACAGCACTGCCAACAAGCGGGCGTTCCGGCAGGACAGCAGCTATTGTCTGCTGGCATCACTGGAAATTCTTGACGAGGAGAAGAAGCTCAAACGACTTGCCGATATTTTTACCAAACGTACCATCCGTAAGCCGGAGCCTGTTACCTCGGTGGATACCCCCAGCGAAGCTCTGGCACTTTCCATCGGAGAAAAAGCAAAGGTGGATGTGCCGTTTATGGTGCAGCTCTGCGGTAAACCGGAACAGGAGATCACGGATGAACTGGCAGGTGCGATTTTCCGAAACCCTGTGACACAGCAGTGGGAAACCTCGGATGAATACCTGTCCGGCAATGTTCGTGAAAAACTGGCCACAGCAGAAACCTTTGCTGCAAACCATGCAGAGTATCAGATCAATGTGGACTACCTGAAACGGGTACAGCCCAAGGATTTGGATGCTTCAGAAATTGAAGTACGGCTGGGTGCGAACTGGGTGAAGCCGGAGTACATCACGCAGTTTATGAAAGAAGTATTCAAGACCCCGAACTACTATGCCGGGATTGACATTAAAGCAACCTATTCCGAAATTTCAGGTGCATGGAACATTTCGGGCAAGTCGCTGGATCGCGGCAATCCGCTTGTTGCCAATACCTACGGAACCCTGCGCGTTAACGGTTATAAGCTGTTGGAAGATGCCCTGAACCTCCGGGATACCAAGATCTACGATACGATTCACGATGCGGATGGCGACCACCGTGTACTGAATAAGCAGGAAACCATGCTTGCACAGCAGGCACAGGAATCCATTCGGGAAGCGTTCAAGCAGTGGATTTTCAAGGATTTAGACCGCCGCGAGGATTTGTGTGCGACCTATAACCGAATTTTCAATGCGATTCGCCCCCGTGAATATGATGGCAGTCATATTCGTTTTGAGGGCATGACACCGGAAATCTCTCTGATGCCGCACCAGAAAAATGCCGTGGCGCACATTCTGTACGGCAACAATACGCTGCTGGCTCATTGTGTGGGTGCAGGCAAGACCTTCCAGATGATCGCTGCCGGCATGGAAAGCCGCAGGCTGGGCCTATCGCAGAAAAACCTCTATGTGGTGCCGAACCACCTCACAGAGCAGTGGGGCGCAGACTTCCTGCGGCTCTATCCCAATGCCAATGTGCTGGTGGCAACGAAAAAGGACTTTGAACCCAGCAATCGAAAGCAGTTCTGCTCCCGTATCGCAACCGGCGATTACGATGCCATCGTGATCGGTCATTCGCAGTTTGAGCGAGTGCCGCTTTCCCCGGAACGACAGAAAGCCATTGTGGAGCGTCAGATCGACGATATTACACTGGCTTTGGCCGATGCCCGGAGTGAGGATAGCCGCAGTTTTACGGTCAAGCAGATGGAAAAAACAAAGAAAACGCTGGAAGCAAAGCTGCAAAAGCTGAACGACCAGACGAGAAAGGATGATGTGGTTACATTTGAGGAACTGGGTGTTGACCGTCTGTTTGTGGACGAGTCGCATTTCTATAAAAATATGTTCCTCTACACAAAAATGCGAAATATCGCAGGTATCGCCCAGACCGATGCACAGAAGTCCAGCGATATGTTTGCGAAGTGTCAGTACTTGGACGAACTGACAGGTGGCAAGGGCGTGACCTTTGCAACCGGAACCCCGGTCAGCAACTCGATGGTGGAACTGTACACCATTATGCGGTATCTCCAGTATGACACGCTGCAGAAAATGGGACTGAGCCACTTCGATGATTGGGCGGCATCCTTTGGTGAAACCGTCACGGCAATCGAGCTTTCCCCGGAAGGAACGGGCTACCGTGCGAAAACACGTTTTGCCCGGTTCTTCAATCTGCCGGAGCTGATTTCTCTGTTCAAGGAATCGGCAGATGTGCAGACAGCGGATATGCTGAACCTGCCTGTGCCGCAAGCAGAGTACATCAACGAAGTGCTGAAACCGAGCGAAACACAGGAAGAAATGGTAAGTTCCTTTGCAGACCGTGCCGAGGCCGTGCGCAATGGAAATGTGAATCCCAGATTCGATAATATGCTCAAAATCACAAACGATGGCAGAAAACTGGCACTCGACCAGCGGCTTATGAACGAGATGCTGCCGGATGAGCCGGAAAGCAAGGTCAATCGCTGCGTGGACAATGCGTTCAAGGTCTGGGAAGAATCTGCGCCGGACAAGGGAACGCAGTTGATCTTCTGTGACTTATCGACACCAAAAGCCGATGGCGCATTCAATGTTTATGATGATGTGCGGGAAAAATTGGTGGCGAGAGGTGTTCCCCGTGAAGAAGTGGCGTTCATTCACGAGTACAACACCGAAACGAAAAAAGCAGACCTGTTTGCAAAGGTGCGCGCCGGACAGGTGCGTATCCTGATGGGGTCTACGCCGAAGCTTGGCGCGGGAACCAATATTCAGGATCGGCTGATTGCCCTGCATCATCTGGACTGTCCATGGAAGCCGTCTGACCTAGAACAGCAGGAGGGACGTATTCTCCGGCAGGGAAACCGGAATAAGCAGGTAAAAATCTATCGTTACGTCACGGAAAATACGTTTGATTCGTATATGTGGCAAATTCTGGAAAATAAGCAGAAGTTCATTTCTCAGATCATGACGTCCAAATCTCCTGTCCGTGCCTGCGATGATGTGGACGACACTGCACTGTCTTATGCTGAAATCAAGGCACTGGCAACGGGCAATCCCTACATCAAGGAAAAGATGGACTTGGATATTCAGGTCAGCAAGCTCAAATTGCTGAAAGCCAACCACACCAGCCAGATTTATAGTCTGGAATCGGATATTGCGCGCCGCTATCCGCGAGAAATCGCTGCGGCAAAGGGTCAGATCGAAGCACTGAAAACCGATATGGAAGCGGCAAAACCACTTCTGGCGCAGGACAAAGACCACTTCGCTATTGAAATCAGCGGCAAGGTGTACACTGAACGCAAGGAAGCGGGTGTAGCCATCATCGAGGCTTGTAAGGCTCTGAAAGCAGCTGGCACCGAGGGCAGGATCGGCAGCTACGGTGCGTTTGAACTGCATTCCCGGTTTGACAACTTCGATAAGACGTTCCGCTTATCCATCAAGGGCGCGTGGAACTATTCGATGGAAGTCGGCAAAGACCCGCAGGGTAATATCCTGCGCGTTACCAATGCACTGGCAGGCATCGAAAGGACACTACCGCAGGTGGAACGCAGACTGGAAAATCTGGAACAGCAGTTGGCACAGGCAAAGGAAGAAGCCAAACGTCCTTTTGCGCATGAAGCAGAATTGGCCGAAAAATCTGCGCGCCTTGCGGAGCTGAACTCTCTGCTCAACATGGATGAAAAGGGTAGTGAGGATGCGCTGGGAGTGGATGAGGATGCAGCCGAAACCGAGGTTGCAGACAGACCGCGCCAGCCTGTGAACTACGCAGGCCGCGTTGCAGAGCGCACTACGGACAATGTGCGGAAACCTTCTGTGCTGGCACAGCTTCATGCAAAGCAGGCAGAGCGCACTGCAGAACCGCAGAAATCCCAGAAGCGAAAAAGTCACAATATGGAACTGTAAATAGGATAACCCCGTTAGATCTCTGCAAGGAATCTAACGGGGTGTTTTTGAACAAGGAGGGCATTTGCTGACATTAACACCGATCAATCTGAAAACGGCAAACGCATTTGTGCAGCAATATCACCGCCACCATAAGCCGACACGAGGGCATAAGTTCTCCATCGGCGTATCGGAAAATGGTGCGCTGGTGGGCGTTGCTATCTGCGGCAGACCCGTGGCGCGGCGGCTGGACGATGGCTATACGCTGGAAGTTAACCGTCTGTGTACAGATGGAACACCGAACGCCTGCAGCATTTTGTATGCGGCGGCATATCGTGCAGCACGGGCCATGGGCTACAACAAAGTTGTTACCTACATTCTGGACACGGAGAATGGCAGCTCCCTGAAAGCTGCCGGCTACACCTGTGAGGGCAAGGCCGGGGGATTAGAGTGGAACGGCGCAAAAGCACCGAAACAGGCTGACCAATATCCGCGCCAGATGAAAACACGATGGGTCAAGAAAAAGGAGGGCTTGCATGGCAGTTGACCGCAAACAGCAGATGAAAGAAATCACGGAACGGCTGGAGCAGGGCGTAAAGGACATTTTTACATCGGAAATGTACACGACGTATCTGCGCACGATGGCAAAATTCCACAATTACAGCTTCAATAATACGCTGCTGATCGCTATGCAGCGGCCCGATGCCACACTGGTGGCAGGGTTTAACGCATGGAAGAATAAGTTTAACCGTTACGTTAAAAAAGGCGAAAAGGGCATCCAGATCATCGCTCCGGCTCCCATTAAGGAAGTCGAGGAGCGAGAGAAAATCGACAAGGATACGGGCCTGGCCGTGCTGAACGAAAATGGCGAGCCGGAAATGGAACGTGTGGAGTATGTGGTTCCGCGCTTCCGAGTGACGACGGTTTTTGATGTTTCACAGACCGATGGGGAACCGATTCCATCGTTGGAAGTGAACGAACTGACGGCCAGCGTCAAAGACTATGCGCTGCTTACGGCGGCAATCGAGCAGGTATCGCCTGTGCCGATGCGGTTTGATGAAATCGAAGGGGATGCCAAAGGCTATTACAGTGATGCAGACAAAGAAATCTGCATTCAGGTCGGCATGGGCGAGAGCCAGACCATAAAGACGATGATCCACGAGGTTGCTCATGCGATGCTGCATAACAGCGATTTGATGAAACAGCGTGGCGAAGAAAAAGACAGGCTCACGAAAGAAACCGAAGCCGAAAGCATCGCATTTACGGTCTGCTCGGCTCTGGGTATTGATACGTCCGATTATTCGTTTCCGTATGTGGCAAGCTGGGCCAGCGGCAAGGAAATGAAGGAATTGAAAGATTCGATGGATACGATTCGATTGACCGCAGCCGACTTTCTGGAAAAGCTGGAAGCGGCAGTCGCGGAAAGGAGCGCAGAGCGCATGACCGCGATGCAGTATGCGGAAAAGCTGATTGCCAATAAGGAGCAGGAAAAAACGATTTTTGATGATGAGCAGCGAAACCTCATCGTAAATTTCGCCTTCAAACTGGATGACCGGGCGGCAACGGAAGAACTGGTGAACGGTATTGCAGCTGCAGTGGCCGAGGATGACAAAGAAGAAGTCAACCGCCTGATGTACGATGCGCAGGAGAAAATCGAAAATCTCCCGGATGGGATGATTGGTCTTTCGGAAATGCACGACTATGGCTACCGGAAAGATGATGTGCTGCCGCTGACGAAAGAAGGCGCACGGGAGTGGCATCGGCTGGGTGAGAAGATTTATCCGCTGTTCCGTGATGGCACGGCAGGTGATTATGTAAGCCAAGAGGGAATCGAGCAGCACGATGGTATTTTCGGCATTAAGGCAGACGCATGGGATGCGATTCTGTTGGAGCAGCGGGAAGATTATGCAGAGGACGAGTATGCGCGCCCGGATTTTAAGCTGACAGTAATAAACCGTGAACAGGCTCTGCGGCTGTATGACGAGGGAAAGCAGATATATCTTGTCCGCATCAGCCCGTGGCCGATTCTTGTCACGGCGCGAGAGGAAATTGAGCGCGGAAGTGATACCTTCCAGATTGCAATAGCAGATTTGGAGCAGGAGCGGAACATGACAGAACAGGAAAATGTGCTGCTGTATGGCAACGAAAAGCAGTTCAGTATTTATCAGATCACCGCCCGTGACCCGGAACACGACTACCGCTTCATGGGGCTGGACTATGTGCAGAAGAAAGGCATGACGGTTTCCCGTGCAGATTATGACCTGATCTATGCCGCACCGCTTACGGACAAGGATACGCTGGATGGCATTTATGAACGGTTCAATATCCAGCGCCCGGCAGACTTTACAGGGCATTCGCTGTCGGTCAGTGATGTGGTGGTACTCAATGATGGCAGTACGGTCAAAGCCTACTATGTGGACAGTATCGGCTTTGCCGAGTTGCCGGATTTTTTCAAGGAAAGGAATATGGATTTGCAGAAAGAGAACCTTTTGAACGAAAAATTGCAGGAAATCGAAATCTTTGATAAGCCTGGTCTTTTCAGCAATGGCCGACTGCGGGATGAAGATGTGCCGGAGGGATTGTACCGCTATGACCTGCGCGGTTCGGACTATGACCCAGGCCAGCCCATTACAGTGGAGAAAACTGTGGTGGTGAACCATGCGGCATCTGTCCTGATGGCCGAAGAACTTGACCTTGGCGCGGAGGGGCGGCTGGAACTTGGCGAGGAAGGACTGAACTTCACAGGCGCAGAGTTGACCGTGCGAGAGTTCATGGAGGAACAGCAGCAGAAAAACAATGCACTGATCCACAGCGATTCCTACCATATCGCAGTGGAGGGGCATATCGGCACATGGTACGCTATTGATGAAACGGAAATTGGCGGCGAAAAGTTCTTCCTGCTGGAGCATGAGGAACACGGCGATATGGCGGCTTGTGTTGCAGTCAATGAGCATGGCAAGCTGGTAGCAGAAGATTTGTGGAACGGCTTCGATGAAGATTTTCAGGAGGCCGTGCAGAAATATCTCTCTGAAAAATGGAATATGCCGAAAAAAGAAGATGTGGTATCGGAGATTATTGAAAAGGCTGCGCCTGTGCTGGACAACAGCGCACAGGACTATTCGGATGTGCCTGTCTACTATGAGCCGTTCAGCTATGCCAAAGAAAATGACGAGGTGGATTTATACCGCACATCCTATCGGCTGAACAGTGAGTGCAAGCAGGCAATCCATGAAGCGATTGCGGACAATTATGACGGAATGTACCTTGGCGATGGTGCAGTCGATCAGGTGGTGCGGCAGTACGGCATGGAGCGTGTGGGCTACATCCTGGCGAACACTCTGCACCATAAAAGCTATGATGGCCGCTTTTCTCACGGCAATAAGGAATGGGCAGAGCAGGTCAGCACCCCGGAGCATAATGCAGACCGCATGACCTTCCGCACAGACTGGGTGGTTGACAGCCACCCGGCTATTCTGGATGGCTTTGTAACGATGTTCCGGGAAGAACTGGATGCGCAGAAAGAACAGGAACAGCCTTTCGTAAAGCAGTTCTATGTGGTCGAGAATTTGCAGGCCGCACCTTTGAGGATTGAGCGATTCGGAAATCTGGACGATGCAATGTCGCAGTATCAGGCACTTCCGAACCATTACATGAAAGCCTTGGGTGTGGAGAAGAATCCTGATCCTCTGCCTGGTTCGCTGGATATTTTGCAGTGCAGGAACGGCATTGATACCATTGTGGAGGACTACAAAACGGTTCCGGGCTGGGATAACCCGTATATCCAGAATCATATTGTGCAACCGTTGCAGGGGGCTTTGGCTGCGCAGGATGTGGAACTGGCCTACGAATTGCCGGATGCCTATTTCCACATCCAGACCTGTGACGATGGCTTTGACTATACCTTATATAATAAGGACTTCACGGAACGGGATGGCGGCATTCTCGAAACGGATGGAGATAAGTCTGTGCAGGATGCTATGACGGAATTGCTTGCAGAGTTTGGCTGCGATGCAGCACAGGGCAGGGTCATGGACGCGGCAGAACTGCGGGAACAGGCCGATATGGTGGCAGAGCAGCAGGCAGAGGTTTTGAAAGAAAAACTCGCCGCAGAAAGACCTGTGCCGGAAGAAACGCTCAGCTTTTATGTTGCGGAGTGTTTGGAGTTTACATTTGCGGGAGAGTTCCACGACCATCTGACAATGGAAGAAGCCTTGGAAGCCTATGACAAGATTCCGTCCGAACGGATGAATGCTGACAAGTGCATTGGATTCTGCATCGAGGAAGATGGCGGCTTTATTGGAATGTATGAGTTGGTCGTGAACGATAAAGTGCAGCGTGAGAACATCAACTCCATCAACTATTTCAGGGATGATAAGCTGGTGCAGCAGGCAATCTCCGATATGGAAAAGCTGATGGCGGCACGACAGCAGAGTAAGGAGCAGGAACGCGGCAGTACGAAAAAGTCTGTTCTGGATGCCCTGCGCAGTCTGAAAGCCAAGAAGCAGGAGCAGCCTGCACAGGAACAGGATAAGCCGAAGAAAGCGAAAAAGAAAGGGATGGAGTTATGAGCAATGTACGCTTTGATGAACTGGAATTGATGCTGATGGCGATGTTTGAGCAGCCGACACTCAAAGATACGATTCAGGTGTTGACGGAGGTTCAGCCGCTTGTGGCAGAGGATGCAGAGATGACTGCGCTTGTCCAGCAGACTATCCCCAAGATGCAGCAGTTGAATGAGCAGCAGTTCAAGGGGCTGGAACTGGAATGGTATAAGCCGGAAGAACCAAACAAGAAAACAGGGGTGGCAGAGAAATAATGGCAACAGATATGTTTATGATCTACCAGATCAATGATGCTGAGAAAAATCGGGAATACCGCTGCCGCAGTTATGCGTATCAGATTGAGCATGGCTTTATGATAACTACGGACAATTATGAAATCAGCTATTGCGCTAAAGCATCGCAAGGTCTGTTCCCGGCGAAAATTCGTGAAAACATGGAAAGCCTGAATCCAGACAAATTCAAAATCAGAAAATTTGGTGTTAGTGACGTTATTGCAATCACAGCGGCAGGAAAGACCGCATTTTACTATGTGGACAAAGAAGCACTGGTAAAGTTCAACGGCTTTCTGGCACCAAAAGCTGAGGGCAGCTACCTGATTTTGAATGAGGGTGGCTATCAGATAGAAGGCCAAACAGATACATGGAAAGTTATTGACGAAAAGAATGTGCAGGAGCAAAGATTTGTACAGCTTGTCTGTGAACAGACAAAAAAGCAAAAACCGGACATTGTTCTCCACGACAGCGGAGTTTTGGTGGCGCAGACGATTTACGGATTTGACAGTTCGGTTATGAAAAAAATCGAAAAGTTTCTTCGAGAACAAAAGCCGGAACTGCTGCATCATCAGAAGTTTTTGGAGAATGGCACCGCAGAACGTGCCAAAGAATCCGGCACAGAGCAGAATTACAACATGATTGATGGCTGTGTCAACAATAATCCGAAGAAACCGCGTATCATCGGAAATCGGATTTCAGTCCTTGACCGCCTGCACATCAAACTGGAAGAGCGAAAACAGAAAAGTCAGCCCCAACAGCAACAGCAGCAGGAAAGAAGCCGGAAAAATTAAAAATCCGATGCAGTGCAGAGTGGTGGTTCCATAAAAAGAGCCACCACTCTTATTTTGTAACCGAAACGGAAACAAAATATTATGAAACTAAAAAATAGTTTCCAAATGATTGATATTCTTGGCGAGAGAGCGTATAATATAAGTACAAGAATAGGAGGCGATTATATGCTGGATGTAAATATGATAATTGCAAATAACATTCAGGCTGAACTGAAAAAAGAAAACAAAAAGCAAGTTGATCTGGCGGAAGGAATCGGAGTCTCCAGGCAGACAATGAGCAAAATTATGAATGGTGCTAGAGCAATCAACGCGATTGAACTTCATAAGATTTCTGAATACCTTCATGTGTCGATGGATTCTCTGATGAAGATGCCGGAAAAGCCGATGGACACAAATGTAATCCATGCGTTTATGGGGCGTGTTAAAACTGAGGAAGCAAGAAAGGGAATCCGGCTTGCGGATGAACTGTCCGATATGATTCTGTTCCATACTAGGGTGTGCGAGAATGGCAAAAGGATGGAGCAGCCATGGGAGGATAAGTGATGAGCAATGTTCTGGAAGATAGCCTCTTTGTAAGCCAAAACAAGAAATTTGATGAAATCAAATCCATCGTCAGACAGTTCTCGGCAGAGTATGTCGGCAATTCCATTATCAAGGACAATATCTTTGCTGTTATACAGAACTATGCCAGGAAGAAAGAAATCGCGCTGGAACTGCTTCGTTACCCGATCCATGATGATGAATTATGGGCGTTGACTTTTTTGAAGCAGGATACGATTTTTGTGTGCGTAAATACAGCACTTCCGCTTTGTAAGCAATTTTTTGCGGCGGCGCATGAACTGTATCATATCTACTGCTATGTGGAAAATGCAGACCAGAGCTATATAAAAAATGGTTCTATGCTGGATTCGACAACAGGGGATGAAACAGGAAGAACGCAGGAGGATTTGGAAGCAAATGCCTTTGCAGGGCTGCTTCTGATGCCGGATCAACTGCTCCATGAGCAGATTCTGCTGTATGGGCTTGATAAAGATTTGGTTACAGTAGATTCTGTCCTGATGCTTATGGATATGTTTGCAATGCCCTATAAGGCAGTTGTACTGCGTTTGTTTGAAAGCGGAAACATATCTCATCAGCAGGCTGAAAAGCTGCTGGAGGCAGGCTCTGCGGACGTAATGGAAAGAGTATCGCTGACAGGTAAAGCAAAACGCTGGCAGCTCGATGGAAAAGGAACAGAATCTTTTGGCACACTCCTTGAGAAAGTTGAGTACAACAGACAGCATGAGTATCTGACGGAATCCAGAGAAAAAGAAGATGTGGCCTATCTTACTCAACTGAAAAAAGAGTACGGCTTGGATTGAGGGAGGTCAGATCGAAGTGAAAAGATACGCACTGCTGGATACTGACTTCATTTCCAAAACGCACTCTGTTCAAGATGATGGCGGCAATCATTTGATTGATCGGGTCATGGAATTGCCGGAGTATGAGTTCTTTTGTCATGCGCAAATCGTAACGGAACTCAATCGGTATAATGCTGATACGCCAATCTGGTTGAGTGAGAAGATTGGAGCGCAAAAGATAAAAAGCTACACGGATCAGGAAATCCTTGAAAGCCTGTCACTTGTGCGAGGACCGCTGGCGTGTGCGACTTATACGCAGATGTTAAAATTGGCCTGCGATGCCTTTTCTAAGGATTACTTTTCGGAACATTATCGGGCATTGGAAGAGGCTGATTACGCGGCAATATCGAGAGAGGACTATTTGAAAGAGCTTGAACGACTCGATATAGAAGTTGGTAAGAAAAACAATCTAGGGGAAATCAAGTCGTTTGTGCTATTACAGGTTCTGTCGGTGATGCTTGGTGAGCAGATCTATGTGTTCTGCTCCGATGATAAAAATGCTCGAAATGGAGCCACAAATTTTGAAGATGTTCGGTGCATCAGTCTGGTATCAGTATTCTCACGCTTAAAAGAAGAATCAAACTGGACACTTGCCGATGCTGAGCCGTACATTGAATCACTCATTGCGTTTTATCGGGATCATCACCAGACTACTTTCCGTGTAATGGAAGCGTCTGAGGTCAGAAGATTGCAACGGATACCATGCAGGCAGGTGTTGCAGGAAATCTTTGATGGGAAATTTATTGAACTAAAAAATGGTATGCTGCGGTACAAGCAGTAAGTGAAACGAATAGCCAGCGTATTGTGTGGACCACATGATACGCTGGCTATTTTTGTTTCTAGCGGACTTTGAAAACTGATTAGAGGGACGGTTCGTATTTTCGCGTGTGCTGCTGTTCGTGCTGCTGCACTTCTTGTTCTGCGCCGAGGATGCTGTCTACATTGGCACACACGGTCTGGAGTTCTTTGTGATAATCCTTGAAATAACGGTAAGTATCGTATTGGGCGTCCTTCTGAATCGTAAGCTGCTCTTTTTCTGCCCGGAGGTCTTTCATGGTAGGAAACTTCCCATCAGGCGAGTGCTGCTTCAGAATTTGAAGTGCTTCCTCATATTGGGCAAGTTCGTCCGAGTGAGCTTGACGGAAAATCTTCTTATTCGGAGCTTTTAGAAATTCTCCGTAAATGGATTTTGTGGAGAGATATTGACCAAGATAATGAATCTGCTCGTTTGTTTTTCGCAGCTTGCTTTCAGTGAGCTTTGCATCGCCGCGCGCTTTTGCCATTTTGGTATAGATGGCATCCGCAGTTTCGGAAAGATTCTCACGAGAATCATATCCATGCTCCTGCACATAGGCAACGGTCCGGGCCATCTGCTGCAGATTGGAAATTTTTACTTTCTGCGCATAAGCGCGGCTCTGCTGGGCTTTTACACAGGTCTGCAAGTCAATCACAAGGCGCAGATCGGACTTGATGAACAGTATGGCCATAGGATCATCTGCCGTCCAATGAGGGTTGTTCTGCATTGCTGTCCGTGCGTTTTCTGTAAAAATGCGGAGAAGCCTGTCGCGGTCATAATTGGAACCCAGTGCACGGGCTGAGATATACTTTTGTCGGTCAGCAGGCAGATAGCTGAATCGTCCTCGATGGTCTTTTACGGAAATTCCGTATTCTGCTTTCAGCAATCTCTGAAATTCTTCAAAAGATGTGGCACGTTCCGCAATGTCCGAAATGGCGTTGCGGATTTTTTCTTTGCCCGTTTCAAAAGTGGTGTGCATGGGAGTGATGCCCTCGATCATAAGCTCCATGTTGGTAATGTCCAGATTCTGCTGACCGCGCTGTTTGGCGTAATACTCCTGCGGGGAGATTCTGTCAGGGGCAGGGGAGAGCAGATCGACTTGATGCAGTCCCTCTCGCTGGCAAATGTTCATCAACGATTTCTGTAAGTGCTTCAAATAGTCTTTGGTAAGGTGGTGCTTGTAGCCAGCCTTACAGTCGATAGGCCGCTCTGTAAATGGCTGCGGGTCAACATCAGATTTGCGAAGGCTGTTGATTATGATGTGGGTGTGAATGTTGCCTGTGCCGTTTTTACCATCGGTGTGGGTACAGACCAAAGCCTGATGCCCCGGAAAATTGGCCTTTGCATATTCCATGCCGATGGCCTGCGCCCACTCACCAGTCAGGTTGTGGTCAGTGTTGTCTTTCGGATCGTGGCTGATGATGTAATGGTGGCTTTTGATTTCATCGTAAGTGTTGTTCTTGTTATACTCCTGGTTCAACAGTTCACATTCAAGGTCAAAGGTTTCGGGATCACAGTTCAATCCCTCAAGGTAAAATTCATCCCGGAGCATCATATTCCCGTTTTCATCAAGGACAGGAACCAGATGAAATTCATCATGCTGGTATTTCAGATAGTCGATGGCACTCCCGTAATTGGCATTTTTACTTGCGATGTGTTTTAGAATTGCCACGGTATACACCTCCAAGCTGAACGATTTCCTGCCGCAGTTCACGGATTTCCGCAATACACTTTTTCAGTTCTTCCAACATTCCGCGTGAAGACAGACCGCCGCCGTGAAAATAGCGGGCAATCTGGTTGAGGTTATTCCCGATGCCAGCAGCCTGAGCAGTCAACTTTTGAATTTCACCAATATCGGCAACGATGTTGTAGTTGACAGTCACTTTTTCAGATAGAGCCTGCTTGCGCACAAAAGTGGAGATGGGATAACCGGCATCTTTTGCATATCCGGCCACCAGTTCATATTCAATGCTGCTGAAACGAACCATTACATTGCTGGTGCGTCTGATGCTTTCTGCCTTTTTTGGTCGTGCCATAGTGTGATCCTCCTGCGCTTTTATAGTTGCGAAGCAACTCCCGATAAGCCGTAGGCGTTCGGCTGCGAACACATTCATGTGGGGCCAGATAGCAAAAATCTGAGATTTTGTGCGTACCGTGGGAATGGGGAACGGAATCCCCATCAAGATTGCCGGGGACGAAAATCACGAAAGTGAGTTTTGAGTTACTATAGGCGAATCTTGCGCTAAGAGAGAAAAACCCCAGTGTTTTACCGTATTCCGCAGGCCCATCAAAAAAGCTGCTTCTATAAATATGAATCCGAAGCCCCGATGCAGGATACACTTTTCAAAATTTCCTGTAATTTTTTCAAACACTGTATCCCCCAATGCCTTTCTGAATTCATATTAGTAAAGGGGGATTGATTTCCATGAAGCAGAAAGAACGATTTGACGAAAAGCCAAAGCAGGAGCATACGGAGCCTAAGCATCACAGAAAAGCCGTCATCAAGGGCATTACCGTATATGAATCGTTCCGGCCAGAAGGCAGCGAACTGTGGGATTGCCTGCTGCAGAGCATGGGAAAACACTGAGAAAAATTTTTTGAAATTTCAGAAAAATATACGCAGCAGCTTGATTTTCGTGTCGCAGCTTGGTAAAATACAGACGGGTTAAGTGAATAGTGCAATCAAAAGCCATTAAC
>OLPA01001463.1_pt1 | contig 19562 bp, 10 predicted proteins | sample 1672811 | NCBI WGS metagenome assembly OLPA01 (sample SAMEA3136726, study PRJEB25190) | human gut metagenome | biome: human gut; feature: human-associated habitat; material: faeces | place: Austria | collected 2013
CGATGGCAGCAAATAAGATGCGTATCCCGCTTGCTAAGATGGCAGTAGAAGAGACTGGAATGGGAATAGTAGAAGATAAAGTAATTAAGAACCATTATGCGGCAGAATATATATATAATAAATACAAAAATGAAAAAACTTGTGGAGTAATTTATCAAGATGATAGTTATGGAATTAAGAAGATAGCTGAGCCAGTTGGCATTGTAGCTGCTGTTATTCCTACAACAAACCCAACTTCTACGGCAATTTTTAAAACTTTAATTGCACTAAAAACTAGAAATGGAATTATAATTAGTCCTCATCCAAGAGCTAAAAAGTCTACGATAGAAGCTGCAAAAACTGTTTTGGAAGCAGCAGTAAAGGCAGGTGCTCCAGAAGGCATTATTGCATGGATTGATGTTCCATCTCTTGAGCTTACTAATATGTTAATGCAGTCTGCAGATATAATACTTGCGACTGGTGGACCTGGAATGGTTAAGTCTGCTTATTCGAGTGGAAAGCCAGCTCTAGGCGTTGGCGCAGGAAATACTCCTGCGGTTATTGACGAGAGTGCTAATGTAATTTTGGCAGTAAACTCTATTATACATTCTAAAACATTTGATAATGGAATGATTTGTGCTTCTGAGCAATCTGTAATAGTAAGCGACAAGATTTATGATAAGGTAAAAGACGAATTTGTTAAAAGAGGATGCTATATATTGAATCCTGAAGAGACTGAAAAAGTTCGTAAGACTATAATTATAAATGGAGCCTTGAATGCTAAAATAGTTGGTCAAAAAGCACACACGATAGCAGAACTTGCTGGAGTAAGTGTTCCAGAAAATACTAAAATTTTAATCGGAGAGGTTGAAAACGTAGATTTATCTGAAGAATTTGCTCACGAAAAATTGTCTCCTGTACTTGCAATGTATAAATCAAGCAGTTTTGACGATTCTCTTGAAAAGGCATATAGATTGATAGAAGATGGCGGACTAGGACACACCTCATCTTTATATGTAAATACTGTTACAGAAAAAGAAAAAATAGAAAAATTTTATAGCAAAATGAAAACTTGTAGAGTTTTAGTAAACACACCATCATCTCAAGGTGGAATTGGAGATTTGTATAATTTTAAACTTGCTCCATCTTTAACACTTGGATGTGGAACATGGGGTGGAAACTCTGTTTCAGAAAATGTTGGAATTAAACATCTATTAAATATAAAAACAGTAGCCGAAAGGAGAGAAAATATGCTTTGGTTTAGAGCACCTGAAAAGGTTTATATGAAGAGAGGTTGCTTGCCTGTAGCCTTAGAAGAACTTAAAAACGTAATGAATAAGAAGAGAGTATTTATAGTAACAGATACATTCTTATATGAAAATGGTTATACAAAAGTTGTAACAGACAAATTAGATGAGATGGGAATAGTTCACGAAACATTCTTCAATGTTGCTCCAGACCCAACTCTTGCTTGTGCAAAAGAAGGTGCAAAATTGATAGATGCATTCAAACCAGATTGCATTATAGCAATAGGCGGTGGTTCTGCAATGGACGCTGCAAAAATAATGTGGGTTCTATACGAGCACCCAGAAGTAGACTTCTTAGACATGGCAATGAGATTCATGGATATTAGAAAAAGAGTTTACACATTCCCTAAAATGGGCGAAAAAGCTTACTTTATAGCAGTTCCAACATCAGCAGGAACAGGTTCAGAGGTAACACCATTTGCGGTAATAACAGACGAAACAACAGGCCAAAAATATCCACTTGCAGACTACGAATTGCTTCCTAAGATGGCAATAGTAGACGCAGATATGATGATGAATGCTCCAAAAGGACTAACATCAGCATCTGGAATTGATGCCTTAGTTCATTCAATAGAAGCATATGTTTCTATGATGGCAACTGAATTTACAGACGGACTAGCAATAGAAGCAATCAAGACAATATTCGAATATTTGCCAAGAGCTTATGAAGAAGGAGCAAACGACCCTATTGCAAGAGAAAAAATGGCAAACGCAGCAACGATGGCAGGTATGGCATTTGCAAATGCTTTCTTAGGAATATGCCATTCAATGGGACATAAATTAGGTGATTACCATCATCTACCACATGGAGTTACAGTTGGATTGGTATTAGACGAAGTAATGAGATTTAATGCAGAAGAAGTTCCAACAAAAATGGGAACATTCCCACAATATGACCACCCACATACACTAAGAAGATATGCAGAAATAGCAGATAGCTTAAACTTAGGCGGGAACACAGACCAAGAAAAACTAGAAAGATTGATAAACAAAATAGACGAATTAAAAGAGAGAGTTGGCTTCAAGAAAACAATAAAAGACTATGGAATTTCGGAAGAAGATTTCTTATCAACATTGGATGAGATGAGCGAAAAAGCATTTGACGACCAATGTACAGGTGCAAATCCAAGATACCCATTAATAAGTGAGATAAAAGAAATTTATTTAAAAACATATTATGGAGGTGAAAGATAATGGAGTTTAATTTGATAAATCCAATAGCTGAAAGAAAAACAAAAACTGTTTACAGAGACGGAGATAAGACAATAAAATTATTCGTAGAAAATTACTCAAAGGCAGACATATTAAATGAAGCTTTAATTCAATCAAGAGTAGAAGAAAACACAGATTTAAAAATATCTAGATTACAAGAAGTTACAAAAATAAACGAGAGATGGGCTCTAATTACAGAATATGTAGAGGGAACACCACTAGATGTTTTAATGATAGGACATCCGGAAAAACAAAACGAATATTTAAACTTTTTCGTAGAAATTCAATTAGAAGTTTTATCGAAAAGAGTACCTCTATTAAATAGAATAAAAGACAAATATAGAAGAAAAATAACAGATGCTACAAACATAGATGACACGACAAAATATGAGTTGCTACAAAGACTAGAAGGAATGAAAAACCATGACAAACTATGTCATGGAGACTTCGTTCCAAGCAACATAATAGTAAAAGAAAATGGCGAATATGTGATAATAGACTGGGCACACGCAACACAAGGAAATGGCTCAGCAGACGTAGCAAACACATACTTAATATTCTCTATGAGAAATCAAAAAGAATTAGCAGAAAAATATGTAAATTTATACTGTGAGAAGACAGGAACGGACAAGAAAGAAGTACAAAGATGGATTCCAATAGTTGCAGCAATAAGAAAGACAAAAGGAAAAGCAGAAGAACAAGAAATGCTGGATCAATGGATAAACATAGTCGATTACGAATAAAGATTGAATAGCTTACTCTAAAGAGAGTAAGCTATCTTCCTGTTATTGTGAAAAAAATTAAAAATTTTATATTTTCTCTTTATTTTTAACAAGCTATTGTATATAATTATAGCAAGCAAAGAGGAGATGATTGAATAAAAATTACAAACCTTCAATCAAATTTTACCCTCAAGAAAGGAATACAACAAAAATGAATTTACCAAACAAATTAACACTATTTAGAATAATACTAGTTCCAATAATGGTTATAGTATCTTTTTTTGATATACCGGGAAGTTTTTTAGGCATATCTACAACAATGTGGATAATGGAATTAATATTTATAATTGCATCAATAACAGATAAACTAGATGGATATTTGGCAAGAAAAAATAATCAAGTAACTAACTTCGGAAAATTTTTAGATCCAATTGCAGACAAAATTTTAGTAGTTGCTGCCATGATTTTATTTGTAGAAATGGGAAGATTACCAGCATGGATTCCAATTATAGTAATATTCCGTGAATTTGCCGTTTCAGGATATAGACTAATTGCTGTACAAAACAGTGGCAAGGTAATTGCCGCAAATGTTTGGGGCAAATTAAAAACTGTTACACAAATGATTGCGATAATTTTAATGTTTTTAACAACACAGCCTTACTTTGCATTTGTTATTAGAGCAAAAACGGAACAAGATGCGCTTTTAAACAGTGCACTTACATATATGACAACAGGAGATTTTATAATGAATATACTAGCAAGTGTATTTATGACAATATCTGTAATTGCAACAATTTTCTCTGGATATGAGTATTTAAAAGGCGGAAAAGATTTACTAAAAGATTGTTAATACGAAAAAATAATACAATATTATCAATTTTGAATAGAGAACAATATATACATAAGAGATAAAGGGGATAAAACATGAAAAAATTAAAGAAAATATTCATTGCATTGCTTTTAATAACGTTTATTTCAACAGTTACGATTGATTATAAAACATCAATTGCAGATGTAGGAAGTTTTGAGGATTACGACAGTGGTAGCTCATGGGATAGCGACAGTTCGTGGGATAGCGGAAGCTCATGGAGTAGTTGGGACGATGATGATTACAGTTCTAGTTATGGAGGAACAAGCCATAGTAGTGGCGGAGGTTCTTCGTGGGGAACAATAATAACTTTTATTATTATAATTGCTATAGCTTATGCTATTTCTTCAAAGAATAAACACACTCCAATTAGACCAGTTCAACGTATCAACCAGCATCTAATTTTGATTCTGAAGAAAATGTTGAAAGAAAAGTTAAAGCTGTTGATGAAATGTTTAATAAAGAAGAGTTCTTATCTTGGACTAGAAGTTTATTCGTAAAATTGCAAGAAGCGTGGACTGCAAGAGATTGGAGTACTATTAGAGTATTTGAAACAAATGAGCTATTTGAACAACATCAAAAGCAATTACAAGGTTATATAGACAGAAAACAAATAAATGTAATGGAAAGAATTTGCGTATTATCAGTTAAGTTAGCAGACTTCAAGCAAACTGGAAATAAAGATGTTTTAACTGTTGTATTGAAATCTAGAATGAATGATTATATAATAGACGAAACAACAGGAAAAATAGTAAAAGGTGATAAGACAACTGATAGGTATAGTACATATAAACTTGATTTTATTAGAACAACAGGCGAAAAGACAAAACCAGGTTCTATTGAAATAAATACAACCAATTGTCCAAACTGTGGAGCACCAACACAAATAACATCATCAGGTAAATGTGAGTATTGTGGAAGTGTAATTACAACAGGCGAACATAGCTGGGCATTATCAAACTTAGAGAAAATAGGCTAAAACTTGTTCGGACATTAAAATAGGGTCTGCACAGGATAAATTATTAAAAGCTAAAAAATTTTAGGAGGAAAGAATTATGGGATTAATTAAAGCAGCAGCAAGTGCAATAGGAAGCACAATGCATGATCAATGGAAGGAAGCAATTAGATGTGAAAACATGACAAATGATATTCTTATGGTTAAGAAAACTACTCCAAATGGAGTTATATCAAACAAAAGTACAATTATAGTAGCACCTGGACAATGTGCAATTATATTTGATAATGGTAGAGTAATAGATGCAACGGCAGAAGAAGGAGTATATACTTTTGATAGTTCTTCTACACCTTCATTCTTTGCAGGACAATTTGGAGCAGTATTTAAAGAAATGTGGCAACGTTTTACATATAATGGAGCAAGTGCTAAACAACAGGCAGTATTTTTCTTCAACACAAAGGAAATAATAGATAATAAATTTGGAACAGCGGCACCAATTCCATTCCAAGATTGGTCACACCCAATACCAAACCAAATGACAAATACTTTAACACCACTAAGAGTAGAAGTAAAATGTTTTGGAAAATATACTTTTAGAATTGCAGACCCAGCTTTGTTTATGAGCAAATTAGCAGGAACTGCTGATATTTATAAAAAAGATGAATTAGTAGAGCAATTAAGAACAGAAGTTATGTCTGTATTTCAAAATGTTGCTAATGAACTTGGTACAGCTAAATACAAAGTTCCAGTTTTAGAAATGCCAAGTCAAACAGATGAAATAAGAGAAATGATGGACGAAAAGGTATTTGATGCAAAAATAAGAGAAAGAGGAATAGAAATAGTTTGCTTTGCTGTTGAATCTGTAACATTAACAGATGATTCTGCAAAGAAGATTGATGATTACGAATTAAGTTCAAACTCTTACATGCAACAAGGAAGAATGGTTGGAGCATATTCAAATGCTGTTGAAAATGCAGCAAAAAATGAAAATGGAGCAGCAAATGGATTCATGGGAATAGGAATGATGAACATGTCAACAAATGGAATGATGCAAAATGCTGCAAACGGACCATGGAATCAAAACAATGATGCGAGCAGAATGGATTTAAGTAAACAAGAAGAGGCTAAAGCTGATGATACAACAGCTGAAGGCTGGACTTGTGAATGTGGTCATGTAAATCCAGCAGATGGTAAATTCTGTAGTGAATGCGGTAAGGCAAAAACATCAAAAAAGGTTTGCCCAAAGTGCAAAATGCCAAATGATGCAGGTAACAAATTCTGCAATAATTGTGGAGAACAATTATAAAGTTTTGTAGGAGGAACTTATATAATAATGGAGTTAGAGCAAGCGAAAACAGAGGTTAAAGAACTTAGAGAAAAATTAGAGTATTATGCAAAATTATATTACGATATGGATAGCCCTGCAATAACTGATTACGAGTATGATATGATGATGAACAGATTAAAAGCTTTGGAAAAAGAATTTCCGGAGCTTATTACTCGTGATTCATTAACTCAAAAAGTTGGAGGGCATGTTAAAGAGGGATTTAAACAAGTGGTGCATGAAGTACCACTTCAAAGCCTTCAAGATATATTTTCTTTTGAGGAATTGAGAGACTTTGACACAAGAGTTAGAAAAGTTGCAGAGGAAAATAATGAAGAGCTAAAATATGTTGTAGAAACAAAGATTGACGGTCTATCTACAGCACTTAAGTATGAAAATGGTGTTTTTGTACAAGGTGCAACACGTGGAAATGGCTTGATTGGAGAAGATGTAACAGATAATTTAAAAACAATTTCACATATTCCAAAAGAACTAAAAGGAAAAATAGATATTACGGTTCGTGGAGAGGTATTTATCGGAACAAAAGAGTTCGAAAAAATGAACGAAGAAAGAGAAATATTAGATGAAACTCTATTTGCAAATGCAAGAAATGCAGCGGCAGGTTCTCTTCGCCAATTGGACTCAAAGGTAACTGCAACAAGACCGCTAGATATTTTTATATTTAATGTGCAAAAATATGATGAAGATACATTTGATTCTGAAAATTCACATTTTACAGAATTAGACAAGCTACAAAAATTAGGATTTAATGTAGTGCCGGTAAGAACATTATGTAGTACAATAGATGAAGCAATAGAAGCAATCAAAAAGATTGGAGAAGACAGAGAAAATCTATCATTTGGAATAGATGGTGCAGTTATAAAGGTTGATAATTTACGTCTAAGAGAGATATTAGGAACCACTTATAAAGTTCCAAAGTGGGCTATTGCATACAAATATCCACCAGAGAAAAAAGAGACAAAACTTTTAGATATCGTATGTCAAGTCGGAAGAACAGGAGCACTTACACCGACTGCAATATTAGAGCCAGTTAAGGTTGCAGGCTCAACTATTTCAAAAACAACACTTCACAATGAAGATTTTATAAAAGAAAAAGACCTAAAAATAGGTGATACAGTCGTAATTCAAAAGCAGGGAGACGTAATTCCAGAAGTTGTTGATGTTATAAAGTCGAAGAGAGATGGTACTGAAAGAGAGTTTGTTATGCCAACAGTATGTCCAGTCTGCGGAGCACCAGTAGTAAGAGAAGAAGGCGAAGCCGTTGCACGTTGTATAGGAATAGAATGTAGTGCAAAAATATTAAGAAATCTTGCACATTTCGTCTCAAAAGAAGGAATGGATATAGATGGGCTTGGAATAAAAATATTAGAACAATTAGTAGATAAAGGTTTAATAAAAAATATTGCTGACATTTACACATTAACAGCAGAAGAAATTGCATCACTTAAAAAGAATGGAAAGAAATTTGCTCAAAATCTAATAGATTCAATAAATGCAAGCAAAAACAATGATTTATTTAAGCTACTAACAGCACTTGGAATAAGACATATAGGAACAAAATCTGCAAAAGGATTGTGCAAAAAATACAAATCAATAGACAAAATTGCAGAAGCAAGTTTCGAAGAATTAAGCATGATAGATGATGTTGGAGAAATTAGCTTCACGGGCGATCTCAGCCTGGACGAGCTCTTCCTCGACCTCCGGCAGACCAGTGCCAGCAGGGATGAGCTTACCGATGATGACGTTCTCCTTCAGGCCGGCCAGCGGGTCGACCTTGCCCTTGATGGCGGCTTCGGTCAGGACACGGGTAGTCTCCTGGAAGGAAGCAGCGGACAGGAAGGAGTCGGTGGCCAAGCTGGACTTGGTGATACCAAGCAGGACCTGGCTGGCCTGGACCAGCTTCAGATCGGTCTCGCCGGCATCGATGCGGGCCTGGATCTCCTCGTTCTTGATCATGACATCGCGGCGGTTCACGATGCTGCCCATGATAAAGTCGCTGGAGCCGGAATCCTCGATGCGGACCTTACGCATCATCTGGCGGACGATGACTTCGATATGCTTATCGTTGATGTCAACGCCCTGCAGACGGTAGACCTTCTGGACTTCGCTGATCAGGTAGTTCTGGGTGGCGATGGGACCCTGGACGGCCAGAATATCCTGGGGATAAGCGTGGCCTTCGGTCAGCAGAGCACCCTTGGCGACGACGTCGCCCTCCATGACCTTGAGACGCTGACCGAACGGGATCAGGTAGCTCTTGGTGATGGGTGCGCCGTTCTCGTCCACGCCGTTGATCTCGGCATGGCGGGTCTTCTTGGTATCGTCGATGTGGACGGTACCGCCGATCTCGGACATGATAGCCATGGCCTTCGGGCGGCGGCTCTCGAACAGTTCCTCAACACGAGGAAGACCCTGCGTGATATCTTCGGCAGATGCGATACCGCCGGTATGGAAGGTACGCATGGTCAGCTGGGTACCGGGTTCGCCGATGGACTCGGCAGCGATGATACCGACAGACTCGCCGACCTTGACACACTCGCCGTTGGACATGTTGGAGCCGTAGCAGCGGGCGCAGACGCCGACGTGGGCACGGCAGGTCATGACGGAGCGGATCTCCAGCTCGGTGATACCGGCGTTGGCGATCTTCTCGGCGTCGAACATATCCATCATCTTGTCCTTGCTGACCAGGAGCTCACCGGTGGTGGGGTCCATAACGTCATGCAGGGCGTAGCGGCCGTTCAAGCGCTCCTTGAAGCTCTCGACAACGGAGTTACCTTCGCTGATCTCGCGGACCCAGATACCCTCGGTAGCGTGGCAGTCTTCCTCACGAATGATAACTTCCTGGGAGACATCGACCAGACGACGGGTCAGGTAGCCAGAGTCAGCGGTACGCAGAGCGGTATCAGCCAGACCCTTACGGGCGCCTCGAGAAGAAATGAAGTATTCCAGGATATTCAGGCCTTCACGGTAGTTAGCACGAATGGGCATTTCCAGGGTCTTACCGGCCGTGTTAGCCAACAGACCGCGCATGCCGGCCAGCTGCTTGATCTGGTCCATAGAACCACGAGCACCAGAGTCGGACATCATATAGATGGGGTTGCGCTGGTGGTGGGCCTTCAGGTTGTTGCTCAGAGCATCGGAGACTTCCTCGGTAGCAGCCTGCCAGATAGCAACGGTGCTGCGGTAGCGCTCCTCGTCCGAAATAAGACCGCGGTTGAAGTTCTTCATGACCTTCTCGATCTTCTTATCGGCGGCGGCCAGGATCGCGGGCTTCTCATCGGGGATGATGGCATCGGGAACGGCGACCGTGATAGCGGACAGCGTGGAGTACTTATAACCCTGTGCCTTGATCTGATCCAGCATCATGGCGCAGACTTTGGTGCCATGCTTGGTCAGGCAGCGGCTGATGATGTCAGGCAGACCTTTCTTGGTCAGCTTGTCGCTCTTACCGCCGGAAGCGATCTTCAGGGTACGGGGGTTCATCTCGTAGTCGAACTTGGTAGCCGGGTCGGTACGATCGACATAGCCCAGGTCCTGCGGGATGGGGTTGTTGAAGATGATCTGACCCATGGTGGTGTCGACCAGAGCGGTCTCCTCCACACCGTCGAAGGTCAGGGTGCGGCGCACCTTGATGGGTGCCTGCAGCGTGATCAGGCCGGAGGAGTAAGCCATCATAGCCTCGCTCTCATCGCGGAAGATCTTGCCGTGGCCCTTATCATCGGGGTTGACCAGGGTCAGGTAGTAGCTGCCCAGGATCATATCCTGCGTGGGCACGGTGACGGGCTCGCCGTCAGAGGGCTTCAGCAGGTTGCCGGAGGCCAGCATCAGCATCTTGGCTTCACGCTGGGCCTCGGTGGACAGCGGCAGATGGACAGCCATCTGGTCGCCGTCGAAGTCGGCGTTGAAGGGGGTGCAGACCAGGGGGTGCAGCTTGATGGCACGGCCCTCGACCAGGACAGGCTCGAAAGCCTGGATGCCCAGACGGTGCAGCGTAGGTGCACGGTTCAGCAGGACGGGGTGGCCCTTGATGACGGTTTCCAGAGAGTCCCAGACCTCGGGGCGGGCACGCTCGACCATCTTGCGGGCGGACTTGATGTTGTTGGCCTTCTCCTTCTCGACCAGGTCCTTCATGACGAAGGGCTTGAACAGTTCGAGAGCCATCTCCTTGGGCAGACCGCACTGATACATCTTCAGCTCGGGGCCGACAACGATAACGGAACGGCCGGAGTAGTCAACACGCTTGCCCAGCAGGTTCTGGCGGAAGCGGCCCTGCTTGCCTTTCAGCATATCGGACAGGGACTTCAGCGCACGGTTGTTGGCGCCGGTGACCGGGCGGCCGCGGCGGCCGTTATCGATCAGGGCATCGACAGCTTCCTGCAGCATACGCTTCTCGTTGCGCACGATGATGTCGGGCGCCCCCAACTCCAGCAGGCGGCGCAGACGGTTGTTGCGGTTGATGACACGGCGATACAGATCGTTCAGGTCGGAGGTGGCGAAACGGCCGCCATCCAGCTGCAGCAACGGGCGCAGATCCGGCGGGATCACAGGGATGACCGTCATGATCATCCACTCGGGGCGCTGGTTGCTCTCCAGGAAGCTCTCGACGCACTCGAGACGCTTCAGCAGGCGGACGCGCTTCTGGCCGTTGGCATGCTCCAGTTCCTCGCGCAGCTCGGCAGAGAGCTTTTCGAGGTCGATCTCAGCCAGCAGCTTCTGGATGGCTTCAGCACCCATGCCGGCTTCAAACGTATCCTCGTACTTTTCGCGCATCTCCTTGTACTCGCGCTCGGTCAGCAGCTGCTTTTTCTCCAGCGGCGTGAAGCCGGGGTCGGTGACAATGTAGTTGGCGAAATACAGGACCTTGTCCAGCTGACGGGGGCTGATGTCCAGCATCAGGCCGATGCGGCTGGGAATGCCCTTGAAATACCAGATGTGCGAGACAGGCGCGGCCAGCTCGATGTGGCCCATGCGCTCACGGCGGACCTTGGCGCGGGTGACCTCGACGCCGCACTTGTCGCAGATCTTACCCTTATAGCGGATGCGCTTATACTTGCCGCAGTGGCATTCCCAGTCCTTGGTAGGTCCAAAAATGCGCTCGCAGAACAGGCCGTCGCGCTCCGGCTTCAGGGTGCGGTAGTTGATGGTTTCAGGTTTCTTGACCTCGCCATAGCTCCAGGCACGGATCTGGTCGGGAGAAGCAAGGCCGATCTTGATAGAATCGAACTCTTTATTTTCCATTCAGCGAACCCTCTCATTTAATCGTGACGTAAACAGCATTCCGATCATTCACCGTCGAACAGGTCGTCGCCATTGTCGGCTTCGATCTGTGCCAGAGAAGCTTCATCCGGCTCCTCATCGCCCAGGTCGTCGTCAAAGCCTTCATCGGCATCCTTGACACTGTAATCATCCTGCAGCTCGCTTTCCAGCAGAACGTTATCACCGATATCGCTGTTGTCAAAGTTGGCATCGTCATCGTCATATTCCTGACGCATATCAACAGCGTTGCCTTCCTTATCCTGAACAACAATATCCAGGCCAAGGCTCTGCAGTTCTTTCAGCATAACGCGGAAGCTTTCGGGGATGCCCGGATTCGGCACATCTTCGCCCTTGACGATTGCTTCGTAGGTCTTGACACGGCCCACAACGTCGTCAGACTTGACAGTCAGGATCTCCTGCAGGGTGTAAGCCGCGCCATAAGCTTCCAGAGCCCAAACTTCCATTTCGCCGAAACGCTGGCCGCCGAACTGGGCCTTGCCGCCCAAAGGCTGCTGGGTAACCAGAGAGTACGGGCCGGTGGAACGGGCATGGATCTTATCATCAACCAGGTGATGCAGCTTGAGGTAGTACATATAGCCGACGGTAACACGGTTATCAAATTTCTCACCGGTACGGCCATCATAGACGACGCTCTTGCCGTCCTCAGGCAGCCCGGCCATCCGGAAGCACTCCCGGATATCCTCTTCGTGGGCGCCGTCGAAGACTGGGGTCATCACATGCCAGCCCAGGCGGCTGGCGGCCATGCCCAGGTGCACCTCCAGCACCTGGCCGATGTTCATACGGGAAGGAACGCCCAGGGGGTTCAGCACGATATCCAGCGGGGTACCGTCCTCCAGGAAGGGCATATCCTCCGGCGGCAGAATGCGGGAAACTACGCCCTTATTGCCGTGGCGGCCAGCCATCTTATCGCCGACGGAGATCTTTCTCTTCTGGGCGATGTAAACTCTTACCACCTCATTGACGCCGGGGGAAAGCTCGTCGCTGTTTTCTGGGGTGAACACCTTGATGTCCACCACGATGCCATACTCGCCGTGCGGCACCTTTAGCGAGGTATCGCGCACCTCTCTCGCCTTCTCGCCGAAGATGGCGCGCAGCAGGCGTTCCTCGGCGTTCAGCTCGGTCTCGCCCTTGGGGGTCACCTTACCGACGAGAATATCGCCGGAGTGTACCTCGGCGCCGACATGGATGATGCCTCGCTCATCCAGAGCGCCCAGCATATCATCGCCGACATTGGGGATCTCACGGGTGATCTCCTCCGGGCCCAGCTTGGTATCACGGGCTTCGGTCTCATATTCCTCGATGTGGATGGAGGTGAACAGGTCGTCCCGCACCAGCTTTTCGTTGATGAGAACGGCGTCCTCGTAGTTGTAGCCCTCCCAGGTCATAAAGCCGATGAGCATATTCCTGCCCAGCGAAACCTCGCCGTTGGCGGTGGCGGGGCCGTCGGCCAGCACATCGCCCTTCTTCACTTCCTCGCCCTTTACCACAATGGGCCGTTGGTTGATGCAGGTGCCCTGGTTGGAACGCAGCATCTTTACCAGCTCATATTCATGCTCCACGCCTTCCGCATCGGTCACAATGATGCGATCAGCATCGACATAGCTTACATGGCCGTCTTCCTTGGCAACCACTACTACGCCGCAGTCGTGGGCCGCCTTGTACTCCATACCGGTGCCGACATAGGGGGACTCGGTCTTGATGAGCGGGACGGCCTGACGCTGCATGTTGGCGCCCATCAGGGCACGGTTGGCATCGTCGTTCTCCAGGAAGGGGATCATAGCGGTAGCAACGGAAACCACCATCTTGGGGGAAACATCCATGTAGTCCACCTTGTCGCGGGGGACCTCCTGGACGCTGTCGCGGTACCGGACGGAAACCTTTTCGTTGACAAAATGGCCGTTTTCATCCAGCGGCTCATTGGCCTGTGCCACGATGTATTCATCTTCCACATCGGCGGTCATATACTGGACGGTATCCAGCACCTTGCCGGTGGCCTTATCTACCGGGCGGTAGGGGGCCTCCACAAAGCCGTACTCATTGATGCGGGCAAAGGTGGCAAGGTACGAGATCAGACCAATGTTGGGACCTTCAGGGGTCTCGATGGGGCACATGCGGCCGTAGTGGCTGTAATGCACATCGCGGACCTCAAATCCGGCACGGTCACGACTGAGGCCGCCGGGGCCCAGGGCGGAAAGACGGCGCTTGTGGGTCAGCTCGGCCAGGGGGTTGGTCTGGTCCATGAACTGACTCAAGGGGGAAGAACCAAAGAATTCCTTGACTGCTGCCATAACGGGGCGGCTATTGATGATGGCCTGCAGGGTGATGGATTCAATATCCTGGGCCTGTGTGGTCATTCTCTCCCGGATGACGCGCTCCATGCGGGCAAAGCCGATGCGGAACTGGTTCTGCAGCAGCTCGCCCACGCTGCGGATGCGGCGGTTGCCCAGGTGGTCGATATCATCGGTGGTGCCGAGATCGTACCGGAGGCCGCACATGTAGTTGATGGAGGCGTAAATATCAAATTTGCGGATGTTCTTGGGGACCAGCTCATCGGCGCGGCGGGTCAGCTCTTCGGCCATTTCCTCGCGGTTAAGGCCCATATCCAGGATCTCGGAAAGGACGGCAAAGCGCACTCTTTCCCGGATGCCCATGGCCTTCAGCTCTTCGGCGGTGTAGTCGGTAAAGTCGGCCATATCCACCATGCCGTTGGAGAAGATCTTCAGCTCCTCCACCCCATCGTCCTCGGCCATCTGCAGGCCGGCGGGGGTCAGGCCCTGGGTGGTGATCCAGACGGTATCAACGCCGTGGGACTCCAGCAGGCGGGCGTCGTCGCGGCTCAGCAGGGCGCCGGCCTCAAAGAGGATCTCGCCGGTGCGGGGATCGGCCACAGGGCGGGAAAGCACCTGGCCGGTGATGCGGGGCACCAGGGAGAGCTTTTTGTTGTACTTGTAGCGGCCCACCCGGGAAAGATCATAGCGGCGGGGATCAAACAGCAGCTGAGCGAGGTGCTTCACGGCCGATTCGATGGTGGGGGGCTCGCCGGGACGCAGCTTGCGGTAAACCTCCAGCAGGGCCTCATCGCCCAGCATTTCGGCATCCTTGCTTTCGGCGGTCTTTACCAGGTAGGCATAGCGGCCAAACACCTCGTAGATCTCCTCATCGGTGCCGCGCAGGTCGGTCAGGGCGTTATTCACATCGGCATTGATCTGCTCGACGGTGACATCATCCCGCAGGCGCAGCAGCGACCGGATAAAGGTGGTGATGGGCAGCTTGCGGTTTTTATCGATGCGGACGCTGAACACATCGGCGGAGTCGGTATCATACTCCAACCAGGCGCCGCGGTTGGGGATCACGGTGGAATCAAACAGTTTTTTGCCGGCGGGATCGTGGTGCATGCCGTAGTACACACCGGGAGAACGCACCAGCTGGGAAACGATGACACGCTCGGCACCATTGATGATGAAGGTGCCGGCATCGGTCATCAGGGGGAAATCTCCCATGTAGATGTCGGATTCCTTGATCTCGCCGGTGACTTTGTTGATGAGCCTGGCGCGCACGCGCAGGGGGGCGGCATAGTTTACATCCCGCTCCTTGCACTCCAGCAGGGGGTACTTTGGTTTGTCATCCAGCGTAAAATCAATGAAATCCAGCTGCAGATTGCCCTGATAGTCGGTGATCGAGGAGATGTCCTTGAATACGGCCCGGAGACCCTCATCCAGGAACCACTGATAGGAATTTTTCTGTACTTCGATGAGGTTCGGCATCTCGGCCACTTCATCGATGTGGGCAAAGCTCTGGCGGATATTTTTGCCCAGTTTTACGGGTTTGGTGTTTACCATCCGATGTTCCACTCCATTCCATCATTTTTTCGCCATCACTTGGACATCAATGACTGCATAAATATTTGTTGATTATGCACAGTATCACGAGAGTATTATCGTGACTTATGCACACTTGACAATACCGTTTAGTCATAAAAAGCCATTATGATACAGTATATTATTGTAGTCCCGAAACGGGGCCTTGTCAAGCAGAAATTCCAAAAAAAATGGTGAAATTTTAGTGACGGAAATTTTGACCAGAAACGCCCCGAAAGACAGCGAAACGCCCCGGACGCTATCCCATAAATGGGACAGGCCCGGAGCGTGATGACGCAGAGGGGAAATTACTTGTAGAAGGCACGCATAGCACGATAGGTCATGTAGACATCGGCCTTGGCGACGACCTCGAACGGGGCGTGCATGGAAAGCACCGGAACGCCCAGATCGACGGTATCGATATTGTGCTGGGAGACATACATGGCAACGGTGCCGCCGCCGCCCTGATCTACCTTGCCCAGCTCGCCGGTCTGCCAGCCAACATGCTCGGCATCCAGAATACGGCGGGCGAAGCCCATCATCTCAGCGGTGGCGTCATTGGTGCCGGCCTTGCCGCGGGCACCGGTGTACTTGGTCACCACGACGCCGTAATTGATGTAGCTGGCGTTGCGGCGCTCATGCACCTCGCCGTAGATGGGATCGAAGGCGGCGTTGACATCGGCGCTGAAGCAGTGGCTGTTAGCGGCCACATGGCGCACCTTGCAGCCGGCCATATCGGCCAGATCCTCAATGAAATCCTTGAGAAAGTAGGAGTTCATGCCGGTGGGGCCGTTGCTGCCGGTTTCCTCTTTATCCGCCAGAATGGTAACGGAGGTATACTCGGGGGATTTCTCATCGATCTCCGCCATGAGGATGGGATAGGCGCAGACGCGGTCATCGTGGCCGTAGGCGCCGATCATGGAGCGATCGAGGCCGAGATCCTTGGCCTTGAAGGCGGGAACGGCGCACAGCTCGGCGGAGAGGAAGTCCTCTTCCACGATGCCGTATTTTTCGAACAGCAGCTTGGCAATGGCGACCTTGACCTTCTCGGCGCCGGTGTCATCCCGCAGAGCGGCGCTGCCGATGAGGATATTGAGCTTTTCGCCCTCGATGCCCTCGGCCAGCGACTTCTTCATCTGGTCAGCGGCAAGGTGAGGCAGCAGATCGGTGACGCAGAATACGGGATCGCCCTCTTCTTCGCCGATGGCTACGGACAGGCTGGAGCCGTCCTTGCGGATGATGGTGCCGTGCAGCGCCAGCGGAATGGCGGTCCACTGGTACTTCTTGATGCCGCCGTAGTAGTGGGTCTTGAGGAAGCACTGCTCGCCCTCCTCATACAGGGGCCGGGGCTTGAGGTCCAGACGGGGGCTGTCGATATGAGCCACACCGATGCGGACGCCTTCGGCGACGCTGCGGCGGCCGAGGGTAGCGGCGATGAGGGCCTTGCCGCGGTTATTGAGGTAGACCTTATCCCCTGCCTTGTACTGCTTGGCGTGGTCAAAGGGGACATAGCCGGCCTTTTCCAGCATGGCTACGGCAGTGGTAACAGCCTCGCGCTCGGTCTTGGCGGCATCCAGGAAGGTCTTGTAGCCCTCGCAAAAATCGTAAGCAGCCTTCAGCTCTTCCTCGGACATGGTCTCGGTGAGATTCTTTGGGTTCATCAGCAGCTCCTCGCGCAGCTGCTCGCCCTTGGTTTTTTCACTCATGGGTATTTTACTCCTTTCGGTTTTTTGATAATTTTATGGATTTATAGGCACAAAAACCGGCGGCAGCGCTCCACCTCTTTTTCCAGGTGGGCAAGATCCGACGAATTTGTGATGACAAAGTGGGAGCGGCGGGTATAGTACTCGTCCTCGTGTTGGTTGCTCATACGGGCTTCGGCGGCTTCCCTGGTGATGCCGTCCCGTTCCAGCACCCGGCGCAGGCGCTCCTCCCGCGGGGTCACCACGCTGACAATAACATCGCAGAGTTTATCACCGCCGCTTTCAAACAGGGTGGGGGCGTCCAGCACGCAGGCGCGGCAGCCGGCCGCTTCAGCGGCATCCATGCGGGCTTCGCACTCCGCCAGGATAAGCGGAAAAGTGATGCCGACCAGCCGGCTCAGTTCCTCCGGCCGGGAGAAAACAATGGCGCCCAGTGCTTTGCGGTCGATGGTGCCATCCGGCAGGCGGGTGCCGGGGAAGGTCGCCGCGATGGCCGCGGTGCAGGCGGGGCTGTTATTCACCCCGTGGGCGATGGTATCGGCATCCAGGATTGCTACCCCGCCCCAGCGGCGCATGAGGGCGGTAACAGTGGATTTGCCGCTGCCGGTGGGGCCGGTCAGGCCGATGCGGAGCATGGGATCACCTCGGTTTCGGGTTGGGGTAGGAAGAAGCCGGTGGCTGCCAAGACGGGCGCCGACGGCAGCGGGGCAAAGCAAATAATCAGAGCTGGACCACCCGGAAAGCGGCGGCGCGCAGCAGGCGGTTATAGACGGCAAGTCCCATTTCCTCCGGCTCCGGGGCGTGGACATACACCTCGGTGGCCTGCAGCTTATCCAGCTGCCGCAGCACATCAAAGAGGTTCTGTGCCTGGGAGGGATAATCGTAGGCCACGCCGTAGCTGATGGTGGGAGCCTCCAGCAGGGAAACATCCTCATCGAAGCACATGGCGTAGAAGCCGTCCTCCTCCCCTGCCCGCTGCAGGGTCTCGTAGTATTCGTTCACCCGGGCGGCATAATCCTCCCGGCTGCCGCACAGCAGCGTAAGGGTGGCGGCAGGGGCGTAGTGTTTATATTTCATGCCGGGGCTGGGGGCCGCGGCATCCTGCGGGAGCATATGTAGGACGGCCTCGGCGACCGAGACGCATCCGCACCGCCGCTGGATCTCCTCCGGGGTGACGGCGCCGGGGCGCAGCACCTGCGGGGTCCCGTCCGGCAGGAAGCAGAGAACGGTGGATTCCACCCCGACGGTGCAGTCATCGCTTTCCACAATAGCATCCACCAGGCCCCACAGGTCATCCACACAGTGGCGGAAGGTAGTGGGACTGGGACTGCCGCTGCGGTTGGCACTGGGAGCGGCCAACGGCACACCTGCCGCCCGGATAACGGCACGGGCCACCGGGTGGCTGGGCATCCGGATAGCGACGGTCTGAAGGCCGCCGGTGGTGGTCAGGGGGATCTTGGGCGAGCGGGGCAGCACCATGGTGAGGGGACCGGGCCAAAAGGCTTCTGCCAGAATTTTGGCGTTTTCCGGGATGGCGGTCACCAGCTCCGGCAGAGCGGAAAGCTCCGCGATGTGGACGATCATAGGGTTATCGCTGGGGCGGCCCTTGGCGGCGTACACCGCCTTGACAGCCGCTTCATCATAGGCATTGGCGGCCAGGCCGTACACCGTTTCGGTGGGAATGGCGACCAGTCCGCCGTGCGCGAGGATATCCCCGGCGCGCAGCACGCCCTCGGCGTCCTCAGCGGGGTCATATATTCGGATGAGTTCGGTTTTCATCATAATTCGGGATACTCCCTGTTCTGCAGTTTTTCGGCCTGCTCGTGCGCCAGCAGCGGCTCGATGAGCAGGTCAAGGTCGCCGTTCATCACGGCATCCAGTCGGTACAGCGTCAGCTCGATGCGGTGATCGCTGACCCGGTTCTGGGGAAAATTGTAGGTGCGGATGCGCCCGCTGCGGTCGCCGGAACCCACCTGGCGGCGGCGGTCGGCGGCGATGGAATCGTTCTGAGCCTGCTCGGCCTGCTCCAGCAGGCGGCTGCGCAGGATCTTCATGGCGCGGTCTTTATTTTTATACTGGCTTCGCTCGTCCTGGCATTCCACCACCAGCCCGGTGGGCAGGTGAGTGATGCGGATGGCGGACTCGGTTTTATTGATGTGCTGGCCGCCTGCGCCGCTGGAACGGAAGGTATCAATTTTGAGGTCCTTGGGGTCGATGTGAATTTCCACCTCATCGGCCTCCGGCAGCACCGCTACGGTCACGGCGGAGGTCTGTATCTTGCCCTGGCTATCGGTGACGGGCACCCGCTGCACCCGGTGGATGCCGCTTTCAAACTTTAAG
>OLPA01001465.1_pt1 | contig 19544 bp, 19 predicted proteins | sample 1672811 | NCBI WGS metagenome assembly OLPA01 (sample SAMEA3136726, study PRJEB25190) | human gut metagenome | biome: human gut; feature: human-associated habitat; material: faeces | place: Austria | collected 2013
CGTTATCATCGTCACCGACCGCCGGGTGCTGGACAGCCAGCTGCAAAACACGGTCTACCAGTTTGACCACGTGGAAGGCGTGGTGCAGAAGATCGACAAAAACGCCGCCCAGCTCAAGGATGCCATCGAGACGGGGGCGGGCATCATCATCACCACGCTGCAAAAGTTCCCGGTGATCTACAAAGAGGTGAAGGCGGGCAACAAGCGCTTTGCGGTAATTGTGGACGAGGCCCATTCCTCCCAGACCGGCGACGCCGCCCGCAAGCTCAAGCGCGCTCTGGCGGATACCGAGAAGGTGCTGGAGGAATACGCCCGGCAGGAATACCAGGAGGAAGCCCAGCGCAAGGACGACGAGGACAAGCTGCTCGACGAGCTGGCCGCCCAGGGCCAGCAGGAGAACCTGTCCTTCTTCGCCTTTACCGCCACGCCCAAGGAAAAGACGCTGCAGATGTTCGGCCGCCGGGATGAAAACGGGAGGTACCACCCTTTCCACATCTATTCCATGCGGCAGGCCATCGAGGAGGGCTTCATCCTGGATGTGCTGCAAAACTACATGACCTACAACATGTATTACAAGATCGCCAAGGCCATTCCGGATGATCCCGAGCTGGACACCGCCGCGGGGGTGCGGGCCATCCGCCGCTTTGAAACGCTGCATCCCCACAACATTTCCCAAAAGACGACGGTCATGCTGGAGCACTTCCGCAACGTGACCCGCCAGAAGATCGGCGGCCGGGCCAAGGCCATGGTGGTCACGCCTTCGCGCCTGCACGCGGTGCGCTATCTGCTGGAATTCAAGCGCCAGATTGAGCAAAAGGGCTACAAGGACCTGGACGTGCTGGTGGCGTTCTCCGGCGAGGTGGAGGACGGCGGCACCACCTACACCGAAGAAAAGATGAACCAGTACCGTCCGCAGCCCGGTGAAGCGCCTCAAAATGTAAAGGAAAGCCAGCTGCCGGAGGTCTTTCACAGCGACGCCTTCGGCATGCTGATCGTGGCCGAGAAGTATCAGACGGGCTTTGACGAGCCACTGTTGCACACCATGTTTGTAGACAAGCAGCTCTCCGGCGTGAAGGCCGTGCAGACGCTCTCCCGCCTGAACCGAACAACCCCCGGCAAGCAGGATACCTTCGTGCTGGACTTCGTCAACTCCGCCGAGGACATCCGCAAGGCATTCGAGCCCTACTATGAAGAAACCGTGCTGGAGGAAGAAACCGACCCCAACGTGATCTACGACCTGAAAAACACGCTGGACGAATCCCGGGTCTACCAGCAGGCGGAGATCGACCGTTTCGCGGAGATTTTCTATGCCGGCAAAGCACAGACGCGGGGCGATATGGGCCGGCTGGAAAGCACCCTTCGTCCGGCGCTGGACCGTTTCAGCGCGCTGGAAGAAGAAAAGCAGGACCTGTTCAAGTCAACCCTGGCGCGGTTCAACCGCATCTATGCCTTTATCACGCAGGTGTGCCGGCTCTTTGACCGGGAGATTCACAAATTCAGCGTATACGCCAAGTTCCTCGCTTCCCTACTGCCCAAGGGCGGCCATGAGCCGGTGCAGGTGGATGACAAGGTGCTTTTGGAGTACTACCGGCTGGAAAAGGACTACGAAGGCGCCATTGAGCTGACGAGCACCGAGGAAGGCTTCCGGCCCATCACCGGCGAGGCGGGCCGGAAGGAACAAAAGCGCGACCCGCTGACGGTAATCATTGAGAAGATCAACGAACAATACGGTACGAGCTTCACGGAACTGGACAAGGTGCTGCTCCAGCTGGAAAACGACTATGCCGCCCAGGACAAATGGCACAGCTACGCCCAGAACAACGACCGCAAAACCTTTATGCTGCTCTTTGAGAAGGACTTTCCCAACATGGCCGCCGCCCGCTATGAGCAAAACGAGGGCTTCTTCGTGAAGATGTTCTCCGAGCCGGACATGATGCGGCAGGTCATGGAGACTGTGGGGGCGGTGCTGTATGAGAGGTTGCGGGGAAATTGAAGCAAGCTCGCTCCGCAATCGGGTGTATTAAAGATGTTTGAGGAACGAGTTTCACTAACACCAGAAAATGCCCAATGATTACAGCATCTGGCTGCGAACCGGATGCCCAAAGGAGTCAAAAAAATGAGCCGTTACACCCCGCCCTATCAGCTGACAGATGCCATCCTGGCCCTTTCCACCGAAATTGCAGCCAAGGTCAAGGAAATCTCGATCCGCAGTACGCTTTCCACGCAGCCACATCTTCATCGTGCCAACCGCATCCGCTCTGTGCATTCCTCTTTGGCAATTGAGCATAACAGCCTCACCCTTGGCCAGGTAACCGCTTTGCTCAATGGCAAGCGCGTTTTGGCTCCTGCACAAGAGATCTTGGAGGTGCAGAATGCCTTTCGTGCCTACGATCTTTTGCCTTCGCTCGATCCATATGACCCCGATGACTTGCTCAAAGTTCACCGCGTTATGATGGAAGGGTTGGTAGCGGAGACGGGGACGTTCCGCAATCAGGGCGTTGGCGTGTATGCGGGGGATCGTCTAATCCATGCTGGAACACCCGCTCAATATGTGCCGGAAACCATGCAGCAGCTCTTTGACTGGCTGCGAAATACGCAAGCGCACCCGCTCATCAGTTCCAGCGTGTTTCATTATGAGTTTGAATTCATTCATCCGTTTGCCGATGGAAATGGCCGGACGGGCAGGCTTTGGCAGACGCTCATCCTGCAAAAATGGGAGCCGATCTTTGCCTACCTGCCGGTGGAATCCATGATCCTGGCACATCAGAGCGATTACTATACCGTGCTGAACGCAGCCAATACGCAGGGCAGTTCCACCGTGTTTGTTGAGTTTATGCTTGAAATGATTTTGGATGCCCTCAAAAACGTATATGTGGAACAACACGGCTCCTCTGCTGGTCTGTCTCGCGAAGAACAGCTGTTGGCTCTTCTTCGGCAAGACGGTCACATGACCATTCCCCGCATGGCTGAACGACTCGGGATAGGAGAACGCCAAGTTCGCCGGCTACTAGCCTCGCTCAAAGACCAGGGCCGCCTTCGGCGCGAAGGATCAAGCAAATCAGGACGCTGGGTTGTTATCGCCATGTCCTGATAAATGTCCGGTTAAATGTCCTGATAATATACGTTGCTCCTTTGTGGTGACTTAGCAAGATAAAGCGTATCGTTAAAATAGTTAGATGAATCATTGCTACTGCACGAGTGGTCGAAATGAGGAAGTTACATGAACGTTGAAATCGCCAGTGCATTATATAGATATTTTGAGGCTCTGTATGAGCTTAATCAGAATATCATGGTTTTGTGCGGCATCGATGTATTGGATAATCGTGGAGAGTATGAGAAAAATATTGAAAATGTGATCCACCTGGTGCCGAAACTTGTCCCGTACAAATATGATAAAAGGAAAAAATCCTATAAGTTGGAAAATGGCGATGGTTTGTTAGAGTTTGAGAGTTCAATGCCGTTTCTCAGAACAGACTATGAACACATCTTGCAATGTCATTATGCTTGCTTGAGCGACATCAAAACAATCCGAAACAAGTTAGAGCATAGGATGCATGGCGTGAATATAAATTCATCGGGAAGCGGGAGTTTCTGTCTTTTTGAAATGACTTATCAGGTGGATGAAAAAAACATTCGCATTACAGCAGGTGAATTGATTGGCCTTGTGAGAGAACTGAACGTACTGTTTGCAAAGATTCAAGAGCAAGTAGCAGCATTTGCTTATCAAAATGACAAGTTTCCATATCCATATTACAGAAAAATAACGAGATTTTCCTTTGAAAACTTCAATCAAATCTATGAATGCAACCTGCTCCGAATATTTGGAAAGGCATTACTTCCGTTTTAGGAGCGCATAACAAGCGATAAGCGCCCCAAAACAATAGAGGGGCTACCGAGCCGGGTGTTCCAGCGGGTAGCCTCTTCGTTAATTCAAATCATCGCAAAGTGTGCGAGTGCCTCCTCAATCGCCGCCTCCTTGTCGGGCGGGCAGAGGTGCATCTTCGGGTTATCGGCCTTGGCATTGTTGTAGCATTCGCGCTCAATGATGCCGTGCTTGCGCTTTACCTGCGCGATGTACAGGGGCGTGACGTTCAGGCCGGTCTGTGCCTTGACGCGCGCCTGGATTTCGCCATAGGTGGCTTTGCTCTCGGCCTTGGTGACGCTGAGCTCATCCGTGTCGATGCCGACCCTGACGATATCATCGGGGCGCTGTTGGACCAACAGCATGACAGTTTCGACGTAGGCCTGCTCGAGAAAAATATCTAGCCAAATGTAACCGACCAAGTCATACGTCATTCCCAAATACGGGCTTATCTCCTCCTCAGTTGAGTAGAAGAACGCAGATTTTACAGGGCAGTCACATCTGCTGTATCTCGTTTTTGAGCATACGCTTGATTTTGTCGCTCATGGTTTCGGTGCTGGTATTGCTGAAATGGACGCGCACCTTGTAGGTGGTCTTGCCGATTTTCTTTACCAGCGCGGGGGCGTCCTCCGGCGCTCTGGCCGGGGTGGTGTCTGCGGTCTGCATGGTACGGGTTTCTTCGCTCATGGCGCTCCTTTCTCCGGGTGGGGCTGTGCCGCCCGGTAAAAAATCAATCCTGCTTGCGGTTCACAATGTCTTTTGCCGCCTGCCTGGTGGCCCCGGCGTTTTCCTCCCGGAAGTTCTTCCCGGCAAAGAGGATGGGCGCACATCGTTCCAGGATGCGGTCATAGATACGGGCATGGGCCAGGTCAGGCGGGTTCTTGAGTTCGGCCAGTTTCAGGTTGGTGGTGATTATCATGGGCCTGCGGCTGCGGTAGCGGCTGTCAATGACGAAAAACATCTGCTCCATCGCATACTCGGTACTGCGCTCCACACCCAAATCGTCAATGATAAGCAGGTCATATTCGTCAAAGCTGGCAATAAACTCTGACCTGTCCTCAGAGAACATCCCGGTCAGGCGGTTCAGGATGGTGGGAAAGTTCGTCATCAGCACCGGCACATCCCGGTCAAGCAGGGCGTTGGCGATACAACCGGCGAAAAAGGACTTGCCAGTTCCCACATCCCCAAACAGAAGCAGGCCGGTGTTGTTTTTATATGCCTCCTTCCAGTTCTCCACATAGGCGCGGGCCTTGTCCATCAGAGGATTTTGGCCGTTGTCGTTGGCAAAGGTGTAGTCATAGAGATAGCGGTCTTGCAGGCCCTGGGCCTTCCGGCGCTTGATGCGCTCCATGCGGCGCTGCCGTTCCTCGGCGGCCTTGCGCTGTTCCTCGGCCTCCCGCTGACACTGGCAGATACAGCGGGGCATGAAGTAGCCGGGTTTCCCAAAGCATGGCACAACGGTCTGCCTCTGGCCACCGCATTTCTTACAGTGGATGAGACCGTCTGACAGGTCTATATACTCGTCCTCAGCCAGTTCCACACCGGCAGCTGCCTTGTCGATGAACGCCCGGATTTCTGCGGTAATCTCAATCATACAGTTTCATCCTCCTTTACGCTGTAATCCCGGTTGCGTGAGGGTGTGATCGTTTTTTTAGCATCCTCACCGGCCCAGCGCCGGATGGTGGCGGCATGGCTCTGATACCACTTGCCGGTAGAAGCCATGTACTCGGACAGCTTTTCGATGTACTGGCCCCATACAGTGGGAAAGCTGGCCTGTAAGTCTGCCAGTTCCCCGTCCGTCAGGAAAACATTCTGGTAACGGCCATAGGCGTGGGCGGGGTGTCCCTTCTCTATCTCTCTCTTTATCTCTATCTCTTTCTCTAACTCTATCTCTATCTCTGGTGGACGAATGTCGGACAAATGTCCGCCTTTTGTCCGGGGCGGTAAAAGTGCCTTGTTTTCCAGCCTTGCAGCCCGTTTTCGCTCGGCTTCGGTAGAGGACTGTCCTATCATCAGCTCAATGTCGGTCATATAGAAAGCCCCGCTGTCAAGCTGCTCCACAAGCCCCAACTGCCGGAAAATCTCTAAAGCCCTCTCAACCGTCCCTATCTGGTGGCGGGTCAGTGTCGCTATCATCTGCGCTGTGTAGGGGATATGCTCGTCAAGCTGCAACTTCCCGCCGTTTTTCAGCGATTTTAAGTACAGCTTCAAGAGGATATTGGAATATAAAATCCCGTCTTTCATATCTTCCAGCAGCACAATGGAGTCGCTGTCAAAAAAGTTCTCTTTCAGCTTGAGGTAGTAATACTTGCGGTTATCTGCCATTGTCCCTGTCCTCCTTTTTCCGGCGTTTGGAGTAGTAGCGGGGGCAGAGTATGATAACCGCCCGGAAGCTCTGCTTGCAGCTATGGGTACAGCCCCGGCAGAGGTCGTTGTATGTGATACGGTCGCAGGTGGTATTCCCGACTTTCACTTGCCGCAGGAAAAAAGACCATTCCAGCCGCCGTTTCTTGCTCATTCTTGGCATGGGTGCGCTCCTTTCTGCCGTTTCCGCTGGTGTGGCGGTATCGGCGGTAATTCTGTATCATCTCGGTATCATTTTCGGGGTTTTTCTGCCCTGTAAGCCCGTTAAAAAATCCTTTGGTATTGCGGATAGGGTGCGGGGCAGCCCCCTTGTTCTGTATGGGTTCGGGTACATTTTGGGGCGGTTTTTATCGCTCCTGTTCCTGCCTTTTCACAGGCTTGCGTTCCCGGCGTAAAATCTGGTCGATATTGCCCTTGACAGTCTGTAAGCGGCGGTATTCCTCCCGTTTTGCCCGGCATCTCCGGTGAAATACTCATAAATGTACCACGCAGCAACCAGATCGTAAATGCCTGATTAAATGCCGCATTTACAAATATCAGTCCGACAATACTGTCCGTAAATCCAAGAACTGCCATAACCTTATAGATACCGATTACCAGTACCACCGGCGCAAACATCTGCGATACGATTACGAAACCAAGAAACGCTGTTTTTCCCTTAAATTTCATACGTGACAACGCATATGCCGCCGGAATTCCGCAAAGCATTGCAAGTAATGTAGATCCTCCGGCAATCAGCAGTGAATTAATTGCATACTGCGCCAATGGAGCTCTTTTCCAGACATCAATAAAGTTAGACCACATCGGTTCAACAGGTAAGATCGTACCATTGACAGAAAAAATTTCCGCACGGCTCTTCAATGCCGAACAAAACATTGCAAAATATGGATATAATGTAAAAATACATATATTTTTTAAAATATACTTGATTTTCATGAATATATAGTATATAATATTATCGACATATGTCGGTAATGGAGGTGAGTTATGTCAAGACCTTTTAAATGCAGAAGAATATGTGAAGAGCCTAAGTTTAACAGTTTTGCACCGCTTGGCGTTGAAAATGCTGAGAAATGTATGATTTCTGTTGATGAGTATGAGGCGGTAAGATTAATTGACCTTGAAAAAAAGACCCATCAGCAGTGTGCTGAACTTATGGGAGTTTCAAGAGTTACGGTTACAGATATGTATGAAAAGGCACGTTTTAAAATTGCTGACAGTATTGCTAATGGAAAAATATTATGTATCACAGGAGGAAACTATCGGATTTGCGAAGGTTCGGTAAACAAATGCTGTGGAAAAAGGTGTAAAAAATTAAAATCAATAAAAAATTTAGTTGTAAAGAAAAAAGGAGAAGGTAAAATGAAGGTTGCAGTAACTTATGATAATGGTGAAGTGTTCCAGCATTTTGGACATACTGAAAATTTTAAGATTTATAATATTGAAGACAAAACGATAATTGACTCCAATGTTGTTAACACCATGGGCAGCGGTCACGGGGCTCTTGCAGGTTTTTTAGTTGAAAATGAAGTTGATACTTTGATTTGCGGCGGTATAGGAGGAGGCGCCCGGAATGCTTTATCTGAGGCAGGTATCACCCTTTATGGCGGTGTTTCAGGAAATGCTGACGACGCTGTGAAAGCATTGATAGATGGAAACTTGGGTTATAATCCTAATGTTAAGTGCAGTCATCATGAACATTCATGCGGCGAACATAAGTGCGGAGAAGAGAAGCACGGCTGCGAAGGCAAATAAGATAATGATTAATGAAATAAGTATAGGAATTTTATAATAAATTCTGTGATTTTTATAAATTTGCAACATATGTTTTAACATGCTATATAATTAATTTGTATTTAATGGACTGCTGCGCGAATTCAGCAGTCTTTTTTTATCACTTATCTTAAAACTAGTTTGTAAAATATCATATTACTATTGGTGAATGGAATATGTTTTCGAAGTTTTTATAATAATCAAAGTTATTATAGTAATAAATTATTGTAAATTATTTGCAAGGTTAACAGAAAACTAGACAGAAAAATTAAGAGTGTTTTTTTGTAAACAACGGTATATAGGATAATATTTTAAATAAAAAGTTATATAAAAATGAGGTATAGTATGAATTGTATGGCTTTGACTGAACCTGAAAGACGGGTGTGATTCAAAGTGACTTGTTTTGATTAATTTACAATGTCAATAATCAGACTTAGTTGTGAAGGCGGATGAAATCTGCTGCGTAAGGTGCGCAGTTGCTGAAAATTTATTAAAATAAGGTTTATAATGAACTTTTCTAAGTATGTTTGCGCTTAGCGTGATATGACGGCTCACCTGTCGAAGCGTGCAAGCATGCACTGCCGTTGTTTGCATAAAACACATTTAATTATCTTTTAATTATTGCAGCCTTGCCAATTATCGGGCTCTTACATTAACAGCTGACTGTATTAAAATAAAAAATAATTAATGAACAATTTGAATATATTTAACAAAAAAATCCCTCTGTGAATTTTCACAGAGGGAGAGAACTTTTTATTTAAATAATCAGTATTATTAAGTGAGATTATTTAAATTGTTTATATGATTAATATATTCGTCTTTTGTATAGAAGTTTAAGACGTCGATGTCTGTTTGCAGTTTTTTAAGAATTTCGGCGGTCGAGTCAGAAGAACCATAATCGACAACTGAAAGTCCGCTGACTGTTATGTTTGCGTTTCCGGAAGTCAATTTCCCGGACAGCTGTCTCAAAAGCCCCTCCACATCGTTTTCCTGATTCTTGACAAATACGACAAGTTCAGACGGAACCTCAGTTTTTTTCTCATGACTGAGTCCTTCCACAATGCCATAAAGGAATGTAATAAGACCGATTATTGCAAATATACCAACAAACACCAACAAGATTTGATTTATCATACTGCCATCAACTCCTTGATAGTAGTATAATATGCTAAAAACCTCTATTTGTGATGATATTTATATTAATACATTCCGCCGCCTGCGCCCATAGCAGCAGCTGCAGCAGCGTCAGCAGCCGGGTCAGGCTTATCAGCTACAACGCTTTCTGTAGTAAGAATCATAGACGCAATGCTTGAAGCGTTCTGGATTGCGCTTCTTGTAACCTTTGTCGGGTCTACTATACCAACTTTGAGCATATCAACATACTCGCCTGTGAGAGCGTTGTATCCAACACCAACTTCACTGTCTTTTATCTTATTAACGATAACGCTTCCCTCAACACCGGCGTTGTATGCGATTTGTCTAACAGGCTCTTCAAGAGCGTTCAGCACGATTTGAGCACCTGTTTTTTCATCTCCTTCGAGTGAGTTCATAAGTTCTTCGATAGCCGGGAGAGCATTAATAAATGCAGTACCGCCGCCTGCTACGATACCTTCTTCAACAGCTGCACGTGTAGCTGCGAGAGCGTCTTCAATTCTGAGTTTCTTTTCTTTCATTTCAACTTCTGTAGCTGCGCCTACTTTTATAACGGCAACTCCGCCTGAAAGCTTAGCTAAGCGTTCTTGAAGCTTCTCTTTGTCAAACTCTGATGTTGTTTCTTCGATTTGAGCCAATATCTGATGAACTCTTGCGTTGATGTCATCTTTGTTGCCCATTCCGTCAACAATAATAGTATTTTCTTTTGTAACTTTAACCTGACGCGCACGGCCGAGCTGGTTTGTCTGAGTTTCTTTTAAGTCGAGGCCAAGCTCATCTGAAATCACCTGTCCGCCGGTCAGAATAGCGATATCCTGAAGCATTTCTTTTCTTCTGTCGCCGAATCCCGGAGCTTTTACAGCTACGCATGTAAATGTTCCGCGGAGTTTGTTAACGATAAGAGTAGAGAGAGCCTCTCCTTCGATATCTTCAGCAATGATAACAAGCTTTTTACCTTCCTGAACGATTTTCTCAAGCAGAGGAAGAAGTTCCTGAATGTTTGAGATTTTTTTGTCTGTGATAAGGATATAAGCGTCGTCGATTACAGCTTCCATCTTTTCGGTGTCTGTTACCATGTAAGGAGTTATATAACCTCTGTCGAACTGCATACCTTCAACTATTTCAGAATATGTCTCAGCAGTCTTTGATTCTTCAACAGTAATAACGCCGTTGTTTGTAACTTTCTCCATAGCTTCGGCAATAAGTGTGCCTACTGTTTCGTCTGCGGCAGAGATAGAAGCTACGCGGGCTATATCGTTCTTTCCGTCGATAGCCTTGCTGTTTTCAACAATTTTGTCAACAGCTACGTCAACAGCTTTCTTGATACCCTTTTTAACTATCATAGGATTAGCACCGGCTGTAACGTTTTTCAGTCCTTCTCTGACTAGCGCCTGAGCTAAAAGAGTAGCGGTAGTAGTACCGTCTCCGGCTACGTCGTTTGTTTTTGTAGCAACTTCTTTAACAAGCTGTGCTCCCATATTTTCAAAAGCGTCTTCGAGTTCAATATCTTTAGCTATTGTAACGCCGTCATTTGTGATGAGCGGAGCGCCGTATTTCTTGTCAAGAACAACGTTTCTTCCCTTTGGGCCAAGTGTTACTTTAACTGTGTTTGCAAGCTGATCAACACCGCTCTGCAGTGCCTTTCTTGCGTCTTCACCGAACTTTATTTCTTTTGCCATAATGCATTACCTCCTAAAATAATGTATAAGTCTGGATTAATCAACAATAGCCAAAACATCTTTTTGGCTGATGATAACATACTCTTCGCCGTCAAGTTTAACTTCTGTTCCTGCATATTTGCTCATAATAACCTTGTCGCCGGCTTTTAATTCCATCTTAACTTCCTTGCCGTCAACAACTCCGCCTGGACCTACTGCAATGACCTCGGCGAACTGAGGTTTTTCTTTAGCCGAACCTGCTAAAATAATACCGCTTTGTGTTGTCTCCTCGGCTTCCGCCATTTTTGTGACTACTCTGTCTCCTAATGGTTTAATGTTCATTTTATATGCCTCCTTAAATTTAATTATCTAATCTGTTAGCACTCGTCTTGTTTGAGTGCTAACGCTATTCTACTCGTTTTCAGTCTATAAATCAAACTTAATTATCTGGAATTATATGCTATTATTGTCAGTTATATTCAATTATAATACAATAATCATTGATTTCTAATTTTTTCTATACAATTACAATTAAAAAAGCTAGTCTCTTCGGTATAAAAGAGGAGGGTGCCGTTCGATTTTCATAAGAATAAAATTAACTGCTGAAATGTTGGATGGTATTTTTATTTAGCAGTATCAGATTATTCTTATTGTGCCTTTTTTATACTGCATACCGCCTGAGCGGAAATTCCCTCGCAGCGGCCCTCAAAACCAAGTCTTTCCGTTGTGGTGGCTTTTACGCTGACGCGGTCTGTATCTATATTGAGAGCAGAGGAAATATTGCTGCGCATAAGCTCAATAAACGGTGCAAGTTTAGGTTCCTGTGCTGCTATCACGGAATCTATGTTGATTACAGCATAACCATGGTTTTTCAGCAGCTCGCCTACATGTTTAAGCAGGTCAATGCTGTCCGCACCTTTATATTCTTTGTCGGAATCCGGAAAATGCTTTCCTATATCGCCTAGCGCTGCGGCACCGAGAAGAGCGTCCATTACAGCATGTATTAAAACATCAGCGTCACTGTGCCCGTCAAGACCTTTTTCGTATTTAATTTCAACTCCGCCTAGTATCAGCTTTCTGTTTTCGGTCAACTTATGCACATCATATCCTATGCCGACTCTAATATCATTATTATTATTTGTCAATATAAATTCACTCTCCTTGCGGTAATATTATTTGTACAGTCAAATGCGTAAAAGCGGAGACGGTTATGTCTGTTTTTTTATAATTTAGAAAGTCATGGACTTACGATATAATTTTGTTGTTTAAACAGCGAGCCTCCCAAGATATTCTCCGAGAATGATACCCAAGAGACACAGGATGACACTGAGTATTGCGTAAATCGTTCCCAAAAAATGTTCGCCGCACTGAAACAGTTGTACGGCTTCAAGTGAAAATGTTGAAAACGTGGTGAAACCGCCGCATACACCGGTTTTAAGAAATAACAAAAACTTTTTTGATATAAATAGATTATCTGAAAGTCCGACAATAAACCCTATTAACAGCGCGCCCAGCAAGTTGGTTATCAGTGTCAAAAACGGAAAGGTGTTGTTAACAGGTATTAAACTTATTAAATAGCGCAGCATGGATCCCAGTGCTCCGCCGAGCCCTACCATAACAAATTGAATCAGCATATTGGTCTCCGGTGGATATATATCACATCCACTTTTTCTTTTTAAATATTATTATCAGAAACAAAACTATCGCGGCGCTTACTGCAATTACTGCCGGGTATCCGTAAACGGATTTAAATTCAGGCATATCAAAATTCATTCCATACCAGCCTGCCAGCAGTGTAAGAGGAAGAAAGATAGCTGTGACAACAGTGAATACTTTCATCAGATTGTTCTGACGGTAATCAAGCTGTGACTGATAAGAGTCGAGAACCATTGCTATGTAGTCCCTCAGATTGACCGCGTCGTTTAAGAGATGGTCTATGCGCCGCTGTATTATTCCGCAGTACCGCACGCCGCTGTCTGAGAGCAAATCATTCTCATTTGCCAGGAGCTCGTCAAATATTAGTTCGAGCTGTTGGTAGTAACGTTTAAAATTCAGCAGGTCTTTTCTAAGAGAAATAATTTTCCTTGTAAAATCTTTTTCTTCTCCTGAAATAAATTCATCTTCATTATCAGTGATGCGGAGTTCGTATTCATCAAGCCATGCCATATCGTTTTTCAGCAGCCTGGCAAAAAAATGATACAGGAGCTGTTCGTTGTTCAGCGAACCGTCCGAGGCGGCAGTTCCGGCAAGTTCTTCAGCGACCCTAAGCATAGGCTCTTCATGACATATAAAAAATATATTTTCTTTGTCGAGATAAATTGTGATTTTAGAGTCTTGTTTATCTTTTATTTCATGGTAGTTGAAAGATAATAAATCGAAATCTTCAAAGCTGCAAAAAAATTCTATCTGATGTCTGTCACCTGATAGGAGCTTTTGAACTTTGCCGCCGATAATTCCGCTGATTTCAGATATATTGCTGAGCGTAAGTATTTTTTGCATGGTATGACAACCCCAGTATTATGTATTGTTTTGAATTTTAGCGATGATAGCTTCCCCAAGGATTATATCTTCGGGAGTGGTGATTTTTATGTTGTTATAATCTCCGGTTATGACTTTCACCGGTTCACTTGTTAAAGCTTCAATAACTGCACAGTCGTCAGTCACGGAGAGGTTTAATTCCCTGGCTTTTTTATGAGCTTCCATAATAATGCCATATCTGAATCCTTGAGGGGTTTGTATTGACACAAGTTTGCTCCTGTCAGGAGTGTTTTTAATATATCCGCGTTCGTTTGTTTGCTTGATTGTATCTTTTACGGGTACGCCAATAGCAGCGGCCTTTGACGAGCCGCTGCGGAGTTCCGATATAATTTCTTTTATATGAGACGCTGATACAAAAGGTCTCGCGCCGTCGTGTATCAGAACAATATCATCATTGCCGGAATTTAAATGAGACAAACCAAGAAAAACAGATTCCTGTCTTGTGCTTCCGCCTTCGATTACTGCGCTGACTTTTTTTATATTGTGCTCAGATACCAGTTTTTTGATTATTTCAATATCACATTTTCTGGTAACAATTAATACAGAATCAATTTCAGACAGAAACTCAAAAACATTTATGGTTCTGATTATAACAGGAATGCCATCAAGCTCAATAAGCTGTTTACTTATATTAGTTTTCATACGGCTGCTGCTGCCGGCGGCTACGATTATTGCTGTAGTCATATATTAAATCCTTTCGCGCTAGGAAATTTTGCTCATAAGCATATCTTCAATGTCAGAATACGACGAGTTTTTGGACAAAACGAGCTCAGAAATCAATATGGTTTTAGCGTTGCTGAGCATTTTTCTCTCAGCGTTTGAAAGACTTTTCTTTCTGTCTCTCATTATCAAAGTTTTTGTTACTCTTGCGATTTCAAACAAGTCTCCGTCTTTTAATTTTTCAAGATTATCCCGGTATCTCTTATTCCAGTTATCATCTTCGTCGCAGCTGCATTTTTCGAAGTCATTGATGACAGCGTCTGCCTCGTTCTCGGATACTATATATCTTATCCCAACCTTTTCTATCCGTGCGACGGGAATTTTTATCTCTAGTTCACCAACGCAGGGCTCTAAAACAAAATACTGGTGTTCCTCACCGAGTATTTTCTCTTCCTCAACACATTTTATAATACCTGCTCCGTGCATAGGATAAGAGACTTTGTCACCAATTTGAAACATAAAATAACATCACCTTTCTAAATTTTGCATAAAATAGATTTCAATACTCAAACATTGTGAGTACGTAGTCTGTTTACATCCGTTTAAAATATATCTTTCATTACCTGCGTTATATTCGAGTATTGACAGATTTCTATATTTTTAAACTTTTTCCGGTCTTTTGCTCCCATATAAGGAACAATAATTTTTTTGAATCCCATTTTTTCAGCTTCAATTATTCTGCTCTCAAGAAAACTGCAGGAACGGATTTCACCTGTTAAACCAACTTCGCCAACAGCGGCTATCTCTTCCGGAACCGGCTTGTTTTTGAAGCCGGAAGCCAGCGCTATGATTATTCCTAGGTCGGCTGCGGGCTCAACCATTCTGAGACCGCCTACAACGTTGATATATGTGTCATAAGATGACAGATGAAGCCCGGCGCGCTTTTCTAAAATAGCCAGCAGCATCATAGCTCTGTTGAAGTCAACACCGGTGGTCATTCTGCGCGGGTTACCAAAAGCAGTTGGAGTAGCTAAAGCCTGAATTTCAGCAAGCACAGGCCTTGTTCCCTCCATAGTGCATACGATACAGCTTCCGGGAACACCCTGGGGTCTGCCTGATAACATAGCTGACGATGGATTTTTTATCTCAGACAGACCTGATGAATTCATTTCAAAAACGCCTATCTCATTTGTTGAACCAAACCTGTTTTTTATTGCCCTGATTATTCTGTATGAACGGTTTTGGTCGCCTTCAAAGTATAAAACGCAGTCAACAATATGTTCCAAAACCTTCGGTCCGGCTATAGAGCCTTCCTTGGTTACATGCCCTACCAAAAAAGTTGCGATAGAATAGGTCTTGGCTATTCTCATAAGCATGGAAGCTACGTCACGTATCTGTGAAACGCTGCCCGGGGCGGAATTCACGTTGGGGTTAAACATGGTCTGAACCGAATCCACAATGAGAATATCAGGCTTTTCCCTGGATATACATTCAAGTATGTTTTCAGTATTGGTTTCAGAGAAAATCTTTATATTGTCACTGTCCACACCCAGTCTGTCAGCCCTTAATTTTATCTGTCTGAGAGATTCCTCGCCGGAAACATATAATATTTTCTGCGTTTTTCCAATGTGCTGACAAATTTGAAGCAGAATAGTGGATTTTCCTATACCCGGGTCTCCGCCTAAAAGAACCAGCGACCCTGCAACAAGACCTCCGCCCAAAACTCGGTCAAATTCAGAAAGACCTGTGCCTGTTCTGATTTCGTCAGTTGTTGATATGTTTTTCAGATGCTCGGGAACCGCTGAGTCTCCCGCGTTTTCAAGAGCCGAAATAGCGTCTGACTTCATGCCTGAGCGCGAAGATTTACCCGGCTGTTTTGTAATTACTGTCTCTTCAACCAATGTGTTCCAGGAGTTGCAGGCTGTGCATTTTCCCATCCACTTTGGAAATTCGTTTCCGCATTCTGTGCAGACAAAAACTGTTTTGGTTTTCATTAATCCTCCAGACTCAGAATATTTTAAACACTTCATATTAAAAAATCATGAGTTCTTACTTATATTTATACTCATTTATTATAACACATAAATTTACTTTTGTCTAATATAAAAAATCACAATTTTTTGTGCCGGTTGTTTATTGTTTTATCTTAATTTTGCCATTTTTTTGGCAAATATGGCATATATGATGTGTGAATTGTATATATTAGTATGTGCAATTGTTAGAAAAATGTAATAATTTCACACTTGATATTTGCGGTCTAATATTATATAATCTCTCTATATTGTAAGGGGTGAGGCTTGTGCATACGTACGTATTGGAAATCATTGTTGATTTCTTAGAGCTTTTCCTCTTTTTTATTGGTACGTATTATGTCGTCTGCGGCGTATTCTCTTTTGTTAAAAGGAATGACGTCTTAAGACAAGATTTTCGGACAAACAGATTCGCGGTTATAATACCTGCTCATAATGAAGGCGCTGTTTTGGGCCAGCTTTTAAGCAGTATTTCGGCTTCAAGGTATCCAAAGAATAAGTATGATGTGTTTGTTGTTGCCGACGATTGTTCTGATAATACGGCTGCTGTTGCGAGGAGTTATGGAGCGAGAGTTCTTGTTAAACGTACTGGTAATAACAATAAATCGTCCGCGGTTTCATACGCTGTGGAGCATATAAAGAGTTTGAGAGAAGAATATGACTGTATTGCCGTATTTGACGCGGATAATACCGTGCATATGGATTGTATAATGAGAATGAATGAGATGCTTAACTGCGGATATTCTGCTGTTCAAGGATATGTTGACAGCAAAAATCCGAACGAAAACTGGCTGACAGCGGCCTATTCGGTTTGGCATACTCTTGAAAGCAGGCTTGCTAAAATGTCGTGCCATAACCTGGGAATAGGGTGTAAAATATCCGGAACCGGGTATGCTGTGAGGTTTGATGTTGTGAAGCGCTGTATGCCTTCTGACGACTGCCTTGCCGAGGACCTTGAATATACTGTCAGACTTAGACTGATGGGAATTAAAGTTGCCTTTGCTAAAAAGGCAGTGGTATATGATGAGAAGCCTGCTGAGTTCGGTAAGTCGGTTAAGCAGAGAATCAGGTGGGCTCAGGGCGTTGTTGACGTCCAGGGCAGATACGGTGGTCTTTTGCTCAAAAAAGGAAAAATAATAGACTGGCTGAGCCTTTATGGAGATTTTTTGGGTCAGTTCTGTTATGGAGTTTTTTTGGTCATAAGTATTTTCTCCACAATTTCTATTTTGTTTGGCTATCAGTTTGTTTTATGCAGTTTGTGGGTTCGTCCCGTCTGCTATGTGGCTCTTAATTTGTATTTGGGTATCGGCGCTCTTAGTGCCTTTGCCGGGCTTATATTGGAAAACAAACTTAGCCGGAAAACAATTTTCAATTTATTTGGTTTTCTGCTCTATATAGTAAGCTGGATACCGATTGGAATAGTCGGGATCTTTAAGCATAACAAGAAAGAGTGGTATCATACGGAACATACCGGTTCTGTTCAATAGCACAGTGTGTGCAGAAGTTATTTTGATAAAAATTATATTATTTTGTGATAGATTTGTATGATGGCAATAGCTGTCAATATTTTTTGGAGGTTAATTTTATGTGCGGAATAGTTGGATACGTTGGAACAAAGCAGGCGGCGCCGATTTTGCTTGACGGGCTGTCGAAGCTTGAATATAGAGGATATGATTCTGCCGGCGTTGCTATAATGACTGATGAAGGAATAGTGGTTAAGAAAAAGAAGGGCCGTTTGGAAAAACTCAGCAATATGATAGACGGCGGAGATGCAATAAAAGGCATTATGGGAATTGGTCATACAAGGTGGGCAACTCATGGAGAGCCGTCGGATATGAACTCGCATCCGCATCTCAGCCAGTCGGGTAGATTTGCGGTCGTACATAACGGAATTATTGAGAACTATCTGAAGCTTCGCGAGTATCTTACAAAAAAGGGTTTTGAGTTTATTTCGGAAACCGATACCGAGGTTATAGCGCATCTGTTTGAGTATTACTATAACGGCGATATAATCGACACTATGATTAAGGTTATAGGCAAGGTTGACGGTTCTTATGCACTGGGAGTGCTTTGCGCCGACGACCCGGATTCTTTTATAGCTGTCAGAAAAGAAAGTCCGCTTATAGTTGGTCTCGGCGAGGGCGAAAACTTTATAGCGTCTGATATACCGGCTATTCTGAAGCATACGAAGAACGTTTATTTTCTTGAAAACAACGAGATTGTTGTCTTAACAAAAGACGATGTAAAAATTTATAACACCGACCGCGAAGAAATTTCTAAGGAAACTTTTGTTGTCGACTGGGATATTTCCGCTGCTGAAAAAGGCGGTTATGAGCACTTTATGTTTAAAGAGATAATGGAACAGCCCCGTGCCATAGCTGATACTGTAAACCCAAGAATAAAAGACGGCAGAATTGTTTTGGATGATATATCTTTAACAGCTGATTATATCCGTGATATAAACAAGATATATATTGTGGCCTGCGGCAGTGCTTACCATGTTGGAGTAGTTGGCAAATATGTGATTGAGAGCATGGTTCGCATACCTGTTGAGGTAATAGTAGCGTCAGAGTTCAGATATTGCAATCCGCTTGTTGATGATAAGACTTTGGTGATTTTGATATCTCAGTCGGGAGAGACGGCGGACACTATTGCGGCAATGCGAGAGGCAAAGCGGTTAGGGGCGAGAACATTTGCCATAGTAAACGCTGTAGGAAGCTGTATAGCAAGAGAGGCGGATGACGTTCTCTATACATGGGCAGGTCCTGAGATTGCTGTTGCCACCACAAAAGCGTATAGCACTCAGCTGACAGCGATTTATTTGATGTCTATATATATGGCTCAGGAATTGGATATGCTGACACCTGAACTTTTGGCAAAATATATAAAGGCTCTTGAAAAGCTTCCTGATAATATTTCTAAACTTTTGGAAAACAAAGGCGAGATACAGTATATAGCGTCTAAGTATTTTAACAGCAAAAGCGTGTTCTTCCTGGGAAGAACTTTGGATTACGCTGTGGCGCTTGAGGGGTCGCTTAAATTAAAAGAGATTTCATATATCCATTCTGAGGCGTATGCAGCAGGAGAGTTAAAGCACGGAACAATCGCATTGATTGAAGAAGGCACAGTTGTTGTGGCGCTGTGCACAGTCAAGAATTTGTTTGATAAGATGCTGAGCAATATAAAAGAGGTAAAAGCCCGCGGAGCGGTAGTAATAGCCGTAGCGGAAGAGGGACACACGGAAATAGAAAAAGAAGCGGATTATGTCATCTACCTTCCAAAGTGCGACGAGCTGGTTATGCCTAGCGAAGTAGTAGTGCCGCTGCAGTTGTTTTCGTACTATGTATCATCATTGAAAGGGTTAGACATAGATAAGCCGAGAAATTTGGCAAAATCAGTTACAGTTGAATAATAAATATTAAAAAGCCTGCGTTTGAGGTGATCCAAAAGAGTTAGACCAAAAATCTAACAATTGGGTCGGCTCATTTGCAGGCTTTTTTTATTGTA
>OLPA01001466.1_pt1 | contig 19543 bp, 19 predicted proteins | sample 1672811 | NCBI WGS metagenome assembly OLPA01 (sample SAMEA3136726, study PRJEB25190) | human gut metagenome | biome: human gut; feature: human-associated habitat; material: faeces | place: Austria | collected 2013
CTTGCCGCCATCCGCTACATCGCTGCTGTCCGCTCCCGGCTCCACGCCCGGCGCGGCCTCTTCGCCGTAGTCGATCTCATGCGCCCAGCCCACATGCGTCCATCCGTTTTGCAGCGTGCTCCCGGCCACGCGGCCCATCGTGGCGCTGGAATGCACCACGTCGCAGGCGCGCCGCCTGCCGCTTTTGTCCGTGTCGCTGAGCGCGTCCGCGCCCACGTAGAGGCCCACATGGCTGAAATCCCCCAGCCCGTCGCCCACATAGCGCGCGGGCAGGGCGCTTTCATCCTCTTCATGGATAAAAAGCAACGCGCCCGGCCTGAGCATTCCCTCAGCCTGCGCGTTTTCCAGCGTGCCAAGCCATGCGGCATGACGCGCCATATCGTTGCTGCCCCGGTAGGACATGGACCCGCCCGCCTGCTTTACGCAGTGCTCCACAAACGCCTGGCAGTCCATTTCCTCATAGGTGTATCCCACCTGCGCCGCCAGCACCGCGGCGGCAGCTACGCTTGTTCCGGCCGGTTTCATCCAATCACTTCCTTTCATCTTCACTGGCCCTGCACAGGGCCAGCGTGAAAACCGTGAGCAGCGCGCCTGTGAACAGGCACGCAGGAATCCAAATCCAATGAATCACATCACCACCTCCCACGCCTGCGCGTATTCCTCCGGCGAATATGCAGTGTCAGACACGCATTGATACGTTTTTCCGTCAGTCCATACCATGTATTCCCCGGCCTTGTATGTATCATGCGCTCCTGTCGGCTGTACCCACGGCAGAGCGTGTGCCGCGTCCGTAGCGTGATAAGCCCCCCACATACTCACGACCCCTGGCTCCCAGCCTGGCTCGCCGTGATGGTCGTGCGCTTGTACGCATCTCCAAATCTGCCCGCCATAGGTGCGCACATCTCCGGACTTGTAAGATACAGGATCGCTTGAAGTTCCAGCCTTCCACGGCATAAGCAGTGGCCCAAGGTCAATGATTTCGTTGTTCTGCACGTCCGATTCAGTGGCCCGTGATCTTGCCTGCCTGGCAAGTAGTCCACCAATAGCCCGCATTGCTTCTACGTTAAGCATTTTCAACGCCCTCCATCAGTGCCTCCAGAAGTTCTTCCGCTGTGACTTCCTTTTCTGGTGGCGTATAGTTCGCGTCCATTTCCTCCTTCGTGCGTTCGCGCCACTTTGGGTCTCCGTCCTTCACGTAGGCATATCGCGGAATGCCGCGTTCATCGTATTTAGGCTTTGGGAAATAGTTCCCTTGCGCGTGGTGGTATCGATCGCCGGTGCCTTCGTCGATCTGCACCCAGCCAGTGGTGTCGGCGATAAACGCGCTACTGTTGACGGCCATAATCCGGCCACAGTCGTCCGCTTTCACAAAAACTTGATATTCGCTCATAATTATTCACCTCCGTCACAGGTCAGCGAAAAATCCAATGCCCGAGTTGATGTTCATCGTACAGTTGGCATATGCTGAATTGATGATTTGCGTGGACCCGGCAATTTGCACCAGCAACCCGTTGACATCGGCGACTACAGACGAAATACTCGCGTCGTTGTCATTGTACGCGCCTGTTTGTACCCGCGAGCTGACGTTGATGGCGGTGGACGGATAGGCTGTGGGGTTCGTGCGCATTTTTACGCCAGTTGGGATATAGCACTGCACAATGTTCGTTGTAGCTCCACCGCTCCCTGTATATCGCGCTGATGCCGTGGAGAGGATAGCGTACATCCGGCATTTTTGCAGTTCTGTGGTGTAGTCCGGCGATTCCCACGGCGGCAGGGTCTTTGGGGTGTAGCTACCGGGCAACAGCACAGGATGCGAGATGGTCATCGAACCCACGTCAACAGACTGGCCCTTGGCGACAATCATGTCCCAACCAGAGATCTGATCTTGTGTAAAATTGTACACAGCCGTGGAGAAATCATCGTGGCTAGATGGGAACCACTTACCACCGATGAGGTCGCTCGATTCTCCCGAATCTTTAGCTAGCGAAACAAGCAGAAATGCGTCAGAATTACCTCCGTTTCTGTATCGCAATGAAAATGTGTAGGATTCTGAATCTGGCAGATTTTCAACACGAATGCACTGGCTGAGTCCTCCGTATCCAGCTGAAGCGGAAAACGTCAATTCATCTCCTGCGACACTAACATCTGACACCGACACCGTTTTCCACCTATCAGCGGCGTACACCTGCGTGCCGTGCGTGCCGCCGTACCCCGCCTGCGCAATGGCGAAATCCGGGTTGTCCAGCAGGTTACCGCGCGGCTGATTGCATCCCAGCCACTCAAGGCTGCCATCCGCCGACAGCCCCAACAACACCACCGTGCCGTTGTTCTCGGTCTTGATGGCCCTGTACCCCTGCACATACAGCTCGGCCTGCTGCTCCTGAGACATGTCCTCAAGCGCTTGAGCGGTACACGGATATATTTTCCCTTCTACCTTCGCAATTTCTTCCTGTGTTTTCAGTCCGCTCCACGGGTTGGTAGAAAGCGCCTCATCATCATTGATCTGCGGCGCGTCAAGTCCGGCCGGCCCCTGTATCTTGCCCTGGTACTCCCACCCTGTGCCTGTCCACCTGTACACGTTGTAGGGCGCAGCAGCGCCCACATTGTACTGATCTCCCACATCAGGCGACGGCACCGCTGCTTCCAGCTCCGCTACAGTTCCATAGGCCGCGCCCTTGATGGTATAGCCAGGCCCCTGCGGCCCACGCTCTGTCTGGATGGCCACATGCAGCGCGCCGCTATCCGGGTCACGTGTCACCGACGCCTCCACGCCCGCGCCGTACTCCACGACACTTTCGCTGATTGTCAGCCCCTCGATGCTATCTGCCGCCGCATTCGCCCGGCCCGCCGCCGCATCCGCCTCTCCGGCGCTGGCCTCCGCACCCTGCGCCGCTTCGTCCGCAAGCGCGGCTTTTGCCTCGGCCTCCTGTGCCGCCTGCGTGGCCGCTGCCGCGCTGGCTTCTGCGCCCTGCGTAGCCTGCTCGCTGGCTTCGATAGCCGCGTCCACCAGCGCAGCCGCCGCGTTGGCTGCGTCCGCCGCATCCGCCGCGCCGTCGATAGCGTCCTCAACCCGCTGGGCTGCCGCGTTAGCCGTCGCGGCGGCCTGGTTGGCCGCGTCCGTTGCGTCGTCCGCATCCCCGGCAGCCAGGATGGCGTCTGCTGCTGCGTCGTCTGCCGCACTAGCCGATTTGTACGCCTTATCCGCGGCGCTTCGAGCGGCGGCGGCCTGGGCCTCGGCGGTCTCCGCCGAAGCGTTGGCGGTGCCTGCCGCCTCGTTCGCCGCTTTTTTCGCAGCGTCACATGCGGAGATCGCGGCTTGAAAGTCACTCAAATCCGGCAATTCTCCGCTTGGGTCATACACAGTCGATGTAATGCCGGGACGAACCGTGTACATGAAATACAGCAGATCGATTTTGGCGTCCTCTTTCAGCATCCGCAGAATCACCAGCGTATCCCCGGCCATGGCATAGAATGAACCGGGGAAGGTAACGCTTACCACATTTCCCTCAAGGCTCGCCTCCTCTGAATACGCTGTCGCCCTGTTGTTCAATACGCAATATGCCTGGCAGTCCCACCCTTCCAGCTGCGCATTGACGCCATTGTTTTTCAATGTCAGGCGTATTTCATGCGCATTGGCGTCACCGCACACAAAAACCGCCTTGTTGTCAATCAGCAATGCGCCCCGTGTCAGCTCATGCTCATAGGCGAAAACGGCTTTCAAACCCGATCACCCCCTTTTATGTACGGATGCAGTCATGATCCGGCACCTTCACCGCCGCCGATCGGTATGCCGCTGGAAGCTGCCAGCCTTTTTACCTCCTCGATGAAATCATCAACCCATTTGGCGAATGCCTCCGCTGCTTCGGCCACCTGCTCCGGCTTCGTCAGGTGTACGGTCACGCTGAATCCGCGCCCCGGTCGGATATCCCCGCTGACCATTGCTATCTGTACCGCATTTCCGTTTTCGTCCGTCGTCAGCATGTCGCGGCTGATGCTTTGACTGTCGCGGATCGTGATCTGTTTGCTCATTGTTCGTCATCCTCCTTTTTGTGTGATTCTCCGATTGGCGTAAGGCGATGTACCACCATAAATGCCTCTGTCAGCGCGAATGCTTCCCCGGCGAGGACCCATACCGCGCATTCCTTCCCGCGCTTCCATGCGCAGTCCTGGTCACAGGGGTGTCCCGTCAATGGGCACCGCTTCTCCATGCTTTCGTTCATAGCCTTTTCCTCCATCGTTCCCTTGTTCAGTAGTTTCCGCCTGCAAAGGCGGTGACAAAGGTTTTGATATATGCCGTTCCAGATATTCCGGTCATTCGGTCCGGCACAAAGGTCAGCTTGTGCCATCCGCGCACTATACGCCCGTCGCTGTCCTTCTCCATATACGGCACGGCGTCAAAGTCCTTCGTGTCCGAAATCGCGGCAGGTACCACGTTGTCGCCCAGCTTCACCGTTACCTGCTGCGCCGTGGTCCCATTGAAGATGCCGTATTCAATCGGGTGCGTATGGTCCTCAAACGTCACCACATGGCTGTGTCCACTGACGTTGATCGTCATGTCAGGAAATCTGAATCCGATGGAAACGCCATGCTTGTGGTTCATGCCGTGCTGGTGCACGCTGATCGTATGCTTATGGCTGTTGAGCGTGTGGCTGTGCGAAGGAACGATGTGGCTATGCCCGCTGATGTTGTGCGTGTGCGACCCAGCGGGGTGTGAATGGCTGCACGTATTGCTGTTCACGCTAACGCGCACATTCAAGCCTGGATTGCTGCCATGATTATGATAGGCGGTTGAATGGCTGTGGCTCGTATCGTCGCTCTCGCCGGTATTACCGTTGCCGGTGCCAGTCGTCAGGCTCCCGCTGCTCTGCGTCGTGATGTCGCCGGACGCTCCGGTCCGCCCTGTAGCTGCATCAGTTTCCGTCGCCAGGTCGCCAAACGGCCCGTCGGTCAAGGTCATATCGTCCCCATAGCCGTCAATGGGGCCGGTCATGTTGACCGTGCTGGCGAATACTTGGGCTGGTATTTCTGCCGTGGCCTGCGTGCCCGCATCGCTGGACCTGGCCTGTCCGCCGCTCGCGCTGGCCGCCTTGGAATACGCCCGGAAGGCCGTTACCCGATATTTGATCTGAAACACGTTGATGCTGGCTGCGTTGGTGTCAACGGGTATCCAAACTTCCAGCGGGTTCTGGGCGTCGCAGTTTCCGTTGAAGCTGATGGCGTAAATGCAGGTGCTTCCCTGGCTGTACAATTCCGCTATACGGCTCTTTCGTATCAGCCTGGCCGTCTCTGCGACCATATCGCTTTTCTGATTGCTGAATACTAGCTTTGATTTCTGGTCAGCGGCGTACAGATCGGTCTTGCGCACCTCAACCACGCGTTCCTCGATGCTGATGCCGTACTCCAAAACCGGCACCCGCCCCAGCGCCCCGCAGCGGAACCGGTCCAACGGTTCGCCGGTCAGAGCGAAAACATCATCGCCGCTCACCTCCGTAGTCACCTTTGGCGTGCTGCACCCCTCCAGCACGGCCTGCGCCGCTGCTTTCAGCGTCGCCGGATCGGTGATCTTGGTGTCCGGGTAAATATCCTCGATTATGCCATACATGGCTGTGTTCTTCTCAAGGTAGTCCACACCGCCATTTACGCTTCTGATGGTAAGCTGGTTCACGCCCTCGCCATACCCGCGCGGATACAGCCGGGTACGCAGCTCGCTCCGGTCCACCGTCTGCTTCACGGTCTGAATGTTTCGGTTCAGCCGAAGCTCCATGGTCACATGGGTCGGTGCCTTGCGCAGATGCAGCACGAAGGGAAAAACGCTCGTGTCAAATTCCCATTGATAAGCGTCCACAAAAGGCCCCGGCACGCTAAGGATGGCGTTGATCAGGTATTCGTTCTCCACGCTGTACTGGTAGGCATAGCTGAAATCGCAATCCCCCAGCACCCAATATACCTTGCGCTGTTTTGCAAGCAGTTGCGCCAGCACGCTTCGCGTAGTCGTCCCTACCCCGCCAAATTCAAAGTAGCCGGGAATCACCGTATCCCCAAGGGTTGCGAAGGCATGCTCCAGCTTTACCTGCTCCTGTTCCTTTGTTCCCCGCGTCCTGGCCACCTCGTAGGCCCGAAACACCCCAACGTCGCCAAAGGCGTCATACAGTTCCACAAACTGCCCATCCTTCACGCTCTCACCCACCAGCTCCAGCGTGCAGGTTGACAGCGGTGTCAGTTTCAGATCATATCCCGCTTTGGTTGGATGCAGCCTGCCGATCGGCTTCATGTCGAAATCATACAGCTTCGGCAGCGGGATGCCGCTTCTCATATCCAATCCGCATCCCTCCTTACAGCCATTGTTCCCATGCCAGCAGTCTGGCCCTTGCAGCCTGATCTGTCACAATGGTGATTTCGTTGCTCTCACGCTGCCTGATCACCAGATCGTCCGCGCTATCGGCTGTCCGCTTGTCCATCACACTTGTTCCATCCACTTTCAGGGCCAGAAATCCATGGTTGTCGTAGCTGGCTGTAAGCGTCTTGCCATATGCAAGCGTTAAGCCGCGCAGAATGAATGAACCGCCGTTTACGCTTACGCTCAAGCTGCTCATGGCCGCCGTGCCGGTATTGGTAATTTCAAATTCCAAAAACGTATGCCGGGCCGTGCCACGCGGGCGCAGATATGCGGTCGCCGTCTGTCCCGCGGCAGTCGAAACGCTCGTTGCCATAGGGTCAAGCCCGCGCCAATATGGGTCATATGCTGTGAAAACGACATCCACTTCCTCTTTCCAGTCGCGCCCGCTGATATCCGGCAATTCCGTACACTCCACCCGAATCTGCTGGCCGTTCCGATAACCCAGCGTCAGCATGCCGCCATTCTCGGCCCATTCCACCAGCTTGTCGTACATCTCCAGACGTTTCATCTTGTCCCGCTCCCAAAGGACAACATGCACAATGATGCGGCGGGGTTCCCGCTCCCGCCGCATCATTCGAAGGCCATCGTACTTTGCTCTGCTTTGTGTCGTTACCTTGATTTTCGGAGCTTCCTCCTCGACATCCGCAATATGGAACCGCGTGTCAATGGCATTCAGGCTCACGCCGTTCAGGCGTACCGGATAAAGCTCTTTCATGCCGCATTCCTCCTGTCACAGCGAAAACCGCCCGGCGGTCAAATCGTTACCCTGCTCTTGTGAAACATAAGCCGCCAGGATCTGTCCGGCCCGTTCGCCGTCGATCACCACACTCATCCCGTCCAGCGCGTTGGCAACCTCCATCCCCATCTGGCGATAGTCCAGGTCGGTCTGTCGCGCAACGGCAACTGTCGGGGCTGCGGGCCGTGAATCGGGCGCGGGGAAATACACGCTTACACGGCTCTGTGCGTCCAATGCCTGCGCCTGCAATGCCGTCAATACCCGTTCGCCCTTATGAAGATTCGCGGGATAATCGTCATATGGTACACTCGTAAGTCCGGCTGCATGGCTGGTCAGTTTCGCCGTGCGCACGCGCCCCAGCGCGGCAAGCGCCTGATTGTATCTGTTTACGATCCCCTGGGTTTCCGCAATGCCCGCTTCAAGCGCCGCATTCATATCACTTACAATTTTTCTTACGTTTGCACTGGCAATCTCAGATTGATCCAGTCCATCTACCATCCTTCGCATCTGCTGGACCATGGCGTCGGTTTTGGCATTGAAATCCGTCTGCATCTGCGCAACGATGGTGGCAAACGTGTTTTTCCCTGTTTCTACCTCACCAAATTTGGCATTCAGGTCCGCCAGCTTGTTTCCGCCATCGTCCACAATACCCTGCAATTTGGCAGCGCTTTCCACGCTGCCGTCGCTTAGCTTGGCCACAAGGTTTTCATTCAGCGCAATGCCGCCCTCATCCGCCAGTTCTTTCAGCTTCAGCAGGTTGTCCGAATAATCGGTCAGATAGGCAAGCTGGCTGTCCAGCGCTTTCATGCTTTCATCGATCGACTTGGTTTCCGCCTCTGTAACCTCGTCGAATCCGCTTACCACGCCGCTGATGTTTTTCAGCGCATCCTCATAATACTTTTCGTATGCTTCCGTCAGCTCGGTCAGCTTCTGTTGCAGCGTTTCAAACTGCGCCACCTGATCGCTCTGTGCGTCGGTAAGTTCCCCGATCCCGCCTGCCGCGCCGCCTGAAACATCATCCAGCGCCCCAAGCGCTTCGTTATAGGCTTCAAGGCTTTCTCTGCTGGATGCTACGGCATCTTCATCTTCCGCGACAGCGTTCGTCAGGTCCTCCACATTCTGCTGCGCTTCCCGGTTTTCTTCTCCCAGGCGGATAACCTCTTCCACCAACGGACCATACTCCGCACTGCTTCCAGCAAGGGTAAGGGCAAGCAGCGCGGCGGCATCTCCGGTGCTGTTGAGTTGCTCCTCGGTTATACCCGTGGCCTCGGTCAGCCTCTGTACGCTTTCTCGGTAGGCGTTCTCCGCATCCTCTGCCTCTTTGGTGGCGACGGTCAGCTTGATGCGGTTTTCTTCAAGCTCGCTGATGGTGGCGGCATAAGCGTCATATTGGGATTGAAGCGCCTTCACCTTGGCCTGCTCGATGGCGTTCTGCTTCCAGGCGTCTGTATTCAGCTTAAGCGCCGCCGTTCCGCCATCGATCTCGCCGGTTTGAAGATTGATCTTGTCGGACAGCTCCGGTACGGTTTCCACCAGGGAGCCGAGCAGTGCGTTCCATTCCCGCCATTCATCCGCATCCAGACCGGTGGACGTGTTCTTGGCTTCCAGCTCGGCGAGCCTTTCGATCAGCGCATCCGCTTTGGCCGCCGTCCCCTCGATCTGGGCAAGGTTTTCGGCATACTGATCATTCGCGCTTTCAAATGCTTCCGGAAGCGCCTGTGCTGCGCTGGTCAGTTCGTCGACCTGTGATTTGGTGCTTGTGGCCCAGGTACCCAAAGCGGCCACAAGGCCCAGCACGGCGCTTGCCGCCATCAGCCAGGGCGATGCATTCAGGGCGGTGGTCAAGGCCGTCCATGCCGCTTTCAGAGCAGGTACCACCACGGTTGCCGTCACCACCCCAACGGTCAGCGCGCCCAGCGCTGTGGAAACGCCGGTAATGGCCGGTACAAGCCAGCGGTTCTGCTCCACAAAGTCAGCCGCCCATCCAACCACGTCCGCCCCCGTTTCAGCAAGGATGCCCAATGCGGGCGTCAGCTGGTCGCCTACGGCAATTTTCAGGTCATCCACCGAATTATTGTAGAGCTGAATTTTGCTGTCGGTGGTTTCGTATCGCGTGGCGGCTTCCTTGTTGAGCGCATTGTTCTTCTGCCAGGCCTTGTTGCTGAGCGTGATCGCCTTGGTCAGCGTCCCGTTCTTCTTCTCTGCATTGGCAAGACTGGTGATCATGCGTGTGGTTCGCTCCTCGGTGATCCCCAGCGTTTTGAGCGTAAGCAGCATGCTCTGCTCGGTATCGCCGATGCCCAGGATAAACGCCCGCAGCGCCTCGGTAGCGTCAACGCCCCAAAGCGCGCTGAATTCCGTCGCTGTCATTCCGGCGGCGGCAGCCCATTCGTCCAGATCCTTGCCGGTTTCCACAGCGGTTTGCATCTCGCCGATCAGGCTGCTCATATTAGTGCCGCCCGTGGTCGCCTCTATGCCAAGGCTTGTGACGGCTGCGGAAAGAGCAAGTATATCCGTTTCGCTCATGCCCGCGTTCGTTCCCGCGCCTGCGGTAGCCTGGGCCATTTCGGTGATTTTCTTTTCAGTCGTGCTGAAATTGTTGCCAAGCGCCACTATGCTGCTTCCAAGGTTGGCATAATAGCCGGAGTCCATACCCGTCACGGCGGAAAACTGCGCAAGCATGGTGGCGGCCTCGGTGCTGGTCATGTCGGTCGCCGTGCCCAGCTTGGCCATTACTTCCGTAAACGCGGTAATGTCCTCTTTGGCAATGCCCAGTTGCCCCGCGGCTTCGGCGATGTTGGCCAGCGACTTGGCGCTCAAGGGAATGCGCGTGCTCATTTCCATGAAAGCGTCGCTCATCGCCGCCAGCTCGCCGTCGCTCATATCCGTGGTTTTTGCCACCCCAGCCATGGCGCTTTCAAAATCTCTTGATGACGCGATGCACGCTTCGATCGCTTCCCGAATCTTATCCAGCCCGGCGGCAATACCGGCGGAAGCCAGCGCTGCGGATAAGGCGTCCACACCCGCCTTTACCCGCTGCGCCATCTGCGAAGCATCATCCCCTGTTTCCGATGCTTCACGTCCAAAAGCGTCGATGCTCTTGGCGCAGCCGTCCGCGCTGTTTCTGGCTTCGTCAAGATATTTGCCGTTGCTGGCCAATTCCCGGTTCAGCGTATTCAGCTTCACCTGCGCGTCATTGGCTTTTACCGTATGATTGGCAACAGCCTGCGCGCATTTGGTTTCTGCTGTTTCGTTCTTTGCGATCTCCGATTGTAGCCTGGCAACCTCATCCTTATATTCTTCGGTTCCCTTCGCCGCGTCATCGGTTGATCTGATCAGCTCATCCAGGGCCTGGCGGGCGGAAGCGGCCTGACGGGCATAATCCTCTTGCAGCTTACGGGCATTTTCCAGCGCATCCTTTTCCGTTTTCAGCCGCTGGCTTTGCTGGGCGATCACATCGTTAAGCGCCTTGTGTCGGGCCTCTAGTGCAGCAAGGGTATTCCGTTGCCCCTCAAAATCGCTGTCGACTTTTTTCAGCTCGCTCTCCAGCACCCGGTACTCCCGGCTGATCTGCTGCATGGCGGCGCGATATTCCTTCTCGCCCTGCAAAATCAGTCTAGTGCTGACATCACGCGTCGTACTCACTTCTGACTGCCCGCCTTTCGCCTGTCAAATCGTTTCCTGTAAACGCTGTATACTGTTGCTATCTCCATCAGCATGGCTTCTTTCACGCTAAGCCCCATTTCCAACGACAACCCAAGATAGTCGGGCAGGGTTAATTCCTTTCCGTTTTTTTTTGAAGTTCTTCCAGCACCTCGTCTACCTCGGCATCAGCGTCCGAAGGTTCATGGATGCCGTGGATCACAGCTGCCATCACAAACGATACGGCCTGCGCTATCTGATGGGGAGCAAGCTCGCGCCGAACCTTTTCAGCCGTCAGCAGCTCCCGCGGTTCATGCCCCATGTGGCGGCGCAGCAGCTCTCCCTGCGTGGCCAGTTCCGCTACAGCCCAGCAAAGCGCGTCAAATCCCTCCTGCGTGGGCTGCGTAATCACGGAAACAAAATTCTGTCGGTTCGCGGCGTCCTCCAGCTCGCTTTCAGCTTGTTTGTATGCCTGTGTGTTTTTCTCATCATCAGGCGTTTTCTGCCGAAGCGCCTCCAGTGCGGCGCGTTCCTTTGCTCCAAAATGTTCTTTGGCCGCAAAATATGCCGCGGCATTATATAAAAAAGAATACTCTTCCAGTTTCACGGCCTCATCCTCCAGCATGTTCTTTCAAAAAAACGCACAGGCGGCTGTGCGCAAAACACAGCCGCCCGTACCGTCCTCAGAAGATCACCGCAATATTGTGATCGCCCTCCACGTTGGAAATGGTATATTTGTTTTCGCTGATGCTGGCGACCTGATCCACCCCGTTGTCATACAGCGCTGTAGGCGTACCCGCTACCGTCAGTACAAACGTATCGCCACTGGCTACATAGCTTGTTCCAACCGGAGATGCACCTTCTCCGGATTCCGCGCCATTGATCTGCACGTTTACACCGTGCCAGTCTTTCACGCCAAGCAGCCTGTCAATGTGCGCCTTGGCATTTTCGTAGGTATCGAATTCTTTCACCCGATACCAGCGTCCGACGTTGGGTGCCGTCACCTTCATCTTGATCGGCTGCGTTCCAAAGGAGATTGAGCCGCCCTTGGTGGTACCCTTCCAGTCGGGCAAGGAAGCCTTAGCTTTCGCAAAATACCAGGTGCGATACTTTCTAGCGCCGTTGATCCTGAATTGCTGTGCGCCGCCGATAGCCATATAGGGTGGCGTGTCGTTCGTGCTGTGGAACAGCTCGTTGTCCTCGTAGGTAGCGCCGTACATGATCGCCTGCTTCTCCAGCGGAATATTATCCACCTCTGCGGTGAAATCCGCGCTGGAAAACTCGCTCACATACTCGGAAAGCTGATCGTCCGCATACAGCTCACCCTCGGCGTTCGTCACTGTTAGGTTGGTGCTCACCATCTTTCCAATGACGAATCCCGGTTCATAGGTGGGTTGCGCATTTTCCGGGTCAGTGTCCATAATGGCTCCGGCCATGTATTTCAATCCGATATCGGCCATGCTGTGTCACTCCTTTTCAAAATCCTTTTGTTTTCAGAAAACGATCGTATACACGGGCGGCTGCCTGAACGGCCTGTTCTCCCTTTTCCTCATTGGCCGTTTTGATAAACGGCCTCGGTGGCTGTCCTTCTTTGCCAAACTCGTTGATGAAGGCAATCTCCGCGATCCGCGTGGGCTTCTTATGGTGCGCGTCAGTAATCGTTCCTTTGAACGTGATGTGCAGAACCTTCCCGCCGCTGCGCATCTGCACCTTGCCTTTTGTCAGGCCATATGCCGTGATGCCCTTGCTGTATGGCCCGGCCAGCATACTCCCCGCCGTGGCCTTTTGCGCTTCTACCAGCACATCAGCTTCGGCATTTAGCATATCCTCGGCGACCGTGTCCGGCAGTTCGGCAATCGCGGAAAAATCCCGTAGCAGCTCATCCAGTCCATCCACCCGAAAGCTGGCCATCCACATCCACCTCGCGCTCAAACTCAAAAAGGATGTGCTGTCCCTCCTTGTCGCTCACGTTTTGTTCCGTTGGCCATGTAAAGCCCGCCCCGTCCGCTCTGATCTTGATCTGCTTGCGCAGCGAAACGGTGTTGAGACTGTGCGGGCAGTGCAAATGCAGGGAAACGCATTCGCGTTCGACCACTGGCCTGTCATCCGCAAAAAGCAAGCCCTGTGTCGAAGTCGTAAAAACGAAGTAGCTTTCCTCGCCGCCGTTGTATTCATTGGCCACGCAGGGAAAGCCGCTAAACGCCACTAGCGCGCCGATGTCGCTTTCGAGGCTCATGCTTTCACCACCCGTTTCACCTTTATTTCCAGCAGCTCGTGCCGGTCCTGAATGTCGTCCAGGCTCACCACATCATATCCGGCTTTGGGATCATCCGCCTCGGTTGCTTTCCAAATCCGGCATCTGGCATCCACCAGCGGCGTATAACGCATGGTGATCGTGGCCGCCTCTTTCAGATCAAGCCGCGCCGCCTCATACACCTCTTTGCCATGGACGTTCACCCACTTGCAGCTTATGGCCTGTCCTTCAAACAGGGGCACATATGCATCCTGTGCGTAGTTGTCGGCGTCCTTCCGGGCCTTGCACGCCTTGATGATGATCTGTGTGCGCATTTCACCGGCGTTAAACCGTTTGTGCATGGCGCTCCTCCTACAGTCTAAGCTGGTGCATGATGCTCATTACGCCAAAAGGCAGGCTGTCGCTGCTCCTGGCTGCGCTGCTCAAATCCAGCACGCCGCGATTATCATAATAGTGCACCGCCAGCATGTACACGCCAAGCGCATACAAGGCACTGTTCTCCCCGTCTCCCTCCACGCCGGCATTTCTGAACCATTCCTTCGCGGCTTCCATGCAGATGGACAGGGTCTGCGCATCGCCGTCCGGGTTGATGCCCGCATAGCGCTTCAAGTCATTGATGTTCGGCCCCAGCGCCTCCGGCATGCATTTTCCTCCTCTCCGTCAAGCGCACGCCTGCGGCAATGCGGGAAGCGGCGCACAGCCCGCTCTAGCGCGTGTTTAAGCGCGCTCGGCAAGGCAAACATAGGGACTCCTGGCCGTAGTGCCCTTGTACGCCTCGATCTTGTTCATCCAGTCGGGACGCCCACCGGCGCGCCAGGTGAATTTGAATACCGTTTCATCATAATCGAAGCGCACATGCATGCTGCTCTGCCTCGTGATGCCCGTCCGTTCGATCCACAGATACTGGCTGGCATCCATCAGCACAATGTCGCCTTTCTCCCCCAGCGCTCCGCACTGCTCGATGGGCCGCACGGGCAGATTGAAAAGCCGCGCTTCGGCGTTGCCATAGGCACCGGCGGGCAGATAGACCGGCGCGCCGCTCTGTCCCACGATTTTTTCCACCGCGCTGTCGCCGGTGCTCTTGATGCTGCCGGTCGGCATCGTAAGCTGCATCAAAAGAATTTCCAGATCCTGATTGATGTACCAGGCGGCGTTGCTGCGGTTTTGAGCGATAAGCGCATTGTACATTTTAATGATGTTCTCAAACATCAGCGTTTTGGCCGCCTGACCGCTTTCCTTGTCGATGGTCACCAGCGCGCCGTTGTTCTGCGCAGGCGTGCCGGAATTGGTCGCAAGAATGCCAAGGGGCATCAGGTTGCCCGTGCCGTTGAGCATCGCGTCGTCTGCCTTGAAGGCAAATTCGCGTCCCACCAGGTCGTTGATGGTAGCTTCCATCGCCGGGTAGTCCTCCAGCAGCTCCTCGGTCACCGGACAATAGGCGGTCAGCTTCTGGAGGTTCGTGGTGCGCTCGCCAAACTGTGCCTTTACTGCGTCATACTGATCGGCCTCTCCCTTCCAGTAGGCCAGCACTCCGCCATGGCGGCTGCCGCTGCTGGGATCTTTGCGGCTGCTTTCCGCCAGGTACATTTCGATGAGCCGGTTGCCAGAGATAGGCACCTTGCGCGCTTGGGGATACAGCACGCTTTCACCGCGTACCAGATCGATGATGCCATCCGCATATTCAGGCGGCACCAGGTATCCGCCATCCGCACCGGTCCCCTCATTGGCTCCCGTGGCGGTATCCGCCACGCGGAACAGCCGACGATCTGCCGAAGTGCCGGGCGTGCACGCATCGCGCACGGATTTCAGAAATTCGCCCATGCAGCCAAAGGAGCTGCCAGGCTTGCGGTCTTGCATGCCGTTTTCTGCCCGGTTACGCCCCTCACTCTCCTGACGTTCAAGGTCGCGCATCAGCAGCGCCTCCCGCGCCTGCAACGTATCAAGCAGCGCGCTCTGCGCCGTGACCTCCTCCAGAGTAGCGTCGGGATTTCTGGCCAGCTCAACGCCGCGCTGCTGTTCCTTGCGCAATTCATTGCGAATATCCGAAAGCGCCTGTTTGGTTTCCAGAATCGTTGCCATCCTCGTTTCCTCCATTCACATCAAAAAGTTTGTCTGTTTCCAAGCCGTCCGCGCAGGGCAAGACGCCTGCGCGCCTCCTCCAGCAAAGCGTCGGCTCCTTGGGTATCCTCATGTCTCGCATGAGAAGCGTCGTTTGCGGAAAAACTTGCTTCTTCCAGCTTGAGGCACACGGCTGCTATCGCGTCTTTCAAGCGTTCGTCATACACGGCAGCGCCCTTTTTCCGGCTGTACAGTCCATTAACGACGCCTGTTTTTTCTGAATTGGCATTGCGGATGGTATCGGCAAACCCCAGCCGCACTGCCTCCATCGGCGTCATGTAGGTTTCCTCCTCCATCATCCGCGCTATTTCCTGCCGATCCAGCCCGGTTTTCAGCGTATAAGCATTCACGATGGTTTCCTTTACCTTGTCCAGCACGTCGGCTGTGCGCCTGAATTGACTTGCCCGGCCTCCTTCCAGACTGGTGATGGGATCGTGGATCATCAGCATGCCAACCGGAGTGATCTCCACGCGCTCGCCCGCCATGGCAATCACGCTTGCGGCGCTGGCGGCGATGCCGTCCACAATCGTTGTCACGACACCCGTATGCTCTTTTAGCGCGTTGTAAATTCCTGCCGCTGCAAACACGCTTCCGCCATAGCTGTTAATCCACACATTGATGGCCCGGCCCTTTCGAGCATTCAGCTCGTTGCGCAGCATGTTGGGGCTGGTATGAGGCAGCTCAAACCATTCATACAGCCACGCTTCTTCATCATCCACGATTTCCCCGTCGATGCGCAGCTCGTCCACACCGGGGGCGACCTCATTTTTGAAGCTCCAAAACGTCGCCAATTATTTCATCTCCCCTTTCAAAAGCGTTTCCAGCGGCACAAGGTCACGGCTGCCCATCAGTTTATCGCCAAAGGGATCGGGCGGAAATCCCTCGCTTTCACGCACTTCGTTCGGGCGCATCCACCCGCCGCGTATCGCTTTTTGGTACATTTCCGCCATTGTCTGCATATCTGCCCGCATCATAGCACGCAGATCGCTGCGAAACGCATAGCCCTGCCTCCGCTCTCCCAGGGTCAGCCTTTTCAGGTTAAATTCAGCTTCCCACTGCGCGATGATGGGCATAATGGTCAGATCAATAAACTCCCTTTTGCTCTGCTCGGCTGTCGAGTAGCTTGTATCGGTGTAATCGCCCAGCATGTGCGGCGGAATATTGTAGACCGTCGCCACCCGGTTCTTGCTGATCCGCTCCACATCCAGCACGCGCGGGTCGACCGGGCTGCCGGTCAGCGCGGTTGCCGTTATGCCGCCCTCCAGAACCACCAGCCTGCCGCCGCTTTTTCGGTATGCTTCCAGGAATTTGTTGATCGCCGCTTCTTTCTTCTGGTCGCTAAGTCCTGTCCCCGGTATGTTCAGCACAACGCCGGTATTTACGCCGTCAAGCTGGGTCAGGGAAAATTCCTTGATCTGCCGGTCATAGTCCAGCGTCCCGGCCAGCACGTCTACAGGCCGAATGGCGCGCTCCCCGTTTGCGCTCATATGGTGCAGGGCGATCATGCTTGAGGAATGCACCATTGCCGGTACGCCATCATCCAGCGTAAACCGATACCAGATTTCCCGCGTCTGCTGATCGCGCATTGGCGTTACTCTCGCGGCATCCAGGACATCCATGCTGGATACGCCCAGGCCATCCTCGGTTGGCACCAGCAGCGCATAGGCGCTTCCCTCTACATTGCGGAACGCTTCCATCGTCTGCCGAAAGGTGAACGGATTCATGGTGGCGTTGGGCGTGTAGGCCACTTGGATTTCGCGGGGATCATCCCTGACGATCTCCATGCCCTTGTACAAATGCATGGGGATCATGGCGACGGTATTGCTGATCCGGCTTACAGCCGCATAGATGGCCTCACTGTTGGCCATCGTCCAGTCGGCGCGCGTGCGGTTCACGTTTCGCATCTTGCCATAATCCGGGCTGTTGGCAGCAGGCTTGTCACGGGCGTTTTTGAAAGGCCACATTCAGGCGCTTCCCTCCTAGTCGTACAGGCTGTACACGGTCACTTGCACATCCCGGTCGGTATTGTCCAGCGGATTGATACGCAGGTACTCGACGTGCGCATTGAGAAACGCCATAAAGCCGTCGATCTTTCGGTACCTGTCGCGTTTGGTCGGATACCAGTTTTCCTTCTCCTGATCGTAAAAGTTTCGGCGCAGTCGGACGTTCCCAAGATACCAGCAGAACAGTGGGTTCCGGTTCATCACGATCTTTCCGTCCAGCAGCCTTTCGCGGATATCCTTCATGGGCGCGTTGCATGTAATGGCTCCCTGCCTTACTACCTCGCAGGCAAAGCCGTGTTCCTTAAGCATTCGCACAAGCGTGGTCGCCTGAGCCACGTCGTAACCGATGGTTACGATGTTATACCTTTCACCCATTCGCTTAAACCAGTCAAATACCAGCTCTTTTTCGATGTATTCTCCCGGCACGATGCTTAGCAGGCCCTGCATGGCATATTCATAGTAGGGCAGCTTTTCATTGTCCAGCTGTACTTTTCGTTCCGGCACCCATGTATGAGGCAGCACGAATATGCGCCCATCGTCCAGTTCAAATTCCAGCACGGCTGCCGTATGGTCCTCCGTGTTGGAAAGGTCAAATCCGCCATAACAGTCGCGGCCTTCCAAACTGCTGATGTCGATCATGTCCCGGTTGCGCTCAATCACGTCATAATCTACAAATACGGCTTCGCCGCTGTTGGTGAAAATGTTGAGTTGCTTGTTGATAAAGTCGCTTCGTTCCTGTGGCACCAGCTTGGAACGTTCCCAATCACTCACCAGGTCCTCCATCCTTAGCAGCGCACCAAGGCTCGGATTGGCTTTAATCCATGTGCTTGTGTTCTCAATATCATCCTCCTGATCCAGCTCGCAGATAAACGCGAAAAGCCGGTCGCTGATCTCCTGCCGGAGCTGCCCGCGCATGGCATCAGTGAACAGGTTGTAATAATGCATCAGCGGCCCGTCCAGCACCGTGCCCATCGTGGTGATGTACAGGGCAAGCGGCTGTCGGCGTTTCTTCATGGCGCGCTTGATGACGTTTATCAGCTTGAAGCCATGAAAGCCATGCAGCTCGTCAAAGATAGCAAGATGCGGGTTCAATCCGTCCAGCTTTCGACTGTCGCTCGCACGGTGCTGGATTCTGCCGCCTGTCGCGTCGTAATGAATGCCGTCACGCAGCACACGGAAGTGCGGTGACAGCTTGGGGCTTGCGCGAATCTGCGCCTGACACTCCTCGTAAACGATGCCCGCCTGTTCCTTTGAATTGGCGAGCAGATAGATGTCCGCTCCGCGTTCCCCATCCTTGCTGGCTCCATAGGTCGCATTTCCTGCCACCATGGTGGATTTTCCGTTTCCGCGCCCCACAACGATAAGTCCCTCGCGGAAGCGGCGCAGCCCGGTTCGTTTGTCCACCCAGCCGTACAGGCTTCCTTCTACGAAGCACTGCCAGCCCAGCAGCCGCATTTTTCCGTACTCGCCCTTTGTAGGCGACAAAAAACGCTCCATAAACTCTATGGGGCGCGCAGCTTTTGCTTCGTCGAAGCGCCAGGGATAATCCGGCGAACGGCTCTTTTCCAGATCGTCAAAATGGCGCTGGCACGCAAGCCGCACCTTTTCACCCATGGGGATGGTTCCGTCAAGCACGTCGCGCGCATACTGATGTACGCGGGCGGCAGTCTTGTTTTCAGAAGCTGTTAAACTCATCGTCAGCGGTATCAGGCGTGACACGCTGGCTGGAAGGTGTCAGTTTCAGTTCGTTCATGTGCTTGCGCTGCTGTTCGGCCAGGGCGCGGGCGGCCTGCACAGCCTTGTTTTCGCGCCAGAAATGCTGGCGACCGTTGCGAAATTCCTCCATCACGCCGCATTTGTTGATATTTTCATAATAAGCGCGTTTGCTTTGCTCCATAACGGCGATGTCGCAAATAATCGTCTGGGCGCTGGCAGGGATCGCTCCATACAGGCGTTCGTAGTCGCTGCACAGCCCATCGTACATTTCCATGGCGCAAGGGTCCCTGAGGTTCTCAAAATGCTTTTCGCGCAGCTGTGCGTTCATGCTCTCACCCTTTCAAATGTCGATGATTCGTATGCCTTTGCAGATATCCGGTAAACTTGTTTCGGGCTTTTTCTTTCCCTTTTCGGGATGCTCGCGGTTGTGGCAGATGTCGCACAGGCTTTCCAGGTTGTCAAGATCAAGCTCAAGCTCCGGGTATTCCTTTCGGGATTTTTTGTGGTGAACGATCACGGCAAGTCTGGGCTTTTCACCGCCGTTCATGAATCGCTCCATGCAGCGCACGCACATGCCATGGTCCCGGCGCAGGGCTTCGGCCCGCACGGTCCGCCATGCCTTCGACAAATAAAACGGATCGGCTTGTTTTCTTTGCATGTTTTGTTCCACCCGGATA
>OLPA01001471.1_pt1 | contig 19465 bp, 10 predicted proteins | sample 1672811 | NCBI WGS metagenome assembly OLPA01 (sample SAMEA3136726, study PRJEB25190) | human gut metagenome | biome: human gut; feature: human-associated habitat; material: faeces | place: Austria | collected 2013
GAACTGGCTGTTGTAGAGGGCTGCGTAGAAGCCGCCCTGCTGCATGAGGGTGTCGTGGGTGCCGCTTTCGATGACGTCGCCGTCTTTCATGACGAGGATGAGGTCGGCATTTTTGATCGTCGAGAGGCGGTGGGCGATGACGAAGCTCGTGCGGTCTTCCGTCAGCTGATCCATCGCGCGCTGGATGAGAAGCTCGGTGCGCGTGTCGACGGAGCTCGTCGCCTCGTCGAGGATGAGCATGGGCGCGTTCTGCAGCATGGCGCGGGCGATGGTCAGCAGCTGCTTCTGCCCGGCGGAGATGCTCGTGCTCTCAGACAGGACGGTGTCGAAGCCCTCGGGCAGAGAATGGACGAATTTATCCAGCCCGCAGGCGCGGCAGACCGTCTCAAGCTGCGCGTCGGTCACGCCGGGGAGGTTGTAGGCGAGGTTTTCGCGGACCGTGCCCTCGAACAGCCACGTGTCCTGCAGCACCATGCCGAACAGGCGCTGCACATCCTCGCGCTGGATGTCCGTCGTCGGAACGCCGTCAATTTTGATGCAGCCGTCCGTCAGCTCGTAGAAGCGCATCAGCAGATTGACCATCGTCGTCTTGCCCGCGCCGGTGGGGCCGACGATGGCGACCTTCTGGCCGGGCTTGACATTGCAGCTGAAATTGTGGATGACGGTCTTTTCCGGCGTGTAGCCGAACTTTACATGGTCAAACGTGACCTGACCGTCGATGCAGGCGGGGTCGGCGCGGCGGGCGGGGTCGGCCAGCTGGTCCTCCTCGGGCTCGTTCAAAAATTCAAAGACGCGCTCGGCGGCGGCGGTCATGCTTTGCAGCATGTTGGACACCTGCGCCAGCTGCTGGATGGGCTGGGTGAAGTTCTTGACGTACTGGATGAACGCCTGAATATCACCGATGGTGATGGCGCCCGCTGCGGCAAAAATGCTGCCGACGATGGCAACGGCCACATAGCCCAGGTTGCCCACAAAGTTCATAATAGGCTGCATCAGACCGGACAAAAACTGCGATTTCCACGCGGATTCGTACAGCTTATCGTTTGCGGCGTTGAAGTCGTCCAGCACGGCGGCCTCGCGGTTGAACGCCTTGATGACGTTGTGGCCGGAGTAGACCTCCTCGACCTGACCGTTGACAACGCCCAGTGTCGCCTGCTGCGCCTTGAAATACTTCTGGCTGAACTTGACGACCACCAGCACCAGCGCCAGCGAAACCGGCAGGATCAGCAGGGCAATCAGCGTCATTTTAGGGCTGATGGACAGCATCATGATGAGCACGCCGACCATCGTCGCAACGCTGGTGATCAGCTGGGTCACGCTCTGGTTCAGGCTCTGGCCCAGCGTATCCACGTCGTTTGTAATGCGGGACAGCACCTCGCCGACGGTGCGTTTTTCAAAGTAGGCCAGCGGCAGGCGGTTGATCTTTTTGCTGATCTGGTCGCGGAAGTCGTAGCAGACCTTCTGTGACAGGCCGGACATGAGCCAGCCCTGAATGAAGCTGAACGCCGCGGACAGCAGGTACATGCCCAGCAGGAACAGCAGCACCTTGCCGATGTAGGCAAAGTCGATGCCGCCCACGCCGCGCAGCTTGGCGATCCAGCCGGTGGCCAGCGCCGTGGTGGCCTTGGCCAGGATCTTCGGCCCTGCAATGTTGAAAATGGTTGACAGAACAGCAAAAACAATGACGACGACCAGCGACAGCTTATACTTGCTCATGGCGGCCAGCAGCTGGCGCAGCGTGCCCTTGAAGTCCTTGGCGCGCTCCGTCGTCATGCGTCCGGGTCTTGGCATATCACTCACCCTCCTTCTGCAAATTCAGTTCCTTCTGGCTCAGCTGGCTGCGCGCAATTTCCTGATACGCGGGGCAGCTTTCCATCAGCTGGGCATGGGTGCCCTTGCCGACGAGGCGCCCCTCATCCAGCACAAGAATCTGGTTCGCGTGCAGCACGGTGGAGATGCGCTGCGCCACAATAATGACCGTGGCGTTGTCGGTTTTAGCCTTCAGCGCACGGCGCAGCGCTACGTCGGTCTTGTAGTCCAGCGCCGAGAAGCTGTCATCAAACAGATAGATCTGCGGGTGCTTGGCAATGGCGCGGGCAATCGAAAGGCGCTGCTTCTGCCCGCCGGAGACGTTGCTGCCGCCCTGGGCAATCGGGCTGTCGAAGCCCTCAGGCTTGGCGGAGATGAACTCCGTGGCCTGGGCGATCTCGGCGGCCTGCTCTGCGTCGGCGTCGGTGATGTGGTCGCCGCCGAACTTCAGGTTGGATGTGATTGTGCCGCTGAACAGCACGCCCTTCTGCGGTACATAGCCCAGCTCGTCGTGCAGCTGTGCCTGGGTCATGTCGCGCACGTCAACGCCGTCAATCGTCACGCTGCCCTCGGTCACATCGTAGAAGCGCGGGATCAGGTTGAGCAGCGTAGATTTGCCGCAGCCCGTGGAGCCGATGATGGCCGTTGTCTCGCCGGGTCTGGCCGTGAAGCTGATGTGCTCGAGCGCGTCCTCGTCGGAGCCGGGATAGCGGAAGCTGACGTCATGGAACGCCACAACGCCGTGGGTGCCGTCCGCGGGCAGTGCCTTGGGCGCAGCGGGGTCATGGATGGTCGAGGGGGTCTTGATGACCTCGTCAATGCGGTCCGCAGCAACACCGGCGCGGGGTAGCATGACGGCGACCATCGAGAGCATGAGGAACGACATGACGATCTGCATCGTGTAGGTGATGAACGCGATCATCTCACCCACCTGCATGCTGCCCAGATCCATCGCCTTGCCGCCGAACCAGACGATGAGCAGGCTCGTGCCGTTCATGATGAGCGTCATAAACGGCATCATGGCGACCATCGTGCGGTTGGTGAACAGCTGGGTCTTCATCAGGTCGGTGTTGGCCCTGTCAAAGCGCTTTTCCTCAAATGCCTCGCGGCTGAACGCGCGGATGGGCATAATGCCGGTCAGGATTTCGCGGCTGACAAGGTTCAGCCGGTCCACCAGAACTTGCATCTGCTTGAATTTCGGCATGGCTACGTTCATCAAAACGGCGATGAGCGCCAGCAGTGCAGCCACGGCCACAAAGATGATCCATTCCAGCCCCGTGTTGCCGCTGGCAACGTGCATAATGCCGCCAATGCCCAAAATGGGCGCGTAGGCTACCATGCGCAGCAGGATCACGCAGACGAACTGCACCTGCTGGATGTCGTTCGTGGTGCGGGTAATCAGCGAAGCAGTGGAAAATTTTTCGATTTCGGCGTTGGAGTAGCCGACGACGGTCCTGAACACGTCGCGGCGCAGGTCACGGCCAATGGCGGCGGAGACGCGGGACGCGATAAAGCCTACGGCGACGGCCACGGCAACCATGAGCAGCGTTAAAGCCAGCATCTGGCCGCCCGTGCGCAGCAGATAGGACATTTGCACGTCATGGGCAATGCCCTGAGCGTCATATTCCAGCGCGACGAGCAGCATGGCTTGGCTGGACAGGCTGTCGGCGACGGTCTCGTCCAGCTGGGCGAGACCGTCCGTCAGTTGGCTCTGCAGCATTTCCCGTGCGCCGGGGGCCCGGGACGCGGCGGCCAGCTGCGTGGCGACGGCGTCGAGGTCATAGGCCGTGGGGACCACGGTGTCGGTGGTACCGGCGGCAGTGGCGGCATTCTTTGCCGCGGCCATGTACAGCACAACGTCCGGCGTTGTGAACGCATTTTCCAGCGCGGCGGTGTCCGCGTCCGGGTTCAGTGTGCGCATACCGTCCCCGTCGGGGTCGGTGTAGGCTTCGTCCGCCAGTGCGGCGTCGTCCTCGGACATGAGCAGCTCGAGCGCCTGCAGCGTTGTGCTGCGGACGGTGTCGGGCACGGGGCTTTCAATGCCGCCCTGCTGGATGCCGGTGTCCACAATTTTGCTTGTGTAGTCGGGCAGACTTAAATCGCAGTATGCCTGCACGATGAGCAGCGCAACGACGGCCAGGCAGGCCGCCCAGTGCCGCCCCAGCTGCTTAAAAATTTTCGTCATGCGGGGGTTCTCCTTTCAAATCGGTTTTCATAGCGGCGTTCTCGGCCTCGATGGCGGCGAGCAGAGCGTCCTTTACGGCGTTGGCCTGCGCCAGCTGCTCCGGGGTCAGCCGCGCCATGATGCGGGCAAAGTAGTCGTTCATGGCCTGCTCATTGGCTTTGCGGGCGCGCTCCCCTGCCGGGGTGATGCGCACCAGCGTCTTGCGGCGGTCCTTGGGGTCTGTCTCGCGGACGATGTGGCCGTCCTGCTCCATCTGACGCAGCCCGCGGGAAATCGCCGGCATAGGCTGGTGCATCTGCCGCGCAATGTCCGAGACATAGATCGCGCCGTCGCAGCCGTGCTGCTCAATGAGATTGTACAGACTTTGCAGCATGCCATAGCGGCATTTGGGCTGCCCGGCCAGTGCCATGCGCATCCCGCGCCTGGACAGTGTGTGCAGCCGCGCCACAAAGCGGAACACCCCGCTCAGATAAGGGGTTTCAGTGCCCATTGGTGAACACCTCCTGTTAATAGTTGGCTTGCGTTAATTATTAAAACATGATAATAATACACCCTCCTGCACCGCGGTGCAAGAGGGTGTAAGGAAGTTTTAAGATTTGTTCATAAAGTGGGGAGGCTTTAGGCTTATTCCTTCACACACGCAAGATTGCTCAGCGTCACACCCTTGCACAGCCCCAGCGGCAGGGCGACGGACGGCTTGGTGATGGTAATATCCTTAAAGACAATGTCCTCGACCTCATAGCCCGGCTTGTCAAAGCCCGCGATCTCGATCGGGGCGGCATCGTGCCGGCTGCGGTCATGGTCCAGCACCTCGGCGGTCAGGGTCAGCCGCTCAAAGAAGCAGTGCTCGAGCTTCGGCGGGGCACCGGCGGGCACACCGTCGTCATTGTACGGTACGCTGTGCAGCATGACGCGGGGCGTGATGCAGTCCCGCACGGTCACGCCGCGCACATAGCCGCCGCGCTTGGGCGTGGCCTTGATCTCGATGCCGGACAGCGAGTTTGCCAGATCACAGTCCCAAATCTGCACGTCCTCCACGCCGCCGCTCATCTCGCTGCCGATGCAGATGCCGTGGCCGCAGTCGCTGCGGCAGTCAAACACCCGGATATGCGCGCAGGGACGGTTGATTTCGTTGCCCTCGGGGTTTTTGCCGCTCTTGATGGCGACAGCATCGTCCCCCGTGGAGAACTCCGACGCAAACAGCGTACAGTTCGTTGAGGAATCCGGGTCCCAGCCGTCGCCGTTCCAGACGCCCTCGGACACAAAGGTGCAGTGGTCGGTCTGGATGTCGTCGCAGTAGATCATGTGGACGTTCCAGGACGGGCCGTTTTTCAGCGTGATACCGCTGATCCAGACGTTCTCACAGTTGCTTAAATTGATAAGCCGCGGACGGACGCGGCCCGGGATCGTGTCGCTGTTCTCGCAGCTTTCGACGAGCTCCCGGTTGTCGTCCAGAAAGCTCTTGATGCGGGCACGCTCGTCCTCAATGATCTTGCGGGCCAGCTCCTGCCCGCCGCCGCAGATCGTGCCCCTGCCGCGGATGATGATATTGCGGCAGTTCGGGCCGGTCTTGTGGTTCATGTCGCCCGCGTTCAAAAGGCTTGAGTAGCAGCGCATCTCGGTGCCCTCAAACCGGCTGGGGATGCGGGGCGAATAGTCGTGAATGTTCGTTGTGCCCTGCAGGACCGCGCCCTTGGCCAGATAAATTTCCAGATCGCTGTGCAGCCGCAGTGCGCCGGTCAGGAAATCGCCCGCCGGCACGTACAGAATATCGTCCGCGCCGCAGTCGTTGATGGCCCGCTGTAAATTGTCGGTGTTCAGGATATGGCCGTCGCCCTTGCAGAAGTAGGGCGCGGCGGTAATGTCGATGCGGCGTTTTTCCCTGCCGAACTGCAGCGTGGCCGAGCCGATGCAGTAGCTGCCGCTGACCACGTCCACCTGGAAGGAACTGCCGTAGCTCAGCCCCTCTATCGTAAAATGGGTGCGGTCTGTGCGGCCAACGGCCTCACCGTTCAGGGAGACCGTGTATTCCGCCCCGCTGGGCGCGGCGGCGGGTTTATCCCAGTACAGCACCGCGTAATCTTCGGTGCAGCGTATATTCAAATTGCCTTGTTTCATGGTGACGTCCTTTGGTTATGGGGAGTTTGCTCTTTCTTACATATTGTACCACAGTGTGCGCGTTTATCCAAGACTTGGGGGTGACAAAATACGCGGGCTGAAATGCTGCAGGTTTTTACACTTTGCAAGATTGACAGACATCGGCACAGTGTTTAGAATCATATCTGCATAGTAGGGATATATACAATATAGAAATCGATATATGCTAAACCAGTTTTCACGCACGCAATTACTGTTCGGCAAGGAGGGCATGAACCGGCTGTTTTGCTTTTGTGCGGGATGTATGGTACAATAGGGAAACACTGTAGGGGCCGGGCATGCCCGGCCCGCGGACTGCCCATAAGCGGGCGTCCCCCGTGAAGCTGCGGGCCGCACATGTGCGGCCCCTACTGCGCGGCAATTTATACTGCACGAAAGGAGCTGCCATGGACAAGGCTATATTTGAAACGGCCCATCTGGCGGCCCTGAACGACCAGCAGCGCGCAGCGGTGGAGGCGGTCAACGGCCCGGTGCTGCTGCTGGCGGTGCCGGGCAGCGGCAAAACCACCGTGCTCATCACCCGGCTGGGCTATATGACCGAGGTCTGCGGCATTGCGCCGGAAGCCATCCTGACAATGACCTACACCGTCGCCGCCACGCAGGAGATGCGCGCCCGGTTCGCGGCGCGGTTCGGCGTCGAATTGGCCGCACGGCTGGAGTTCCGCACCATCAACGGTGTGGCGGCGCGCATCATCGCGCTGTACAGCCGCATGTATGGCCGTACCCCGCCGGAGCTCATCCGCAATGAGAGCGAGACCACGCCGCTGCTCATGCGGCTATGGCAGGACACAAACCATGAGTACCCCGCCGAGAGCACGGTCAAGGATCTGCGCACGGCCATCACCTACATTAAAAATATGTGCCTGACCGACGCGGAATTGGACGAGCTGGAAACCGACATTGAGAATCTGCCCGACCTGTACCGCGGCTACCAGAAGGCGCTGAAGGCAGCGCACAAAATGGACTACGACGACCAGCTCTGCTTTGCGCTGCAAATCCTGCGCGGTGCGCCCGCGGTTGCGGCGGCGTTCCGCAAACGGTACAAGTATTTCTGCGTCGATGAGTCGCAGGATACGTCCAAGGTACAGCATGAAATTATCCGTGTGCTGGCGCAGGAAAGCGGCAATATCTTTATGGTCGGCGACGAGGACCAGAGCATTTACGGCTTCCGCGCCGCCTACCCCCAGGCGCTGATGGACTTTGAAAAGACCTATCCCGGCGCACAGATTTTGCTGATGGAGCAGAACTATCGCTCCACAGAGCCGATTCTGGAGGCTGCCAACCGCTTTGTGGCGCGCAACCGCTATCGCCGCCCCAAGACCATCGCACCGACGCAGGGCCCCGGCGCACCGCTGCAGATCGTCACCGTGCCGCGCCGCGCCGACCAGCTGCCATTCTTGTTTGAGACGGCGCAGCACTGCGATACCGGGACGGCGGTGCTGTTCCGCAACCACGAGAGTGCACTGCCCATCATCGACCTGTGCGAGCGGCGGGGCATCCCCTACGCCTGCAAGGCAGTAGACCAGACCTTTTTTACCAACAAGATCGTCCGCGATGTGACCGATATTTTCATGCTGGCCGCACACCCCGCGGATGGGGAAACTTTTCTGCGCTGCTACTACAAATTTGGCGTGCCCGTTACCCGCGCACAGGCGCTGTTTGCCTGCAATCAGGCGCGGCAGTACGGGCAGGGCTGCTGGACGGCCCTGCTGAATGAGGACAGCATCCGTCCGCGCACCCGCGCCGCCATGGCTGACGTGGCGGACGGTCTGGCGCGTCTGCCCAAAATGGCCGCGGACGATGCGGTGCGGTTCCTGGCCGACCAGCTGGGCTACGGCAAATATCTGGACAAAAACGGCATGGACCGCACGAAGCTGGCCGTGCTGGAAATGCTCGGCGCACAGGAGCCGACGCCGCGGCACCTGCTGCGGCGGCTGGAAAAGCTGCGCAGCATCATACAAAACCATGAAAATCCGCCCGGGTGCAGGTTTTTGCTTTCGACGATCCACTCGGCCAAGGGGCTGGAATATGACCGGGTCATTTTGTTGGATGTGCTGGACGGCATTCTGCCCGCCAAGCCGGAGCTGTGCTGCCGCACGCCCGGTGAGACACAGCAGTATGAGGAGGACCGGCGGCTGTTTTACGTGGCCATGACCCGCGCGCGGCAGCAGTTGGTGCTGTTTGACTGCGCGGCGGAGCGCTCGGCCTTTGTGGATGAGGTGCTGTCCGGTCTGCCCGGCCACCGCAAACGCCACGACGCCGAGCCCGCGGGCCGCCGCACACCCCCGCCCGCGGCACGCGCCCCGCTGCCGCCTGTGGATGTGGACAGCATCACCGCCGTCGGTGCCCATGTGCGGCATGCCGTCTTTGGCCCCGGCACCGTGGAAAGCGTTGCGGGCCGCCGCGTGACCGTGCGCTTTACGGCAGGTCCGCGCACACTGGACGCCCAGGTCGTCGCGGAGCGGCATCTGATGTGGGCGGAGTGAAAAGCTCTTGCCTCCCTCTGCGAGACAGACTCCCCCGATACGGGGGAGGTGGCGCTTGCGCCAGAAGGGGAGCAGTGGCCGAAGGCCGGAAGGAGAGAGCTCCACGTCGCCGCCCGTTCCCGGGTTTAGCCCTTGACAGCGCCCATCGTGATGCCCTTCGTGAAGTACTTCTGGAAGGCCAGGAACACGATGATGATGGGCACGGCTGCCAGCGCGGCACCGGCCATGATCAGGCCGTAGTCGGTGGAGTTCTCGGCCTGCAGCTTGGCGATACCAAGAGAGATCGTCAGCTTGCTGGTGCTGGACAGCATGATCAACTGCATGAAGTAATCGTTCCACGAGTTGATGAAGGTGAAGATGGCCAGTGCGCCGATGCCCGGCTTGATCATGGGCAGCGCAATGCGGACAAAGGTCTTGGCCTCGCTCGCGCCGTCGATGCGGGCGGCCTCCAGCATCTCGCCGGGGATGCCCTCACTGAACTGCTTCATCAGGAATACGCCGAACGGCCAGCCGACGATGGGGAAGATGACCGCCCAGATCGTGTTGTAGAGCTGCAGACTGCTCATCTCGCGCAGCAGGGGGATCAGGATGACCTGCTTCGGCAGCGCCATGGCGCAGACGATCAGGGTAAAGAGGATGCTGCGGCCCACAAAGCGCTTTTTGGCCAGCGCATAGCCTGCCATGGCGGAGGTGATGCAGGTCAGGATCATCGAGGCAACAGCCATAAAGACCGTGTTGATGAGCCAGCGCACAGCGGCGGGCACCTGGGGACCGGCCCACCAGATGATGTCCTTGCCGTCCGCGCTGAAGTGGCTGCTGAACGGCACCGCGAACTCCCACAGCGGGGACTTCTGGCGGCTGAACAGCTTGTCATAGTTCGTCATGACCCACTCGCTCGGCCACCATTCAGGGGTGGTGGAGTTGATGGAGATCTGCGTCTTGAAGGAGCCCGTCAGGATCCAGTACAGCGGGAACGCGAACGCGATGGCCAGCAGGATGATGACGATGGTGCTGAACACCATGTAGGGGGAAATCTTCTTTTTTTTCTTTTTGGTATCCATAGTCATTTCCCTCCTTCTTAATCAGACCGCGTGACCTTGAACTGCACAGCGGACAGAACGGCGATCATGATGGCGAGGATAACGCCCATCGCGTTGCCGTAGCCGTAGCGGTACAGCTTGAAGGCTGTGTAGTAGATGTAGTACATGATGGTATCGGTGGAGTGGTTCGGGCCGCCGGACGTCAGCAGCTGGATCAGCGCGAAGCACTGGAAGGAGTTGATCGTCGTGATGACCAGGATGTACAGCGTGGTGGGCATGATCTGCGGCCACTTGATCTTCCAGAAGGCCTGCAGCTTCGTGGCACCGTCCACCTCGGCAGCCTCGACCAGGGACTGGTCCACGTTGCCGAGCGCGGAGACATACAGCACGATGGGCTGGCCGACAGAGGTCGTGAGCAGGATCAGGATGATGCAGGCCAGCGCGTAGCGGGTGTCGCCCAGCCAGTTGATGTTCTGGTCAAGGAGGCCCATCGACTTGCCCAGATAGTTGAAGATGCCGTAGTAGTTGTTGAACATCCACTTCCACACGACGGTAACAGCGACAGAGCCGGTGACGACGGGCAGATAGAAGATGACGCGGAACAGCGAGGTCGCCCACGGCGGCATGTTGACGATGGCGGACGCCACCCACAGCGAGAAGATGCAGGTGATAGGCACCGACACGACAACAATGATCAGCGTGTTGCGCAGTGCGCCCAGAAAGACGCTGTCGTGGAACAGCTCCACATAGTTCTGCAGGCCGATGAACACATCGGCGCGGTTCATGCTGGAGTCAAAGAAGCTGGTGAAGATGCACATCACCATGGGATAGATGACAAAGCCGATAAAGAAGATGAGGCTGGGCAGCAGGAACAGGTAACCGGCGATGGTCTCCTGCCGGACAAGCGCGCGGCTCATCTTCGGCTCGCTCTGCTTTTTGGCAACTGCGGTATGTGCCAAGAGGATCGCTCCCTTCTGTTTTAAAGTCACGGGTTCATTCGATAAAAGTGGCGTCCCACCGCTGCGTTTCAGGTCAGAGGTCGGACGCCGTGGGGTTTAGTTACAAACCGGAGGTTTTTTCAGGAGGTTCAGGATGCGCTGGCCGCTGCGTTGGCGGTGTTGCAGAACTCGGTAACGGCGGTGGTCACGTCAGTGCCCTGGCCAACCTGCTGCAGCATGTTCCACCAAGCGGTACGAGCCTCGGCCCAGCCGGGAGTGACCTGATAGTAGTCGCCCAGGTAAGGCATGAGCTTCTGGTACTCGTTCATGACCTCGTCGTCCTTGTACAGGTCGGACAGAGAGTTCTTGACGGAGAAGTAAGTAGAGGTCTTGACGGCCTTTGCGGTCTCGTCAGAGTTGGCCATGAAGTTGATGAAGGTCTTGGAGGCAGCGATCTTGTTCTCGTCGCCGTTGTCAAACACGCCGAAGCCCCAGATGCCGCCGCACAGTGCGGGGTCGCCGGACTCAGTCGGGAACGCCATGAACAGGATGTCGTCGCCGCTGTTGGTCGTGCCGGCTGCGCTGTTGTCAGCGTTGGTCTGCTGGGCAATGTTCCAGCAGAAGGCCATCTGCAGGGTGCCGTTGCGGAAGAGGGTGATCTCCTCGCCGCCGTTGATGGAGGCGTCAAAGTTGATGCCGTCCTGGTTGTACAGGGTCTCGATCGCCTTGACGTTCTCGGCAGAATCAGCGGTGTACTTGGTGTGGGCTGCATCGGTGAAGGTGCCGCCGTACATGTTGTTGATGATGGCGCGGGTGCCCTGGTCGCCGCCCTGGCCGCTGCAGTAGATCGCGCCGACGTCGGTCTTGCCGGAGTCGTAGACGGCCTGCACAGCCTTCAGGAAGTTGTCGGTGGTCCAGGTGTGGTTCTCGGCATCGACATACTGCATAGCACCGGCAGCCTCAAACACGGTCTTGTTGATGGCCATGCAGTGCGCGGTCATGCAGAGCGGGAACTCGTAGTAAGCGCCGGAGGAATCCTTGCAGGCGGCCTCAACGCTGGCGCTGATGTCGGCCTTCTGGTCGTCGGTCCACAGGTCGCTCAGATCGGCCATCAGGCCCTTGGCGCCCCAGTTGGCAACCAGACGCTCGGGTCCTTCCATGACGATGTCAGGTGCGCTGCCGCCCTCGATAGCGGTGTTGACCTGGTCGTCGCCGTTGGTGTAGTCGAGGTACTCGACGGTGACGTGGATGTCAGGATACTGGGCGTTGAAGTCTGCCAGCAGCGCATCAACGGACTCGGAATCGCCCCACTTGCCGATGGGGTAGGTCCACAGCGTAATGTCAGCAGCCTGACCGGCATCGGCGGTGGACTCCGCTGGAGCGGCCTCGCTGGAGGCGGTAGAGGTGCTCTCAGCAGTTGCGGTAGAGGTCGCTGCGCTGGAAGTGGAGCCGCCGCAGGCGACGAGCATGCTGGCTGCCATGCTGGCGGCCAGGATTGCGGAAACTTGCTTCTTCATAGGTTTTTCTCCTTTTTTGCCTTTCGGCCTTTGTGGGGCATCTTCGTTCTGTGTCCCTCGTGATGTCTCTATTTTAGAAAACTTTTTTCATTTTGTCCAGAGGTGAAATAGCCAAGAAAAACTGTCGTTTTTGTACATGCTGCACAAATCCCATCCACATAGTTGCAAAATACATGCGTTTCTATCGGTTTTTCTTGCTTTTCATGGGAAAACCGCCTCTTTTTTGATTTATTACAAAATGAAAACAACTTTTACCTTTGAAAATTTTCCATCGCACGCGCGCTTTGGCGCTGCAAAGCAAAAAGGCGCTCACCCGTTACATTTACGGGTAAGCGCCTTTGCTTTGGTAGTAGGATACTCCTTTTGTCAAAAAATGCAAGATGTCAAAATGAAACATCCTTTTCACGCGATCTGTCTCAATTTTTGCACATTTGCACAAAAACAGGGTGCTTTTTCCGGGAAAAAGCCTCTTGCAAGCGCGGGTATTTCCCTATATAATGGAAGGAGCGAAATAACTTTTCATTTTTAAGAAAGGGAGCCTTTTTTATGAATTATGAAAATATGACCCGCCGCAGGGTGCTCTGCTTCGGCGATTCCAACACCTACGGCTATGACCCTGCCCGTGACGGGCGCTACGGCGATGATGAGCGCTACCCGATGGTGCTGCAGGACCTGCTGGGCGACGGCTGGAGCGTGGTCGAAGAGGGGCTGCCCGGGCGCACCGCCGTGTTTGACGACCCTATTACAGAAGGTATGAACGGGCTGCGGGTCATCACGCCGATCCTGATGAGCCACGCGCCGCTGGACACCGTGACGATCATGCTGGGCACGAACGACAGCAAGGAGCGGTTCGGCTGCAATTCCCATCTGATCTCTCTGGGCATCGTGCGGCTCGTCAAGAAGGCCCTGCACACCGAATGCTGGCGCGACAACGCCAGGCCGGACGTGCTCGTCATCGTTCCGCCGTCCATCACGCCGGAGTACGACCACCTGATTTTTAAAGATGCCATGGGCACCGGCTGCCATGAGCGCTGCGCCGGCATTGCCGCCCAGCTGGAGCCGATGCTGAAGGACATCGCCAATGTGCGGTTCCTGGACGCCAACACACTGCCCGGCGCGGGCTGCTCGCCCCTTGACGGCATGCACATGACCGTCCAGTCCCACAAAGTCCTGGCCAAAGCCTTGCAAAAGGAGCTGACCGGGGATACATTATAAGTAATAGCAGCGGCTACTCTTCTTGCCTCCCTCTGCGAGGGAGGTGGCCCCGCAGGGCCGGAGGGAGAGAACCTTGCGGTTATCTGAAGTCTTTCAGGCAATGGCACAGTTCTCTCCCCCACCGCCTGCGGGCGGAACCCCCTCGCAGAGGGGGCCAAGTTCCGCAACACACCACAGCAGAAAGGACCCTCCATCATGGCAGAGCAAAGTTTTTGGGATATGCTGCGCACCAAGCGCGACAGCCTGACGAAATCCGGCATCATCGTTGCGGATTACCTTATGCAGCACGCAGAGGACGCACAATACCTGTCGATCTCATCGCTGGCAAAAGCCTGCGGTGTGGCAGAGGCTACGATTTTCCGTTTCTGCCGCGCCCTGGGCTTTGACGGCTATAACGAGATGAAGATCGCGCTGGCAAAGGCCACGGCCACGGCGATGCCGGTCTCGCTCAAGCTGGAGCCGGGCGTCGACACCCAGACGCTCTGCACCCACGCCTACAACACCGCCATCGAGGCACTGAACGGCACCCGCAGCGCACTGGACCCTGAGTCGGTGGACCGCGCGGCCACGCTTTTGCAGCGGGCACGGCAGGTGTTCTTTTTCGGGCAGGGCGGCAGCTATATACTGGCCTGCGACATCTGGGCACGGTTCTCGATGCTCTCCACCAAGTTCCGCACGGCAGGCGACAGCCACATGCAGGCCATCGCCGCCAGCCTGATGGGCCCCGAGGACGTCGTGGTCTTTGTCTCCTACTCCGGCGCAACGCGGGATATGATGGACTCGCTGCATCTGGCTAGGGAGAACGGTGCCAAGGTCATCCTGCTCACCCACTACAGCGACGCCCCCGGCGCAGCGCTGGCCGATGTCGTGCTTCTGTGCGGTGCCAAAGAAAGTCCGCTCGACTCCGGCAGCATGCCGGTCAAGCTGGCCGTCCTCTTTGTGGCGAACGTCCTCGTCCTGCGCTACACGCTGGACAATCAGGAGCTTGCCAACCTTTCCCTCTCCCGCACAAGCCGCGCACTGGGGAGTAAGCTGCTGTAATATAAGCACAAAGCAGCCCGTGAGCACTGTCGCTCACGGGCTGCTTTTTATTGCTGCACCTGTAATGTCCGATGCAGCAGCATTTTTAAATTCTCCGGCAGGCCGCTCTGTATCCCGCACTCCGCGGTAAAGCACAGCCCGATCAGGCCGCCGACAACGGCGGAAAAAATCGCGGTGCAGCAGTATTCCAGACTTACCGCGGGGTCGATCTCCCCCGCAGCCTGCAGGCGTATGAGCAGCGTGCGCATGATGTCCCGCAGCTCGTCCGCACAGGCGGGCACGGACTCGCACTTTCCCGGCGTGTCCAGCGCCTGGGCAATCATCTTATAATCGCCCATCCGGTTGGCGGCAATGTCCTGCAAATAGGCTACCGCCCGCTCCTCCAGCCCGGCCAGCGTGCAGCAGTCAGCAAACAGGACGCGGATGCGTTCGTTTTCCCGGGCAAAGCAGTATTCGGCCAGGCCCTGCAGAATCTCCTCCTTTGAGGAAAAATAGCCGTACACCGTACCTTTTCCAATGCCTGCCGTGTCGGCCAGCTGCTGGATGGTCATAGCGGCGGGGCTGACGCCCCGGGCGATCAGCTGCAGGGCAGCCTCGTAGACGGCAGCCTTGCGGGCTGCATGGTTATCCATTGTCATGGTCGGTCTCCTTTTTCTCCCCGTCGTTTTCCTCCGGCGCACGGGCCGCGCGGCTCAGATCCGGGCGGCGCGGCGCGGATGCAGCCTCGGCCGCGCGGCGGGCGGCGAACTCTGCCGCAAACTCGGCCGCATCGTCGGGCAGGTCGTCCAGACCGTCATCACCGACGTCAATATTGACCGGCGGCCTGCGGTAGAACAGGTCGTACAGCACAGGCACGACGAACAGCGTCATCAGCGTGGCGTAGCTCAGACCGCCGATGATGACAATGGCCATGCCGGTGCTCATCTCGCTGGCCATGTCGGTGCCGAACAGCATCGTGACCATCGCCAGCACCGTCGTCAGCGTCGTCATCAGGATTGGGCGCATACGGGTGCGGCCCGTCGCCACAAGGGCGTCGGTGCGCTCCAGTCCGCCGATGCGCAGTTGGTTGGCGTAGTCCACAAACACAATGCCGTTGTTGACGACGACGCCCATCAGGACCAGGAAGCCCATCAGCGAGATCAGCGACAGCTGCTCACCGGCAGCCATCAGGCCGAGCATACCGCCGGTGAAGGCCAGCGGGATCGTGAACAGAACAATGAACGGCGACAGCAGGCTCTGGAACTGCGCCACCATGACAAAATAGACAAAAGCCAATGCCAGTGCAAGCATTTTTGCCATCTGGCTCAGCATCTCGGTGACCTGGGTCGTCTCACCGGCCAGCTCGGCGGTCACGCCGTCGGGCAGGTCCAGTGCAGCCAGCTGCGGCTCCAGCTCACGGGAGAGCAGCGTCGTGTTGTAGCCGTTGGCGGTCTCACTCGTCACGGCCAGCTTGCGGGAGCCGTTCTCGCGGGCAATCGTCGTATAGCCCGCCGTCGTGGTGCGGGTCGCGAACTCACCGAGGGTGTGCGTCTCCTTTACGCTGCTGCCGTTTTCGTCGGTAGTCGTCGTCTCGAACTCCATATTGAAAATATCGTCCAGCGTCGGCGTGTCGGTCTTATCGACGATAACGACGCTGTAGCTGTCGCCGCCCGCCTTCAGCGTCGTGGCGGTGGTGTCCGTTGTCAGCTTGGCGGCGATCTGCTGGTAGACCTGCGCGACGGTCAGACCCATCCGCATAGCCTTGTCCTTGTCAATCGTGATGTTGATCTCGGCGTCGCCGGCGTCCTGGCCGTCGGTGACGTTTTGGATACCGTCGATGCCCTCCATCAGCGCCATGACCTGCTTGCCCGCGGCGGCCAGGTCATTGAGATCGCTGCCGTAGAGGTCCACCTCGATGCCGGAGCCGGACAGCGCACTCATGTCCATCATGCCATTGGAGTTCACTTCAATTTCGCAGTTTAGATCTGCTGTTTTGCCGTAGATTTCCTGCTCCACGACCTTGGCCTTGGGTGCCTTGTCGCCCAGCAGGACGTAATAGGTAAACGTGGTGTTATCGGTGGCGGCATTGCTGCCGGCCATGGCGACCATGTCGTTGGCACCGCCCGACATCGCGCCGACGGTGTCGACGCCGTCCACGGTCATGACCGCGTCCATGACGCTGTCCGCCGTGGCGAAGGCGTCCTCCTTAGCCGTATCGTCAGGCACATTGACCGTAATGGTCAGCTGGTTGCTGCTCATGTCGGGGATCATGACGATGCCCATGGTAGCGACGCGCCAGACCGACACCCCCAGCAGCGCAATGGCCAGCGCCAGCGGCACAGCCTTGCGGCGCAGGCAGAAGCGCAGCAGCTTTTCATAGCCGTTCAGCACCTTGTCGAACAGCGGGTGCTTGATGTCCTTCTGCTTTTTCAGCACGGTGGAGCCCGCGCAGGGCACAACGGTCAGCGCCACAACAAGGGACGCCAGCAGACTGAAGGTGATGGTCCAGGCCATGTCGCTGAGAAGCTCGCGCACCATGCCGGTGGTGAACACCAGCGGCAGAAAAACGCAGATCGTCGTCAGGGTAGAGGATACGATGGACCCGGCCACCTGACGCGCGCCCTGCACCGACGCGCGGGCGGCGGGCACGCCGCGGCCCCGCAGACGGTAGATGTTTTCAATGACGACAACCGAGTTGTCGACCAGCATGCCGACGCCCAGCGCCAGGCCGGACAGCGACAGGATATTGAAGGTAATGCCGGTGAAATACATCAGCACAATGGCAAACAGCACGCTCAACGGCATACTGATGGCCACGACGATGGTCGGGCGCAGATCCTTCAAGAACAGCGCCAGCACGATGATGGCCAGCACTGCGCCCTCAATCAGGTTGGACAGCACGCTGTTGACGATGAGCTTGATATAGTCGCCCTGGTCCATGATGGGCGTCAGGTGCAGGCCCTCGTTTTCGGCCATCATCGTTTCCATCGCCGCGCTGCTGGCGTTGGAGACCGTCGAGGTGGACGACGTCGAGCTCTTGTACAGCGACAGCAGCACGGCGCGGTTCTTGTCCACCTTGGCGTAGGCGTCGTCGGCGTTGTCGGTCATTTCGACCTCGGCCACATCGGACAGGCGCACGTCGCCGATGCCGTCGATATTGCAGAGCACCATGCTTTTCAGCTCGTCCGCGTCGGCAAAGGCATCACCGACCTTGACGATGTAGCGGTTGTCGTCGCCGTCGCCGCCCTCGATATAGCCCGCGGGCATCGAGAAGTTCTGCGCATAAATGAGCTGCTGCAGCGTCGTCATGTTCAGCAGCTGGTTCAGATTCGCGCTTTTCAGCGCCTCCTCGCGGGCGGACTCGTATTCCTCCTGCGCGGCCTCGAGCTGGGTCTTGCCGGCCTCGAGCTGGGTCTTACCGCTGGAGACCTGGAACTCGCCCAGCTGCAGCTGGGCCTCGGTGCCGCTCAGCAGCAGCTGGACGGCCATATCGGCCATGGCGGGGTCTACCGCCTCGTCGCCAAGGCTTGCCAGCATTTTTTGCAGCTTGTCGCGCTGTTCGTTCAGCTGGGTCAGCATTTCCTGCGCTTTGGTCAGCTGGTCGCGCAGGGCGGCGGCGGTGTCGTTCAGCGTCTGCTGCAGCGGCTGCATACCGTCGTTCAGCGCAGTCTCGGCCTCCTGCCGCGCAGTCAGCAGCGTCGTGGCGTTCTGCAGGGCGACCTTCGCCGTGGAGAGCGTTGACAGATTGCCGCTCAGCTCGCTGACGCGGGCGCGGCGGGCGGCGTTGCCGTCGATGACGGCCTGGTCCTGCGCCTGCTCGGCGCGCTTGGCGTCGATCTGCTCCTGTAAATCGGCCCGTTCGGCCTCGTCCTCGGTGTTGTTGAGGGTGTCCTGCAGCGACGCGATCTCCACCTCCAGCGCCTGAATGCGGGCGCTCATGGCCGCATACTGGGCATCTAAGTAGGCCGCAGTCTGCTCCACCGTCATATTCTGCTCCAACAGCCCCTCGTCTGCGGCGCGCTGGCGGATGGCCGCATCCGCGCGGTCGATCGAGTTGACCATCGCGCCCATCTTGTTCAGGTCGCTCTTGGCTTCGGCCAGATTGGCCGGGAGCGCGTCGGCGTTATACTGCGGGTCGTAGGCGGCCAGCACCGTCTTGCAGCTGGCAAACAGTGCATCGTCGATGGGCAGCGTGACCTCGGGCAGGGTCGTGCTTGTATTTTTGGCGTTCTCCAGCTTGCGGTTTGCCTCGTCCAGGTCTGTCTGCAGGCTGGCGATCTTCTTTTCCAGCTCGGGGATCTGCTTGTCCAGCTCGGTAATGGCGTCCCGCAGCTGGGTCGTCACGTCGGCCTTCTGGCTGTTCAGCTGGGCCTTGCCCGCGTCCAGCTGGGCCTGGGCGGCGTCCAGTTCCTTCATGCCATCGTTGATTTTTTTCTTGTTGGCATCCAGCTCTTTTTTGGCATCGGCCAGGCGGTCACTGACCTTGACCAGCAGCTTGTCGTTGACAGCGTCGATCTTTTCCTGGTCGAGCGTGATCTGCACCGACTTTTCCACCAGGCCCGTCGTGGACACGCTGGCCACGCCGTCCACGCGCTCGAGCTGGGGCAGCACGTTTTCGCTGACATAGTCGGACAGCTCGTAAATATCCATGCCGTCGTAGTCCACGGCAATGTACTGCGTCGCCATCATGTCCGGGCTGATCTCCATCAGCGTCGGCGTGGACGCCATATCGGGCAGCGCGTCGCCGAGCTGGTTCACGGCGGTGCTGGCCTTGACCATGGCGCTGTCCATGTCGGTGTCGTCCTGGTATTCCAGAAAGAGCAGGCTGTAGTTCTCATTGCTCTGGCTCGTCACGTTCTTGACGCCGTTCAGCGTCGAAAGTGCATTTTCCAGCGGCTTGGTCACGTCGGCCTCGACCTGCTCGGGGCTGGCACCGGGGTAGGTCGTGATGACCATCAGGTAGGGCAGGTTCATGGCGGGCAGCAGGTCCGTCTGGATGCCGGTCAGACTGACAAAGCCCAGCACCAGCACCAGAATGACCGCCACCAGAATGGTAAATGGCTTTTTAACGCTGTATTTCGGCATGGAAGTGTTCCCT
>OLPA01001473.1_pt1 | contig 19449 bp, 46 predicted proteins | sample 1672811 | NCBI WGS metagenome assembly OLPA01 (sample SAMEA3136726, study PRJEB25190) | human gut metagenome | biome: human gut; feature: human-associated habitat; material: faeces | place: Austria | collected 2013
GATTGTTTATTAAATAGTAATGTTATACTTAAAATTATTAATAAAATTAATATAATAACAATTATTTTTGATTTAATTTTGTTCATTATTTATCCCAACCTTCATAAGTTTTATGTAAATCAATAACACCGTTACAATAATTAGTGTTATTACGATGGTTATGATATGTAAAATACATTTCACCAGTTTCTTTATCATACATTTCATAACCATCATAATATGATTTAATAATACAAAATCTGGATTGACCTATATCTTTATATTCTTCTGACTTATCGCTAGTCGAAGAACATCCAGTTAAACCAAATACGGTTAATAAACATAATCCAATTGATAATAATTTCTTGTTCATATTATTTAACTCCAGTTGACCCAAAACCACCAGTACCTCTTTCGGTTTCAGATAATTCATCACTTTCAATAAATTCCATTGGAATATATGGCATTAAAACCAATTGAGCAATTCTTTCATGTTTATCAATAGTTTGCATTTCGTTGGTGTCATTATGAATTGCGACAATATATTCACCTCTATAATCGCAATCGCATACTCCTGTGCAATTAGCAGGTCTTAATCCCTTTTTTGTCGCTAATCCACTTCTTGCAAAAATTGCACTAAATGTATTTTCAGGTAATTCAAAAGATAATCCTGTTCCAACTTTCACTGTACTATGAGGTGCAATTTCGTATTCATCGCATGAATATAAATCATAGCCTGCTGCATATTTACTCCCTCTAGTTGGAATTTTTGCATCATTATTTAATTTTTTAATTTTAATTTGTTCCATTTTTTATTTTCTCCATATATTTTTTAATTGTTAAAGCGCCATTAATTAAATATTTTCTAGTTCTTCTTTAACATTTTCTAACCATTCATCACTGTCGACATATTCACAATATTCTTCTAATTCTCTTTGAATTCTTTCAGTTTCACCATCATCAAGATAACGTTGAACAGTATCTTTTAATGATTCATCATTGGTGGCTTCAGCAAAAATCATATATAAATCAGTGCAGACCGCACATTCTAATGAATCAATATAATCTCTTAATTTATCCCAACGTTCTGAATTGTTATTAACATAATTTTCAATATATACTTCTCTAATTTCTTTATTGGTAACACCTTCATTATCTAAAAACTCATTAGCAATTTCTTCTAATTTATGTTCTGCTTCTAATAAATCTTGGTTTAATATACTATATTCTTCAGTACTTCTAATTTCGCTTTTTTCATAATCTCCGATTAATCTTTTAATTGTTCCTTTTAATGATTTCTTTAAGAAATTAATATTACTATTTTCAATATTGTAATCAAAATGTCTCGACTCCCAATATTTATTTAATTTTACTTCAAATGTAATAGTGTTGGTTGTTACAGTTATGTGAGTCATTTTTAATGTAAAAACAAAATCTCTATATACAAATACTGTCCATGATTTATTCCATAATTTAGGGTCTAAATAGTTTTTAATAATAAAATCATAATCAATCTCATATACTTTAATTATTGGTAGCATTGTTGTTATTCTCCTTAGATAACCCCGTGATTAATTCACTTAATGGTAATGTTTCAATCCATTTACAAAAGTCACGCCATTCAGGTAAACGATGACTTTTTCGTTGCGAGTAAATTGTTTTTAATTGTCTATAATTTGTAGTCATTCTCGCTGTTAATTTAAAACCACATGGGTTAGAATATAAAATTTCAAGATATTTTTCACTTGTTGGATTGTTGTTGTAATCCTTAATTTTTTCTTTCATAATTGTGATTATTCTATCGTCAACATATTCAACGTAAGCTTCATCTAAATCAAATTTTGTAATTCTGTGCATTGTAGATTGACTTGAAATAAAATCAAAAAAATGATAGCGCTCTGCTTCTGTCCAAGCTTTAATACTAAACGTTAAATTAAATTGAACAACGATTCCAGTCAAAAATTGATCATGTCCTTCTCCTTTTTTTGATTGAGCCAATCTAATAACTGTTCTTGTAATATCTGTGTTTAATTTACTAATATCGGTTGCCATTGGAAATTTGCTTGCCATTATACTATTATTTAATCCATAAATTTCTTCCTTATTTACAACATTCATTTGATAACTCCTTTTTAAATTTATATTTATATTTTCTTACTGTGTCTTTATTTCTTTTTAAATAATTTGCTATATAATCAGAACTTTTATCTAAATTGTTTTTTATAAATAACTTTTCCTTATCGGTATACAATGGTATGCCATTTATAGTTTCTTGTAATCCATTTTTAAATGAATGAATAGTATTTTCACTTCTAGTTACCCATTCCAAATTTTCAGATCTATTATCTAATTTATTACCGTTTATATGATTAACAAATTCTTTATTTGCAATTAATGGAACAAAAGCAAAAGCCACAATTCTATGAACTCTTTCCGAAGCACCATTAATCATAATTTCTCTATATCCAGCTCTATCAATACGACCTTTTAGCTCTTCTCCGTGTAAATTAAATATTTGTCCATTAGGAAATGCAACATAATTTTTACTGAATACCTTACAATCATTTGGATTTAACGGATAGACACCAGTAATAAATCTATTAATTCTATGATTATGCACTGTTTCTTGCGCTTCTTGTTCTGTATTTTTAGTTCCTAGACTAATAAATTTTTCATGAATAGAAACAAAACATTCATATTTGTTATTTTTATTTTTTCTATAACATTTTGCTTTCATATTTTTTATTGCTTGTTGCCAATCATAGGTTTCCACGTTTTCAATCTTAATCATTTGATTCCTCCTTGAATAATAATAAAACATAATATAATATTCATAATCATTGATAAACTAATTACAACCATCATTGATGTGGTTTGTTTATTTAAGTTATCAATATTTTCTTGCATTTTCTTAATAATATTGAATTGAATCTTATCTATTCTTTTATGAATATAAGACACATCTTTGTTAAAATTACTTTCTATATTAACAATTTTTTCTTCTAGTACTTTGGCTTGTTGTTGCACTTCCTCCATGTCTCCTGGAATACCCCGTTCATTAAAATTCTTATTCATATCTTTCACTTTCTATTAATTGAATAAATTTATCTTCTTTACCTTTAATAATTGCAGTAATTGACTCTTTACCTGCTGTATCGTTTTTGACAAATTCATACTGATCATAGAGATTTAATAAATCTTTTAATGTATTTCTTTTTTCTTGAATAGTATTCATAATAACCTCCTACATAATCTTCTTATGCGTTAATGATTCAATAATTGATTCAATTTTTAATTGAGCTTCTTTAACACCTGATTCATGACCTTTAATTACTTGTTCATAGCCTTGCTTTTCTTCTTGCAATTGATTAATTAAAGTTTTATATTCGGTAATTTTTGAATTAATATTGTCTACTTTTTCTAATAACTCTAATTTATAAGTATCAGATTCTTCTTCAATCTTTTGCTTATTTTCAACAGCTTCATTCAATAATTTTGTCATACGATTTACATATTCAATGTCATAATCTTCTCCTACGCCAAATTCAATTGGATAACAAGTAATGATTTTATTATTTTTAGGATCAACCAATACAACCCATTGGTCTTTTTTATAAACTAATTGCTCGGAATATTGTTTAATTCTTCCTTTATAGATACATTCACCATATGTACAAAGCTTATTTAAAAATTCTCTAATTTCAGTGCTTCTTAAATTTGCATATTTAGTTTTATCTGTTTGATTCTTATATCCCCAAGCACGTTCAACAAATCTTTCAGCAGCGTGTTGTGTAGGAATAAAATGTGTTTGTTCGTTTTTAATATCTTCTAATTTTTCTTCCATCAATCCATCTCCTTTACATATTATTAGATACCAGTAAAAGTCAAAAAAATTATTTCTTGACTTTTACTTCTAAAATGTTGTTAATAATAACTTGTTTATGACCATAATTATCATCTTTAATTTCTAATGTACCATTGTCTCTATCAACATAATCCTCAATAGACATTTCAATAGTTTGATCATCGTCTAGTTTTAATTTGACTTTACTTAATTTTTTGAAATCAATATAAGGAATCATATCATCTTCATGAACGTCCAATAAATTTAGTAATTCAATTGCATCATCATAATATGTATCATTTTCAAATACTTTTCTAGCTACATCGAATGCCTTAATTCCATTAATATCTTCATTATCATAAATTACTTTATCTACAACTGGTTTAGTTTCAATATCAAATACTCCATATTCTTTATTAACTTGATTTACAACTTTATATAAAGTATCTAGAACTTGTTTTGGTGATTTTTGTAACTCTAATGAACCCATAAAAATTCTATCTGCAATTAAAAATCCTTTATCACCATTAAAATATTTAACTTTCTTTTCTAAAACTGAAATAGTTTTACCATCAAAATCAATAATAAATCCATCATTGGGAACTGATTTCATATTTGGTAAACAATTTTTAGAAACCAAACATTCTTCATAATTTCCATCAAATTGAATTTCTTTTTTAGGATTAAGTTTTAAAGCTACAACTGATTTATTTTCATCAATTTCGCAATCACAAACAAATACGTAATATTCATCAAAATTATATTCAACATCATGTGTTTCATCATGAAACATTTTAATGATTTCTAAAGCTCTATCTTCAAAATCCATTTCTTCAAATCGTGTTTTACTATAAGTAGACGAAGTTTTTAAATTAACACCTTCTAACATCTTTTCAATTTTACATTCTACGTAATCTCTAATGGCATCTAAATCCATTTTCTTTGTTTCAACAATATCATCATTGTTTCTAAAAGTAGGAATACGCCCAAAATAAATTTCATTAATTTTAATCATTTAAATCTCCTTCTTTTTCGTTGTTTATAAAATATTTTCTTAATATATCTGTATGGGAGTAATCAATATATGTCACAATGTTATACGCTTGACATACTTCCTTCTCAATCAAACATCCTCTAGCGTATTGCCAACCTTTACAAAAATATGCAACATCAGCGGTTGACAATAATTCAAGCGATTTACCTAAATGATAAACACCTTTATGGATTGTACTTTTTGGTTCATCTTCTTCAAAATATGAATCGATAATTGCAATATTATCTGTTTTTAAATCTTTTTTTAACTTATTTAATACTTCTAAACGTTCATTTAGAATTTCTTCCTCTGATCTATTTGTCATTGGTTGACTAATGAATACTTTAATTGTTTTATCCATTTATCTAATTTCTCCTTTTGTGAAATCCAAAATCTCAACAATTTGTAATATATCAATAATTTCTTGAATGGGATATACAATATTGGTTGTGTATAAGCTTAATGTCATAACCAATTCTTTCAAATATTTATCCATGATTTTGAGTGAACAATTTACTTCGCCAATTCGTCCATTTGCAAATTTTACTTTTGTACCTTGCTTAATTCTTTTACCATTATAAGTAGCAAAGAATATATTTTTTTCTCCTATATCATCCTCAACTGTGCAAATACATACAGTACTAACTTTAACTTGATTAAATGTAATTTGCCCACTTTTATTAGTAAAAGCTCTATAAAAATCATTATTATCAAACTTACATCCTTTATATGGCATTACGCCACTATCTAATGGTTTGTATAGTTCAAGTTCTTCTTCCCAAACAGCATATCCATCATTTAATGTAATAATGTTATTGTTTGTAGCAATTGTAAGAATTGTATAGACTTCCCCTTCTTTTAAATATTCTCTATTCATTCCATAAAATCGTTTGTATATAACTTTATCACCTGGTTTAAATACGCAAACCATTAATTACATCCTCCTTTATTCATATATTTCTGGTAAAATATTTTTTATTTGTAATAGTAATAGCACAACCATCAATGCTAATGTTATAATACCAATGAAGATTAATTTATAGATTGCTGTTTTCATAAACAATACAAGCACTACACATAACAGAAGAAAATCTATAATAATTAATCTTCTCACTATTCTTTTAGTTAAATATTTCATAATATTTGATCCTCACTTAATTTGTTTTTATAAAATATCAATAAACATATATTTTTTCTTCACCATAATCACCACCTCCTTTGAATTATAATTCACCTTTTAATTCCAATTCTAATTTACGTGTATAACAATCAAGAATCTTACATTCAACTTTACTTTTACCTTGTTTTTTATATTCATCTTGTTGTTCATATTTTTGTAGTAAATCTTTCATTAATTCCTTTTTACTTCTTAAATTTTCTTTCATATAACCCCTTTTTACATATTATTACATACTACATAACAATATAAATAAATGCGTAGATTTCTACGCTTTCATTGTATAATATATATATTTACTAGTCAATAATAATATGTATAAAATTTATATTTTATTAAAATTTTTAGGCATTTTTAAGTCCTAAAACTAGGTACTTTAGCAGTGTCATAAAAACAAAAAGTAGAGAATAATCTCTACTTTTCACTGGTTTCTAATAATATTTTATAACTTTCTAATTTTTTTATAATTTCATTACATTTATCAATCTCATGTTCAATTAAATCATTGTATACTTCTATACATTCATTATATGTACTTGCATATTCTCTTGCATAAACAACGACACTTTTACTAAATGCTAAATCTTTAGTTGTCCAATTTTCGCCATTACCTTTATATGTTTTTTTAAATGGAATAAATGTCTTACCCCAATAATAATCATTGTTTATTTCTTTTAATGTTTTGCCAACATTGACTTTTTCATTTAAGTCTCTAATAATTTCATCTTCATATCTAGTTGGTACAACAATGCCAAACATAGGTTCTTTGCGATACATAAAGGTTGTATCTCTATTTGAAGTTAATTTTTTTGAATTAGTTTCAAACCCACATCCCCAAACTGGGATATAACATGGCACTTCATTATAATCTGTAAATTTCATTTATTATTCCTTTATTCAACTTATTTAAGCAATAATTTCTTCTATAATTGTTTGTCATAATTACTCCTTATATAAAATTACTTTATTTTCTCTTAAAGATTTTTGAACATCAATAATTCTTTGGTTTGTTGATCCTCTATAAGCCAATCGTAATTGTTTCTTTTCTTCAATAAATTTACCATCAACAAGAACGTGGATGTAATAAAATATAGAATGTAACAAAAATGTTGTTGGTATACGATTTTGTGTTGCCTCGCATAATTCTAAAAGATATTGCGACGAGTGCAGATATTCATATTCATAACCTGTATAAACCCAAATTGTTTTCCCAGGAAAATCAAGAAAAAATTGATGTATTAATCTATACGTATCAAGAAAATTTTTAGGATGAAATGGCTCTCCGCCAATCAAGCTTATACCATTAATGTAATCTTTGATTAACGGTTTAATTTTATTTTCATAGTATTCTCTACTAAATGTTTCGCCAATATTAAAGTCCCATAATTCACTATTAAAACAATTTTTACAGTAGTGTTCACAACCACTAAAGAAAATAGAGACTCTTATGCCATCTCCGTTTTCTATCGTATAAGGTTTTACTTTTGCTATTTTACTCATTATTTTATAAATCCTTTAATTTTAAAATATGTTTCTTCCTCGACAATATTTTTATATCCCCAATCCCAAAATCTTAATAAAGTTGATGTATAAGTTTCAACAGAATCAACAGATAATAGATCGCCATCTCTCCAATGGTATCTATTGTATGTCAACATAGCTTTTAATACTTTTCTTCTATTGATGTATGTATTTAAATTTTTGAAATAAAAATAAAACATTATAAACATACAAATATATATAATTTCTATTACCATTGTTTATAATCTTCTTTCATACAATTCAACAACATTTTCGGCTAAACAAGCAGTTGTCAGTAAACCAACTCCACCAATATTTTTAGTGATATAACCAGCCTTATCTTTGCAAGCAGCAAAATCAACATCACCAGTTAGTTTACCAGTCTTAGGATTTACTGATAAACCAACATTAATTACAACTGCCCCTTCTTTAATATGATCATCGGTAATTAAGTGTGGTTTGCCAACACAAGAAATTATCACATCACATGGATTTGTAATACTATCTAAATCCTTCGTGTAACTATGACAAATTGTAACAGTTGCATTTTTGTCTAGCATCATTTGAATTAATGGTTTAGCACAAGTTTTACCACGACCAATTATACAAACTTCTTTTCCTTCAAGGTTATAATCAATCTCATTAAAGATTTTCATAACACCTTTAGCTGTTGCTGGTTTCACAAATGCATCTTTAAAGAAACCATCAACATCTCTTTCAGGACAGCAATAATAATCATTAATAACTTCCCATGTTACTTCAGTGTCTACATCTTTATTAATCGGTAATTGTACAACAACTGGATTGTTTGAATTAACTACTTGTAATAGTTCTTTATATTCTGTATCTTTATTAAATGGAATTTCTTCAAATTCAATTCCAACTTCTTCACAAACCTTTCTTTTATTTCTGACATATGCTTTTGATGGTTCATCATTAGGATTTGTTAAAACAGTCAATTTAGGATTGATTCCTTTTTCTTTCAATTTATCCACTCTTTCTTTAACATCATCTTTAATTTTTTGAGATAATGTCTTGCAATCAATAATTTCTCTCATTATTTTTTCCTTTCTAAATTGGTAATTTTTGAACATTTAAAATAACAATATTTGTAAAAAATAAAATTCTTTTTAACTCTTCTTTAACATCATCAATATCATTTATTTTAATTTTCTTTTTGCTAGTAATGCTGACAGATGAAAAACCATACTCATCATCTCTTATGTAAAAAAATGATATTAAATAACCCTTTTCTCTTTTAAATAACATCTATTCCACCACGATTTTGATTTTATAACCAAGCTTTTCTTCAATTTGTTTTTTAGTCATCTCAACTGGTTTTCTTTCCCACAATAAAGGTCTATGATTAGTATCATATAATGCTGATGTACAAATATATGTATTAATATCATTTGATAAACCATAAATTCTATAAATATTTAGTTCTTTATTTATGGATTCATAATTATTAAAGAAAATATCATATTCACTTATTTTTTTAATTCTACCACTCAATGTGTTAATTAATAATTTTTCAAATTTATTTTGATCGTGTCTCACACATAAATATTTTTCACCATTTTGCAATTCTACTAAATAACCACTTTTAATATTATCTGGCGTGTTGATTTTATAACTTCTCATTTTTCTTCTCCTTATTTTTATGTATTTTATTTTCTTCTTCGTATTGTTCCCAAATTAAACAAAAGAAAATAAATCCAAGAACAATGAATAATACAATAATCATTGTTATGTGAACTAGTAAATTAATCATTAGTCGACAACTCCAAAAATATATTTCTTGATATTATTTTCTCCTGCTTCTTCGATAGCTTTTTGACATAACTCTTTGGTGTCAAAATAAATAGTATTTGAATATTGGCGAAATGTATCATTTAAAATACCAACCAACGACTCATCATGATCGTAAACTATATAAAAATTATAATCTTTGTTTTTAAATTCTCTTCTACCACATTTTAATAAAGTAGTTTCGACTTTACGTCTCATAACTTCAAATTCAGCATCTTCTTTGGTTAAGAAACAATTACCGATATTTCTTCTCCAATTATCAACTACAACATTTTTCCAAGTTTTATTATAAACATCGGCATAACTACTAATAGACCAATACCTATCACCATTTTTTAAATTCCATACTGTTTTAGGTGTCGGTGGAGTAAGAAACTCTTTTAATTTTTCTTCATCTACTTCATAACCTTTGTATTTTTCTGCGATTTCTTCTACTTTAATCATTAATATCACCTTTATTTATTACATTTTTGAGTCTTTCTTTTTCTCTTTTAGCTTTCTTTTCTTTCCATTCATGAACTTCAGTTTCATTTATGTAAAACATTTCTTTTAATTGGAATAACATGATCTCAACATCAGCTATTTCTTCAATTAAATTGGCATAATACTCAGGTTCAGCTGGTCTATCTTCATATCGTAGCATCTTATTCACAGCTTGAATGAGTTCAGCACATTCTTCCATTGCTTGTCTTGACTGTGCTTCTTTGCCATAAATTTCAATTGATTTTTTAAAAATCTTTTCTATTTTCTTTCGTTTCATTGTTTCACCTCTTTATATAATTTTAAGAAATAATTTAATTATAATTATTTTACTTTTTCATAATTTTCTTTGACGTATTTTTCATAATCAACTTCTTCATAATCATCATCATACATATCATAACCATCCCAGTTATCTACGCCATTACATTCCAATCTATCTAATGTATCTCTATCTTCTAATAAACCAATTAATTCTTCTTCATCAATAATATATTTCATTTTATCTATTTCCTCCTAATCTTCTATTAATTCTAAATTTTCTTTTTTATAATCCCAAATAAAATCATCACCTTAGTATAAACAATCATAAATTTCATCACTTGACATAATATTCTTATTTAATCTAACTATATCTTCAGCTATAACATCAACGAATACTCCACCTTCATGATCTTCACCTTCTATAATCATATCTTCTACATCGAAAACATATTTTAGCTTTTTAACCCTGTATTTTTTAAGTTTTTTAGGTTTAACCTTTTTCTTGCCTTCTTCAAAGAATGAAGAAACATGGACAGTATAATAATGTCTCGTATTTGCAATTTCATTTAATGTTTCTACAGTATCTTCAACAATAGCAATTTTCTCTGGAAACGTATTTAATTTTTCAAGCAGCTCATCTAAAAATAAAACTTTATCAAATTTATGTTCAACTAATTTAATATGATCTTCTGGAATACCATATTCTCTAATACAAAAATTCTTTTTAGATTCATATTCAGCTTTTTCTGATTTTGAGCATATATAAACATCTTCAATTCTTTTATTTTTAATAAAATCTTGCATGCACTTAATTGGTTTGACATGAGAATACATATCTTCACCTAATTCTAAAATCGCTGTCCACTCTTCATCTGTCATACAATGTTTCTTAAATCCCCATTCATAAGGCGCAAGTACACCATCTACATCAAATACAACTACCATTCCATTTGATGATAATTCTTCAATTAATTTCTTACTCATAATTACTCCTATTCTATATTATTACATGCTAGTAAGATAGATAAAAAATATTTATTTATCTTTGTCTTTACCGCCATCTAATTTTTCAAAAATATAATCAACGCCATCTTTAATGGTGTCTGTTGCTTTGTCGATATTTTCATATGTAACATATTTAGCAACCAACATTTTATACATCGTATCTTTTGATGGAATTGCAACATACATTACAGATGAAATAACTATTGGTATAATTGATAATTTTAAACCCTTCTTCAATTTCAAAATTGTCTTATCTTCCCAATTTTCACCTTCTAAAAAGGCAGCAAATCCAACTAAAAAAAATGTCGCTACAATGATCCAAAACACTATAATTGCCATTTCACGAAGTTTACCTAATAAATCAATTACATAAAATAACCAAGGGTTAATTACTGACATAATATATTCACCTGCTTTCTATATCTATTTTTTAATTCTCTTCTTTTCTCATATGACCATGTTGTACCATTAATTCCATAAATCTATCTTTAATTGCCCTAGCCATAGGCAACGATACTTCAATATTAAAGTCTTTTAGTGATAATTGCATTATGTAACCTTCTGTTAAAACGTATCTTTTATTTTCAGTATCATCATTTTCTACTTCTTCATTTTCATCAACATCTACTTTAGCATTTAACCATTCTTCATATCTATCACCACAATCATTATCGCCTTGGTAAAAATCACAAGTTATACAATCAGTACCTAAACACTCTACAAGTTTACCATTAACCAGTGCTGGCGATGGAGTATTAAATTTAGCCAATTCTTTTTTATAAAAATCTTTATTTTTCATATTCTTCATATTCCTTATAGATTTCAATTAATCTATTTAATTTTTCTTGCTCCTTTTGTTTCTTTTCATCTTCTTTTAATTTTAACAATAAACTCATTTTTCATCATCCTTTAAATATATTTTTTGAAGTTCTTCTTCATTTTCAACTCCAAAGTGATTGCATAAATTTCTAATAGATAATTTCATAGAATGATTCTCATAACGATAATCATGTATATCATCGAGTAATTTTGATTTATCTTCTAATAGTTTCATATTTTCTTTAACTGTATTTTCATAGAAACTATCAGATACTTGCCAATTACGATAAAGTGTATGAATATAACCTATTAAGCTGTCTTTATTAAATGCTCTCAATGTTGTGTCATTCAACAATTTAAAAGCTTTAAAACTGTCAGAATTATCAAAATAATCATCAATTAAGACACGAAACATCATAACTGAATTCATATACTCTTGTTGTAATCGTGATCCGTTTACTTTTAAATCATTATAATCTCTAGGATCATCTTTAAATGGGCTATGTATTAATAGACTGTTTAAGGTTTTAAATGCTTTTTCGTATTCTTTTTTAGTTTGTTTCATTTAATTTCCTTTCGTATTCAATTGTTTCAATATTTGACTAATCTCATCACGATTGCAATTATTTAAAATATCTTTGATTACTATAGGTTTCTTACAACCAACAAAATTAAATACATTGTCAAAGGCTTCTAGATCATACCAATCCGAATTAGAAAACCATGTGCTATAATAAAATTCAGGACAATCTTTGTATGCACATAGGTTATTATCTATAGCTCTTACTAAATAATTGTAATCGTCAACATACAAATGTTCTAAAACAAGATATTCTAACAAGCTTAAATTATACCGCATCTTTCATCAATTCCTTCTTCTCAACTGCTTTCTCCCAATCTAATTTTTGCCCACAGTTTGAACAATAATTTACATGTATAGGTACAACCTCTTTGCAAGTAGGACAATGATCAAATGAAATGTATTCTTTACCATAGATAAGTTCTTTGGGTGTTGCCTTGTTAACTAATTCTTGTAATACTTCTACATACTTTTTTGCTTCGCCTTTTTTAATAGTTCTACACTCTTCTTGTAAGAAATCTAATGCTTCTTGATATTTAGTTTCTTCATAAACATCCACCTTTAAATCTTTCTATATTACAAATACCATCTTTTACCATGATATTTAATATAACGTCCTTTCTTTGTAAAATAACAATTTTTTACTTCGTATCTCATTGATTCGGCATAATATACTTTAACAAGTGTTCCATAATCTTTTACAACTTTACTGCCTTCTAAACCTTCAATTTCATATGGAGTAGGTTTTTCATATTTTTTTACACACTCACAACAATATAAATGAGATTCATGTGATTCATAAATTAAATCAAATTCACCTAATTTTTTACCACAACCTTTGCAATAAAGAATTGCGTGTCTCCAGTTTTCGCAAGTATCAAACTTACGCCCCGCCTTTTTTAATCTATCTATGATAGCTTGATCTGTTTTTGAATTTTTAAATTCATCTATAAATTCTTTATTTGTCATTACAGCCACCCTTTTTCTTCCATTCTCTTTTTAACTGCGGCAATAAATTTATCAAAATCAAAGCCCTCATCTGGATAAAAAAATATTTCAATTTCGTTTCTAAATTTAAAATAATTTGATTTATTGCTATTAATAAAACGTACTTTATTAAATGAAGCGTATGTATTTAATTCTTCATTTTGTTCATCATCGTATAGTTCTTGGTCATCACCGTTTCCAGCCCATGCCTCTAATCCTATTTCTTTAAACATTTCATCAGAAGTTTTATTGTTAGATTGTTGATTAACAGAAGAATCAATCAATTTTTGTAATGTTTCAATATCTCCCATCATTTCTAATTCAGGGTAATCATGAATACTATAATCACTAACATTTTCTAATTGTTCAGGACTTAATTTTCTAGCTACATAATCTAAATCAATACTTTTTAATCTATCTAACGCACCTTGGTAATCAGGTTTATCTGACGGTTCGACCTCAATAAGATCAATCATTTCTTCAATATCATCATTTTTTTTAGATTTCATATTTCTTTACCAACCTTAATTTCTTTCTCAATTCATTTACTTCTTTTTTTAACTGTTTATTTTCAAATGAAAGAATTCTTGTGGGTTCAATGAGACTGTTAAGATATTCAGTTTCATAGTTATATACATCCCACAATGAAGTTTCTTTCATATGTTTAATTAATCTTGTGTAATCTTCAACTGATTGCTTTAATAAATCATAATTTTTATTGAATTCTTTAAATTCTTCTGAATCTTCGTCATATTCATAAGTTAGATTTAAAATCATATGCTCGGCAAAATAATCTAACGCCTCTTGATATTCATTCATTTTATTTCTCCTTTTGACTAAAATGTTTAGCAAAGTAATTAAGAATTGGATGCATCTTCTTATATGTATTTATTCCATTATAAGTACAATAAGCTTCAACCCATCGCTGCATAGCTACAAAATATACAAAGTCTTCCCATAATTCTTTGCCAACTTTATAATTTTGTTTTAGTTCTTTAAGTCTTTTCATAGTTTTCATTCCTAATCTAAATATTCAGTCCAATATGGTTCAATACAAAATGTTGCAAAAGTAGGACATTCGTGTTCAAAAGTATAATCATCAAAACCTGTCAACTTCCAACCTTTTGTTGGATTATCCCAATATCCAACATCATTTTCTTCTTTTAATTTGTTGTATATCTCTTTAACTTCATCTGATTCTAGCCAGTCATATATAATATCAATTAGAACATTCATAGTAGGTTTGATAAGAGAACCAGTTAAAGTTGTTTGCCATTTTGCAATATATTTTTCATCATATTTACTTTCGTCATCTTGAGCTTTAGGAATCCAACCAAAAAATAATCTTCCATCTATAGAAGAAATTCCTCTCATTTGTTCGATTTTATAATCAGCCAATTTTAAAACAAATTCAATTGCTGCTTCTAAATGCTCTTGACAATCACCAGTAACAATTAAAATTTGATTGCTTGCATACATAATATTTTCCTCCTTACTCCCATTTTGCATAAATATATTTTTTCTTATTAATCACCATATCTATTAATGCTGTTGTAAAATCATGATGAATTTGTTTAAAATGCTCTTCAAGTTTTTCAAATGTATTATCAAAACCATAATCATTTTTATGGTTCTCAATATAATTTTCAAGAAGCCCATCTTCATTCAATAACATATTTGTAAATTGAGCTAATCTCGCAACGTGTTTCTTCTTTAACTTCCATCCATCATGTCCCTTTTGCTCAACTTCTGAGAGAACTTCTCTAATTATATCCGCCATTGGAGACGAAATACTTTTGCAATTATTTCTAATACCACCGAAATTTAAACAATAACCCATTAATATTTTCCTCCTTCCATTTTCTTACTATGATATTAATTATATTGATAGCACTTTCTATTTCATCTATACATTCCATTGTTATTTATCATATTCATAATAAAACATGGCGAAAGGGTATATCCCCTTTATATTAATTATTTCAACTATGTCCTCTTTTTTTAATGCCTTTTTATTCACAAAATCACACAATGCAAAAGCACCCTTAAAGTATTCATACTTCAATTTCTTTAATTTCACTTCTTCCATTAATTTCTCCTTCAACTATCATTCCTTCAACCCACCAGCTTTTACCTGGATTTTTAAACTCATATTTCATTTTTCTCTCTCATTCTTCTTTACTAATTTCTCTTACTGTATATTTTGCTTCCATAGGACAAGGATCTTCGTAACATTGCTTACCAGTTAACTCACATTTAACTTCATAATATCCAATTTCAGGCTCTGCATAATTTACTTGGGCGTAAGTACAGCTATCGTAATATCCATATTCATCAGGTTTTTCTTCAGTATCAATAGGTGTAGATATTTCACCTTTAAGAAATGTGTTATTCTTCATTGCCTTTACCCGCTATAGTAGAAATGTTTGTTTCAATTCTTCTATATGTTTCGTTTTGTTGCAATAAGTTTAAAATTGAATCACTTAATAGAGTACGAGTGCTATCATTAAACATTTTCTTCATTTTTTCGTTGATATTGTAACGAGTATCTTCAACAAAGCTATTTAATTCCTTTTGTACTTTTGTATTCAAGCATAGCTTTTCATCAATATACTCTTGAAAAGTTTTAATTCTTGTATACTCACCATAACGATCTTTTGTGGTAAATTGATTGTTTGTGATGTATTCTTTAACTTTTTCGTCCGTTAATTCAGCAATTGTAACTTCTCTTGCTGGTTCATCGGAAAAATAGTCTCCACCAATTTGGACTTTATGATTGTAAAGCATGTTGTCAATTTGACCTGCAAGCATTATTGATACACGCTCTTCGATAATATCTTTATAATTTTCTTTAATACTGTTTTGTACGATTTTTATCACTATATCTTTAATTGATCCAGACAATACTTCTTTTAATGATTCTTCAGCGATTGATTGTAAACCTGTTAATTCAATTGTTGCTTCTAATTTACTCATTTTTCTTTTCTCCCTTTAGTACTTTATATATTTTATAGAAATATAATTTTATTTACTCTCTCTTTCTAAAATATATTCAATTACATCGTCATTAGCCTTGTTTGCCATTACAACATGATAACCTTTATTTAAATAGACATTTAAATCTTCATTGGTAGTGCGATGTTCTCTTGGGTGTTTACCAAATGAATATGTTCTTACAACTACTTGTTGCGTTTGTATTTTGTTATCCTCTGTTGATCTTTCTTCTAATTGACTTGTATAACTTACTAGTTTATCCACATGTTTTTGAATATCATCTAATCTACTGCCAGTACGTTCTCCAAAATCCATTATTTCATTAATCAAATGAAGTCTATCAAGACGTTCTGCGGAATAAACTAGATTTTTATAATCTTCTATAATTTTATCTAAAATATCATTTAATGAACTTTGATATGCCATTTTGTCCATTATTTTCATTCAATTACCTCACAATTTTTTAAGATGTCTTGAATATTAATAGGCTGGAATTCCCATTCAATAAACTTGAAAAATTTGTTAAAAAAAGAATTTAATTGATAACTTGCTTCTAAACTACTCCATCGTAATTCACTTATATATCTATAAGGTTTTTCTAAATGGAGACTTAAACTATTATTTGCTTTATTTCTAACAATATAGTTGTATTCCTTAACGAATTCTTTTAATAATTCATATTCTAAATGTGTTAATTTAATAGGCTCTTCATGATGTTCTTGATATAAAAATTTCGTCTTTTCCATCACACAACCATTTAAAAATCTACATTCTTTACAACGTATGCTATGACATTTTGTCGCTGTACCATCTTTTTTTATGGCGAACCTATCAACTCCATACCGTTTTATATCATCTTTGTAATATTCCCAATTTTTCATAATTTCACCTCTTCATCCTGCGGCATTTGAAATATCATATCTTCATTTACTCTTGTCTTGATAAAATTTTGTATCATACCAATAACTTTTAAAGCTTTTTTATAACTAGAATAAATAGCCAATGGTTGATTATCCGTAGTCAAAACATCAGAAATACCATTCTTCCCATCTTTTGTTTTAATATAAAATTCACTCGCAAAAACCAACCAATTACTACTTTGACTTCTAACCCATACACCCATATACAAATTCCTCTTTAACAATAACTTCTATTTAGATCAATTTTCTTTTCCCTAATAAAGTACTTATTCAAATAAGGTAAGTTATTAGATAAACATACATCAAAATAATGTCTATGTTTCATATCAAATTCATCAACAATCTCACTTTTTAGTCCAATAAAAAGTACCTCTTCTTTATCATCATTCGTATAAACTTCAAAAGTTTTCGTATATCCTCTTCCATAAGACATATAGCCATTATCTTTTAAAAATAATTCAAATCCAGTTTGTTGTTGTAAATAATTCAATATTCCACCTATTTTTACAAATTCGGTTTTCTTCGGTGGTCTTGCATATTCATCAAAGAAACTATCTAAAATTGTTTTGTTTCTTAATTGAATCTCTTTTTCAGTTAATTCTTCTTTCAATATTTTCACTTCTTTCTTTAAATTCATGGATTTTTAGTTTTTATAAAATCCATATAATTAGGCATAATAATAAAGACTAAAAATTACATAAAACCCTAGTTTTAATTTTTTACTTATAATTTCCTAAATTATCCCATGTAAAGAATAATTCATTAAATAATTCAATATCTTCTTCATCTCTAATGATTGGTTCAGGTCTTTTATATTGACCTTTCTTTAATCTGTAATAAATTTTTCCTTTATATGGAATTTCTACTTCAGCTAAAATTCCCCAATCATGTTTTTCTTTGATCATAAGAATTTGACCTTCTAAAGATTTATGACAATTTGTTGCTTGAATCTCTTGTCCAATATAAAATGCCACTATTCATCACCATCTTCAGTTTGTTCAATTTCTTTAAATAACTGCATTAATTCTTCTTCGGGAATTGAATCCTTCATCATTTCAACAATTTGTTTTGTTTTGTAATACTTGTAAATCTTATTAACAATATAAGAAACAACAATTCCCCAAATAAATCCAATAATATAACCAGTTAAATCCACTTTTATTTCCTCCTTACATATTATTAGATGCTAGTTAAGTTTAAAAAAATAATCACCAATCCATATGTAACACATATATATCTTGTTTACGTATTTCATTAAATTGTGTTGTAATATAACATTCATATCCAATTTCTTTTAAATTATTCAACGCTGAATTTGGAATGTTTTCAAAAAAACATAGTTCCATTGATCTATACCCCAAAGAAGCATATCTTTTAATTACCTGGTTAATACTTTTACTATATTTTTTTAAAAATTCTATTCCATTATTATTTAATAATTCTCTAGCTTCTTTAGCACTCATTATTTCTACAGAATTCATCATAATCCTCCTTTGTAACAAAATACTTCATGCACCAAACACCTTTATTATCATATACAAATCTTCGCTCATATTTTTCTGCTGTATAAACAAATTCTAGCCATCTTGTTTCCCTTCTATCGTCTACTAAAGGCAATGTTATTGGAAATAACGCAAACCATTTTTTTATTCGATATTCCCCAAATTTTCCTCATTTAAATCTCATAATTCTGAAAGCCTTTCTTTATTTAATTTAATGATAAAATTGTTCTTTTATTTTTTAATCTTTAATAACTATAATAATTTCAGAATCTTCCACATCTAAAGAATTTAAGGGTCGAAAATATTTCTTTAAATCTTCTTCATTTAAAAACTCTTCAGTCATTGGAAAAATAGAGCTGTCATCATCTTCAAATTTGCCATTTTTTACTTCATAAATTTTTCCTTTTGTCAAGCCTATGGTATCTTCGGTAGGAATAAATCTACAATTTAAAGGTGGAATATAATCATCCAGTACTTCATACTCTTCAGGTTTTAAATAAATGCAATCTCCTTCATTACATTTAAATATTTT
>OLPA01001480.1_pt1 | contig 19403 bp, 17 predicted proteins | sample 1672811 | NCBI WGS metagenome assembly OLPA01 (sample SAMEA3136726, study PRJEB25190) | human gut metagenome | biome: human gut; feature: human-associated habitat; material: faeces | place: Austria | collected 2013
TACCAGCTCCATAAGGCTTATTACCTTATCCCTGCGCTCCTTGCGGTTGGCGCAGACGTGGTGCACGTCGAGAGGTTCGCCTATTATGTCCTCGGCAGTCATGCGGGGATCCAGAGAGGAATAGGGGTCCTGGAACACCATCTGCATCTTGGCGCGCATCCTATGAATGTTCTTTTTTGTGACTTCCTCTCCCTCAAAGCGCACGGTGCCGCCGGTGGGGTCGTACAGGTGAAGCAGGGAGCGGCCTACGGTGGTCTTGCCGCAGCCGGACTCGCCTACAAGACCCAGTGTCTCGCCGGGCTTTATGCAGAAGGATACGTCGTCAACGGCCTTGAGCGTCATGTTCTTGAAGCCGGAGCGCACTTGGAAATACTGTTTCAGATGTTCAACTTCTACGAGATATTCGCTCATATTATTCAGCCTCCTCAACAGTTCCGATATTATCGCGGGTGTTTATCCAGCAGGACGCCCTGTGGGACTCGTTGATTATGCGTTCCTCGGGCACCTGTTCAAGGCATATCTTCATGGCCTTGTCACAGCGGGCGCAGAAGGCGCAGCCCTTGGGCATGTTCAGCATGTTTATGGGGGTGCCGGAGATGGGCACCAGGCGCTCCTTCATGTTGGTGATGTTGGGTATGCTGCGGAGCAGGCCCCGGGTGTACTCGTGGCGGGGATTATAGAATATCTCGTCGGCAGTACCCCGCTCGCAGAAGCGGCCGCCATACATGACCACTATCTCGTCGCACATTTCCGCTATTACGCCCAGGTCGTGGGTGACCATTATTATGGCCATGCCCAGCTTCTTCTGGAGGCTCTGCATGAGCTCCAGTATCTGTGCCTGTATGGTAACGTCCAGAGCGGTGGTGGGTTCGTCCGCTATAAGTATATCCGGTTCGCAGGCCAGCGCCATGGCTATCATGACACGCTGGCGCATACCGCCGGACAGCTCGTAGGGGTACTGCCTGAGACGCTTTTCGGGTTCGTTTATGCCGACCAGCTTCAGCATCTCAAGGGCTTTATCCATGGCCTCGTGCTTGCTGCTCTTTGTGTGCAGCAGTACCGCCTCGGCTATCTGGCTGCCTATGGTGAATACCGGGTTGAGGCTGGTCATGGGATCCTGGAAGATTATGGAGCAGCACTTGCCCCGGAAATCCTGCATCCTGGATTCGCTCCAGCGGGATATATCCTCGCCTTTATAGAGTATCTCGCCGCTGGTTATACGGCCGTTGTCGGCCAGTATCTGCATGATGGAGTAGGCGGTGACGCTCTTGCCGGAGCCGGATTCGCCAACTATGCCAAGCACCTTGCCGGCGTCCAGATTGAAGGATACGCCGTTTACCGCCTGCACATCGCCATGGTCGGTGGTAAAGGAGGTGTGCAGATCTTTTACGCTAAGAAGATGTGTAGTATTTTCGCTCATGTTCATCACCTCTTCAGCTTAGGATCGAAGGCGTCCCTCAGGCCGTCGCCCAGAAGGTTCATGGAAAGAACTATAAGGCAGATGGCAAGCGCGGGGAATACCAGCTTATAGGGGTATGACTGGAGACCGTCGCGGGCATAATTGGCGAGGGAACCCAGGGAGGGCATGGGAGCACGGACGCCCATACCTATAAAGGAGAGGTAGCTCTCGGTAAATATGGCCGAGGGTATCTGCAGGGCGGTGGTTATGATTATGACCGATATGCAGTTGGGCAGAATATGCTTTCGGATTATGCGCCCGGAGCTTGCGCCTATGGACTCCGCGGCCAGTATGTAGTCGTTCTCCTTTATGGAAAGTATCTGGCCCCTGATAAGGCGGGCCATACCTACCCAATACAGAAGGCCGAATACCAGGAACAGCGATATCATGTTGGCCCCCAGCTTGTTGAGGAGGGAACCTGTGGGGAAGTGTATCAACTCGTCGAATACCACCGCCAGCAGTATTACCATTAGCATATCTGGCAGGGAGTAGATAATATCCACTATACGCATCATTATCAAGTCCACTTTACCGCCTAAATAGCCGGATATACTGCCGTATATGACGCCGATTATCATGACTATGATGCTGGCGAAGAGGCCGACGCAGAGGGATACGCGGGTGCCGTATATTACGCGGACAAAATAGTCGCGGCACTGCTCGTCTGTGCCGAAAATATGGGGGAAGCGCTGGCCGCCCTGAGCGATGTACTCCTGCTCCATCTCGCTGTAGGTGAAGGGAGCCAGGTTCTTCGCACCCTTATCCCGCCTGCCGTTTACGGAAAGTATCTCGGAATACTTATAGGGTACGATCATGGGCGCAACTATTATGGTGATTATGATGAGGGTCAGTACTATAAGGCTGCCCACGGCCAACGGGTTCTTGAAGAGCTTGCGCATACCGTCCCGGAAGAAGGTAGTGCTCTTGCTCATAACGTCCTGCTGCCGCTTTTCCTCTTCGGTGGCGGGAGCAAACTTATCAAGGTCTATCTGCATGCTCAGCGGGTTCTTTTTGGGAAGTGAGCTGTTGTTCTGTTCCAAGAGTATCTGCCTCCTTTCTTTAGTCGTAATTGATGCGGGGATCCACCAGCTTATACAGCAGGTCGCATATGAGCGTTGCGGCGACCATCAGGGTGGCAAGGAAAATAGTGGTGGCCATTATCATGGTGTAGTCGCGGTTGGTTATGGCGCTTACGAATTTGCTGCCTATGCCGCCTATGGTGAATATGGTCTCGACTATCATGGAGCCGGTGATTATGTAGGCGATCTGCGGGCCCGCATAGGTTATCACGGGAATGAGGGAGTTCCGCAGGGCGTGCTTGAATATAACGGTCCACTTGTGTACGCCCTTTGCCTTTGCGGTGCGGATATAGTCCTGGCTCAGCGCGTCGAGCATGCTTGTTTTGGAAAGACGGGTGATGTAAGCCATGGGGTACGCGGAAAGCGCTATTACCGGGAGCACATAGCTGGGGTTGTTAGGGCTCCAGACGGGCACCCAGCCCAGCTTTATACAAAATACAAGCAACAATAGAGTTGCCAATACAAAACTTGGTACTGCCGTAAACAGAGTAGAAAGGAATACTATGACGCGATCGGGCCACTTATTGCGCATAAGGGCGGCAACGCTGCCGAATATGGTGCCGCATACCAGGGCGATGGCTATGGCGCGAAGGCCGACCTTACAGGATATGGGGAAGGATTCGGCTATAATGCTGCTTATCTCGCGGCCGTTCTTGAGGGATACGCCGAAGTCGCCCTTCAGGAGTTCCTTGAGGTAAATTCCGAACTGGGTCACGAGGGGCTTATCCAGATTGTATCTGGCGTTAAGCGCAGCGATGGTGGCCGGGTCGAGGGCTTTTTCACGGTTGAACGGGCCGCCCGGAATGGCGTGCATAAGGAAAAATGTGATTGCGCATATTATGAATACAGTGAGAACAGCAAGCAAGAGGCGCTTGACGATGTATTTCGTCACATTCTTCCCTCCTTTCTAAGTTATTATTAATTTACCAACAGTATAGTGTTATAATTATAGTATTTCACCACGCGCACGCGTATACGCATATGCGAACACAACGGGAAAAAATACGCAAACGCGTATACGCATTTGCGAATATTTTCATACCATTTACCCATGATTAGAGGTAGAGGTGATGGGCGTGGGCGTAAAGGACGCGGTAACTGAAAGGTTCATAGAGATATGTGAGGAGCGCAGTATAAGGCCGAATGAGCTTGCGACGCTGTCCGGCGTCACGCCCTCCACCGTATACAGCATGCTGAATTCCAGCAGGAGAGATATTTCCATACTTACCATAAAAAAAGCTGTGCGACGGGCTGGATATGACCTTGGGTGAGTTCTTTTCCACTCCGGAGTTTGACAATTTAGAGCAGGAGATAGAATAAAGCGTAGCTTTTCGAAGAAATGGCCTTTGACCATTTCTTCGAGTTTTTTCGGTTTTGCCGCCCGGAGGCCCGCCGCAGCGGGTCAGTTCCGGCACGCTACCCGGAGCGGAACCTCATGTTTTTTGCGAGAGGAAAAACCCGTAAAACTCAAAAAAAGTGGCTCAAGGCCACTTTTTTTATATCCGTGAATGTGTTATTCGGCTGCCTGCTCGGTCTCGCCTATATCCAGAAACTTGATCTCGTTGCCGCAGGCCCGGACGAACTTGATCAGGTCGTAGCGGTGCATGGCCACGGTAGCGTCGCTGGTGAGGGGGTGGCAGCATACCATCTCGTCCCGGAGGATATCCTTGTCCACTACCAGAAGGGTCTTGTGCTCCTTGTCGTTCATCAGGGCAAGAGGGGTGACGGCGCCGGAAACTACGCCGAGGTTTTCCTGCAGCATTTCGTCGGTGCAGAAGCTCAGGCGGGATACGCCCAGCTTGCGGCTCACCTCGGAGGTCCTGAACTTCTTATCGGCGCGGATGATTATGATAAAGAAGTTGGTCTCGGTATGGTCGCAGGCGTAGATGTTTTTAAAGTGCTTTGCCCCAACATCGGCGCCTATGCCTTCGCAGTCCTCCATGGTCTTGGCCAATGGGTGCTCATAGTAGTAGTATTTAATGCCAAGCTCATCAAGCTTCTCAAGGGCGGGTTTTGCAGCTTCTCTCATAGTTCAATAGCTCCTTTCTCATAAAAAAGCTTATTATAGTCAAAACGAATATCAACTTTGACTATTTTACCACAGAGCAACTGCCTTTGCAATCTGAAGCTGAGCTGTTTTTTAGGGCTTGAGCCGCCTTGTAATAGGCACTGGGCTGTGGTATCCTTTTTTCATGCACACAGAGGGGGCAAGCTCATGAAAAAAGGAATGCTTATAACTAACGGCTTTGTAGGCGAGGAAAGCTTCAAAAGCCTTTTCAGGGCCCTTATGGAAGCGGCTGAAAAGGAAAACATAGCCATAGAGCAGCAGAGCAACGACAGTCTGCTCTTCGATATAGCGTCGGGAGAGCCGCTTTTCGATATAGACCGATACTCCTTCGGCATATTCTGGGATAAGGATATAATGCTGGGACAGATGCTGGAAAAATGCGGCCTGCGCCTTTTCAACAGCGCCAGGGCTGTTGCCCTCTGCGACGACAAGGCGCTGACCCATGCGGCGCTCTCAGGCAGGCTGCCGATGCCCAGGACGGTGCCGGTGCCCCAGACGTACAAATACGTAGGCTACGGAGAGATGGCCTTTTTGAAAAGGGCGGCGGAATATCTGGGCCTGCCGCTGATAATCAAGGAATGCCGGGGCTCCTTCGGCAAGCAGGTATATCTTGCGGATACGGAGGAACAGGCGGCGGAAATAATACGCTCCCACGAGGCCACGCCCATGATAATGCAGCAGGCGGTCAGGGAAAGCTTCGGGCGGGATGTGCGCATATACGTAGTGGGCGGAGAGGTGATGGGCGCCATGCAGCGCAGCAACGGCAGGGATTTCAGGGCCAACATAGCCAATGGCGGCAGTGGGGAGGCGTATGTGCCCAGCGACGAGGAAAAACACCTTGCGCTGGAGGCGGTAAGACTGCTGGGGCTGGACTTCGGCGGTGTGGACATATTGCATTCACAAGAGGGTCCGCTGCTTTGCGAGGTAAACTCCAACGCCCACTTTGCGGGCATGGAAAAGAGCACCGGAGCGGATATTTCCGGCGCCATAATGCGGTACATAAGGAGTGAACTTGAAAAATAAACTTTCTTTGCCACAGGATAAATGGAAAAGCCTGCGCGCCTGGTAAAGTTAATAAAATGTCCGTTTCCGTTAAAAAAATATAAAAACCGGGGTTGGCAAGCGGCGACTCATATTTTATAATAAAATATATAAAAAACCTCAATAAATAAGAACGCTCGGCCTGATTGATTTTTATATTTTCGGAGGACAGATGCAGGAAAACAGGGAACATCACCGAACAGGTATAACTGAAGCAATAGCCGAAGATGCCATCCATATAATGGAGGGCGACGAGGTTATAGTTCACGATCCGCCGGAAAGCCACAGGCTGAGCAAGACGCAGCATACGTTTCTGACGGTGCGCAACATATTCGTGGTAATAGCGGGCGGGCTGTTCATATTGTCCATGCTGCATATAGAGCCCATATATCATTACTGGAACATACTGAAATTCGTGGCGTATATACTGGGCGCAGGGGCATACGGCGCGGAAGTTATAGTGCTGACGGACGGCTGGCGCAAAAACCCCGGCTTAAAGGAGATGCTTATGCCTTACATGTTCGGGGTGCTGTACGTGATGCTGGGGTTCAGTTACCTTCTGGGACATCACTGATAAAACGAATAATGGAAAGGGACGGATAACCGTCCGCGGCCTATCTGCTGGTTGGGCGGATGGGCATTTTTTTGCAAAAAAATAGAGCCGCCGGCGTCCGGCGGGGAGCGTCATCCTGCCGCTGCCCCACCACGACGTAGAGCTCTATACCTCCGGCCGTTTTTGAAATTCAGCTCACTGGGCCGGAGAAACGCTATTCCCTCTTATTTGTTCTCAAGAAACTGGTTTATAGTATCTACCAGCGCGTCGCAGTCTATGCCGTGTACGGCGCATGCCTGCTCAAGGCTCTCACCGTGGGCCATTATGCAGCCCAGGCAGTGCATACCGGCTTCCATGAGCAGGTCGGCTATGGCGACGTCAACGTGCAGTATCTCTTCGATGGTCATATCCTTGTTTATAGACATATTCGCTTCTCCTTTGTGCGGCATTTTCCTACATTATATCATGGGCAGAAGAAGAACAAAATATGCTTTTTGTGATGAACGATACAAAACAGGCAGGGAGCCCTATCACATTTTTTTATATACAGCCGGGAAGGTTTTGGTGTAGAATATACATAATACTATGCAAGAGGCGTAAGGAGAATATGCGGGATAAGATAAGCGACGCGGACCTTTACCTCTGGGGCGAAGGTACAAATTCATATGCATACCTCACTCTGGGCTGCCATAAGGCCGAGCACAGGGGCTATGAAGCATACCGTTTTGCGGTATGGGCGCCAAACGCGGTGTCCGTAAGGGTAGTAGGCAGCTTTAACGGCTGGAATATAGACGCAGATCCCATGTATCCCATAGGTGAAACGGGAGTATGGGAGGCTTTCATCGGCATTGCCCATCAGGGTGATACATACAAATACGCAATTGAAACCCGTATGGGTGAAATAATATACAAGTCGGATCCGTTTGCCTTTTATAGCCAGAAGCGGCCCAATACGGCCTCCGTCATATGGGACCTTGAGGACGGCTACCTCTGGGGCGACGGGGACTATATGGCCGCCCGCCGCAATGCGGACAGCCACATGCTCCCCATGAACATATATGAGGCGCATCTGGGCTCATGGGTGGAAGGGCTGGACTTTCCGGCGCTGTCCCGGCGGCTGGTAGGCTATGTAAAGGAGATGGGCTATACCCATATAGAGCTGCTGCCGGTATCCGAGTACCCGCTGGACGACAGCTGGGGCTATCAGGTTACCGGATATTATTCCATCACATCCCGCTACGGCAACCCGTCGCAGTTCAAGGAATTCATAGACCAATGCCATCAGGCGGGGCTGGGCGTGATAGTGGACTGGGTGCCCACTCACTTCTGCAGGGATGAGCAGGGCCTGAGGCTTTTCGACGGCACTCCCCTTTATGAGCACCCGGATCCGCGCAGGAGCGAGCAGCCCCAGTGGGGTACCACCCTCTTTAACTTTGAAAAGAACGAAGTGAGGAGCTTCCTCATATCCAACGCCGTGTTCCTCATGAAGGAATACCATATAGACGGGCTCAGGGCGGACGCCGTGAGCTGCATGCTTTACCTGGACTATGGCAAGCGGGACGGGGAGTGGCTGCCTAACCGCTACGGCGGCAGGGAAAACATAGCGGCCATAGACTTCCTCCGCCAGCTTTCGGATACCGTGCGCAGGGAATGCCCAGGGGCGCTGCTGATAGCGGAGGAGAGCACCGCCTTCCCGGGAATGACCGCGCCTACCTCAAAGGGAGGTCTGGGCTTCGACTATAAATGGAACATGGGCTGGATGAACGACGTGCTGGACTATATGTCAATGGACAGCTACTTCAGGAGCTACCACCACGACGAAGTGACCTTTTCCATGTGCTATGCCTTTTCCGAGCACTATATACTGCCCCTGTCCCATGACGAGGTGGTACACGGCAAAAAGTCCCTCATAGGACGCATGCCGGGGGAATATGCGGATAAGTTCAGCCAGACGAGGCTGCTTCTCATGTACCAGATGGCCCATCCCGGAAAGAAACTGACCTTTATGGGCACAGAGCTTGCCCAGTTCATAGAGTGGAACTTCCGCCAGTCGCTGGACTGGCTGCTGCTGGATTACCCCACCCACGAGGCCATGCAGCAGTTCGTGAGGGAGCTTAACCACTTCTATACCCGTACCCCGGCGCTGTATCAGCTGGACGACAGCTGGGACGGCTTCGAATGGATCTCCGTGGACGATCGGGCCCACAGCGTGCTGGCCTTCCTCAGAAAGGACGCCGAGGGCAACAAGATACTCTGCCTGTTTAACTTCACCCCTGTGGAGCATTATCCCTACCGGGTGCGGCTGCCCTTCATGGCCACGCTGGATCAGGCCATATCAAACGTGGACCTGCGCGAGATAAAGGGCGTAGAGACGGTGCAGCTGGAGGATGGTTATTATGCGGACATAATGCTTTCGCCATACGAGGCGGTGTATTACTACGTGAACGAGACGGAGCCCGGCCAACAGCTGCAATAATCCTTTTCTTTACCCGATGCAAAACATTTTTCCGCCCCTTTTCACCGGGGCGGGACGCTATCATAGATCATATTAAAAAACAAGCCTTTTCATTTGCTGAACATAATTTTCCAAGGGTGTACGAGGAGGTTTTATATGGTAAGAAAAAAGGTCGTTGCCATGCTTCTGGCAGGCGGGCAGGGAAGCAGGCTGAGCGTGCTGACTAACCGCATGGCCAAGCCCGCCGTGCCATTCGGAGGAAAGTACAGGATAATAGACTTTCCTCTCTCCAACTGCGTGAATTCCAACATAGATACGGTGGGCGTGCTGACCCAGTATGAGCCTCTGGAGCTCAACGCTTACATAGGGACAGGCCAGGCCTGGGATCTTGACCGCAACTCCGGCGGCGTATTCGTGCTGCCCCCCTACCAGTCCAGCAACAGCGGGAGGTGGTATTCAGGCACCGCCAACGCCATATTCCAGAACATGGCCTTCATAGACAGATATGACCCCGAGTATGTGCTCATACTTTCAGGCGACCATATATATAAGATGGACTACGCCCTGATGCTGGATTACCATATAAGCAAAAAGGCCGACCTTACCGTGGCCGTGCGAACCGTACCCATGGAGGAGGCCCACCGCTTCGGCATAATGAACACGGACGGCGAGGGCCGCATAGTGGAGTTCGAGGAAAAGCCAAAGCACCCAAAGGGCAACAAGGCGTCCATGGGCATATACATATTCTCATGGCCGGTACTGAAAAAGTACCTCATACTTGACGAGCAGAACAAGGACTCGGAAAACGACTTCGGCAAGAATGTAATACCTTCCATATTGAATGCCGGCCTCAGGGCCTTTGCCTACAGCTTCGATGCCTACTGGAAGGACGTGGGCACGGTGCAGAGCCTCTGGGAGGCCAACATGGACCTTATCTCAGACGACCCGCCCATAGACCTCAACGACCCTGATTGGAGGATATACAGCAAGTCCCCCTGCATGCCCCCCCACTGCGTAGGCGGCAACGCCACAATAAAGCGCTCCAGCATAACAGAGGGCTGCAATATATACGGCACCGTGATGCACAGCGTAATATTCGCAGGCGTAGACATCGAGGAGGGCGCAGAGGTGGTGGATTCCGTGGTGATGCCGGGAGCCGTCATAAGAAGCGGCGCAAAGGTACACCGGGCCATAATAGGCGAGAACTCCATAGTCGGCGAAGGTTCCTTCGTAGGCGCCGAGAGAAGGCCTGAGGATGGGGAATACAATACTTCTCTTACAGACGATATAACCCTCATAGCCAGCGATACAGAGATAGAGGCGGGCAGGAGAGTTCCCGTAGGCATGATAGTTAACGCCACAAGGAAGGAGGCCTGATCTCATGGGAAACGACGTATTCGGCCTTATCTATACCGGTGAATCCAGCATGCAGCTCCGCGATCTGACCTACTCAAGGTCGGTTGCCGCGGTGCCCTTCGCGGGCAGATACCGCTGCATAGACTTTATAATGAGCAACCTTGTAAACACGGGCATTTCCAACGTTGGCATAATTGCCCAGAAGAACTACCACTCGCTGATGGATCATCTGGGCTCCGGCAAGGAATGGGAGCTGCACAGGAAGCGGGACGGCCTGTTCATACTGCCTCCCTTCGTGACCAGAGACAATACCGGCATATACCGGGGTACCATAGACGCATACCATTCCGTGATGGGCTACATACGGCGCAGCTCCCAGAAGTACATAATAATCTCCGGCAGCCACACCGTATTCAATACCACCTTCGACGACATGATAGCCCAGCACATACGCACCGGGGCTGACATAACCCTCATGTACAATGAAGTTGGCATACATCACCCGGACGACCAGTTCAACGAGCTGCGCTTCAACCTGGCGGAGGACGGCAGGGTGACCGGCATACAGCTCAACCCAAACCAGCCCGCAACGCCCCATTCCTCCTGCGACGTGGTCATGATGGAAAAGACGACGTTTGAATACCTCATCGAGGACGCATACAGCAGGGGGGATACCGACTTTCTCAGGGATGTGCTCCTTCGCAAGGTAGGAGAGCTTAAGATGTACGGCTGGAGGTACGACGGCTACGTGGGCTGTATAAGCTCGCTGCCCGGCTACTTCAACCACAACATCAACGTGCTCAGGAGCGAGGTAAGACGCGATCTGTTCAATCCCGAGCACCCCATATACACCAAGGTAAAGGACGAGGTGCCCGCCCGCTACAAGGGGGACTCCAGGGCCTGCAACTGTCTGGTTGCAGACGGCTGCATGATCGAGGGAGAGGTGGAAAACTGCGTGCTGTTCCGCGGCGTGCATATAGGCAAGGGAACAAAGATAAGCAACTGCGTAGTGCTGCAGGCCTGCGACATACAGGAAGACTGCGAGCTATCGTATGTAATACTGGATAAGGGCTGCACCGTCCGCCAGGGACGCCGCCTTGCGGGCTACGACAGCTTCCCCATAATAATCAGAAAGGGCAGTACGGTTTAAATGCCAGAGAAAAAGAAGACCAAGGCCAAGGCCGAGGAAAGGATAACGGAAGAAATAAAGGAGACCCCAAAGCGGCCGCCATATAAGGTGCTGTTCCTGGCCTCGGAGTGCGTGCCATTCGTAAAGACCGGCGGGCTGGCGGACGTTATAGGCGCGCTGCCAAAGGAGCTCAAAAGGCAGGGCGTGGACGTGAGGGTGATGATCCCCCTGTATTCCGCCATAGGCCCAAAGTACCGGGAGCAGATGACGCGCATATGCGAGTTTTACGTGAAGCTCGGCTGGCGCAGCCAGTATTGCGGCATACTCACCATGGAGTATCAGGGAGTGCCGGTATACTTCATAGATAACGAGTACTACTTTGGCCGGGGCTACATATACGGCCAGTGCAACAGCGACGAGGGGGAGCGCTTCGCCTTTTTCTCCAAGGCCGCGCTGGAGGCCATGCCGCATATAGGCTTCTTCCCCGACGTGCTCCACGCTCACGACTGGCAGGCGGCAATGAGCATCGCCCTTTTGCGCATGCAGTACGGCAGGAGCCAGGATTACCGCCGCATACGCACGGTATACACCATACACAACCTGAAGTATCAGGGCGTATTCAACTGGCCCTTTATGGATGAGCTGCTCTCCATCGGCCCCGAGCACTTTACAGGCGAAAGCCTCGAATATTACGGCGATATAAACTTCACAAAAGGGGCGCTGGTGTATTCCGACGCCATAACCACCGTCAGCCCTACATATGCCGGCGAGATACAGTCCCCCGAATACGGCGAGACCCTGGACGGAGTGCTGCGCTGGCGCAGCCGGGACATATACGGCATAATGAACGGCATAGACGAGAGCCTTTTCGACCCCGCCACGGACAAGGCCATATACGCGAATTATTCCCTTGAGGATATGAGCGGCAAGGCAAAATGCAAGGAATCGCTCCGGACGGAGTTTTGGCTTGATAAGGATGCTTCGCCCATAATCGGCATGGTTACGCGCTTTACGGATCAGAAGGGCCTCGACTTGGTGGAATACGCCATATCCGCGCTTATGGAAAAGGGGGTGCAGCTCGCCGTTTTAGGCAGCGGGGACGCGCGCTATGAGCATCTCTTCTCCTGGGCCAGCTGGCGCTACGGCGGCAGGATAGCCGCCCGCTACAGCTACGATACCGCCCTGGCCAACCGCATATACGCGGGCTCCGATATGTTCCTCATGCCATCGAGATTCGAGCCATGCGGCCTGTCGCAGCTCATAGCCCTGCGCTACGGCACGCTGCCCATCGTTCGGGAGACCGGAGGGCTGAAGGACAGCATAACCCCCTACAATAAGTTCACGGGAGAGGGGCTGGGATTCACCTTCCGGCAGTATAACCACATAGACATGCTGGGAGCGGTGGACAGGGCAGTCGAAGCCTACCGGCAGCCTGATATATGGAAGGGCCTTATGAGGAACGCCATGAGCGCCCACTTCACATGGGAGAAGTCCGCAGGCAAGTACATAGAGCTTTACGAGAGACTGAGCGAAAGGTAGACCCATAAGCAGCCTTGGCCCCTTTTCAGGGGCCTTTTTTGTGAGAAAATATTTCGTGGGATCATATATGGTGCATGCAGGGCAAAAAAATGTGACAATATTGCGAAGTGCGATACTAACGAAATATTTTATGCTAAAATTTTAATTATGATGAAATTCGACCAGCGATACGAGAAATACAAAGCCCCCTTTGGCGCGGTGGAAGCGGGCAGCTCGGTGCGCTTCTTTATGGAAACCGACAGGGACGACAGTAAAATAACACTCAGGCTCTGGGTAGACGGCCGGGAGGAGCTGATTTCAGGCGCCCGGGAAGAGGGCGGCGTAAGCTTTACCTATACCCCGGCCCACAGCGGTATCGTATGGTACTATTTTCTGATTGACGGCCCGGAAGGCAGGCGGTATTACAGCGGCCTCGAGGGAGAGGGAAGTATATACACAGAGCAGCCGGATTCCTACCAGCTGACGGTCTACGACCCCTATGAAACGCCGGACTGGTTTAAAAATACTATCGTTTACCAGATATTTCCGGACAGGTTTAGAAGGCCAGGTGAAATACTTGGTATAGAGGAGCATACGTGGCTGTTCGGGGCGCCAAGGATTCATGTGAACTGGAGCGACAGCCCGGACTACCTGCCGGTAAACGGGCAAAAGCACTACTCGCCGGAGGACTTTTTCGGCGGCAACCTGTACGGCGTAAAGGAAAAGCTGCCCTATTTAAAATCACTGGGCGTGGGGTGCATATACCTCAACCCCATATTCCTTTCCTCCACCAACCACCGCTACAACACGGCGGACTACATGACGGTGGATCCCATGCTTGGGGGAGACAGGGCGTTAGCCGAGCTTGCGGCGGCCGCTAAGGAATACGGCATACGGCTCATGCTGGACGGTGTGTTCTCACATACCGGCAGCGAAAGCGTTTATTTCAAGGAGGCTCAGAGCAATCCCCATTCCCCCTGCCGGGACTGGTACGATTTTACCGAGTACCCTGACAAATACCGCTGCTGGTGGGGCTTTGAGACGCTGCCCGAGGTGAAGGAGCTTACCCCTTCATACATGGAATTCATAGGCGGCGTCATGGAAAAATATGCCAAAATTGGAATAACCTCATGGCGGCTGGACGTGGCTGATGAGCTGCCGGACGGATTTATAGAATTCCTGCGCAAAAGGCTCAAGAGCATAGATCCCGATGGGGTGCTCTTAGGCGAGGTGTGGGAGGAGGCCACCAATAAGCACAGCATGGGCGGCCGGCGTAAATATGTGGACGGCCATGAGCTGGACAGCGTGATGGATTACCCATTCCGCCATATGCTGATGGATTTCTTCCTCGGAAGGACTGACGGCGAAGGGCTGGCAAGGGGCCTGCTCCGGCTTATGGAGAACTACCCGCCGCAGTTTTACGAAAGCCTTCTCAATCTCATGGGCAGCCACGATGTCGTCAGGGCCATAACCGCGCTTGCGGGGGCGCCTGACAGGGATTCCCTTACGAGAGAGCAGCAGGCGGCGTATTCCCCCACTATAGAGCAGCTGGATGCGGGCAGAAAGCGCTTCATGGCGGCGGCCGCGGTACAGTATATGATGCCCGGCGCCCCCTGCCTCTACTACGGCGACGAGGCGGGGCTTACAGGCATGGCGGACCCCTTCAACCGGGGCACATACCCATGGGGTCAAGAGGATACAGAGCTCATCGCATATTTCCAAAAGCTGGGAGAGCTGCATAAACGCGCCAAAGGCGGCTGCGCCTTCGCGGGGCGCGGCGATGTATTCGCGCTGTACCGGCCGGAGGTCATATGCATGGTAAACAGGAGCTGCGAGCCGGTAACGGCCTGCTTTGCGGATAAGGATTTTTGCGGCAATATCAGGGCCGAGCTGGAAAACGGCTGTATAGAAAGGGAACTGCCCCCATACGGCGCGGCGATACTTATAAAAGGACAAGAGGAGCGGGCATAATATGTTCAACAGGTGGTTTCAGGGAAGATACGGCGTGGATCAGCTCAGCAGGGCGCTGATAATCGCGAGCCTTATAGTATCCGTGATATCCTGGTTTTTCGGCAGGGCGCCGGCAGGGGTGTACTACGCGCTGCGCGGCATAACGCTGGCGCTTATCGCCTTTGCGCTTTTCCGTATGCTTAGCCGAAACTTTTACGCCCGGCAGCAGGAGCTGGCCCGGTATATGAACATGGAGCGCAGCGTGCGCAACTGGTGGCAGACGCTGCGCATTCGCCGGCAGAACTTTGTAAACGTACAGAAGGAAAAGAAAAAATACAAATACCTCACCTGCCCCCAGTGTATGCAGAAGCTCCGGGTACCCAAGGGCAAGGGCAGGATAAGAGTTACCTGCTCCAAGTGCGGCAACAGGTTCGAGGCAAAGAGCTGAAAACGCCCTGTCACATTCTACCTGAATAGCGCCTCCATACAGGCGGCAAACTAAGGCTGACTACGAAACAGGAGGTACTTAAGAATGTCAAAGGCAAAGAGCCAGACCATCGGCTGCAAGGTCACAAGCTGCGCATACAACATGAGCGGATGCGACTGCGGGCTGGAACGCATCGAGGTTGAGCCTATGTGCGGCTGCCATACCGGCAACCCCGCAGATGAGAGCCTGTGCGGAAGCTATAAGTGCAGGGACTGAAAGTAGGCAGACAACAAGGCGCGGGTTCGCGCCTTTTTCATGCAGCGAGGTATTATGCGGATTTCCGTACCGCAAGGGAAGCACTGTCCTTGGACGTTAGGCAGTGTACCTTTCCCTGCTGCCATTGACAGACCGTCAGGCCAAAATCATAGAGATATAAGCAGATTTCATATCTTGTTATAGGAACAGGCGTAGGATATAATATAGGGCAAAGGAGGGTGAGGCGAATGACTAACGAAGAAAAGATACTTGAAATGCTGGCAAGTATACAGGCCGACATGAACGGTATGAAGGCTGACATCGGTGAACTTAAGGCAGATGTGAACAACCTTAAGACAGAGGCGATCAAGACCAACCTGCGCATCGAAAACGAGATAATTCCTAAGCTCAAGGTTTTAGCCGAGGGTCACGCCATGCTCTCTGAAACGCTTGCCCCAAAGAGCAAAGTAGACGAGCTGCAAAGCGATGTGGAACTGCTCAAGATAGTCGTTAAAAACCTCAACTCCGAAGTTCAGCAGCTTAAGAAAGCTCAGTGATATAGATAAATAAAAAAACGGCTCCAGGGCCGCTTTTTTATTTCCGTCATTTCTCGTCCCGCTGGGCAATGGCGCGCTTTTCCTCCAGCCGATTATTCACCCATTCCCCAATAAGGGTATACAGCACCGCCATTATGGGTACGCAGAGTATGGCGCCCATTAGGCCGAAGAGACGGGCGCCGAACAGCACCGCTATCATTACCCACAATCCTGATATGCCCACTGCGTTTCCAACCACCTTGGGATATATGAGGTTGCCCTCTATTTGCTGTATGGCCAGCACGAACACTATGAACCACAGGGCGCGGGGAGGGTCCACAACGAATATTATGGAGAGGCCTATTGCGCCTGATACCCATGGGCCCACTATGGGTACCATCTGGGAAACACCTATTATAACGCTTATCAGCACTGCAAAGGGGAATCCAAGTATCTGCATACCTATGAAGCACAGCGAGCCAAGTATAAAGCACTCTATGAGCATACCGTATACGTAGTTATGCAGCGACTTGTTGGTGCGGGCGCATACGTCCAGTATTCTGGCTGCATGGCGCTCGTTGAATATGGCCTTTATGAACTTGCGGCACTGGCGTATGAGGTTCTCCTTATTTGAAAGGGCGTATATGCTGATTATCAGGGCGAAGAGCAGATCCACAACGACGCCCACAGTGCTCACGGTAAAGCGCAGCAGCTTGGAGGCAAGCTTGCTTATGAAGCTGTCCAGCTCCTCCAGTATGTCCTCAGACATCTCGCGAACTTTCATCGCTATGTCTTCGTTAAGGTTTAGCCTTTCCCATACGTCATTGCCCCATTTTATCAGGCTCTTGGAGTAGGAATCGTAGTTTTCCGCCAGGGATTTTATGCTGTCGACCAGCTTGGGACCTACTATGACTATCAGCACCGTGATTATGGAAAGCACCAGCAGCACCGCCATCACCACGCACATTACCCGCTTGAGCTTTGAGGCGCGCCATTTTGCAAAAAGCCTGTTTTCCAGAAAGCTCATGGGCATATTGGCTATAAAGCTTATGGCCACGGCTATAAATATGGGGCTGATGGCGTCGAAAAAGCCCCTGACTGAGCTTTTTACGGCAGCCAGGTTTTCGATTATCTCATATAATATGACTCCGAAGGCCACTATTAAAATGTATCTTCTTGAGGACTTCCAAAGGCCCTCCATATCCTGCTTATCCTTCAAAGCGCTCCTCCAAAACTGATTTTTTAAGAGCCTCCTGCCTTGCCTCGCGGTCGAATTTTTCGGCAAGGAGCTTGGCGGAGATGTAGGCGGATATGGCGTCTATTGCCATACGGTTCCTGCCGCCCCGCATTACGGCAAAGTCGGCATCGCGAATGTATTTGCTGATGTATTCCTCGTACATGGGCTTTACGGTGGCCATGTACTGTTCGGCTATGTTCTCTATGGAACGGCCCCGGACCCGTATATCCCGTTTTATGCGGCGGAGCAGGCAAACGTCTATGTCCACGTGCATGTAGACCTTCAGGCTCATGAGGTCGGTTATGCGCTTATCGCGGAACATGTGTATGCCCTCGAGTATGAGCACGTCCATGGGCTGTATCAGCTCGTCGCTGTCTGCTCGCTTGTGATTGGCGTAATCGTAACCCTTTTTGGTTATGGGAAGATTGTTTTGCAGAAGCTGTATGTCGGCATAAAGCTGGTCAAAGTCAAATATATCCGGCTCGTCGTAGTTTATATGTACCCTCTCCTCAAAGGGCAGGTCGGAATGGTCCTTGTAGTAGCAGTCCAGACCGATTATGGAAGAGGAGCAGGTAAGCGAGTCCTCAATTTCCTTCGCAAGGGTGCTCTTGCCGCTGCCGCTGGCGCCGCATATGCCGACGATTATCATGCTGTAAATTCTTCCCCCAATTATGCTTTTTTATCATTATAACCCCAAGCAAAATAATTTGATAGACGTAAAATCCAAAATTGTCCTAAAATGGCTGCGGCTTACGCCTTGCTGCGGGTTTACGATTTGTTTGATTTTGCATTATAATATTTGTGCTATAATATTTTAGGTGATCTTTAGCATTTGGGAGATGCGGGCAGATGAAAAGAAGCCGAGGCTTATCAAACATAAAAACCATACTGAAAAATGCATTCAGGCGGCTGGGCCTGTGGCTGCGGCGTTTCAGCAAGCGCGGCGGCATAGGCGGAGCCATAGGAAGGCTGGTGCTGGGCGTAAAGCGCCGCGACAAGCGCACCATAACGTCGCTGTGCGCATTTCTGGGTTGTCTCGTACTGCTCATAGCAGGCATATCCGTAATATCCAACAACAGGCCTCAGCCCAGCATGCAGGGCGTAATAACCTCCTCCGCCGGCATAGTCGACCTTACCGGCGACTATGAGAATGTTCAGGCTGACAGGGAAGCTAAGGAGCTGGCTGCTGGGCCTACCCCGAAGCCGCTGTATTTCCAGCAGGGCTTTGAGGACGAGAACATAGCCGAGATACAGCAGAGGCTGATGGATCTTGGCTATATGGACAACGACGAGCCTACTAACTACTACGGCCCCAATACAAAAGAGGCAGTGGAGATATTCCAGCGCCGGCACGGCGTTACGGTCACAGGCGTGGTGGACAGGGCCACATATGAGAAGCTGTTCTCTGACGACGCGCTGACATACATGGCGGATCTCGGCATAAGCGGCTCCGACGTGGAGGATATACAGTCGAGACTTCGCGAGCTGGATTATTTGGATAAGGTCACAGGCTATTTCGGCGAGGAGACCGAGAATGCGGTGATAGAATTCCAGAAAAACAACCGCCTGGACGTGGATGGCAAGGTGGGCACCCAGACCCGCGAAATGCTATACAGCGAGGACGCGGTGCCAAAGAGCCTGAAGTACGGCGAAAAGAGCGACGACGTGCTGCGCTATCAAAAGCGGCTCAACAAGCTGGGATACCTTTCCAGCACCCCTGACGGTACATTCGGAAAGGACACCGTGAACGCGGTCAAGAGCTTCCAGCGGCAGAACGGCCTTACGGTGGACGGCTACATAGGCCCCTCCACTAAGGATCTGCTGATGAGCAAGAACGCCAAGGCCAGCGTAATATCATTGGGCGAGACGAGCAGCAACGTAACAAAGATTCAGAAGCGGCTAAAGGAGCTTGGTTACCTCAAGAGCAGCGCCACGGGATACTTCGGAACCTCAACCGAGTCTGCCGTATCGGCCTTCCAGAAGCGCAACAAGCTCAGCTCCGACGGCAAGGTAGGCAAGGGCACCATGGCCGCGCTGTTCTCCAGCAAGGCCAAGAAGGCGCCCAGCAACTATAAGCCCTCGTCGGGCGGCTCGTCGTCGGGAAGCAGCTCCTCCGGAGGCGGCACCGGCGCGCTTACCGGCACCATGGGCAGCGTGGACAGGTTCATTTCCGCGGCCCAGAGCAGGATAGGCTGCCGGTACTCAAAGGGCAGCAAGGGCCCGGATAAGTTCGACTGCTCAGGCTTCGTATACTGGTGCCTGAGAGAGGCGGGAGTGAACCAGAAGTATCTCACCTCCTCCGGCTGGCGCAGCGTGTCGGGCTATACAAAAGTCAGTTCC
>OLPA01001481.1_pt1 | contig 19403 bp, 20 predicted proteins | sample 1672811 | NCBI WGS metagenome assembly OLPA01 (sample SAMEA3136726, study PRJEB25190) | human gut metagenome | biome: human gut; feature: human-associated habitat; material: faeces | place: Austria | collected 2013
GCGCAAGGCTTCCGAATCCACCGCACATGTCGCTGGATTCGGATTTCACTTGGAGGGCTGCGGCCCTCCAAACCTCTTAAATGGGTTTTTGACAGGAAAGCCCGGCTGTGCCGGCCTTTTCCGTCAAAAAACAGGTTCAGTCGATGGTCTGTCCCGATAAGCCCTCAGGCGTGGCGGCCCAGCATGGCCGCGCCGATCATGCCCGCGTCCGCGCCCAGGCGCGCGATCTCCACGCGCGAGTAGGGGAGCGTCTTGAACAGGAGATAGCGGGGGATGCGCTCGCGCACAGCGTTTAGCAAAAAGTCGCCCGATTTGCTGATGCCGCCGCCCAGCACGATCATCTCCGGGTCCAGGAAGGCGATGATGGTGTAGATGGCCTTGCACAGGTAATCCACGTAGTGGTTGAAAACCTTCATGGCCACGTCGTCCAGCTCCCTGGCCGCGTCAAAGACCATCTTGGCCGTCAGCTTGCTCACATCGCCGCCGCACAGGTCGTACATCAGGCTGTCGGGGTGCTGCAATACCATCTGCTTGCCCATGCGGATGACCGCCGTGGCGCTGCAGTAGCGCTCCAGGCAGCCGTAGTTGCCGCAGGAGCAGGGCTCGCCGCCGATGTCCATGGGGATGTGGCCGATTTCGCTGCCCACGCCGTGAAAGCCGCTCCACGGCCGGCCGCCGATGACGATGCCGCCGCCCACGCCCGTGCCCAGCGTCATAAAGACGCTGGAATGGCAGCCCGCGCTCACGCCGCAGATGCTCTCGGCAAAGCCGGCCACGGTGGCGTCGTTGTCGATGTAGACGGGCTTGCTCAAGTATTTTTGCAGCTCGGTGCGCAGCGGCACGTCGCTCCAGCCCAGGTTGGTGCAGAAGATGACGTGGCCCGTCTTTTCATCGGCCACGCCGGGGATGCCCACGCCGATGGAGGCGACGTCCTTTTCCTCAAAGCCGCCGCGCGCCATCACGTCCAGCATGCAGCGTCCCATGTCCGCGATGATGTCCTCGTAGGGGCGGCCCGCCAGCGTGGGGGTTTCGCCCTGGGAGAGGATGGCGCCGCTTTCATCCACCACGCCGATTTTGATGCCGGTGCCGCCCAGATCAATGCCGATATAGACCATAGAAAAGCCTCCCCGTTATCAGGTGTGATTTGCGGAGTTCTGCGCGATCAGTTCGTTGAGGCGGCGGTCCAGCTCATGCGCGGCGCTGTAGCCCATGCGCTTGAGGCTGAGGTTGCGCGCGGCCACCTCGATGATGATGGCCAGGTTGCGCCCCGGCCGCACGGGCATGGTCTGGTAGGGCACCTTCACGCCCAGAATGGTCACGGTTTCCTCCGTGAGCCCCAGCCGGTCGTATTCCTTGGAGGAGTCCCACTTTTCCATGTGGATGACCATGTCGATGGATTTGCTGATGATGACCGAGCCCACGCCGTACATGGCGCGGATGTCGATGATGCCGATGCCGCGGATCTCCATGAAGTGCCGCACCATCTCCGGCGATTCGCCCACCAGCCGGTCATCGGCCACGCGGCAGATATCCACCACGTCGTCGGCCGCGAGCTGATGCCCGCGCTTGACCAGCTCCAGCGCGGCCTCGCTCTTGCCCACGCCGCTTTCGCCCGTGAGCAGAATGCCCACGCCGTAGACGTCCACCAGCACGCCGTGGCGGGTGATGTGCGGGGCCAGCATGCGGTTTAAGTACATGATGGCCTGCAAGGTGAACTTGGTGGTCTTGAGCTTGCTCTGAAACACCGGGATGTCATGCGCGCGGGCGATCTCCAGCAGGTCGCGCGGCGGCGTCATGCCCCAGCAGGTGATGATGCAGGGGATGGGATAGCTCATGTACTTTTCCAGCACGGGACGGCGCGCGCGCGCGTCCAGCGATTCCAGGTACGTCATCTCCACCTTGCCGATGACCTGCGGGCGCTCATGGGCGAAATACTCATAGAAGCCGCAGAACTGCATGCCGGGCCGGTTGATGTCGGTCACGTTGATGTCCAGCTGAGTCTTGGTGGTGGCGCTGAGCAGCTCGAGGTTCAGCTTGGTGCGAAAATCCTCCAGGTCGATCATTCCGGCGCCTCCTTACAGGATGTGCTCCGCCACGAAGCGGGCCACGCCGTCCTCGGTGTTGGGCCGGCAGACGTGGGCCGCCGCCGCGCGCAGCTCGGGGATGGCGTTGGCCATGGCCACGCTGTTGGGGGTGAAGGCCAAAAGGCTCATGTCGTTGAGGCTGTCGCCGAAGGCGGCGGTGCGCTCCGGCACGATGCCGATGCGCCCGGCCAGGCGCAAAAGCGCCTCGCCCTTGGTGGCTCCCGGCGGCTCGGCCTCCAGAAAATAGGGCTTGCTCATGGTGAAGGTGGCTCGGCCGCGGAAGCGCTCGTTGGCCAGGGGCATCAGGCGCAAAACATCCTCCGGCTCGCCCACGCTGAGCACCTTGGGCGTGGCGAAGCTCAGGAACGCGCATACGTCGCCCACGGCCACGCCCTTCATCCCGGAGGACTGCTTGTAGCGGCGGGCGATGTCGCACTCGACGGAATAGTAAAAGGCCTCGTCGGTGTAGACCTGCACGTACAGCCCGTTTTCCGAAAGGAAGGCGCAGATCTCGCGCGCCAGGTCCACATCCAGCGTCAGCTGCTCCATCAGGCGGTGGTCCGCCCCCACGATCTCCGACCCGTTGCCCCCGATGTAGGGCAGGCCCGTGTCCAGCTTCGCCACAAAAGGATACATGCTGGCGTGCGTGCGGCCGCTGCAGGGGATCAGGCGGATGCCGCGGCGCTTCACCTCGGCCATCACCTCGAGGGTATAGCCGCTTAGCTGGCCGCTTCCGTCCAGCAAAGTATCGTCCAGGTCGGTCACGATGGTATCGATGGTCATGGGGTTCCTCCTTCTTCGGTAGGGCGGCGGGCCTCAAAAAAGCGCCGCAGAAGGGCGGCGGCCTCCTCCTCCATCAGCCCGCCCACGCAGGGCAGGCGGTGGTAGAAGGCGGGATCGCCCGGCAGGGCGTACACGCTTTCGCAGCAGCCCTGACGCGCGTCGCGCGCGCCGAAATAGCAGCGGTCCAGGCAGGCCATCACCATGGCCCCCGCGCACATGGGGCAGGGTTCCAGCGTCACGTACAGCGTACAGCCGGTCAGCCGCCTCGCGCCCAGCGCGCGCGCCGCCTCGCGGATGGCCAGCAGCTCGGCGTGGGCAGTGGGGTCGCCGCTGCGCTCGCGCAGGTTGTGCGCGCGGGCGACGGGCTTGCCGCCCTTCGCCACGACTGCGCCCACGGGCACCTCGCCCTCCCGGAAGGCGGCCTCGGCCTCCTCCAGCGCCAGCCGCATCAGGGCTTCATGGGTCATACGGCGGCAGCCTGCCCGGCGGGCGGCGTGCAGGCGCTGTTGACCTGATCGGCCTCCTTGAAGGTGGGCACCAGCTCATGCAGGCAGGCCAGCATGTCGCCGCCTGCGTCCAGACAACGCTGCAGACGGTCCAGCATGGCGTCCAGCGTGGGCTTGTCCACCAGCTCGGGCTTGGCCACGAAGATCTTCTCGCTCTCCGTCTTGGCGATGCCCTCGCCCGCAAGCAAAAGCTCCTCATAGAGCTTCTCGCCGGGGCGCAGGCCCATGTAGACGATCTCGACCTTGCGGCCGTCGCGCGGGGCGTAGAGCTGGATCATGCGCTCGGCCAGCTCGCGGATCTTGACCGGGCGGCCCATGTCCAGAACGAACAGCTCCCCGCCTTTTGCCATGCTGGCGGCCTTGAGCACCAGGCAGGCGGCTTCGGGGATGGTCATGAAATAGCGGATGATATCCGGGTGGGTGAGCGTCACCGGCCCGCCTGCGCGGATCTGCTGCTCAAAGAGCGGCACGACGCTGCCGTGCGAGCCAAGGACGTTGCCAAAGCGCACGGCGGTGAACTCCGTGTCGGTCTGGGCGTTGAGCGCCTCGATGATCATTTCCGCCAGGCGCTTGGTCGCGCCCATGACGTTGGTGGGGTTGACGGCCTTGTCGGTGGAGATGAGCACGAAGCGCTTCACGCCGTGGCGCACCGCGGCCTGCGCGGTCAGCCAGGTGCCAAAGACGTTGTTCTTGACCGCCTGGTCAGGACAGTCCTCCATGAGGGGCACGTGCTTGTGCGCGGCGGCGTGCAGCACCACCTCGGGCCGGTAGCGGGCGAAGATCTCGTCCAGGCGCTGCGCGTCGCGGATGGAGCCCACGCAGAGGATGAGCTTTTGCTTGAGCGCGTCGCCGTAGAGGAGCTTGAGCTCGCTGAAGAGGTCGTACATGTAGTTTTCGCTGATGTCATAGAGGATGATGCGCTCCGGCTCAAGGGGCAGGAGACGGCGGCACAGCTCGCTGCCGATGGACCCGCCGCCGCCGGTGATGAGCACGGTTTTCCCGCGGAAGAACGCGGCGACCGGCGTCATGTCCAGCTGCTCCTCGGGGCGGCCCAGGAGGTCCCCGATGTTGACGTCGCGCACCAGCGCGGTGGGCACGGCGGCGTCGCTTCCCAGCTCTTGCAGGGGCGCGAGGCGACGCACGCGGCAGCCGGTGGCCAGGCATTTTTCGATGAGGGGCTTGAGGTCGCCCTTGGGCGTGGCGATGGCGATGATGATCTCGTCCACGCGGTAGTCGCTGGCGAGCTTGAGGATGTTGCCTGAACCGCGCACCACGGGCACGCCGCTCAACTCCGAGCCGGTGCGGATGCGGTCGTCGTCCACCACCAGCACGGGCGCGCGGTTGCCGTAGCTGCCGCGCTGCATCTCGTGCACGATGCTCGCGCCGGCCCAGCCCGCGCCCACCACCATCACGCGGCGCACGTCGTCGCGCGGCGCGCGCAGCAGCGCAAGGCGCTCATGGGTGACCACAATGCGGTACAAAAGCCGGGAGGCGCCCACCATCGCCATGGAGATGATCCACAGCAGCAGATAGACCATCCGGTGCAGCCGGAACAGGTTTTCGGGGCGCACGAAGGCGTTGGCCGCCAGGGAGAACCCATAGGTGATTATAGACGCCGCCAGCGTGGCCAGGGCGATGCGTAGCACATCGTTTGCCGAGGCGTACTGCCACATGGTGCGGTACATACCGAAGCCGCAGAATACCAGCAGAAAAATGACCGTCATGGCAGGGGCCAGGCGGATGGAATTTTCAAAAAAGCTGTAGGAAATGTTGGACGAATACCGCACCACCTGCGCCAGAAACAGCGAAGCGTTGACAAGCAGCACGTCAAGCAGCACCCACAGAAGCGTGCGCGCCGGTTTTTTCATTTTGGGACTTGTCGAAGTCACACAGCCGCCCCCTCAAGCCGTCATGGCAAAATCACATACACATCCATTATACCACAGAACGCGGCAGATGCAAGGCTGGGCGGCTGGAAGGAGTGGGAGGAGGCGCACAGGAAAAGGGCGTTCCTCCGCCGGGGAGGAAACGCCCATGTTCGGTTCGGCATATGCGGCTGTGCATCGGGGGGCGAAACAGCCCGCCTTACCCCTCCTTTTCCGCCTCCACGCGGTCCATGAAGGCGTCCACCGCGTCCACGATGGCGGGCAGCTCCTTGGAAAGGGTGCAGACGTGCGGCATGCCGTGCAGCCACAGCTTTTGGCGGATCTCGCTGCCCACGCCCTCCAGGATGCAGTCCGCGCTGCCCTCCCAGATGGTCTCGTCCGCGTCGCTCTGCACGCACAAAATAGGACAGGTGATGTTGAACAGGTTCTGCCGGGCCAGGCGGATCAGGCGGTTCAAATCCGCGCCCTTGGCCGTGGGAAAACCCGTGTAGCCGAAATCGTAGGCAGGGTCCACCAGGCTGGCGCGGTTTCCGGGGTCGCCCCAGGAAATGCGCCTGACAAGCAGCGAGGCCGGCCCGGCCAGCGTCAGCAGGCGGTTCTTGACCGCCATGGGCGCGGAGATGGGCACGCAGGCATCCACCTTCATCTGCTCGGCCGCCATGAGCGCCAGCACGCCGCCCATCGAAAGGCCGCATACGGTGAATACGCGCAGCTCGCCCATCATCTCCAGGCACGCCTGCTTGACGGCCTGCAGCCAGCCCTGCCAGTCCGCGCGGGCCATGGCCTCCTCGGTCTGGGCGTGGCCGGGCAGGTTGATGGTGCGCACGGTTCGACCGCGCCGGGCCAGCTCGTCCGCCAGAGGGCGCATGTGCGCCGCGCTGCCCGTGAAGCCGTGCACGAGCAGAATGCCGTTGTCGCCGCCCCGGTGATAGAAGGGCCGGCATTCCTCACGGTCGAAATAGCCGGGCTGCGTGGGTTTCATGGCTCGGCGCCCCCTTCCTGAAAAAAACGTGGCATAATAAGCTCTATGCCGGAGGGGACGGGCTTATGCGTCCAGACGCTCGATATCCTCGCGCTTGCCCATGACCAGCAGCGTATCCCCGGCCACAAACGCCATGTCGGGCGCGGGCGATACCAGAAAGCGGTCCGCGCGGTGGATGGCCAGGATGTTCACGCCGTATTTGCGCCGCACGTTCACGCCGATGATGGTATCGCCCACCCAGCGCTGCGGCACGCGGATCTCCATGATCTGGTAGTCGTCGCTTAAGTTCATCAGCTCCAGCACGTTGGGCGTGATGATGGACCGCGCCAGCCGCGCGCCCATGTCCCGTTCGGGAAAGATGACCCGGTCCGCGCCGATCTTGCGCAGCACCTTGGCGTGCAGGTCGTCGTTGGCCTTGGCCACCAGGTAGGGCACGCCCAGCTCCTTGAGCAGCACGCACACCAGAATGCTGTCGCGCGTGTTCTGGCCGATGCTGACGATGGCCGCGTCGAAGTTCTTCACGCCAAGCGACGCCAGCAGCGTCTCGTCCGTGGCGTCCAGCTGCATGGCCTGCGTCACGTGCGGGGCGATGTTGCCCACCAGCTCCTCGTCGGCGTCCACGGCCAGCACCTCCTGGCCCAGCTCGCACAGGGTTTTGGCCAGGCTCGCGCCGAAGCGGCCCAGGCCCAGCACCAGAAACTGCTTGCTTTTCATAGGCTTCCTTCCTTTCCCGTCAGCCGATCATGATCTTTTCCTCGGGATAATGCACGCGGTTGGCGCGCTGGCTTTCCAGGCGGTTGGCCAGCGCGTAGGCCAGCGTGAGGGGACCCACGCGGCCGAAATACATCAGCGGCATCAGCAGCCATTGCGAAAGGGGCGTGAGCGTGGTGGTGTTCACGCTGGACAGGCCCGTGGTGCTGAAAGCCGACGTCGTCTCAAACAGCAGGTCCAAAAAGTCGTGCCCCCGGCCGCGCTCCACCACGCTGATGACGCACGTGGACACCAGAATGGCCGCAAGGGCGATGAGCACGATGGTCACGGCGCGCCGCGCCGTATCGGCGGAGATCTCGCGCCCAAACACCGTGATGCGCTCGTGGCCGCGCACCACCTGCATCACCACCAGCGCCAGCAAAGCGGCCGTGGTGGTCTTGACGCCGCCGCCCGTGGAGGCGGAGGACGTGCCCACGAACATCAGCACCGAGCCGATCAGCTTGCTGGGGTCGGTCAGGGACGCCTGGTCCAGCGAGGCAAAGCCCGCCGTGCGGAAGGTGATGGACTGAAAGAGGCTGTTGTAGAGCTTCTGCCAGACCGTGAGCCCGCCGTCCAGCGTGCGGGGGTTGTCCCACTCCAGCGCGAGGATGGACAGCATGCCGAAGGCGATCAGCCCGGCGGTCACGGTCAGCACCAGCTTGGCGTGCAGGGGCAGCTTGCGCCAGCGGAAGTGCGCGTTCAGGCATTCCAGAATCACCGGGAAGCCCAGCCCGCCCACCATGATCAGGCCGCCCAGCGTCAGCAGGATCACGGGCTCGTGCTGAAGGTGCGTCAGGCTCCGGTAGCCGCCGAAGAGGTCAAAGCCCGCGTTGCAAAACGCGCTGACCGAGGTGAACAGGCTCTGCCACACGCCCCGCGCGGGCCCGTAGAGGGGGATGAGGCGGGTCATGAGCAGCGCGGCGCCCGTGAGCTCCACCACCAGCGCGATCAGGAAAAACGCCAGCGTCAGGCGCACCATGCCGCTCAGCGCGTCCTGGTTCATGGCGTCGCGAAGGATCATGCGGTCCCGAAGCGAGATGCGCCGGCCCAGCGCGACCATGATCAGCGTGGCGAAGGCCATGAAGCCCAGCCCGCCCACCTGGATGAGCGCAAGCAAAATCACCTGTCCGAAGAAGGACAGCTCCACGCCCACGTCCACGATGGTCAGGCCCGTGACGCACACGGCGGAGGTGGCGGTGAACATCGCCTGCCGCAGGCCCACGGTGTGGCCGTCGGAGGAGGAGACGGGCAAAGTGAGTACGAAGCCGCCTGCCACGATCAGGATGAAAAAACCCAAGGCCAGAAAACGCTCGGGCTTGATGGAACGTCTGTGAGACGCGGGGCTGTTTGCGGATTGCACGCTGAACCTCCTGCTTCCTGGGTAAAAAAGCGCCCGGAATACAAGGGGTATTATATTCGTTTTTTCCGCTTTTGTACAGACGGTTTTCCGCTAAGAAACCCCTTTGCCGCCGGCGAGGGGCAAAGGGGTGCTGGGATCAGAAGCCGACGGGCTCGAAATCGGCCGCGCCGTGCTTGCACAGGGGGCAGATGAAGTCCGGGGGCAGCTCGTCGCCCTCGTAGAAATAGCCGCAGATGCGGCACACGAAGCCGCGCCGGGGCTTCTCCTGAGCGGGTTTGGGCTGGGGCCTGGGCTTGACGTTGGCGAAATAGTAGGCGTAGGTCATGGAGGGCGCGTCGGAGAGCTTGCGGGCCTCGGTGACCAGCGCGATGTAGAGCATGTGGGTGCCGCAGTCGATGGCCTGCTCCACCTTGCCCGAAATCAGGGCGTTGACGGGGCCATCCAGGTAGCGTAGGCCGTTCTCGCTCACGGGGTCGGCCCGGCCGGCGAATTTGTCCACGTCCCGGCCGCTCTGGAAGCCGAAGTGACGGAACAGGTCCATCGGGGCCGCCTCGGTCAGGACGCTTACGTTGAACAGACCCGTGCGCTGGATCACCTCGTTGGTAAAGTTCTGCTTGTTGACGCTGACGGCGATGCGCGTGGGGTTCTCGGTCAGCTGGGTGACGGTGTTGACGATGCAGCCCAAGTCGCGGCCCCCCTCGCGGGCGGTCAGCACATACAGGCCGTAGCTCAGGGTGAAAAGGGCGGTGGGATCGAGCGCCATGGTCATTCCTCCTTTGAATACGCGTGCTGTCTTTACTCTACCCCAAAACATGGATGCCGAAACCGATCTTTTGTGGTATACTGTGCCGGGAGAGAACAGAAAGGGGAGGCGAGGCGCATGGCGGCATGGCGGCGGACGGAATACCCACGGGACAAGGGGGCGTGCTACCGCCTTGTGCACAGCCAGCTTTCCGCGCTGATGGAGGGCGAGCGGGACGCCCTGGCCAACCTGGCCAACGCCAGCGCTTTGATCCATCACGCCCTGCCCGATCTCAACTGGGCGGGATTCTACCTTTATAAACAGGGCATGCTGGTGCTGGGGCCGTTCCAGGGCATGCCGGCGTGCGTGCGCATTCCGCTTGCGCGCGGGGTGTGCGGCGCGGCGGCGCGCGAGAGGCGAACCCAAGTGGTCCCGGACGTGCACGCCTTCCCCGGCCATATCGCCTGCGACGCGGCTTCCCGCAGCGAAATCGTGGTGCCGCTGCTTGACGGGGACAGGCTGCTGGGCGTTCTGGACGTGGACAGCCCGCTGCCCGGCCGCTTCGACGAAGGCGACCGCGAGGGGCTGGAGGCGCTGGCCCGCCTGCTGATTGCGGGCTGCGACTGGGGCGCGTAGGCCGCGCGGCACTTGCAACCCCGCGCGTTATCCTGTACAATAACACGGTGCCCGCTTGCGCGGCGCGCCATGACGATATGAGAAAGGAAGCCGCACCCATGCGAACCAGCAAGAAGGCCATTCTGGAAGGGCTTCGCGCGCTGTATCCCGACGCGGGGCCGGAGCTGCATTTCCGCGACCCCTACGAGACGCTGGTGGCCGTGATGCTCTCGGCCCAGTGCACGGACAGGCAGGTCAACAAGGTGACGCCCGCGCTCTTTGAGCGCTACCCCACGGTGCGCGACATGGCCGCCGCCAGCGTGGAGGACGTGTACCCGATGGTCAAGAGCTGCGGCTTCAAGACCAAGGCGGCCAACATCGTCTCCGCGTGCCGCCTCATCATGCAAAACCACGGCGGCGAGGTGCCCGGCACCATGGAGGCGCTCACCGCGCTGCCCGGCGTGGGGCGCAAGACCGCCAACGTGGTGCTGGCCAACGCCTTCGGCGTGCCCACCATCGCGGTGGATACGCATGTGTTCCGCGTGTCCAACCGGCTGGGGCTGGCCGACGCCAAAACCGTCGAGGAGACCGAGCGCCAGCTGCAAAAGGCCATTCCCAAAAAGGACTGGGTGGCCGCGCACCACTGGCTGATCTTCCACGGGCGGCGGGTATGCCATGCGCGGGGCCCCCAGTGTGCTACCTGCGCGCTCCGGCCGCTGTGCAAGGCGGCGAAGGCCGCGGGCGGCGCGGTGACGACCCCCGCGCCCGCACGCCGGGCGCACAAGGAGGACGCGGCGCAGGCGTAAGAAACGCGCGAGCATTGCAAGAAGAAGGAGTAGAGCAGATGGCTTCTTTTGTGGACCGGGTCAAAATCACCGCCAAGGCGGGCAACGGGGGCAACGGCTGCGTGTCGTTCCACCGGGAGAAATTCGTGCAGAACGGCGGCCCGGACGGCGGCGACGGCGGCAACGGCGGCAACGTCGTCCTCTACGCCGATCCCAACATGCACACGCTGCTGGATTTTCGCTTCCACAGCAAGTATCTGGCCGAAAACGGCGCGGACGGCGCGGCCGGGCGCTGCCATGGCAAGCGCGGGCAGGACCTGATCATCAAGGTGCCGGTGGGCACGGTGTTCCTGCGCGAGGAGGACGGGGCCGTGGTGGCCGACATGAGCCAGCCGGGCGAGCGCAGGGTGCTCCTGCGCGGCGGGCAGGGCGGCTTTGGCAACCAGCACTTCGCAACGCCCACGCGTCAGGCCCCCAACTTCGCCAAGCCCGGCATCCGCACCGAAATGCACGTGTTCCGCCTGGAGCTGAAAACCATCGCGGACGTGGGGCTGGTGGGCTTCCCCAACGTGGGCAAGAGCACCATCCTCTCCGTGCTCACCTCCGCGCGGCCCAAGATCGCCAACTATCACTTCACCACCCTCACGCCCAACCTGGGCATCGCCCGGCGCTACGAAACCGAGTTTGTTCTGGCGGATATTCCCGGCCTCGTCGAGGGCGCCAGCGAGGGCGTGGGCCTGGGGCATGACTTCCTGCGCCATGTGGAGCGCACACGGCTTTTGCTCCACGTGGTGGACGCCTCCGGCAGCGAGGGGCGCGACCCCATGGAGGATTTCCGCATCATCAACGAGGAGCTGGGCAGGTACGGCGAGCCGGAGGGCCGCCCCCAGCTGGTGGTGCTCAACAAATGCGACCTCATCTATGAGGACGGCGAGACCGAGCGCCTGAAGCGGGCCTTCGAGGCGCAGGGCTACGAGGCCTTCGCCGTCAGCGCCGCGCAGAACCGCGGCTTCGACGCGCTTCTGGACCGGGTGGTTCAGCTCCTTGGGGAGCTGCCGCCTCCGCGCGTGTTCGAGGCCGAAGAGGCGGAGGAGAGCCACGTCCTCCCGGACGACGGCTTCACCATCCGCCGCGAGAACGACACCTTCTACGTCGAGGGCGCGGCCATGCAGCGCTTTGTGGACAGCGTCAACTTTGACGATGAGGAAAGCCTCAACTGGTTCCACCGCACGCTTCGGGACCGCGGCATCATCCAGGCCCTGCGCGACAAGGGCGCGGGCGAGGGCAGCACCGTTTCCATCGGCGATATGGAATTTGACTTCATCGAATAAGGAGTACGTCATGCTTACCAGCAAACAGCGCGCCAGCCTTCGCGGCATGGCCAACACCATCGACACCATTCTCTACATCGGCAAGGAAGGCATCACCGACAACACCGTCAAGGAGGCCTATGACGCGCTGGAGGCGCGCGAGCTGATCAAGTGCGCCGTGCAGCAGGGCTGCGAGCTCACCGCCCGCGAGGCGCTGGACGAGCTGTGCGCCCGCGTGCACGCCGAGCCGGTGCAGTGCATCGGCCGCCGGTTCGTGATGTACCGCGAGAGCCGGCAGAACAGGCGCATCGAGTTGTAAGGAACGCCCGCGGGCGGCAGGGAGGAGGCTTGAGCATGCTGGACAGGGTGCTGGACGCGCTGGGCACGCTCAGGTCTCCTTTTGCGCCCTATGAGGCGGACCTTCACCTGCGGGTGGGGGAATGCCTCAGCGCCGCGGGCCTGCCCGCGGTGCATGAGGCCCTGCTCGCCCCCGGCTGCCGCATCGACTATCTGGTGGGCGGCGTGGGCGTGGAGATCAAGAAGGGCCGGCCCGACCCCGCCGCTCTGCGCCGCCAGCTGGACCGCTATGCCGCCTGCGAGGGCGTGGCGGCGCTGGTGGTGCTGACCGAGCGTGCGGTGCCGCTGCCCGGCCGGCTGCGGGGCAAGCCCGTGCGCGGGGTGGCGTTGAACCGCCTGTGGGGGGTGGCGCTGCCGTGAACGACGATGTTTCGCTGATTCCGCCCTACCTCCTGGACACGGACGGCGCGCAGCCGGAGGAGGGCGGCGCGCACCGCACCTACGGCACCCTCACCTACAACCGGCGGCGGGACTGCTGGGTGGTCCGGGGCGATCCCGGGGTGACGGAGCTGTGCAAGCGGCTGTTTCCGGGGTCGGAGAGTGGCCGCCGGGGCGAGGCGCGCTTTCCGGCGCACCGGCGCATCGTGGGCGACCTCAACTGGCTGATGCTGCGCTATCCGCTGGCAGTGCGCGCCGCGGACCGGGAACGCTGGGAGCGGGCGCTGGCGGACGCGCGGGAATACGTGGTGCGCCGCGAGATGGCGCGGCGGATGCCCGAGCGCGTGACGCCCAGCCCGTCGGTCTTTACCGGCACGCTGACGCCCTTTCAGCAGGAGGGGCTGGCGTTTCTTCTGCGCACGGACCGGGCGCTGCTGGCCGATGAGATGGGCCTTGGCAAAACGGTGCAGGCGCTGGCCATGCTGGCGCAGACGGGAGCGTACCCGGCGCTGGTGGTGGCCCCGCCGCACCTGCTTCGTAACTGGGAAAACGAGATCGCGCGCTTCGTGCGCCGCCCGGACGGAAGCCCCCTTTCGGTGCATGTGATCCGCGGCCTCAAGCCCTACGCCCTGCCCCCGGCGGATATCTACCTGATGCACTACCTCCTGCTGCGCGGCTGGAAGGAGGCGCTGCCCGAATGCGCCATCCCCACCGTGATCTTTGACGAAATTCAGGAGCTGCGCCATGGCGGCACCGAAAAATACTCCGCCGCAAGCCTTCTGGCCGGGGCGGCAAGCCGCGTGGCGGGCCTTAGCGGCACGCCCATTTACAACCGGGGCGCGGAGATCTGGAACGTGGTCAACATTCTGGACTTTCATTTTCTGGGCGATTACGAGAGCTTCACGCGCGAATGGTGCTACGGGTATGGCAACCAGATCGTGGCCAAGCCGGAGCTGCTGGGCGAAAAGCTGCGCGAGGAGGGCCTCATGCTCCGGCGCACCAAGCGCGATGTGCTCCGCGAGCTGCCGCCCAAGCGCCGGCTGGTCATGCCTGTGGACAGCGACGACGCGGTGTACCGCCGCCTGATGCAGCCCGTGCGCGAAACGCTGGCCCGGCTGAAAAGCGACGCGGAGGCCGACGCATCCCAGCGCGCCCTGTGGAAGATGGCGGTGGAGAGCGGCGAGCGGCAGGCCACCGGCATGGCCAAGGCGCCCTATGTGGCGCAGTTCGTGCGCGCGCTTTTGGACGCGGACGAGCGGGTGTTGCTCTTTGCGCACCATCATCAGGTGATGGACCTGTACAAAAAGGAGCTCAAGGCATATTCGCCGGCCTTCATCACCGGACGCGAAACGCCCGCCATGAAGGAACGCTCGGTGGAGCGCTTCATGGCGGGGCGTACCAATCTGTGCTGCGTGTCGCTGCGCGCGGCGGCAGGATTGAACCTTCAGCGCGCCAGCTGCGTGGTTTTCGGCGAGCTGGACTGGTCGCCCGCCGTGCACAGCCAGGCGGAGGACCGCGCCCACCGCATGGGCCAGACGGACTCCATCCTGTGCTATTACCTGGTGTCCCAGGGCGGGAGCGATCAGGACATGCAGGACGCGCTGGGCCTGAAGGTGAGCCAGTTCGTCGGCCTCATGGGCGACGAGACGCCCGCCCCGGAGGACGAGCTGCTGGCCGCGCAGGCCGCCCGGCAGCATATCGAGCAGCTGGTGGCCAGGCTCCTGCGCGAGGCCGGATGAGCCGTTACTTTGGCAGAATGACCGTGACGCCCCCTTCAAAGTCCTGCGGGGCCAGGCACGGATTGGCGCGCAGCAGGCTGGCCACGGGCAGGTTGAAGCGCATGGCCACGGCCTCCAGCGTTTCGGTGGCGGCCAGCGTATAGGTCTCCGGCAGCGCGCAGGGCACGTTGTCTTTGGGGATGCACACGGTCTGGCCCACGCGCAGGTTTTCGAAGTCCACGCCGGGGTTGGCCGTCTCCAGCGTGTGGCGGCTCACCAGCCCGCGCAGTTGCAGGTCGGATACGGTCTGCCCCTTCTGCACGATCCACTGTTCGTCCTCGGTGCAGGGCAAAGTGGTATCGGGCGCGGTTTGGCCGGTCATGCAGGTCGGCTGGGTGGTCTGCGCCATGCCGGTGGACTGGCTGGTGCCGGTGGCCTGTGTGGTCTGCGTTGTCGTGCCGCCGGACTGCGTGGTGCCGGTGGCCTGCGTGGTCTGCGTTGTCATGCCGCCGGATTGCGTCGTTGTGCCGGACTGCGCTGTGCCGGTGGTCTGCGTTGTCATGCTACCGGACTGGGTCGTTGTGCCGGACTGCGCTGTGCCGGTGGTCTGCGTTGTCATGCCACCGGACTGCGTCGTTGCGCCGGACTGCGTCGTGCCGGTGGCTTGCGTGGTCTGCGTTGTGCCGGACTGCGTTGTGCCGGTGGCCTGTGTTGTCATGCCGCCGGATTGGGTCGTTGTGCCGGACTGGGTCGTGCCGGTGGCTTGCGTGGTCTGCGTCGTCGTGCCGCCGGACTGGGAGCCGCCCAGCCCGCCCGTCTGCGGGGAATCGTCCTCCTCGCGGGGCACGCACAGCACGTCGCCCACCATCAGGCGGGCGGGGTGGATGTCGCGGTTGGCGGCCAGCAGGTCGCGCAGGGGCACGCCCAGCTTATGGGCGATCAGATAGAAGCTGTCGCCCCGCTTGACGACGTATTCCTCTGCGCATTTGCCCGTGTTGGTACCGTTTTGTTCGGCCATAGAGGTTCTCCTTTCGGGGTGATGTCCCTACAGCCTATGAGCCGCCGGCCGCCAACTTGCCTACCAGCCGCGCGCGCGGCGCTCAAAACTTGCGGCCGCACGCTCCAGGTCCGCATACGTGCGGATGTCCTGACGCTGCTCCTGCAACGCCACCTGCGCGTCGGGCGGGAGGCGGCCGAAGAGCTGCCTGCTGGCGGGGTCGCATTCCACCAGATCCCGCAACGTGGGATAAATGTCCATGTTGTCATCACCTCATTGAAAAGCATGCCCGCCGGGCGCGTGGGCATGCGTCCCAAAAAACGGAAAGGTCGTGGCCCATGCCGCTGGTCAATTATTGCCGCAAATGCCGCACGGAAACGCCGCTGGGGGAAAGCTGCCCCTACTGCGGGGGAAGGCTCCCCAAAACCGGGGAGCAGCTGTCCTTCGGCATCATCCGAAACCCCGTGACGGACTGGTTCTCCTGGAACGATGTGCTGCGCGTGGCGCTGCCGGCGTGGCTGGTGGCGCTGGCGGCCGTGCTGGCGGCCGAGGCGTCGGTCACCGGCGCGGCGGGCGTGACGGCGCTGCTTCGGCAGGGGTTTTTGTGGGTGATGCTGGGGCTGCTCGCCGGGATGCTGGCGGCGCTGCTGGCGCTGATGCTGCTGCGCGGCCCGGAGCGCGTGCACTTCGTCATGGACCGGCAGGGGGTCCAGGCGCGCGTCTACGTGCCGGAGGGCTGCGGCGCGCTTCGGCTCTACGCGCGCTTCACCACGCCGGAGGCCGTGGAGCGGCTGGCCGCCGGAGACGACCGCCCGCCGCTGGAGGGGCTTACGCTGGTCAGGCGTGTGACGCTGCCCTGGGAGAGCATCCGCCGGGTGCGCGTGTGGCGCGAGGGGGCGACGGTACTGTTTTTTCATCCCCGGTACTGGCAGGTGCTGGCCATGCGCTGCCCGCTGGCGGACCTGCCGCCGGCGGAGGAATATGCGCGCAAGAAGCTCAAGCGCTTCAAGCGCGTGAAGGTATTGCCCCCGCTGCCCCGAAATCAGGGCAAGGCCACGCGGCCGCGCGCCGCAAAGGAGGAGGCTCCGCATGTGGATTCGCAGGTATGAGCCGGAGGATCTCGGGCAGATCACGGCGCTGTTTTACGATACGGTGCACGCGGTAAACGCTGCCGACTATGCCCCGGAGCAGCTGGACGCCTGGGCGGACGGCGCGCCGGACCTGGATCGCTGGAACGGTTCCCTGCTGGCGCACCATTCGCTGGTGGCGGTGGAGGACGGGGGCCTCATCGTGGGCTTCGGGGATATCGACGCGACGGGCTACCTCGACCGGCTCTACGTGCACAAGGACCGTCAGGGCCTGGGCATCGCCACGGCGCTGTGTGACCGGCTGGAGCGGGCGGTGGACGCGCTCGTGATCACCACCCATGCCTCCATCACGGCCCGGCCCTTTTTCGAGGGCAGGGGATACCGGGTGCTCCGGGAGCAGCGGGTGGAGCGCCACGGCGTGCGGATGACGAACTATGTGATGGAGAAGCGGCGGCAGGCGTAGCCTTTCGCAAGCCGGAGCAAAGCGGGGCTTGACAGGAGGCAAAACTTTGCTATAATACATACGTACCGAATGAATGTATTGGGGAGGGACGCGCATGGCACGCAACAAGCATCCGGAGGCGACGGTGGAGCGCATCCTGGACGTTGCCCAGCGCCTGTTTCTGGAAAAGGGCTACGATCAGACCACCATTCAGGATATCGTGGACGGCCTGAAGGGGATGACCAAGGGCGCGGTCTATCACCACTTCAAATCCAAGGAAGAGATCATGAGCGCGGTGGGGGACCGGATGTTCTTCGAGAACAACCCCTTTGAAGCCGTGCGGGCGCGCGGGGATCTCAACGGGCTGGAAAAGCTGCGGGAGGCCGTCCGGCTCAATCAGGCGGACGAGGCGCGCAGCCGCATGACGGTCCAGGCGGTGCCCATCACCCAGAACCCGCGGGTACTGGTGGAGATGATCGAATCCAACCGCCGCGTTCTGACCCCGTATTTTTTGCAGCTGATCGAGGAGGGAAACCGGGACGGCTCCATTCACACCGACTATCCCAGGGAGCTTGCCGAGCTGCTGCCGCTGCTGACCAGCCTGTGGCTGCTGCCCAGCGTATTTCCGGCCACCCCGGAGGAGCTGGCGCACAAGTTCCGTTTCATCGGGGAGATGCTGGAAAAGATGGGACTTCCGCTGTTTGACGACAGCATCCGGGCGCTGGTGGACGATTTTCTGGCGCAGATGGCGCTTTGATAGAGAAAAGGGAATGCCCCCTTTTCTTTTCGAAAGATACATTCATTCGGTAGGTATGATAATATGCATTTTTGTTCCGCCGCCTCCGTGAGCGGTCCGGCGGGGCCACAAAGGAGCAAATCGCCATGAAAAAAACGGAATGGCTGAACCGCAACTTTGTCTTTCTGCTGCTGGGGCAGATCAGCTCCCTCATCGGCAACGGTACGCTGAAATTCGCCCTGGCGATGTACGTGCTGGAGCGCACCGGCTCCGCTGCCGTATTCGCGGGGATGCTGTCCGCGGCCATGCTTCCTACCATCGTGCTGTCGCCCTTCGGCGGCGTGCTGGCGGACCGGATGAACCGCCGCGCTTTGATGATCGCGCTGGACGCCCTCTCCGGCCTTGTGGCGCTGCTTGCCGGCGCTGCGCTGCCGCTGGGACACGACCTGCCGCTCATCGCCGCGCTGCTGGTGGCGCTGTCGGTGCTGGGGGCCTTTGAATCGCCCACGGTGCAGGCGTGCGTCCCCCAAATGCTTTCGGGGGACGCGCTGGAGAAGGGCAACGCGGCGGTCAGCCAGGCGGCGGCACTGGCCTCGCTGGCGACCCCGTTTCTGGGCAGCGTGCTTTACACCGCGGTTGGCATGGTCCCCGTGCTGTATGTGGCGGCGGCCTGCTTCCTGCTGACGGCATGCCTGGAGGGTTTTATCCGCCTGCCGCCCGTGCAGGCGGGCCGGATGCAGAGCGCGGCCATGCTGCGGGCCGACCTGCGGGCGGGCCTGCGCTTTCTGTGCCGGGAGCAGCCCGACGTTTTGAAATGGCTGCTGCTGGCCGCGCTGACGAGCCTGTTCATCGCAGGCACGGCGGTGGTGGGCTTTCCCTTTCTGGTGCGCACGGTGCTGGGTCTCTCGGCGGAGCTCTATGGCGCGGCGGAAAGCGCCATGGGCGTTGCGGCGGTGCTGGGCAGCCTGTTTGCGGGGCTGACGGCCGGGCGGCTGCGGCTTTGCCTGGCCTGGGTGTTTCTGGGCGTGGGCGCGGCGCTGGCGCTGGCAGGCGGAGCGTTTCTTGCGCCGCTGGACGCGATGGGCCGCTACCTCGTCCTGACGGCGATGTTCTGCGCCTGCCAGTTCGGGTGCAGCGTGTTTTCCACCTGCGCCATCTCCGCCATTCAGCGGCGCACACCCGAAGCGCTGATGGGCAAGGTGATGGCCTACGTATTCACGCTGTCCCTGTGCGCCCAGCCCCTGGGACAGATCTTCTACGGCGCGCTCTTTGACCGGTGCGGGGCGAGGGCATACTGGGTGCTGATTCCCAGCGGCCTGCTGGTGTGCCTGGCCGGTGCGCTGTCCCGCAGGCTTTTGAGGCGGATGGGGAAAGGGGAATGACACGGCATAGGCGGGCAGCCGCCTCGCAAAAACCCCCAACCTGGGTATTGCCTCCTCTACGCAAGTATGATATAATACCCCATACGTGCCGGTGTGATGGAATTGGCAGACGTGACGGACTCAAAATCCGTTGGGCTAATCCCCCGTGTGGGTTCGAGTCCCACCAAACCAATATAATCCGAACTTGTTTCCAATAGGAGACGGGTTCGGATTATTTGTTTTCTTTGACCGTTACGAAAGCACCTATTTCCGCAACGGAGTGAAGCGCAAACCGACCTCCAAGCCAAGAGGAACACGGAAAAAGAAGAAATCTATATAAACGCAAAAAAGCGGGGTGCCCCCCTTTTCGGATGACACCCCGCTTTTGCTATGCCATTATTCTGTTTTTGCCTCTTGCTTCTCTATTTCTCTCTGCTTCTTCCATTCAGAAAACTCCCGCTGCCCTTCCTCGCTCTCATAGAAGGCCAGAATGTCCGGCAGGATGCAGCGGGCTATTGCTTCG
>OLPA01001482.1_pt1 | contig 19391 bp, 15 predicted proteins | sample 1672811 | NCBI WGS metagenome assembly OLPA01 (sample SAMEA3136726, study PRJEB25190) | human gut metagenome | biome: human gut; feature: human-associated habitat; material: faeces | place: Austria | collected 2013
GGGACGGGAGTCCCCTCTTCGCGTTCAATCATCGAAAATACAGGAACATTTTTGATTGCTCCTGTATTTTCTTTCAAGCTGTTGACACTTTGTCAACAGCTTGAAACGGTGCCGGGCAAAAAGCTCAGCACCGTTTCCGGTTTTCCGTCATTCCCCGCAGCCGCAGCCGCCTCCGCAGCCGCCGCCCTCGTCATGGTGGCAGCCGCCTCCGCAGCCGCCGCAGCCCCCGGAGCAGGAGCCCGCTCCTTCATCCACAGGCAGCTGGCCGGTCACAAGCATGTCGGAAGCCGTGTCCGCGTCCCCGCAGTAGCCGGCCACGGGCACGATGCCGTAGCTCAGGAGCAGGCTCTTTGCCTCGGCGCCCATATTGCCGCAGATGACCGCGTCAACGCCCTGCTCTTTCATCAGTTCCGCCATGGCCTTGTGACCGTGCCGGTCGCCGCATGGAAGCAGGGTCTTTTTACAGTCCTCCACCAGAGGCCCGGCATACTCGTAAATGGCGAACATCTCACAGTGGCCGAAATGCTCAAAAATTTCTCCGTCCTTGTAGGCAACAGCTATTTTCATGTTTTCTCCTTCTCTCCGCCTGGGCGGCCTGAATTAAATTTCCTTTTCAATATAGTCGGCAAGGCCGGAGATATGCTCTCCGCTGACGGATTCCACCTCGCCCGCGTCCACCATGGCGGCCACGGCCGGGTCGATGGGCAGCCGGGCATAATGGGCGATGTTGAAGGCCTTTGCCACCTTCTCCGCCTTGCTCTCGCCAAATATGGCATGCTCCTTTCCGCAGTCGGGGCACTTGAAGTAGGACATGTTCTCTACAATTCCCAGCACCGGCACCTTCATCAGCTCCGCCATGTTCACGGCCTTGGCGACGATCATGCTCACCAGATCCTGGGGCGTTGTGACGATCACAACCCCGTCAATGGGCAGGGACTGGAACACGGTCAGCGGCACGTCCCCGGTCCCGGGAGGCATGTCCACAAACATGTAGTCCACATCCGTCCACAGTACGTCCGTCCAGAACTGGGTCACAGCGCCGGCGATGACCGGGCCGCGCCAGACCACCGGCTCCGTCTCATCCTGCAGGATGAGATTGATGGACATGATCTGCATACCGGAATGGGTGGTGACAGGGAGCAGGTACTCGTCTGTCCCCCGGGCGTGCTCGGTGATGCCGAAGGACTTGGGGATGGAAGGGCCGGTGATGTCCGCGTCCAGCACGGCGCAGTTATGGCCCCGGCGCTGCATCTCGGAGGCCAGAAGGCTGGTCACAAGGGACTTGCCCACGCCGCCCTTGCCGCTGACGACGGCGATGACCTTCTTCACACTGGATTGGGGGTTCAGCGCTTTGAGAAAGCTCTCGCTCTTGCGCTCGGAGCAGTTCTCGCCGCAGTTTGCGCAGTCATGCGTACATTCGCTCATATTTACAGTATCCTTTCAAACTTTGCTTTTTTCTATATTATATCCTTTTTGGCGAAATAGTCAATTTGGTTTTTGTGCCTGGCGCCCCGGAAGGTTTGGGCTTGTGCGGCGGCTGTATTGTGATATAATATAGAATGAATTATTTTGTGATGAAAGGAGCCTTCTTTGTGGAGCTCTTTCTGCAATATATACTGGGCGCGTCCAAATTTGTGCTGATTGTCCTGTCTCTGGCCATTATCGTCCGCTGTATCCGCTCCATGCTCAGCGAGCGCTATGAGCCGGAGGTCTGGGCCTACATCCGCGCGGGTGGAGAGCTGCTGCCCATAAACCACTGGGAAAACATCATCGGCCGGAGCCCGGGCGCGGATATCCGCATCGCCCGGGAGGGTATCGGTCGGGTGCACGCGGTCTTGACCCGGAACGACCGGGGCGTATGGACCATATACGACGTGTTCTCCCGGGGCGGCGTCTGGGTCAACGGCATGAAGGTCGGCGGCAGCGGCGTCACGCTGGAACATGGGGACGTGATCAATCTGGCGGGAAGCTGCGTCCGCTTTCTGGATATCAGCCGCGAGCGGCGCCATGCGCTTGACGAAGCGCGCACCAGCGCCGGGAAAAGCGTCTCCCCCTCGCTGACCCTGCTGGAGCTGACGGTGTTTCAGCTTTTTCTGCTGCTGCAGCATGCGCTTTCCGCCGGAGAAAAGTATCTGCCCTCCATTGCGCTGGCTTTTCTCACGGTCATTCTCCTCCAATGGGTCTGCTACAACGCCATGCGTCTTATAAACCGCAGCGGCTTTGAAGTGGAGACGATTGCCTTTTACCTGACGACTCTGGGCCTGTCCGTGGCCGCATCCTCCACGCCGGAGGACATGTTCAAGCAAATCCTGCTGATCATTGCGTCCGTACTGCTCTTTCTCATAAGCGGCTGGTGGCTGAGAAATCTCCGGCGCACCGCCGCCATGCGCATTCCCATCGGCGCCCTGGCCCTTGGGCTTCTGGCCTTGAACGTACTCACCAGTGACGCGGTTTTCGGGGCGAGAAACTGGCTCTCCTTCGGCGGCTATTCCTTTCAGCCCTCGGAGCTTGTGAAAGCCGCCTATATCTATGTGGGTGCCTCCACCCTGGACAGGCTCTACCGGCACCGGAACCTTTTCGGCTTCATTCTCTTCTCCGCCGTCTGCGTTGTGGCCCTGGCCCTTATCGGAGACTTCGGTACGGCTCTTATCTTCTTCGTCACCTTTCTGGTCATTTCCTTCATGCGCTCCGGCTCTGTGGCCACGGTGTTTCTGGCCCTGTCCGGAGCAGGCCTTGCGGGCTTTCTGGCCGTAAGCGTCAAGCCCTATATCGCCCAGCGTTTTGCCTCCTGGGGCCATGTGTGGGAGGACGTGTATAACACCGGCTACCAGCAGACCCGGGCCATGTCCGCCGCCGCCGCGGGGGGGCTTTTCGGCAAGGGTGCCGGGGAGGGCTGGCTCAAGGACGTTTTTGCCGCCAATACGGACATGGTTTTCGCCGTGGTGGCCGAGGAGCAGGGGCTTATCGTGGCCCTGTGCATGGTGCTGGCGGTTCTGGCGCTGGCCTTTTTCGCCGTGCGCAGTGCCCGGCACGGCCGCTCGGCCTATTATGCCATTGCCGCCTGCGCCGCCATGAGCATGCTGCTGACCCAGCTTGCGCTGAATGTGTTCGGCTCTCTTGACCTGCTGCCCTTTACCGGGGTCACCTTTCCCTTTGTATCCCGGGGCGGCTCTTCCCTGCTGTCCTGCTGGCTTTTGATGGCCTTTATCAAGGGTGCAGACAACCGCCGGGAGGCCAGCTTTGCCGTCCGCCCCACAACGCGGATCAAAAGCGCCGTGGCGGAGGATGAGGACGCGCTTGAAGACGAGGAAGAGGATTCTCTTTACGAACCCGGCTATGAAGAGGATGAAGCGCTTTACGATGACACCGATGGCGGGGAGGATTGGGAAAGATGAAAAAAATCAACCGCCGGGCTTTCTCGGTGCTGCTGATTGCGGCGTTTGTCATAATCGGAATGAGCGTCTATGTGCTCCGCTATATTGACCACGGGCAGGACTGGGCCCTGTACTTTTCCCGGGCAAACTCCGGCTCCACCGGGGAGCTGACGGACAGAAACGGCCTGATGCTGGCCTCCTTTTCCGCCACGGAAAATCTCTTTGCCCAGGACGCGGACACCCGGATTGCCAATTATCATGTGACCGGGGACTATTGGGGCCGCACCGGCACCGGCGTATTGTCCAATTACTGGAAGGATATGCAGGGCTTCAGTCTGCTCACGGGAACCACCAAAGCCGAGAGCAGCACCCTTCGCCTGAACATCGACGCAGCGCTGAACAAGACCGCCTACGCCGCCCTGAACGGGCGAAAGGGTGCCGTGCTTCTCTGCGACTATACCACAGGGGAACTGCTGTGCATGGTTTCCTCCCCCTCGGTGGACCCCATGCAGGGGGACGCGGAGCCGCCGGAGGGGGCTTATATCAACCGCTGCCTTTCCGCCGCCTTTGTGCCCGGCTCGGTTTTCAAGCTCATAACCGCCGCCGCGGCCATTGAAAACCTGGATAATATCGACGGGCGCATTTTTTACTGCGAGGGCAGCTACGATATTGCCGGGGTGGAGATCAAATGCTCCGGCACCCATTATACCCAGACCTTTGAGCAGGCCCTCTCCAACTCCTGCAACTGCGCCTTTGCCCAGATCGCTGTGATGCTGGGCCAGGACACTATGATAAAATATGTAAAAGACTACGGCTTTCTGGACGGCCACAAGCTGGACGGGATCCCCACCGCCGCCGGGGCCTATCCCACCGAATTTGTGGGGGATCCGGAGCTGGCCTGGTCGGGCATCGGCCAGTCCACAGACCTCGTTTGCCCCTATTCCCTGCTGCGCTTTGTAAGCGCTGTGGGAAACGGCGGTGTGCTCTGCGAGCCAAGGCTCATATACAGTGAAAAGGCCCCGGACAAATCCCGCTTCATGGAGGCGGGTACCGCCAAAAAGCTGGGGCAGATGATGAGCTACAACGTCAGCGCCCACTACGGCGGGGAGAACCGCTTCCCGGGGCTGCGGCTCTGCGCCAAGACCGGCACCGCCGAGCTGGGGGACGGAACTTCTCATGCCTGGTTCGCCGGCTTTCTCAGCGACGAGGCCCACCCCTACGCCTTTGTGGTCCTGATTGAACAGGGGGGCGGCGGACTCTCGGCGGCAGGAACGCTGGCAAATACGCTGCTTCAGGCGGCTGTAAGCAAATAAGGAGACACAGATGATAGACATAGCGGTAAGCTCCCTGGTAAAATCCTTCGATCTTGGCAAAAATATACTTGACGGGCTCTCTTTCTCCGTAAACGCCGGGGAGAGGGTGGGTATTCTGGGCCACAACGGCTGCGGCAAGACCACCCTTTTCCGAATCATCGCGGGAGAACTGCCCTATGACGAAGGGGAGCTGATGGTGGCCCCCACCCGGCGGCTGGGCCTTATCTCCCAGATTCCGGTTTTCCCTGAGGGCTGGACCACGGAGGATGTTTTAAAGCACGCTCACCGGCATTTATACGGGATCGGCCGCCGCATGGATGAGCTCACCGAGCAGATGGAGCGGGACCAGTCCCCGGCGCTTCTCCGGGAATACGACAGGCTCAGCGAGGATTTCCGCCGCCTGGGCGGCTACGACATGGAGACGGACCGGAACCGGGTGGCAAACGGCTTGCAGATCCCCGCTTCCATGCGCTCCCAGCCCTTCGACAGCCTCTCCGGCGGTGAACGTACAAGAGTGAACCTGGCCCGGCTCATTCTGGAGGACACGGACATTCTCCTGCTGGACGAGCCCACAAACCACCTGGACCTGCGGGCAACGGAATGGCTGGAGGATTATCTGCTCCACTTCAAGGGCACCGTGCTCGCCATCAGCCACGACAGATATTTTCTGGACAAAGTGGTGCAGCGCTGTATTGAGATTGACGAGGGCAGGGCGGAATTTTACAGCGGCGGCTACAGCTTCTATGTGGAGGAGCGCCAGCGCCGCTTCGAGGAAAAGCTGAAAAAATACGAGAAGGACCAGGCCAAGATAGAGCAGCTTACCCGGGCGGCCGAGCAGATGCATCTCTGGGCCTTTATGGGCAACGATAAGCTCCATAAGCGGGCTTTTTCCATGGAAAGGCGCATAGAAAAGCTCAGCCGCAGCGAGAAGCCCGCGGAGCGGAAAAAAATCAGCGTGAAATTCAAAGAGCGGGAATTCAACGGGGACGAAGCCCTGGTGATTGAAGGTCTGTCCAAGCGCTTCGGGGAAAAGCGCCTGTTTTCCGATCTGTCTCTGTCAGTGGCCGGGGCCGAGCGCATCGCCCTTATCGGCGACAACGGCAGCGGCAAATCCACCCTGATAAAAATGATAATGGGCCAGGAAGCGCCGGACGAGGGCTATCTTTACATGGGTCCCGCCGTCCGCGCGGCCTACCTGCCCCAGATCGTAAGTTTTTCCGAGCCCTCCCGCTCCGCCCTGGACACCATGCTCTATGACTGCCGCTGCCAGCCTCAGGAGGCCAGGGACCGTCTTGCTGCCTTCGGTTTTCGGGGGGAAGATGTTTTCACCCCCGTGGGCGCCCTCTCCGGCGGTGAAAAGAGCCGGCTCCGGCTCTGCATGCTCATGGGCTCTGACATTAACCTGCTGATTCTGGACGAGCCTACCAACCATCTGGATATTGCCAGCCGCGAGTGGATGGAGGATGCCCTCGCAGACTATGCGGGCACGCTCCTGTTCGTGTCTCACGACCGGTATTTCATTGAGAAATTCGCCGGGCGCATCTGGGCCATGGAAGACGGGGGCATAAGCGATTTTCGCGGCGGCTATCAGGACTTCTGTGCCTGGCGGGAACGGCGGGCCGTCTTCATCCAGACGGAAAAGGCCGCCAAAAAGAAAAAGGAGCCCAAAAAGCCCAGGTCTCCCGGTACGGACAAGCTCCTCGCCCGCACCGAGCGGGAGATCGGGAAGCTTGAGGAAAAAATTGCCGCGCTGGACGCGGAGAGCGAGAAGTACGCAGCCGACTATCAGAAGCTTCTGGAAATAGAGTCCGAAAAGGAGCCCCTGAACGAGGAGCTTATGGCGCTGTACGAGAAATGGGAGGCGCTGAGCCAATGAAGTTTTTCCATAAAATTCCCCTCTGGGGCCTGTTTGCGGCGCTGCTGCTCATATCGGCCCTTGTGTTCCGCTTTGCTCTGCGGGGTTATTCCTATATTGCCCATACGCTTACCTTTATTGCCGCGCTCATCGTAATGAAGCACTTTTTCGGCAGGGCGCTCTGGCGCGTGGTGGTGATCCTGGTCTGCATTGGGCTTATTTATTTTATCATCGTGGAGATTCCCATCATAAAAAACGCCCGCACCGACCCGGAACCGGAGCGGGACTATCTGGTGGTGCTGGGGGCGGCGGTGCATGGGGATGCTCCCTCCATGTCTCTGGTGCACAGGCTCCAGGGCGCACTGGAATATCTCGAAAAGTATCCGGACTCTACTGCCATTGTCAGCGGAGGCCAGGGCCCCGGTGAGAACATAAGCGAGGCGCAGGCAATGTTCGACTGGCTCACCCTCCACGGCATTGCCCCGGAGCGGATCATAATGGAGGATAAGGCCACCTCCACCAAGGAAAATCTCCAGTTTTCCTTTGATATCATAGAGGCGCGCGGCGGCAGCCCCCAAGGCAGCGTGGCGATCCTTTCCAGCTCCTATCACCTTTACCGGGCAAAGCAGATGGCTAAAATTCTGGGCGTGGACGCCGCCGGGGTGGCCGGCGCGCCGGATTATCCGGTGCTGACCATAAACTATTTTATCCGCGAGGCCTTCGGCGTGACCCATCTCTGGGTCTTCGGCTGGTAGCGTCAGGAAAATCCTTCGGCATTCCGCAGCCCGGCTCGGGTAAACGCGAAATAAAACGCGGCCGCCCGGTCCCCTGACAGGAGGGGACCGGGCGGCTGCTCAGCTTGGCAAAAAATACATGTTTTCTGCGGCAGCGTGTACGCCGCCGCAGAAAGCGTACGATATTGATTTTTCTCCTGCGGGGAAACCGCTGCGAGGCTTCCCCTGCCCACGGAAATCTCAGGGGTTCATGGTATAGTTGGGGGCTTCCTTGGTGATATAAATATCGTGGGGGTGGCTCTCCTTGAGGCCGGCGCTGGTGATGCGCACAAACTTGCTTCCGGTACGCAGTTGCTCAATATTGTGGGCGCCGCAGTAGCCCATGCCGGAGCGGAGGCCGCCCATCATCTGATATATGGTCTCGGAAACAGCTCCCCGGAAAGGCACGCGGCCCTCAACGCCCTCGGGAACCAGCTTCTTGTTGTTCTGCTGGAAGTATCTGTCCTTGGAGCCCTTCTGCATGGCGCCAAGGCTGCCCATGCCGCGGTAGACCTTGAACTGGCGGCCCTGGAAAACCTCGGTTTCGCCGGGGGCTTCCTCGCAGCCGGCCAGCATGGAGCCCATCATGACCACCTTGGCCCCGGCGGCAATGGCCTTGACGATGTCGCCGGAATACTTGATCCCGCCGTCGGCAATGACGGGGACGCCGTATTTATCGCCCATCTCGGCGCACTGGAGCACGGCGGTGATCTGAGGCACGCCGATACCGGCCACAACGCGGGTGGTGCAGATGGAACCGGGGCCTATGCCCACCTTGACGCAGTCCGCTCCCGCCTTGATCAGGGCCTCGGTAGCCTCGGCGGTGGCAACATTTCCAGCCACGAGCTGTACATCGGGGTACTTCTCCTTCACGAGGGAGGCGCAGCGCATGATGTTGGCTGAGTGCCCATGGGCGCTGTCCATAACCAGAACATCGACCCCGGCGGCCACAAGCGCCCCGGCTCTGTCCAGCACATCGCTGGTGACGCCGATGGCGGCAGCGCAGAGCAGGCGGCCGACGGCGTCCTTGGCGGAGTTGGGGTATTTCAGGACCTTCTCTATGTCCTTTATGGTAATCAGGCCCTTGAGCTTGTAGTCCTTATCCACTATGGGGAGCTTTTCAATGCGGTTTTTCTGAAGGATTGCCTTGGCCTCGTCCAGCGTGGTGCCCTCAAGGCCGGTGATCAGGCCGTTTTTGGTCATGACCTCGTCAATGCGGCGGCTCATATCGGTTTCAAACTTCATGTCCCGGTTGGTGATGATGCCGATGAGCCTGCCTTCGTCGTCCACAATGGGGACGCCGGAAATGCGGAACTTCCCCATAAGCGCGTCCGCATCGCCCAGGGTGTGGCCGGATTTGAGGAAAAAGGGGTTGGTGATCACGCCGTTCTCGGAGCGCTTGACAAGATCCACCTGTTCGGCCTGGCTGTCAATGCTCATGTTCTTATGGATAACGCCGATGCCGCCCTCCCGGGCGATGGCGATGGCCATGCGGTATTCTGTGACGGTGTCCATAGCGGCACTCATGAGCGGGACATTCAGCTTTATCCTGGACGTAAGCATGGTGCTGAGATCCACATCGGCAGGAAGGACGTCGCTCTCCGCGGGGACAAGCAGAACATCGTCAAAGGTCAGGCCCTCGCCCACAAAGCGCTTGGAAAATGCGTTATTAAGCTCCATATGATATAACCCCTTTTCTAAGAATTACCGCGGCAGCCCCCTGCCGCGGAAAAAATGTATTTAGGGTATTTTAACAGATAATTTGCCTTTGTCAACCGTTAAAATTCCCGAATTTTATTCTCCGCCGCTGCGGGCATAGTAAAAAATATACTGCTGGGCAAGCCCGGCACAGTTCCCCAGGCGGGCCGGATCGAATTTAGGGGGAAAATGCTCCCTCAAAGCCCTTTTTATCCACACATCCACGGGAAAAGCCTCCATATGATAAAGCCCGAAGAGCACCACGCAGTTGGCAACCTTTTCTCCCACGCCGCTGAGCGTCAGCAGGGCCTTTTTGGCGCTGAGGCTGTCCGTCTCTATGAGGGCGGGCAGATCGAGCTTCCCGAAAGCCAGAGCCTGGGCAGCGGAGATGATATAGGGCGCCCTGTACCCGCAGCGCAGGGGCGCCAGCGCCTCCGGCTCCAGAAGGGCCAGCCTCTCCGGGCCGGGAAAGGCGTAAAACCGCTCCCCGTCCAGCTCCGTCTCTTCCCCGAAAAGGCAGCAGAGGCGCTCAACGATGCCCTTGATGCGGCTTATATTATTGCACTGGGAGATAATAAAGGAGCAGAGCGCCTCCCAGGGCTCCTGCCGCAGGATTCTGATGCCCCGGCCGAATTCGACGCATCTGTTCAGATACTCGCTCCCCTCGAAGCGGCTGGCGGCGGCATAGTCCCGTTCCAGGTCAAAATAATCCCGCCAGAGCGCTTCTCCGGTTTTCGCGCGCAGCCAGACCTGTCCACCCTCTGCCCACACCCGGGCGGCATGGCCCCGGACCACACCGGTGTATCCCCCGTTTTCATCCGCGTTCCAGCGGAAGCACTGGCCGCACTCAAAGGTTTTCACAATGTCCAGTTCTTCTGCGGACGCAAGGCGGATCGTCCTCACGTGTTCCTCCGTCATGGCAGTCCCTCCCTTGTTTTCCGCCATTATATCCCCAAGCCCGCGGCTTTTCAAGGGTGTTTCCCGGGGCCGGGCGGCGCGCCGGCTCTGCCGCTGTAAGCGAGATGGAGACGGATACAGCAAAAAGCCGCCCCGGATTGATCCGAAGCGGCTTTTTCCATTCACTTGTCAAGATAATTTTTCAGCAGCTCCTGCAGCAGCTCGTCCCTGTCCAGGCGGCAGATCAGCGTGCGGGCGTTGTTGTAGTTGGTGATATAGGTTGGGTCCTCCGAGAGTATATAACCCACGATCTGGTTTATGGGATTGTAGCCCTTGACCATGAGGGAATTATACACGGACGACAGAATCTCTCTCATCTCGGCCTTGCTGTCCAGCGCTGTGAATTTTCTCGTCACATCCTCCATGACGGTCCCTCCTTGTTTAACTCTTAAGATTATTATACCAGATTATGGTGTCAAGTAAAGTCGAAAATGCACGGGAAATAGTTAAGAATTATTAAATTTCGGGGTCTGGGTGGGGAATGGAAGCCAAAATCAGCGCATTACGGCGCCGAAATCCCGTTCCAGCGCTTTCAGCACCGCGGCAATGGTCTCCTCGGCGTGCTCATCGGTAAGGGTCTGATCCTCGGCCCGCATGGTGAGAGAGAAGGCCACGGACTTTTTGCCCTCGGCGATGTGGCTGCCGGTATAGATGTCGAACAGCTCGCAGCCGCAGAGGTACTTGCCGCCGTTTTCCATTATGCAGTCGCTGAGCCTGCCTGCTGGAATGTCGCGGCCGCAGACCACGGCAATATCCCGGGTCACGGCCGGGAAACGGGGCAGGGGCCGGTACACGGGCAGGCCGCCCCTGACGGCATAGAGCGCGTCAAAGCGCAGCTCCGCGCAGTAGAGCTCCGTGTCCACGCCATAGTTCTTCGCAACCTCCGGGTGAATCTGGCCCAGAACGCCGATTTCCCTTTCGCCGGCCCAGAGCTTCGCGCAGCGGCCGGGGTGATAGGACGGGTTCTCCCGCTCGGTCTCAAAGCGGAGCTTTCCCGCGTCCAGGCTCTCCATCAGTTCTTCGACCCAGCCCTTGAGGGTAAAGAAGCTCATATCCGGCCCGTATGCACCGAGGGAGACGATGCTGGGCTCGTCCGCCAGCCCGTCGGGCCGCTTGAGATAGATTTTGCCGATCTCGTAGAGGGCCGCCTGTTTGTTGCGGTTATTATAGTTGCGGCTGAGGATTTCCAGCATGGAGGGCAGCACGGTGGTGCGCATGATGGAAGTATCCTCGCCCAGGGGATTGAGGATGCGAAGGCTGTCTCTCAGGGGAGAGGCGGCGGGCATGCGGATCTTGTCATAATAGGCGGGGCTTATGAAGGAGTAGGTAATAATCTCGTCCAGGCCCATGGCACGGCAGACCTGGCCGATGTGCCGCTGGCACTGCTGAAGCTCCGTATAGCCGCCGCAGGTGCTGATGGCCCCGGTGAAGCGGGTGGGAATCTCATTGTAGCCGTAGAAGCGGGCCACCTCCTCGGCAATATCCGAGTAGTGTTCCACATCGCCCCGCCAAGAGGGGATAAAAATCCTGTCTCCCTCAAGGCGGAAGCCCAGGTCAAGAAGGATCTTTTCCATCTCCGCCCGGCAGATATCGGTGCCCAGCAGGGCGTTTATCTTCTCCGGCTCCAGTCTGACGCTTCGCTCCGTATAGCCGCCGGGGTACACGTCGATAACGCCGCCCACGACCTCGCCCGCGCCCAGAAGCTCGATCAGCTCGCAGGCGCGCTGGACGGCCTTATAGGTGTTCTGGGGATCCAGGCCCTTCTCATAGCGGGAGGAGGCGTCGGTGCGCATGCCCAGAGCGGTGGCAGTGCGGCGGATGGAGGGGCCGTTGAAGTTGGCGCTCTCAAAGAGGACCATGGCGGTGTCCCCCACGATCTCGCTGTTCTCTCCGCCCATGACGCCCGCCACGCCCACGGGCTTTTCCACGTCGCAAATGCAGAGCATGGAGGGGCTGAGCTTTCTCTCAGCGCCGTCCAGGGTGCGGATCGTCTCCCCCTCTTTCGCCCGGCGCACATGGATCTCGCCCTTGTCCACGCAGCTGAAATCAAAGGCGTGCATGGGCTGGCCGTACTCCAGCATCACATAGTTTGTGATATCCACAATGTTGTTGATGGGCCGCATGCCCGCGTTGCGGATGCGCTCGCGCATCCAATCCGGGGAAGGAGCAATTTTAACATTTTTTACCATTCTGGCCGTATAGCGGGGGCAGAGCGCCGGCTCCTCGATGATGATTTTGGCATAGTCGTTGATATCTCCGCCGGCCAGCGCCTGAACCTGGGGCTCATGGAGCTTCAGCTCCTTGCCGAAGGTGACGGCCGCCTCTCTGGCAAGGCCGATGGCGCAGAGGCAGTCGGGCCGGTTGGGGGTTATCTCGAAGTCCACAACATGATCGTCCCGGCCCAGAAGGGCGGCCACATCGGCGCCGGGGGCGCAGTCCTCGTGCATGATAAAGATGCCGTCGGCAATGCAGTGAGGGAACTCCTCCTGCTTGGCGTGCAGGTCCTCCAGGGAACAGATTCTGTCCTTCCCGGTATCGTAGGCCACAAGGTCTCCGGGGTGGATGTTCTGGCAGTCGCTTATGGTGACGGCAGTATCTCCGCCCAGGTCAAGGCCGCATTTCCAGCGGTTCACGCCCGCGTTCTCCACGCTCTCGACTCTGGCCGCGGCTACCTTGCCGAAGATTTTGTCTCCGGCCCTGATGTCCGCCGGGATGGAGGGTTTGGCCGGGTCAATGGGGTGATAGTCCCCAAGAACAGCGGCGGGCTTTATGACGGCGTAGGCATAGTCGTGCACACTCAGCTCCAGTTCCTTCAGGGAACAGAGCATCCCCTCGGACACTTCGCCCCGGAGCTTGCCCTTTGTGATCTTCACGCCGCCGGGCAGGATCGCCTTGTCCAGCGCCGCGGGGACCATATCCCCCACATGCACATTCCAGGCGCCGGTGCAGATCTGTACGGGGGCCTCGCCGCCCACATCTATTTTAGTGATCAGCAGGTGGTCGGAATTGGGGTGCTTTGTTATGGAGACGATCCGGCCCGCCCTGACATTTTTCATGCTCTCGCTCAGGTCCTCGGTGACCTCTACCTTGGAGCCGGAGACAGTCATGGCCTCGGCAAAGGCCTTGTCGTCATAAGCGTCGAGAGGCAGGTCCACAAACTCGTTGAGCCATTTTCTTGAAAGCTTCATTTTTCTCTTCCCTCCCTTTAAAACTGCTCCAGGAATCTCACGTCGTTTTCAAAAATCAGGCGCAGATCCATTATTTTGTATTCGCCCATGGCGAGGCGCTCCAGCCCCATGCCGAAGGCCCAGCCGGAGTACTGGTCCGGGTCGATGCCGCAGCCGGCCAGCACCTTGGGGTGCACCATGCCCGCGCCAAGGACCTCTATCCAGCCCTCGCCCTTGCAGGTGGGGCAGCCCTTGCCGCCGCACTTGTGGCACTGGATGTCCAGCTCGCAGCTTGGCTCGGTAAAGGGGAAGTGATGGGGGCGGAAGCGGGTGACGGTGCCCTTTCCGTAAATTTTTTCCACAACCAGATTCAGCGTGGCCTTCAGGTCGGCCATGGTGACGCCCTTGTCCACGACCAGGCCCTCGATCTGATGGAACATGGGGGAATGGGTAGCGTCCACCTCGTCCTTCCGGTAGACCCGGCCGGGAGCCAGAACACGGATGGGCAGCTCCCTTGTCTCCATGGCGTGAATCTGCATGGGGGAGGTCTGGGTGCGCAGCAGGATGCTGCTGTCGGGGGTGAAATAGAAGGTGTCGGTCCACTCTCTGGAGGGGTGGCCCTCGTCGATATTGAGCTTGGTAAAGTTATAATCCGCCAGCTCCACCTCGGGCCCGTCCACGATCTCAAAACCCATGCCTACAAAAATATCCTTGATCTGGTCAAGCACATTGTACATGGGGTGCTTATGGCCCAGGTGCCTTTTCTCCCCGGGCAGGGTCACATCCAGCGCCTCCTGCTCCAGCTTCTTTTCCAGCAGCGCGGCGGAAAGCTCCGCCCTGCGCCGCTCGATGGCGGCCTCAATATCGCCCCGGAGCTGATTTGCGAGCTGGCCCATGACGGGGCGCTCCTGGGCGGACAAGCCGCCCATCTGGCGCAATATGGCCGTAAGCTCGCCCTTCTTGCCCAGATATCTGACTCTCAGGCTCTCCAGCGTTTCGGCGCTGTCACAATCCACGATGGCCTTAATCGAGCTGTCTCTCAGCTTCTGCATCAATTCTTTCATGGCTTCTCCTCACAGTTCAAGACAAAATAAAAAGCCCCCGCCCCAAACAGGGACGAAAGCATGGCTTCCGCGGTACCACCCGCATTCGGCGCTCCGCGCCGCACTCAAAGGGCTTAACGCGCCCAAAACGCCGGGGATTGGCCGGAGCTCCCGGGCGAACCAAGCGAAAACGGCCATGAGGGCTTGCAGCCGGTGACCCCCACTCTCTGACGCCGCTGAAAAACACTATTTTCCCGTTCACAGCGGGATTATGCTATCACATTTTGCCCAAATTGGCAAGAGTTATTTTGTGTTTTCCCACAAAATCAGGATTTGACGAATGGCCTTGGGGTGATTATAATGTTCTCATGCGCATATGGTAGGGCATAAAGCTGATTGGAGGACGCCATGAAACGTTTATGCCTGCCTTTTGTACTTGCCCTCTGCCTGCTCCTCTCGGGCTGCGGCAGCGGCGTGAAAAAGCAATATGAGCAATTTTCTTCTGCGCTTGTCCAGCGGGACAGCCTCTCCTTCACAGCCCGGCTCCGGGCCGAATATGAGGACAAAACCGCGGAATTCACCCTGAAGTATGCCCGGGATGAAAGCGGGCAGACCGTCACGGTGACGGAGCCGGAGATCATCGCCGGGATCAGCGCCCGCATTGCCGGGGACGGGACGGCGCTGGTGTATGACGGGATGATCCTGGACACCGGAGAACTGGATGCTTACGGGCTCACGCCCATGTCCGCCCTGCCGGTCCTGGTCTCCGCCATGGAAAGCGGCCATCTGGAGAGTTTCCGGAAGGAGGACGGGCTGCTGGTTCTGGAGCTTGTCCCGGAAGAGCATCTGGCGGTGACGGTGTGGTTCGACGAGCAAATGCGCCCCCTGAAAGCGGAGCTCGTGAGCGAGGGGCAGCTGCGCGTGGCCTGCGCCATAGAAAACTGGAAATAAGATTCGGAGAGATAGAATGAACGACTTGCAAAAGAGAAGCTGGGCGGAGATCCGCCTGCCCAATATCCGCCATAATTACGAGGCCATCCGCGCCTCTCTGCCGGAGGGCTGCCGTTTTCTGGGCGTTGTGAAGGCGGACGCCTACGGCCACGGGGCCCTGCCAGTGGCAAAGCTCCTGCAGGAGGCCGGGGCGGACTACCTGGCCGTCTCCTGTCTGGACGAAGCGCTGGAGCTGCGCCGGGGCGGCATCGACATGCCCATCCTCATTCTGGGCCACACGCCCTATGAGTACACCGGGGCGCTCATTGAAAACCATATCACCCAGACCATATCCTGCCTTGCCAAGGCCCTTGAATACGCCGCCGAGGCGGAGCGGCTGGGGAAAGCGCTGAAAATCCATATCAAGCTGGACACCGGCATGTCCCGCCTGGGCTTTCTCTGCTCCGGGGCGCATTTTGAGGAGGGGGTCGAGAACGTGATCCGCTCCTGCCGGCTGCCCGGCCTTGTGCCCGAGGGGATCTACACCCACTTCGCCGTGTCCGACGAGCCGGACGAGGCGAGCCGGGACTACACGCTGGCGCAGTTTGCGCTGTTTATGAACTTCATCGACGCGGTGAAGGAGCGGGGCGGCATCCGCTTTCCCATCCGCCACTGCGCCAACAGCGGCGCCGTTGTCAATTATCCCCAGATGGCGCTGGACATGGTTCGCCCGGGCCTGCTGCTCTACGGCTATGGGGATAAGGGCCGCCTTGGCCTGCGGCCCTGCATGCGCCTTGTTACCACCGTCAGCACCATCAAATTCTATGAGCCCGGAACCAGCGTCAGCTACGGCCGCCGCTATGTGACCGATAAGCGCTGCCGCATGGGCGTTCTGGCCATAGGCTATGCCGACGGGCTGCCCAGAATCATCTCCAACAAGTGCAGCTTTGCCGCTCAGGGCGGCTTCGCTCCCCAGCGGGGCAGCATCTGCATGGACATGTGCATGGTGGATCTGAGCGATCTGCCCCAGGTGGACGTGGGCAGCGAGGTGGAGCTTTTCGGAGAGAAGAACGACATCTATGCCCTCTCTGACGCGGCCTGCACCATTCCCTATGAGCTTTTATGCGCCGTGTCCAAGCGGGTGCCCAGAGTATATATGGCGTGAACGCAGCTTGACAAAAAAGTCCCTGGCGACTTTTTTGTCAAGCGAAAACGGACTGCCGCAAAGGGATGCGGCAGTCAAGCTGTTGACAAAGTGTCAACAGCTTGAAAGAAAATACAGGAGCATTCAAAAATGTTCCTGTATTTTCGATGATTGAACGCGAAGAGGGGACTCCCGTCCCCCCTCCGCACTTCCCCCATGCATTTTTATCCATTGCCTATGGGTTTGTCTACAGTCTGACTGCCGCAAAGGGATGCGGCAGTCCGTTTTTCATCCTCCGGTTTTTCTACTGCACAGTACAGAAGCTCAGTATGACCTTAAAGAGGTCTCCGTCCACAGAAAGTTCCATCTGGCCGTTCTGGAGCTGCACAAGGCTCCGGGCGATGGACAGGCCCAGGCCGCTGCCCTCGGTGTTGCGGGAACTGTCCCCCCGGACGAAGCGCTCCATCAGCTCGTCGCCGCTGATGTTGAGCTGGCTTCGGGAGATGTTGCGGAAGATGACCAGGGCCCGGTTCTCCCGCTTTTCCAGGCTCAGATAGACCCTGGTGCCCGGCTGGGCGTATTTGCAGGCATTGTTCATCAGGTTATCGAAAACACGCCACATATGCCGCCCGTCGGCCATGACCGTTACCGCCTCCTCGGGCTTTGTGAGCACCAGCGTAAGGCCCGCCTTCCCCAGCTTTTCGCCGTATTCCCCGGCGGTCTGCTCCAGCAGAACGCCCAGCTCGCAGCGCTCAAGATTTACCGAGAGGTTCCCTGTGGAGGCCTTGGAGGCCTCTATCAGGTCGTCAATGAGCTTTTTCATCCTGGCGGACTGACGGGAGAGCACGTCAATATACTCCCGCATTTTCTCATTTTCCGGTTTTTCCTTGCTCAGGAGGTCCACATAATTGATGATGGAAGTCAGGGGCGTTTTAATATCATGGGACACGTTTGTGATCAGCTCGGTTCTGAAATGCTCGCTCTTCATGCGCTCGTCCACGGCGCGGCTTATGCCCTCGCCGATATTGTTCAGGTCCTCCGCGTGGCGGAGAAGCTCGCCGCGCATATCTTTCGTGTCGATCTTATAGGCCTCGTTGCCGCCGGCGATCTCCCTGGCCCCCTGCCGGAGCCTGCGGGCGCAGGAGACGAAGTACAGCAGCAGGGCCAGCAGAGCTGCTCTCTCCAGCAGCCAACCGAAAATTTCCATTCCGTTTTCATACTCTGTGGAAAGGATGAAAATAAACTCCACCAGCAGCAGCCCACCCAGAGCGGTGCCCCAGCGCCCCAGCAGAGGCAGCGCTTTCACAAGACCGGCCGTCCAGCGCCAGACGTTTCGGACAAGCCGCCAGCACCAGCGCAGGATCTTATAGATGACACAGCTCTTTATGATCCCGCCCAGCTTCAGCCTTGTGGCAAGGCTCATGAAGAACGAAATGCCGATCAGCTCCGCCAGCAGGAAGGCCAGGCCCCCGAAGAGGATCATCAGCGCCGCCTCCGAGGGGCCCATGTTAAAGGCGAAGGCCAGCACCACCGTAAAAGCGCTGCCCATCGCCAGCAGAAACAGGTCGAAAGGCGTTCTGTCGATGGCGTTGGCTTTGACCTCGTCCGTCCCGTCCCGGTGGCCGGCGGCGCACATGAGGAAAACAAAGATCATGATCCACAGCAGCAGCGTCGCGGCGGCAATGACAATCAGGGCATAGCGCGCTTCATAGGCCCAGCGGAGAAGCTGCATGGAGAAAAGGATTTCGTCCTGCTCCTCCATGTCCGCAAGGATGTAACCGGAGACAAGAAAAGCCTCGTCGCTGTCGTAAACCGCCGGCATCCCGGCGGCGCTGTCTGCCCCCTCATTGGTCTTCGTGCCCTGGCTGTCTTCTTTCGCGGCGCTCACCTCGGCCGGCGCAATCGTCACGGCGTAGCCCGGCTCAATGACCACGCTGTCCTGCCAGAGGCATTCTTCCCCCTGATAATTATTATAGAGGATCTTTCCCTCGCCGTCACTGACGCGGAAGCGGAAGTTCGTGCCGGGATATATCGCGTCCCCTTCGATGCCGCAGAGGAAACGATCGCCCGCCTCGTAGCACCAGCCGCTGCCTATGGCGCTGAGAGCCCGCTCCTCTGCCTGACGGTATCCGTTGGGATAGGCCCCAAAGAACGCCAGCACCACCACGCCCGCCACACTTGCAAGGAAGGCCAGCGTCAGCAGGGCGCTCAGGAAGATGGCGCATATTTTGGCAAAAAGGCTGCCGCGCAGCTTTTTCATTCTCCTTTGCCCCTTTCCATTTTATACCCCTGCCCCCAGACGGCTTTGATGTATCTGGGCTCGGCTGGGTTGATCTCGATTTTTTCCCGCAGGTGCCGGATATGGACGGCCACGGTGCTCTCGGCCCCGTAAGGCTCGTCGTCCCAGACCCGGCGGTAGATCACCCGGGGCTGAAATACCTCCCCCGGGTGCTGCATGAGAAATTTGAGAATGTCATACTCTCTGGGCGTCAGGCTCACGGCCTCTCCGTCCACAGTGACCTCCTTGCTCCTGTCATCCATACAGACGCCGCCCATGCGGATGAGATTTTCCCGCACGGCGCCGCCGCCAAGCTGCATATAGCGCCGGAGCTGAGAGCGGACCCGGGCCAGCATCTCCACGGGGTTGAAGGGCTTGGTTATATAATCGTCTGCCCCCACGTTCAGGCCCAGGATCTTGTCCGTGTCCTCGCCCTTGGCCGTGAGCAGGATTACGGGCACGTTGCTCTCCTCCCGGATCTTCACCATAGCGCTGATGCCGTCCATCTCGGGCATCATAATATCCATCAGCACAAGCTGAATATCCTCCTGATGGAGGATCCCGATGGCTTCCAGACCGTTGAAGGCCGCAAACGTTTTGTAGCCCTCCGCCTCGAGATATATCTTCAAAGCGGAGACGATATCCTTTTCATCGTCGCAGATCAATATGTTGTACACGCTCTCTTCACCTCGCCGATATTGTATGATATTTGCCTTTAAGAACCAAGGCATAAAATTCTTAAGAATTATTTAAGACCCGGCTTTACGCCGGGCCTGAGACTGTCAAAAAACGCTTGCCGAAGGAAAAAACAACGGAGCCGCGGGGGAGCTTGCGGGGGCAAGGCCCGCCTCAAATGGGA
>OLPA01001486.1_pt1 | contig 19346 bp, 15 predicted proteins | sample 1672811 | NCBI WGS metagenome assembly OLPA01 (sample SAMEA3136726, study PRJEB25190) | human gut metagenome | biome: human gut; feature: human-associated habitat; material: faeces | place: Austria | collected 2013
CAAACGCCGTCCTTCAGCAGGAAGGTTCCCATCTCCACGGCGGCGTTGATCGCAAGACCGTTTTGCGTGAAGTAGGGTTCGCCGGATTGGATTTCATCTGCCGGAAGGAGCGCGCCGTCGTCCGCACCGCCGCTGATGGAAACCGTGGAGAGATCCTCCCGGAACACATAGCGCTCGACCGGGTCCCAGATCCAGACCAGCTCGGTTTCATCGCCGTTTTCGTGGATAAAGCTTACCAGCACGTCGCTTTCGCCGTCGCCGTCGAGATCCTCAAGGAAAATGGCGTTGAAGGCCTGCTCCGCGTCGGGAATGTTCATGGGAAAGGACACGCTGTCAAAGAGCACCTGCTCGGGAAGGTCGCGGTAGAACGCCGCGCTGCTCTCGCTCACCGTGACCAGAACATCCACGCTTTCGCCGTCGTGGGTGATGGTGCCGCTTGCGGCCACCATGCCGCTGGTGCGCCAGTCCTCTCCCGCCACATCATCGGAATTGCCGCAGGCGGCAAGGCTCAGACAGAGTGCCAGCGCCAGCGCAGAGGAAACGATATGCTTCCATCGAATTTTCATCATTCTTTCGTCCTTTCTATTACTCCATCAGGTAGTAAGAGCCTTCGTCGCCCCATACGAGAACGTCCTCGTCCAGTTCAAAGACCTTGTACGACACACCATCGTACATCGTGGAATCGGCGTAATAGGTGCTCGCCTCGTCCGTCGAATAGGAGAAGGTGCCGCAGTCCATTTCCGCGCTTTCAGCGCCGGGCGCGCGCTGGTAAAAGCTCCAGTTGCCTCTGCCGTCGATGACGATATAGGTCTCAGCGGATAGGTCGCCGTCATAGTACCAGATGCCCTTGAATTCTGAAACGTTTCGCTGGCAGAGGTCGGAATCCCAGCTCCAATAGGAATTTACATCGCCGTTCAGACGGCCGTTCCAGTCAGACACCTCGTCCTCCGGAAAATCGGGTGCATCGTCCTCTGTGAGACGGCCGCCGTCCTCATACCAGAGGTACTCCATTCCTTCGCCGGGATTAAAGTAGCCGTAGGCGGCGCAGTAGAGCTGACCGTCCTCCATGGCGATGCGGCTGCCGGAGTCGTCGAGATCGCTGTAAGCGTAGATGGCCTCCCACTCCGGCTCATAGCGTAGATAGCCTCCGTCCACCGCTTCGCCGCTGAGGTAAAGAGTAATTGCCGTCAGCGTCAAACTCCATGTAGTCGTAGTCGTTGTTCGCTTCTCCCAGCCAGATGCCCTCAAAATCGCTGAAGTCGTTCACGGTATCCTCGCTGACCCCGCCGCCCAGTCCGCCGTTGGGGTCGTCCTGCAAGGAGGGATCTCCGCCGCAGGCCGTGCACAGCAGGCAGAGCAGCATCAGCCCCGCGAGAGCGTATGGTAATTTCTTTTTCATGTGATCGTCCTCCTTATTTTCCGCGCGTTACGCCATCTTTTGGTAGAATTCAAAGTCGCCCCAGCGCAGCGTGTCGTGGTCGAGAAGGGTGAATTCATAGGCCACCTCGTCATACAGCTCGGAAACCGCGAGATACATCTCCTCGGAGTCCTCGGGGGCCAGCTCGACGGTGCCGCTGTCCACCGTGGTGGGGTCGCCGTCGCCACCGGGCCGCTCCAGCAGCTCCCAGCCGCCGATTTCGTCAAACACAAGGATGCTGCGTGCGTCCCACTCGGCGTCCAGATACCATGTGCCCGCCATCGTCTCAAAATCGATGTCGCCGATGTTCTCGCCCGGCGCGTCGCCGGTCATCTGCGTAAAGGTGCCAAGCTCGGCCACATGCAGCGAGCCGACCTCGTCGAACCAGCTGCGGTAGGCCATGCCGTCGTGCTCATTGTAGAAATAGTCGTAGTCATAGTCCGGCACGAACTGGATGAAGCCGCTGGCGGTCACCTCTTCGTCCGAGTCGTACAGCGCAAAGCGAACCTCGTCGCCATCGTCGTTGGTGGCGGAGATCAGCGTGCCGCCGTCCTCACCCTTCCACGCACCGCCGTAGAGGTAGAGGTTCGACATCTGCTCGGAGTCTTTTACCAGCCCCTCGAAGGAATCGGGAACGCCGTATAAATTGTAGTCGCTGCCGTCATCACCATAGTCCTCGTTGCTCTCGCCGCAGGCGGCAAGGCTCAGGCAGAACGCCAGCGTCAATGCAAAAGACAGATAGGTTTTCAAATGTTTCATCGTCTCCTTCTCCTTTTTCAAATGAACTGCTTCAATGCTCCTGTTCCGCCATGGACAAGATTTCATCGTGGCTCAGCTCCACATCACCGAAGCGGACAAAGATGCCGTTGGTCACGGCGCTGTTCCACACCCGTGCATCTGCAAGCGGGCGAAACCGGATCTTATCGAGATAGGGCTTCATATCCAGCAGGTGAAGAAGTGAGATTAGCACCATGTTGTTTCACAGCCTGCTTAAACTGCTTTGGCTTCTTCCAGCAAGTCCATCAGGCGTTGATACTCATCCTGGTATCGGAATTCAACGGTAATCGTTCCGCCTTCATGCACATAGATCATTTCGATCAATTCCACGATCACCTCTCTGGTCAACGTGGTGATGTTTTTGTGTTTCATGAAGTGGGTGAGGAACAAGTTCTCGGTGTTGGTACATTCCCTGTATTTCTGAATCTCGGCTTTAATATTTTTGATTGCAGATTCCAACTGGGACAACTGTTGGTCGAACTGAGCTTTAAGAGCCAGATATTCTTCCTTAGTAATCATCCCTGATTTCCAGTCTGGGTAAAGATCCAACTTCATCTGTGAAGTTTTATCGTATTCTTTTTGCTTTGCCGTAAGCATAGAATCCAGACGGTTTGACTTAGATGCAGTTATCTGCTTTGCCTTTACTTTTTCGAGCAGGTCATTCATAGAAACGGCCAGTTCAATTTGCATTTGTATCGTCTTTAGAACGGCCTGATATAGCTTTTCTTCATTGATCGTATGCTTTGTGCAAGCGTGTTTATTGGCCTTACGATAGGTCTGACAATGATAGTAGTGATACGTTTTATATGGCTGCACATGAGTCTTTTTAGCCATAGCTCGGTTGCAATCGGCGCATCTTAAATAACCGCCAAATATGCTAACATGACGAATACCGGGTGTAGTTCGAGTGTCACGCATTAGGAGCTGTTGCACAGTGTCAAAAGTTTCTCGTGGAATAATCGCTTCGTGCGTGTTTTCTACAATGATATGATCTTCCTCGGGAATACTTTCTACTCGATGAATTTTGTAGCTTTTAATGCGGGTTTTGTTCTGAACCATGTCACCAGCATACAGACGATTTCTTAAGACACGTCTGACGGAAGAATCAGGCCAAAGCGAATCATTCATAGCACTTGCGGGATGCCTATAATTGAATCCTAATTGGCGTTTATAGGCGGATGGATTTGGAATACCTAACTCATTCAAATGCTTTGAAATTCCAATGATACTCATACCACCTAAAAACAGTTCAAAAATCAAGCGAACTGTTTGTGCAGCATCTTCGTCAATAATCAGTTTATGATGATCTTGAGGATCTTTCAGGTAGCCATACGATGCAAATGAGCCAATAAATTCCCCACGAGAACGCTTGCGGTCAAGAGAAGCACGGATTTTGTTTGAAATGTCCCGGCAATATTCATCGTTCATAATATTTTTGAACGATACCAATGCGTTGTTGACAGAGGAGGGATCTTTCACACTGTCGATTCTGTCGAGAACTGAAATGAAACGGATATTCAGCATGGGGAAAATCATTTCAAGATACTGTCCAACCAGAATATAATTTCTGCCTAGTCTGGAGAGATCTTTCACGATAATACAATTAACCCGGCCACTTTTTATGTCTGCCATCATTTCCTGAAAAGCAGGTCTATCAAAGTCGGTGCCAGTTTTTCCGTCATCATCGTAGTCACGAACAAAGATAATATCATCCTGTGCGTCAAGATAGTCGTGGGTAATATATTTCTGCGATACGATACTGTCGCTTTCCTCTTTATCGCCATCCTCTCTGGATAGTCTGTGATACTCGGCAGCTCTCCACTGCGAGCTATCCGTTACAATACCATCCATTCTCATTTTATAACGTTCATAGCGGCTAAGATTTGCCATATTCACACCTCCATTAAATGTCTGTGTGATATGGCTACATTACACGTTGCCATTGTATCACATGACCGGCGGTAAATCAAAAATTTGAGGATAAGATTTTAAGCATTGAGTCCTGTAAAGTTTTACCTGGTTTTCCGGAAAACGAAACATGGACACCAATATCACCAACACGAAACAGATAAGGATTTTTAACATAGCTAAGGAATTGCGTAAACTTTTCGCTTGGATCTGTCGTGCAAGAAACGGAAAAAGATGATAGATCGGGGAGCGAATATTTGTCGAACGTAGCTTCGTGCAAAAGACGGTCGGCATCTTCTTTATATCTGCACATCGTAAGTACACCCCCTTGTAAAATAGCAGATATTCCCAATACCTATACAGTTTGCGCTTTTGAAGAACAGAATAAACATTCGATTCAAAATCACATGAACGCACTGGCAACTTGCGCTGCCAGTGCGTGGTATCTGACTTTGAATATGTCGGTCATATTCCTCGCCACATTTATCGAACCCCTGGCGAAACGGGAACATGGCAGGTTGCCCCTGGCAAGGACGATTCATAACTCCACAGCGTCGGTCATACCGTGCGCCGCAGGGTTCCCCCTCTTACGTGGGAGGCCACCGTTCGGAAGTATCATTATATCTGCGCTGCTCTCCTCCTGAATGTGCCGTAAGCATCCAGGCGTATCGCTTACAAATCGCTCTCATCGGCGCAGCCGATGGTCTTGGCGGCAAACGAAAGATTGCATTAGCACAGTGACGTACCTGCTCATGCTGCCGATATTCCATTATCAAGGTTCACCGAGAAGTGGAAACCCCTCTATTAACAAGGACATCTGGAGGCGTTTTTTTAAGTCTCCTGGCAAAGTTTTTCTAAAATCCTTTTGAGATTTTTCTTGCCAGCTTGGATGCTGTAATAGACCGCTTGTACGGAAGCGCCGTCCGCAGCAGCGATTTCCTCCAAGGTCATGTCCATAAAATAGTAGGCATAGATCCGGTCTGCCTGCTTTCTGGGGATAGACCGCATAGCCTTGTAAAGTTCTTCGTTCTGGATATGCCGCATCACTTCTTCTTCCGGCCCAGGCACTCGCTCCAGGATATGGGCTTCCACACCCGGCTGGTTCTCCAGAGAGATCACATCCCCATTCCGGCTTCTCCGTTTCTCCAGAGCCTGCTCAGCGAGGCGGTACTGCTCAAACATGGCATCAATCTTGTAGGAAACAGGGTATTCTACGTATGTAGAATCCAGATGGGGGTATTCTTTACGCAGGTCAATATATTTCATTTGTAGCAACTCCTTTGAATTTTTTGCAGTTCAAAGGAGCTGCTATGGATATGCCGCAATGAACGGGTGCCAGTGCGTTACGATCCAGGATATCAGGGGACAAAAAAAGGCATATCGAATTTCATCGGTTTTACGACAAAATTCGATATGCCTTTCGCAAACTGGTGCCTTGCGGATAAAATTATGAAAAAATTGAGGGCAGATCCAATGCTTTGAGTTAGTCAGTCGTGTCAGGACACTTTCGTAGCTCTGGCAAAAAGATCGCCTGGATCGCCTAAGATAAACCGTGCATTAGCATCACACTTTCTAAAACTTTTATTATATCATGAGACGCTTGTCGAAAGCATGATAACACGGTCTAAAAGTCGAATCATGTTGAGAACAATCAGCAACAGGAGAATTTTAATTAAATAAGCAGCATTTGACCAAAATAAGAGATATTGAGGCAAAACCAAATAGCTCAAGTCAATGACTTGATTTTCTGATTTTCTCAAGATAAAATGATACCACCACAGAAAATTGGGGACGGGATAGCACATGAAACAGTATAAATTGCTCGATTCTGATGGCAAAGAATACCTTTCCAGTACACCCGGGATATATGGTGGAAATAGAAAACTCAAAATATATGGGCGGCTGGACTGCCCATCGGCATTATCTACCATTCGGAGGTTTCCTGGAAGCTATGAAAAGTCCCGTGTTTTTTTCGCAGATGAACAGACCGCTCTTGCGGCCGGTTATCGTCCCTGCGGGAATTGCTTAAGAGCAAAGTATCGGGAATACATGGATAACCCGCAAAAGTATCGAGAAAAATTTGGCCTCAAATAAGGAAAGGGAAACCCGGATCTCGTCCAGGTTTCCCTTTCCTTATTGCGTCATAAACACGAGTTACAGCCGCTCCCGCAGCTCCGCCCAGCTGGTGGTAGTCTCCAGCGCCACCCCGGCGTCCAGTGCTTTGAAATGCTCCTTGCCGCAGTGGATTTTCAGCTGCTCACTGGTTTTCAGGTGCATAAAGCTGGTGTCGCCCTTGGTTTCCAGGACGAAGTACAGCTTTTCCTCGCCGTTCTTGTTGAGATATACCGCCCAGTCGGGATTATAGGTGCCGATGGGGGTTTCAATCTTGAAGCGGCTGGGGATCTTGAAGAACATCTTCACATCCGGGTCGTTGTCCAGGGCCACGGCCACCGGCTTCTCCACGGTGGAACTGTCATAAACCACATAGTCATAGACGCTATGCTCCACCTTGACGGCATTCCGATCCAGATTGGCCAGCAGCTCGGCGGTGTCGAAGATCTCCTGCACATAGTATTCCTGGCCGTCCAGCTTCACATACCGGATGCCGTCAATGGCCAGGGCGTGGCGGTGGCTGCGGATCAGCTCCACGGCCTGCTCCAGAAATGCCTCCGGGTTGTTGAGGAAATCTCCGCACCGTCCGCTCTCTACCAGAATCCGGTTGACGGTGGCCGGGGTCAGTAGTGTTTCATCGCTGATGGCGGTGATGATGTCCGGCAGAACCTGATAGTCGTTGGCAATCTCCATCGTCCGCATTTCCCGTTCCATGTGGCTGATGCCGGACTGCTCAATATGGATGTCGGCGGTCTGAGACACCAGACGGGTTTTGGGAATATGGGGCATTTCCTGAAAGGCTTTGACACAGTTCTTTACCAGCTGCTCCGTGTCAATGCTCACCCGGTAAGCGGTTTTCTGCTTGATCTTGCTCCACAGCTCCAGAAACTCCGGGGAGAGCATGACCTGCTTGTTGAGCCGCACCACCACATCACGGGAGGCATCCCGCACCGGGGGCTTCCGGTCGGCATTGGCGATGATCTGCTCAAACCGCTCTCTGGCGGCTTCATATTTTTTCGGCAGGTCAAGGGTTCCGTTCTTCAGGGCGTACTTCATGGTGTCCTTGACCTTGCCGGTGCTGGTGATATACCCCTTCTGCTCAAAATGTTGCAGCAGCTCGGTGGCCTCCTCATGGGTGACGGTGTGCTCCTCCACCACCGTTTCCGTATAGGTGGTTCCGGCCAGGGATTCCACCGCCACCGGCTGGGACTTTTCGATCATGTCCTGCACCACTTCCTTGATGGGTGCCAGGGCCTTTGGCAGTTCAATTTCTTTCGGCTTGACCACAGTTGCCACCTGACCGGCCTCGTTGACCACACCAGCGGTTTTCAGGGCCTCCACCACAGCCTGGGCCTGTTCGGTCGTGACCTGCTTCTCCACGTCCCTATGGGCCTCGTAGACCATGCCGGAAAACAGACTGAGCTGGAGCACACCGAACTTGACGCCGGTTTCGTCCTCAATCTCCTTCTGGAGGGTGGAAGCAAACTCGGAAAAGCTCTCGTTGGCCATCACATGAAGGACGTTGATGTTCTTGTCCTCGATGCGCTCGCCATCCTGGTTCACGCACAGGCGCAGGCCACGGCCCACCTTCTGGCGACAAGTAAAGGTGGACTTCTGTTCGATCAGAGTGCAGACCTGGAACACGTTGGGATTGTCCCAGCCTTCCCGCAGCGCCGAGTGGGAGAAAATAAACCGCAGCGGACATTCAAAGCTCAGCAGCCATTCCTTGTCCCGCATGATGGTGTTGTAGGTGTCATCGTCGGCCTGGGTGTCGCCCTTGGTGTCCTTTAGACGGCCCTTTTTGTCCTGGGAGAAGTAGCCGTTATGTACCTTACTCACATCCGTGGTAAATCGCTCCTGAAGGACGGCATACTTGGGCTTTGCCATAAGCTCCTGGTAGCATTCCTCGAACATGGTGGCATAGATACCGGGTGTGCCGTCCTCATGGCGGTACTTGTCCACCTTGTCAATGAAGAACAGGGACAGCACCTTGATGCCCTTGTCCAGATACCGCAGCTCTTTGTCCAGATGGGTTTCGATGGTGCGCCGGATCTGAGCCTTCTTGACGATGTTCTCGTCTACGTCGCCAATGGCCTTGCCCAGCTTGACCTCCTGAGTGTTTCCGAACTCGATATGCTCAAAATCCGGGGTACAGTCGATTCCGGCGACGGTGTAGCCCTCATAGAGATCTCGCTGCCCGGACAGCAGGAACAAATCGTCTCCCGGCTTGACGGTCACGGCCTTGCGGGTCACGGCTCCGGTCTTGCCCTTTACGTCCAGCTCCACCCTGGCCCGAAAGCCCTTGTCGTTGCTGACGGAAAGGAGCCGCACATAGGCTTGGTTGAAGCCGCCGGCAATCTGATTGGAGGACACGGCGATCTGCTTGACCAGCCCCATCTGATAGGCGTCCACCGGGGTCAGGCGGTAGAGCAGATTGATTTTTTCCCGGTGGGTAGCGGAGTACCGCAGCACACACAGGGGGTTCAGGGTGGCAATGGCTTCCTTGGCCTTGGGAGTATTATCCACGCTCTGGGGTTCGTCGATGATGACAATGGGGTGGGTGTTCTGGATAAAGCCCATGGCCGTCTCGCCGTTCAGCCGATCCTGGGCCTGATTGATGATGTTCTCCGCCTTCTTGAAGGCGTCGATGTTGATAATCATCACTTCGATGTTGGAGCTGGTGGCGAACTGCCGCACATCGGACAATTTGGCAGAGTTGTAGATGAAGTAGCGGCACGGCACGTTGTCATATTGCAGGCCGAAGTGCTCCTGGGTGATCTCAAAGGACTTGTAGACACCCTCCCGGATGGCCACCGACGGCACCACGATGACGAACTTGGTAAAACCGTACTTGCGGTTCAGTTCAAAGATGGTCTTGGTGTAGACATAGGTCTTGCCGGTGCCGGTTTCCATCTCGATGCAGAACTGGCAGTCCTCCGCCGTGGGGGTCAGGGGCAGGTTGTTCCGCTTCTGGACGGTTTGCATATTGGCGGTCATTGTCTCCTGGTCGATATAGAGGGCGTTGCCCTGGCCCATTTCCGGGATCAGGGAGGTCTGCCGCTCATCCACCACGGAGAAGGTGCTCTTGGTTTTCTCCTGGCCGGTAAACAAATCCACCACGGCGTTGACTGCGTCCGTTTGGAAGGCTTGGTTCTTGAATTTCAGTTTCATGGCAATCACGCCTTATCGTACAGGATATAAATCGCCAGCAGCGGCCCTTGACACAGGCTTTCTTCCTGGAACTCCTTTTTCAGACGCTGGTATTCTGCCAGCAGCAGAGGAAGTGTGTCCTCCTGCTTCTGAACACCGAACACCAGGCAGGCCATACTTTGTGCATAGGGGTTCCGGATCTCCGGATACAGAGCCTTTAGCTGATCCACATAGACCTGTTCCGCATGGGCCAGAATATAGACGGCAGCCTCAATAAACATATCCTGCATACTGGTGCGAAACCGGTGCAGCACAGGCGGAATGACTGCCTCCTGCATCGTCAGCGCCCGCTTGCACAGCAGTCTGCGGTTTGACACATCATAGTTGCTCCGCATAAAACGAACGAAATCTTCACCGGTCTCAAGACGCTGAATTTCCGCCTGCTCCTGTTCGATTTTAACCATCCGCTCGGCATCTATGTTTTCTTTTGCCAAATCAAATATCGCTTTGTCCAGACGCTCATCAAATCCGGCGGTCATGGAAAAATAGGCGATATTGGCGGAAGATACTTGTTTGAGCGGGTTCTTTTGAAAAAATCCCTTGGGCAGCAGATTGTATTCCATTTCTTTTCCCTCACACTAATTTCAGTTCAATTCCGTGATCCCGCAAAATATAGTAGGCATTGGCCATGGCGGTATCGTCGGCAAAGCTGTCACGGGAGATGATGATTTTCGCCGGAGCATATTCGGTCATCTGCTCCACGTCCTCCGGCTGCACATTCTCGGCCAGACAGACCAGCAGCAGGCAATCATCCCCCACACCATAAACGGTCTTGTTGTGGACGGAGAACGGGCTTACGGAGTAGGTCAGCGGTACGCCCAGCTTGAGCATGATTTCATAAATCATATCCAGGTCGGTGCGCTCCGGCTTTACCCGGTGGATCATGGTGTTCATCCGCTGGTACAGCAGGTCAAGCTGCTCGTCCTCAATGGGGGTAGCGTCCCAGGTTTTCAGGTTGGAGGTGTCCAGCTTAAAGACACGAAAGCCCACATCCAGGGGGCGCTTGTCCTCCTCCATGGTGACTTGGGCGTGTTCCTCCAGAATTTTCTTTCCGGCCCGTCTGATTCGCTCCTTGCCGATCTCGCAGATATTTTTGTACCCGGCCTTGTATGCCTCACTTTTTTCATCGCACAGTTCGGGAAGCTGCACCAGAATAAAGTGCCGGTTGCCGTTGTCCTCAGCGTTGAGCTGCATCACTGCATGGGCGGTGGTGGCGGAGCCGGAGAAGAAGTCAAGGATAATATCGTCGGCTTCACTCGTTGCAATTTGCAAAATACGACATAAGTAACGAAGCGGCTTCGGATAGTCGAATACAACACTTCCCATCAGATCTGCAACCTCTTTTGTCGCTTCCTGTGTATGTCCCACTTCTTGGTATGGCCACCAATTATGTGGCGTCAAACCATCCCTCACTTCGGATAGAAATAGTTTCAATGCTGGTGTAGTGTTTTTGCCAGTTTGTCCCCACCATATACGATTTTCTGCAACGTGTTGCTCATGCGTATGTCTGTCGTATTTCCAAGCCTTTGGGCCGTTTTTTATGACAGCCCCTGTGTGGGGATTTATAATATCGTAACAAAGGTTCGGTCGCTCGCTAACCGTAGCTTGGTTGAGGTAATCGACTGCTTTCCAAGGGCCTCTGGGGTCATTATCAGGATTGGAATATCTACTTACTGAGCTTTCCGTTCGAGGCAGCAGGTTGTTTTGGAAGGCACTTGACTTTGAGTAGACCAGAATATATTCACATATAGTTGCAAGTCCTTTGAAATTGTTGCTTACACTATATTTTCGTTGCCAAGTTACCATTGTTTTGAAATTTTCTTCACCGAACACTTCGTCACAAACTTTTCGCAGATTTGTGACCTCGTTATCATCAATGGAAATAAAAATCACGCCGTCATCCCGCAGGAGGTTTGCCGCCAGACGGAGACGGGGGTACATCATATTGAGCCAGTTGGTGTGATAGCGGCCCATGGTTTCCGGGTTGCTCTTGGTGGTCTGCTGGGTCACCTCCTTGTACCGGGCCATAGGGTCGGCAAAGTCATCAGCATAGACGAAATCGTTGCCGGTGTTGTAGGGCGGGTCGATGTAGATCATCTTCACCTTGCGGTAGTAGGCCGTTTGCAGCAGCTTCAAGACCTCCAGGTTGTCGCCCTCAATGTAGAGGTTCTGGGTGGTGTCCCAGTCCACACTTTCCTCTGGGCAGGGACGCAGGGTGCCAGCGGAACGCTTCTGAGCCAGCCGCAGGCAGTCCGCCTTGCCCTTCCACTCAAACTTGTACTTCTCAAAGTCGTTGTCGATGTACTCGCCGCACAGGGAAAGCAGTTTATCAATGTCCAGTTTGCCCTCGCTGACGCACTCCGGGAATACCGAGCGCAGCTTGTCCAGGTTAGTTTGTTCTATGTTCATGGAAAGTCCGTCCATCCTATCCATCTCAACACGCTCCATCTTTCTTCTCGATCTGTCCTTCGAGTTTATACAAGTCCTGCTTCGCAAAATAACACAGGCGCTCTTTATCAGCCACGCTGCCGGAGGCACGGCTTACGCTTGCAAGCAAATCAGAAAAAACACTATTGATATAGCCGAAGTAATCCCCAAAATGCCAGATAGCATCCAGCCGGTCAATGTACTTTTTCGCCGCCGCTTTAGAGCTGGCCGTTAAAGCCTTATTGACAAGATCTTCAACTTCATCATAGGTGGCTTGTGAAATACTAAAATTCATAGCTCTGCTACGCCTCCACTCTCAGCACAAACTCCCGCTGCACCTTTGCCGTCAGTTTTTCCTTTTCGGCAAAGGACTTTATTTTTTCTTCCAGCTCCAGATCCAGCCGCATGGCGTCAAAGAACTGGCTCTCCTGCCGCTTCATGTACTCCTGCCGAAGCTGGTTGATTTTCTTCTGTGCGGCCAGACGTTTCAGCCGGTCACCGGTGACGGCCTCCAGCTCCGCCTGTGCCTGCTGCACCTGGCTGTCCAGGGTGTTCAGTTCCCGGCTCAGCGCCGCTTTATCCGCCGATGCCTGCCGCTTCATCCGCTCCATCTCCTCGGCCTGGGCCGGGGACAGGCGCTCCAGCTGCTCCGCTATCATCTTGTCACTCGGCACCAGTCGATCCAGCGGGTGAGGCGGACGGCTCCCCTTCAGCCAGCGAGGAGATTTCCGCTCATCTTCCGTGCAGCTCTCCACCGGCAGCTCCAGGATACTGCGGCAAGCTGCATCGTCCAGGGCCTTGCCGCTCTCCGTCAGGCCGCACAGAACGGCCTTTTCCATGCGGCTGGAGGCGGAGACAAGGGTAACGGTATAGAGGGCAATCTGGCAAGGCTCTGGCGCTCCAGAAACCGTCAAAGCGCCTTCGTCCGCACACTCAAACTCGTGCAAAATCCCCTGGCCGATGATACTGGACAGGGTGATCTGTCCGGCCTTGGGCTTGAAGTCCCGGCCCATCCCATATACCTTCTGGCTGCGGCAGGGCCGGTTCCGGCTCCCCGTCCAGTAGTAGAACAGCACCGGCAGCTCCCGGTAGTCCGTGGCCGTGACGGTACGGCTGGCTTCGTCGATGACAAAATGGCAATCGTCGTTTTTTTCATTGTAACGGTTGAAGAACCATTTGGCAATCTCCCAAAGGTCGTTGTTCAACTCCAGGCTCCGGCGATTCACATATTTGGGGCTGATCTTCACCTTGTCGGCCAGCTCCTTGGTGAAGGTGGTAAACAGAATATCCTCCGCTGCGGAAACCGTCTGCCGGTTATCCTCCTCGTGGGTGTCCAGGGTCTGGCAGTATGCCTGTTCGATCTGCGCCCTGGGCCGCAGACGCTGGGCAATGACCGGAAAGGCCGCTTTTACGTCATCGGTAAAGCCCCCCAGCACATCATCAGTGATGCCAAAGACGCCATCGGTCACCAGCATCCGCTTGTTGACCAGCTCCAGCTTGCGGACGTCTGCAAAGTTGTTCTTGTCGATAAAGGCCACGGACAGCACATCATTCTCCTGGCCCAGACGGTGGCAGCGGTCGATCCGCTGCTCCAGCTTCAGCGTGTTGTACGGCAGGTCGTAGTGAATGACAAAGGCGGAGTCCTCCAAATTGAAGCCCCTGGCTCCGTTGTCGGTGGAGATCAGCACCTCGCCGTCCTCTTTGAACCGGCGGATCACGGAGTAATCGGCGCTGCCGTTGTAGGCCAGGGTGCGGTACTGGCCGGAAAGAAGATTCAGGAGCATCTTCTGGGTTTCCACGCTCTCGGTGAAGATAACGGCTTTCCGCTTGGCTCCCGTTTTCTTCATCAGGGAAAAACCCTGTTTCAGAACGGTCAGCAACTCCATGGCTTTGGCATCCTGGGTGATGCGCTCGGCCACGGCCAGCATATCCCGCCATTGGGTCAGCTCCTCCGCTGCGTTCTCCAGCCCATGGAGCCGTTTGACGATCCCTTTGATGGTCTGCGAGATTGCCGCCGTAGAGGAACCCAGAAGGCCCAGCAGCCGCAGGGCCAGGTCGTACTGGTTCATTTCGGGAAAGGCTCTCTTTTCCGGCTGGTTGATGTAGGCATACAGCAGTTCATAGAGCTGCCGCTCCGCCTTGCCGGGGGTGTATTCCACGGTCAGCAGCACACGCTCCGTCACCTTGGCGTAGTGCTTGGCCTGGGAACGAAGGGTGCGGAAACAATAGCGGCTAACCTGTTCGCTGAGTTCCGGGTAGTTCTCCGGTCGGCGCAGATACCGGGCCAGAAACTCTTTTTCTCCCGGCAGCAGCGTTTCGTCGATGAACCAGATCAGGCCGTACAAGTCCATAATGTTCTTTTCGATGGGAGTGCCAGTCAGCAGCAGTTTGAAGGAGCTGCCGGCAATCCGTTTGAGAGCCTTGGCCTGCTTGTTCTCCTCCTGGTAGACCGGGGACAGGGCGTTGGCTTCTTCAAATACCGTCAAGTCCCAGTTGACCACTTTTGCGGCCTCCTCGTTGTCGGCGGCAAAGTCGTAGGTGGTAATGACGATGGCATCCTGGATAAAAGCGTTGGGGTGGTCGGGGGCGCTGTGGGCCTGCCATTCTTTGCGGCTGGTCAGAACCACATAGGGGACGGTATAGAATCGTTCCAGCATTTCCGTCCACTGGTGCAGCAGGTCGGCATTGGGGAGCACCAGCAGAATCCGGCTGCATCCCTCCAGCCATTTTTGATTGATGACCAGCATGGCCTCATGGCTCTTGCCCATACCGGCCTCGTCGCACAAAACAGCCCCCTTCTGGTAAGGGGAACGCAGGGCAAAGCTGGCCGCTGCAATCTGGAACGGATAGATTTCAATATCCGAAGAAGCAAAGACCGGGAGGAACTGTTCTTCCTTCGGCAGCTGCTCCAAGAGCCGAGCCTTGTAATAGGCGTGAAACGGTGTTTGCAGCATGGTGGTTGCCCTCCTTTGCTCTCACACTCCATTATACTTATTATGTCAGATTTTAGGGAAAAAGGCAACGTTGACGCAGATCAGCGGGAGCTGCTTATTCGGCAGCCCCCGCTGATCTGGATGGCATTTTAGTATAGTCTTTTTTCACCCCAATTAGCCCCTGGAGCTTTTTGTTCTATCTGTATTACAACAGGAAGATTCAAATTGTTTTTTTGCTCAATATGTGGTATTCTTATCAAGAGGTAGGTGATTACAATGTCCGATTCTGAAAACAAACGTGCTCGCCGCACAACCGAAGAACGCATTGTTGAGGTCGAGGCAAAAATCGAGGAACTTAATAAGCAAATCCAAAACATTGAGGAGAAAAAACAAGAAGCTGTCGCAGCCTACAATGATCGCATTGCCAAGGTGACGGACAGGATCAAGGCGTTGGAGAAACAGAAGGCGGCCATCTTGGCCCCTAAACCTCCCCGTAAGCCGAGAAAGACCAAGAAGGAAAAGATCCAGGACTTGATGAAGCAGGCGCAAAAGGCCGGACTGAAGCCGGAGGAGATTGCTGAGCGTCTGGGGCTGACGATTCAGGAATAATCAGAAATATTGAGAGCCTGTTGCGAAATAAGATTTTTGAAATTCAGGTTAAAGAAAGAGTTAGTGAGAACCATCAAACGGTTCTCACTAATTTTTTTAATTCAAAATTGTATATTTAGAAGTAAAAACTGCATTTCACAACACGCCATCTACTTGAGCGCAGATTCATGAGGGCATATTTTTGGGCAATAGCCACCAACAATTACAATCTTATGGAAGTTCTTATGGAAGTTTCTTGCTCCGTATGTTATACTTTAACAAATAGCCCTACGGCGACTTTTCTTTTGCGGGCCATGTCGAAAAAAAGAGAATATTGTCTCTAAAATTTTTTAGACAGACAAATACTGTCCATGTTCGATGGTATAATATTTTTGAACTATGGACGAGGCGGTGCAAAGACATGAAATTTAACCCCAAGAGTTCGAGAGTGCTGGAACTGTATCATCTTTTCCGCTCAGGGTCTGCAATCAATAAACAGGAATTTGCTGACCGTTATGGAGTCAACCCCCGGTCTGTTCAGCGGGATATTGATACTATCCGAGACTTTCTTGCTAATCAAACCAGAAGCCAAGGCGTTATTCAGAGTATTGACTATGATAAGGCTACCAATACTTACAAGCTCGTCAGCCAAGATATTGAATTTCTTGGAAATGGTGAAATGCTCGCAATTTGCAAAATTTTGATAGAGAGCCGTGCCTTTACAAAAGAAAAAATTACTTCATTATTAAATAAAATTTTATCTCTATGTGTTCTGCCAACGGAGCACGAGCAAATCAAGGAATATATAGCGAATGAACTTTTTTACTATGCTGAGCCAAAACACGCTCCGATAGACACGGATATGGTTTGGAAGATCGCTGAAGCGATTAAATCACAGCACTATGTTGACCTGACGTATGCAAAGCTCAAAAATAAAGAATTGGTACAGCGCAGAGTAATGCCTGTGGGTTTATTATTTGCCGATTACTATTTCTATCTCATGGGGATTATTGAAAACCAAGAAATCCGCAAAGATTTCAAAAAAGAGAACGACAGTTTTCCAACAATCTACCGAGTTGATAGAATTCAATCTTTTGCGATCTCCGCTGAGAAGTTTAACATTAGCTATGCCAAACGTTTTCAGGAAGGGGAATATAAAAACCTCAGTCAGTTTATGTTTGGCGGTGAAATTCATAATATTCGTTTCAAATACTTTGGCCCTTCTGTGGAAGCGGTCTTAGATAAGTTACCAAATGCGGAGATTGAATCTGCCGCCGAAGATCACTTTGTAATTCACGCCGAAGTTTTTGGCACCGGAATACTGATGTGGCTTCTAAGCCAGGGAAGTAAAGTTGAGGTTCTGTCGCCTCAGGCTATACGAGATAAATGGCTTGCAGAAGTAAACGCTATTATTGCCAGAGCAGGCTCAGAGCATTAGGAGGCTATATGGACAACGCACAAGATAGGCTGGTCGAGGCATTACAGGGTGTTCTCGATCAACAAAAACGGAAGGATATGTCCGCTGACTTTCAAGATATGTTTGCTGTGTCTCAATACCTCAATGGACATCCTGTGAAAAGCGAATCCGTAGACTATAAAATCAAGTATCTGAGTGTATTGGAGTATTTTGTAAAAAACTATGCTGCCAATAGTTTATATGCTGCCGCAGCACTTCATAACTATAAGAGCTGTCTTTTGGGGGATGACTTTCAGTCTTATGACTACGCTTGTAAAGATATTAGTAGTCGTACCCAATGGTTAGCACGAACAAGGTTCAGAGGATTTAGATTGTTTTCTAACCGCTTCATTCTGGCCATGGATATTATCTTCTTATGTGCTTTTGATGATGCAGACAAAGGGCACGCTATTTTCTGCCAGATAAAAAATATATATCATAATAGATACCGTGAGGCGCTTGACAATCTCTACAAGGTACTCTATGAAAAAGTTTCTGTTCCCCCAAATCTCAAGGCTGTTTCTTCCCAAATTTCAATGTGGCATGAGAATAGAAATTATTTAAGACGTCCCTTGCTCACAACATTATTTGTTGCCAACATGAGCGCCGGAAAATCAACTCTAATAAATGCGCTGATCGGGAAAAAAGTAAACCGCTCAATGAGCCAAGCCTGCACCGCAAAATTACATTATATTTTCAGCAAGGCTTTTGAAGATGGATATGTCTATGAATACGATTATCTTCTGGATCTCAATGCCGATTATCAAAGTTTGATGACTGATAATCCCCAGAATACGTCCAACAAAGTTACAGTAGGTACTGCGTTTCAACTGACTGTACCTACTGAAACCAGGGCTTGTTTTGTGGATACTCCAGGTGCCAATTTTTCAATGGATGCTACTCATAAGGAAATTTGCCATCGAGCCGTATCCAAGGCAAAATACGATACGATCGTTTATGTCTTTTCCTCCGGAACAACCGGGATTAACGATGAATTTGAATATCTGAATTTTATTAAAGAGAAAGGGCGAAAAAGATGTCGGCTCATTTTCTTGTTAAATAAGTTGGACGAATATAATTCCAACGAAGATTCCGTTGACGATTCGCTTCAAAAGCTTCATGCGGATTTGCAAAAAATAGGATTTGAAAATTATCGGCTTTATCCGATTTCCGCTTATGCGGGCTACATTGCAAAAAAAGTTATTTCTGGAGAAAAAATGGAACCCGGAACACCGGAATTTTTCGAGCTGATGCGTTGTAAAGCGCATTTCAACAATCCGCTTTTCGATTTTAGCAAATATTACGATACTCCAGCCGGTGACATTGAAGATGCACGGAAACATTGTCTTGGAAATCCTGAAGAATTTGATTTGCTCTTGAAATCGGGCATTCTGGGTCTTGAATATATTCTTACCCATTAAAAAATAGGAGTGATGCGTTATGATCGAGATCTATATTGAGCACAATCCGTACAAGCCTTCTACAAAGATTCTTATTGACAATGAACTGGTCAAAGACAACAGCTCCCTCAATTATAAGAGCCGTCCCTTCCAGGAATGGGTAGAGGGCCTGCCCGCTACACTGAGGGACGAGTGTGCCGATGACGAATTTCACATCACCTTTCATGGTACGATCCTAGACTTTGAGGATTTGCAATCCGTAGCTCTTGCTGCTGAAGGTGACGGGATAAAGATTACCTGCGTACATGAGCCGGCCAAGGAAGTTAAGGACAAAGAGGCTGCTATTGATGCCATTTTCCAGGAGATTGCTGAGAACCAGTATTTTGACGAACTGAAATCGCCTGATGTGCTCAAGGCGTTTGAAATTGCCAAGGGTAAGGAATTTCCCGTCAATGTGATCGCAACGATGAGTTCTGGCAAATCCACTTTGATTAATGCACTTCTGGGGCAAAAGTTAATGCCTGCTATGCAGGAAGCTTGTACGGCTACTATTACAGAATTGCACGACAACGACGGTGATCATTTTGTGGCCACCGCCTATGATGCTGGCAATCTCAAGTTAAGTTTTATTGATCCGCTTAACCTCTCCGCAATGGAAGTTCTGAACAAAGATCCTAAAGTTTCCAAAGTCGTAGCCCAGGGCAACATTCCTTTTGTTTCTTCCGAAGACGTGTCTTTAGTTTTAGTCGATACCCCCGGCCCCAACAATGCCAGAAATGATGAGCATAGAGCAGCAACCTTCCGTATGCTAGCTGAGAGTTCTAAGCCGCTGGTTTTGTATGTCCTCAATGCCACCCAGCTGGCCATCAATGATGACAATGCTCTCTTGACGGAGGTAGCGGAGAGCATGAAGGTAGGAGGCAAGCAGTCGAAAGATCGGTATATTTTTGTGCTGAATAAATTGGACAGCTTCAAGGCAGGAGAGGACGACATCAACAGTGTAATCCAGAATGCACGGACATACCTTGCCGATAAGGGAATTGAGAACCCCAACATCTATCCGGCTTCTGCCCTGACAGCCTTGGAGATTCGTTCCGATTTCAAAGATGTTGACCTTA